>WNFX01003335.1_pt1 | contig 32301 bp, 25 predicted proteins | sample 5400111 | NCBI WGS metagenome assembly WNFX01 (sample SAMN13153363, study PRJNA577476) | soil metagenome | isolation source: 40 cm soil or saprolite under grassland replicate 1 | place: USA:California | collected 2016-06-15 | reverse complement strand
CTGGGGCTTCCGCGGCGTCCTCGGCGCGATCATCGCCGGCTGGGGCGGGTTCATCTTCGCCGCCGCCCTGGCCGGGCTGCTCGCCGCGTTCCTGACCGCGCACGCCTCCCTGCTGACCGCGTTCACCTGGGCCGCCGCCAGCGCGGTCTACGGCCTGTTCGTCGGCTGGATCGTCGGGCTGACCACCCTGGCCTTCCGCCGCTGACCGCGCCATCCGACGCGGCCACCCGCGCAAACCGAGCCGGCGCCCGCCGGGGCGACCGGGAGACCACCCCCGTTCCGAGCCTGCGGGGCTTCGATGACAGCCGGGAGCCGCTCCGGTCCCGGCCACCTGCTGACGCCTTCACCCGCTGGCGGACGGCTTCCCGAACAGGACCGCGTAGCCGGCAGTTGGGTGAGCACGTCGTTGAACTCGCCGCGGAGACCGCATCGGCCTGCTCTCCTTGTCGTTGCCTACCAGACCGGGTTGGTCAGCCCCGGCCCGATCACGTGACCAGCTGGCCGACCTGCTCAACGAGGGCGGGCGACTCGCGTCCACCGTCGGCTTCGGCCCGGACGCCCTGGCCCGCCCCGACGCGACCGCCACCGCCGTCATGGCCAACCCCGACCAGCCCACCCTGGACCGGCTCGCCACCAAGGCCGTAGCCGAACGCCTGCGGATACCGATCACCCGCACCTACCCGCTGACCGCCGTACCGCACTTGCGGCGTCGTTGCGGACATCGGTCTTGGCAGTCAGAGTCGCGCTGTCCAGCGCCCGGGTGGCGAGCGTGGCGATGACGTGGGTGTTGCGGAGGGCCACCGCGCCGGCGCGCCGGATGTGCACGTCGTGGACGATGCCATGTTCTTGTCAGGCGGGGTCTGTACCCAGTCGATCCACCCGGTCGTAAGGTCGCGGTTGGGGTCGTTCGGGTAGACCTTGAACGCGATGCTGTTCCCCCCGGAGTGCACGGTGGAGGTCAGGTCGAACTCGTGTCGGGTGTACATCCCGGCGACCTGGCTGCTGGTCGCGACCTGACTGCTGGTCGCGACCTGGCTGCCGTTGACCCACACGCCGGCCCTGGACAGCACGCCGCTGAAGTCCACATAGGTACGCAGCCCGGCTCCGCGCCAAGGGTGAAGTCCGCTCGGCGCCACCACGGCACGGAGAAGTCGGTGGTCGAGGCGTTCCTCATGTTCGTCGAGAAGAACGGGTCCGGGTACTTGTTGTTCTGCAGCAGACCGGCGAAGACCGTCGAGCGCGCCGACACCGGATACCAGCCCGAGGTGGAGTAGCCCGGCTGCGAGACGGTACCGCCGGTATCGCTGGTATCGCCTCGGCGTATCGACAGGACTGGATGAGGAAGCCCGGGATCGCGGTCGACTCACCGGGCATTGCCGAAACCGCCACACCAGCCTGAACGACCGGCGACTCCGGTCGGATGGCCGCGTTCGCGACGCCGGCACCGGGACCGCCGCCAGCACCGCGGCCACTGTCACCAGCGTCATCAGGGATCGTGCCTGTTGTGCAACCATGACGCCTCCTGGGCGACCGGATCTGCCGCCCGCGGGACGGCACGCGAGAGTGGCGGTATTTGTTACGCACGCTTCTTAACTATCGAAGGTCACCTATGTCGAGCCGCCTCGAAAGACACGCGGGCGGGCGGCCGGGCGCCGCCCGTTTCGCGACGGTACGCCCGGCTGCGCTGTCTGCTCGCTCAGTTGTTGTTGATGAAGTCCTGGGCGAGTTGCTCCCCGAGGGTCACGGCTGTGCTGTGGCTCTCGATCGGCGAGACCCGCCGTGAGCCCTGGAACACGATGTAGGTGACACCGGAGTCGGTGCCGCCGTTGCTTGGGTCGGGATTGATGCCGAGGTCGTTGGCGGTGGCGTACGAGGCTTCACCGATGATGCCGGTCGGGCCGGTATCACCGAACACCGCGTACTCCACCTGGTTGTTGTAGATCACCGCCACGACGGTGCCGCAGCCGATCGAGTAGTTGCGGTAGTCCCAGATGCTGCTCGGGCTGGGTACCACGACGTACGGCAGGGCAGCCGCGTTGAGCGGGCTGTCGGTCGAGGTGTGGCAGAAGGTGTCCGGCTGGTAGCAGCAGTCGGTGTTCTCGTTGCACTGGGTGGTCCGGATGCCGTCGCAGTCGATGTCCATGTCGGCCTTCCAGAACACCGCACCGGTCTTCTGGCAGACCGCCACGGTCGCTGTCGAGACGTCCGAGTCGGTCTTGTACTTGCCGTTGGAGATCTGGCTGCACGTGGTCACCTTGGCGAGCAGATCGGAGGCGGTCGGCGCCCCGCCGCTTGAGGTGCCGATGCGGAGCCGGTCGACGTTAGGTCCGCCGTTTGCCGTCGTGGCGGTGGCCCGGATCTTGTTGGTGCCCGCGACCAGGTTCGCGCTGAACGTCTGGTTGGCCCAGGTGTCCCAGTTGCCGGTGGGGTTGAAGGCCAACTCATCCCGGATCAGGACGCCGTTGAGGAAAACGTCCATCGGGCGGTTGACGGTGCCCCCGTTGGCGTAGCGGATCTCGAAGTTGACCGTGCCGGCCGCGTCCGCGTTGACCGTCCACTCCACATAGCTGCCGACCAGGTTGTCGTAGTTGACGAAGCCGGTGCCGGTGTAGCCGAGGTGGTTGGACTCCACCACGCCCTGCGAGATGGTCGCGTTCTCCGCCTGGTAGTCGGTGACCGCGGGGACGTCGAAGTCCAGGTAGTCGACGTTGGGGCCGCCGTTGGCGGTGGTCGCGGTGGCCCGGATCGTGTTCGACCCAGCATTGACTGCGGCGGTGATGGATTTTGTCTGCCAGGTGTCCCAGTTGCCGGTGCCGGGGAAGGACAGCTCGTCAGCGACGAGCGTGCCGTTGACCGTGATGTCCATCGGTCGGCTGGTCGTGGTGCCGTTGGCGAACCGGAAGGCCAGGGTGGCGGTGCCGGCGGTGGCGGCGTTGACAGTCCACTGTACATAGCCGCCGACCAGGTTGTCGTAGTTGACGAAGCCGGTGCCGGAGAAGCCGAGGTGGTTGGACTCCACCACACCCTGCGAGATCGTGGCGTTCTCCGCCTCATAGCGCGTGGCCGCCGCGGCAGCGGGCGCGCTCAGGTACAGGATGACCAGCACCCCCGCCGAGAGGATGGTCACGGCGCGGCGTGCTGGCGAGCGTATTCCGCTCAGTCTCATCGATCCTCCAAGTCCCGAAAGCCGCACGGCTCCGCCGGCGGCGCGTCCGTACCGTGGCGTCAGGGACTGCGGGAGAAACGGGTCCGCCGAGATGGCGGCAACGTGGCGAACCCGTATCAGGACTGGCAGGCTCCACCTTGCCTCCGGCCGAACCTCACGCTGGCGCCCCCGTACGGCGTTCGGCCCAGCGGCTCGCAGTCACGGATGAACAGATGAAGAGCGCAGCAATAATTAGGGAGGCTACCTAACCATTTCCAAAGATAGGACCACTCGGCGGCGGACCTGTCAAGACTCTGAAGGTCATCAATGTGGGGCGACCCGGCTGTACCGTAGTCCGCTGCCGGGCGAGCACCCGCCGCCGGACGTGACCAAGGCCGAGTTGGCCGGTGTGCTCGCGGCTGGCCGGCGGCGCGGCGCCGTCGCGCCGGAGCCGGGCGGCGGCGGAGGGTGCGCGCCGCCGCCCGGCGACGTGCTCAGCCGGTGAAGCCGGCCGTGATGGTGGTGAACTGCCAGTTCGACTGGCTGATGCCGGAGCAGTTCTCGGCCACACCGCCGCCGGCGCAGGGCCGGTCGCGGTTGACCGACCAGAACGCCAGGCGCGCGATGTGGTTGGTGTTGGCCCAGTTACGAATCTCGGTCCAGATTGTCGGCGTGGTGACCTCCGACTGATCGGACACGCCGTTCATGCCCGAGATGCCCAGGTGGGCGTACGCGGTCGCGTCGGACCAGCCGAAGGCGGCCTTCAGTTGGTTCCTCAGGCCATTCGCGGCGTTGACCGTGTTGCCGTACATGTCGGCGCCGCCGCCAAAGTCGAACGGCATGATGGTGAACACGTCGATGTTCGCGCCGAGCGCCGCGGACTGGTTGATCAGCCGGGTGCCCCAGTAGGTCGGGCCGGTGGTCGATGTGCCGAACGTGGCGATCGTCCTGATGCCCGGGTTGTTCGCCTTGACGATCTTCAACGCGCCCAGGATGCGGTCCTGCACGGTGGCGTTTTCGAACTCGTCGGTGTTCTCGATGTCGATGTCGATGTACTTCAGGCCGTAGGCGTTGATCACCTGCTGGTACGCGCCGGCCAGCGCGCTGGCGCTGGAGCAGTTCGGGCCGAGCTTGTTGCCGCTCCAGCCGCCGAAGGAGATCTCGACGTCGCCGCCGCCCGCCCGGATCGTGTTGATCGTGGTCTGGTCGACCCCGCCGGTGAGCGGCCGCGTGCCGTCCCACGCCGGCGTGCAGCCGCTGCCGGCCAGGATGAACGCCATCGTGAACTGCTTGATCCCGCTCGCCGACATCACCGTGCTGACGCTGGGTGGGTCGCCCCAACCGTTGTAGTAGTACGGCGCGGCCATCTTGGTGCTCGACGTGCTGCTACCCGGGACCCACCGCTGGTTGTTGTTACCGGGAGTCTTGCAGGTCCACAACTGGACGACGCTGCCATTGGCGGTGCCGTTGTTGTAGATGTCCAGGCACTTGCCGGACTGCACCCCGACGATCGTGTTGTCGGAGGTGAGGGTCCACTTCTGGTTGGTCCCGCCGTTGCACGACCAGATCTCGATCTTCGTGCCGTTGGTGGTCTGGTTGTTGTAGGCGTCCAGGCACTTGGTGACGCCGCTGATGGTGACACGCAGCTCGCCGGCCGCCGTCGAGGTCCATTTCTGGTTGTCCGCGCCACTGGTCTTGCAGGTCCAGATCTCGATCTGGGTGCCGTTGGCGCTGCTGTTGCCGGTGACGTCCAGGCACTTGCCCGATATCGGGTTGACCAGTTGGCTGGCGGTGATGGCCGCGTGGGCATCCGGTACGAGCATGATCGTCGCCGCGACCGCCACGGCCGCGGTGCCGGTGACCGCGACGGCGGGGCGGAGTCTGATCCTCATAGGAATCTCCAGAGCTAGGGGGCGTTAGCCTCCCGCACCGTGCTATGCAGACCGGCCCCCCTCGCGCCCGCACCACGACAGGTACGGCAGAGTGCCTCCGAGACTGGAGGACGGGCACCCAAACTGTCAATGGTCTTTAATGTTTGCGTACCAGATCCCGCAGTCCGGGGCCGGGGGCACAGTGGCGACCGTTCGGATCCCAGGTGTACGACCATCTGGGCCGCCTGGAGCGGCGGCCCAGCCACCGCCGCGGGCCGCTACCGCCCGGCTGCGTCCTCCACGTGCCCCCGGCTGGTATCCGCAAATCAGCCGCCGCCGGTCCGGATCATCTGTTCGTTCATGATCAAGAAAGCGCCGAGGCCGTGGAAGTCGTTGGTCGCCCGGGTCCGGTCGAAGTAGTAACTGAGGGAGTCGCTGACGCTGGTGCCGACGCAGACGTCGCGAAGGTAGGTCAGCCCGTCGGTACCGATCGAGATATTGGCCAGCACGCCCTGGTAGCCCTTGCTTGCGATGTCGTCGTAACCGGCGTCGACCCACCCTCGCTGCACGGCACGGGAGATCGTGAAGGTGTACATCGCCGAGCAGGAGGTCTCGGTCCAGTCGCGGGAGTCGTTTGCGCCGTCGACCACCTGGAACCAGCGGCCGGTCGCCGGGTCCTGGAACCGGGCATACGCGTCGACCAGCGCGCGGAGGATGCTGACCAGCGCGGGTCGCGCGGGGTGGTCGGCGGGCAGCAGGTCGAGTACATCGACGGTGGCCATGCCGTACCAGCCGACACCCCGGCACCAGGAGATGCCGTTGGTGTATCCGTACTCGGGGTGGACCCAACTGGCGGTCAGCCCGCCGGGTTCGTCGTAGGCGTGGTACAGCAGCCCCGCCGCAGCGCCGGAGGTCCGTTGCAGATGCTTGGCGTAGATCTCCAGCTGCCGTGCGGACTCGTCGTTGCCCCAGGCGGCGTCGTTGAACAGTTGCCCGTAGCGGATCACGAACGGGTTCACCATGTACGCCCCGTCGGCCCAGAGTTGGCCCTGGCGGGAGTCCGAGTCGGCGTGCCACCAGCCGCCGTCTGAGGTCCGCGGGTACGTATCGAGCCGCTCTCTGATCTTGTCCGCAGCTTTCCGGTAGCGGCCCTGGCCGGTCTCGCGCCACAGGATCAACAGAATGTTGCCGGACTGCATGCTGTCGAGGCTGTCGAGGCGTTGCGAGATGTTGCCGCCCACGGTGATGTCCATCGGCCGGTTCGTGGTGGTGCCGTTGGCGTAGCGGATGCCGATCGTGGTGCTGCCGGTCTGGTCGGCACTCACGGTCCATTCGACGTAGCTGCCGGTGACGTTGTCGTAGTTGACGAACCCGGTGCCGGTGTAGCCGGCGTGGTCGGAGTTGACCTGGCCGAGGTAGATCGTGGCATCTTCGGCCTGATAGTCGGTCTGGGAGGGGGTGGCGAGCGTCGCCGCTGACCGCTCGGCGGCGGCGGTGGCGGTTGTGGCGGGCAGCATCGAGGTGGCGAAGCTGGCGAGCAGGGCTGCCACGGTGAGGCGTTGCCAGCGGCTGCGTAGCCCGGTACAGATGATCATCGGCGCATCCTTACTGGGCGGTTCGTCCGTGTGCCCTACATGGAGACACGACTGGACACCGAGACGCATCGGACATCCGACCAATACTCGCCGGGTCCATTGACCGAAATCGCTGTGAAGCGCATCCTCTTTTTGAACGGAAGGCTTATTAATCCGATCTTTATCGGCCGTCCCTGACGGAGGGAGGCCCAATGCGAATGGGTCCGTGCAGGCGGATGTGCGGGGCCGGCGCGGCGGGCGTGTTCGCGGCGGTCCTCGTGGCCGCGGCGCCCGCCTCAGCGGCCGACCAGCCGGCCGCCGCGCGAGTGATCATCGTCTCGTCGATATCGCAGCTGCAGGCGGCGGCCGACCAGGCGCAGCCTGGTGACCGCATCGAACTGGTCGACGGTGTCTACATCACGTCCGGCCCGATCCAGCTCACGCGGTCGGGCACGTCGACCGCGCCGATCACGATCGCGGCGCAACATGTCGGCAAGGCCGAGATCGGCGGGTCCGCGGGCTTCGCCTTCGACGGGCCCGACTACGTCGCGGTGGAGGGATTCCGGCTCACGCACGCGGCTGGCGTCACCATCCCGGCCGGAGCCAACCACACAAGGCTCACCCGCAACGTCATCCAGATCTCGTCCAGCTCGACCACGAACTGGGTGACCGTTGTCGGCGACGACGCCGAGATCAGCTACAACACCTTCCAGCACAAGAGCAGTGTGGGCGTCTTCCTGCAGATCTCCGGGCCGGGCAGCACGGCCATGGCGCAGCGCGCGTGGGTTCACCACAACTACTTCTACGACCACTCGTACGGCGGATCCAACGGTGGCGAGTCCATCCGCCTCGGGTACAGCTACCGCCAGCTCAGCTCGGCGTACGCGGTTATCGAGGACAACCTGTTCGAGCAGGCCAACGGCGACGCCGAGGCGATCTCGGTGAAGTCGTCGGACAACACGGTCCGGTTCAACACGATCCGCAACAGCCGCGGGTCGATCGTGCTGCGGCACGGCAACCGTACCCTCGTCGAGGGCAACCTGATGATCGGCGGCAGTTCCGGGATCCGGTTCTACGAGAACGATCACGTGATCATCAACAATCTGATCCAGGGCGGCAGCGGCCAGATCATCGCCGGGTCCGGCACCATCATCGACGACACGACTGGCGGCACCGAGCACGCCAGGCCCGACCGTGTCCTCGTGGCGTTCAACACGATCGCCGGCAACCGGACCGACCTGATCGACGTCGGTTGGGGCAACCACGAGTACGGGCCGGACGACTGCACATTCGCCAACAACATCCTGGTCGGCGGCGGCTCCGGAGCGCTGGTCAGCATCGAGACCGGAACCAACCTGCACTGGCAGGGCAACATCGTGTGGGCCGGCACGGGCGGGGACATGCCGTCTAGCGGGTACCGGCTGGTGAACCCGGCCCTGGTCACCGACGCCGGCGGTCTGCGCCGGCTGTCGACCACCAGCCCGGCCATCGACACCGCGGCCGGGTCGTACCCGCAGGTGACCCGCGACATGGACCTGCAGCCGCGCCCCGACGCGAAGGACGTCGGCGCCGACGAGTACGCCGCGACCGGTGCCCAGCGCCGCCCGCTGACCACCGCCGACGTCGGACCGGACGCTTCCGCCCCGGCGCCGTCGAACCGGTACGAGGCGGAGAACGCGGTGATCTTCCACAGCGCTGTGGAGTCCAACCACACCGGCTTCTCCGGCACCGGCTTCGTCAACTATGACAACGAGGTCGGCAGCTACGTGGAGTGGACGGTGAACGCCGCCAGCGCCGGCAGCGCGACGTTGACGTTCCGATACGCCAACGGGACGACGACCAACCGGCCGATGGACGTCAGCGTGAACGGGGCGGCCGCGCGCACGCTCGACTTCCCGACCACCGGGTCGTGGGACACCTGGGCCACCGCCCCCACCACGGTGACCCTCAACGCGGGAAGCAACACGATCCGGGCAACCGCGACCACCGCCGACGGCGGACCCAACGTGGACTACCTGGAGGTGACGGCGCAGCCACCGGGCACCCCGTATGAGGCGGAGGACGCGGTGTGCCAGGGCACCGTCGACTCCGACCACACCGGGTTCTCCGGCACCGGTTTCTGCAACACCACCAACGCGGTGGGCTCCTATGCGGAGTGGACGGTCACCGCCGCGTCGGCGGGATCGGCGACGCTGACCTTCCGCTACGCCAACGGCACCACGGTCGACCGGCCGATGGACATCATGGCCAACGGCGGTCCGGCTGGCCAGGTGGCTTTCCCGCCCACCGGCAGCTGGGACACGTGGGCGAGTACCACACTCACCACGACGCTGAACGCCGGCACCAACACCATCCGGGCCACCGCGACCACAGTGGGTGGCGGGCCGAACCTGGACTACCTGGAGGTGGTCCCGCAGTGAGCTCCGTCGACCTCGAATGAGACAGCTTGTCAGACTGGCCGCACTGCTGGCCGGGGTGCTGGTGGTCGGCCTGCTGCTACCGGTGGGGTCGGCGGGCGCGGCGACGGTGCGGTACGAGGCGGAGAACGCTACGATCTCGCAGGGGGTGGTGGAGTCCAACCATCTCGGCTTCTCGGGTACCGGGTTTGTCAACTACGACAACCTGGCCGGCAGTTACGTGCAGTGGACGGTGACGACCGCGGCGGCGGGCACGGCCACACTGGCGTTCCGATTCGCCAACGGCACCACGACCAGCCGACCGATGGACATCACGGTCAACGGCGTGCTGGTCGCCGATGAGCTGTCGTTTCCGGGTACCGGGAGCTGGGACACCTGGCAGACGAAGTCGATCACGACGTCGGTCAATGCCGGGTCGAACACGATCAGGGCCACGGCGACCACCGCCAACGGCGGCCCCAACGTCGACTACCTGGACTTCGACGTCACCGCGGTCACCGACTACCAGGCGGAGAACGCAACCGTCTCGCAGGGCGTGGTGGAGTCCAACCACCTCGGCTACACCGGCACCGGCTTCGTCAACTACGACAACCTGGTCGGCAGCTATGTGCAGTGGAGCGTCAGCGCCGCCGTCGCCGGCGCGGTGACCTTCGAGATCCGCTACGCCAACGGCAGCACCGCCAACCGCCCGATGGACATCATCGTCAACGGGGCGCTGGTCGCCGACGAGCTGGCGTTCACCCCGACCGGCAACTGGGACACCTGGGCCGACCAGACCTTCACCGCCGCGCTCAACGCCGGCCCCAACACGATCCGGGCCACCGCCACGACCGCGAGCGGCGGACCCAACGTCGACAAGCTGCGGGCGGGCACCTCGGGCGGCACGCCCCCGCCCGTCTCCTGGCACCCGAACTATCTCGCGATCGGCACCGTCTACACGCCCGGCAGCCCCGTCGATGCGTTCTTCTCGCAGCTAGCGACGCACGGGCCGGTGCCCAACTACGGGTACAAGTACCTGCTCGGCAACGAGCTGTCGAACTGGGGCAGTGTCGCCGGTACGCAGGTCAGCGGCGCCAGGCGGCTGGGCATGACGCCGGTGCTGGTCGAGTACGGCATGAACGGCAACGTCGACAGCGTCGATGCGGCCTGGAACAACATGCAGAGCGCCGGCTGGGCGGCGCAGTTCTTCACCGCGCTCAAGGCCGGCGCGCAGTCCGCCGCCAGCAACTCGGGCGGCACGCCGGTCGGCTGGATCGTCGAGCCCGACATGCTCGGCTACATCCAGCAGCAGCACGGTGGGGCGTACGGCAACGACGCGACGAGGATGCCGGCCGCGACCTCGGCGGCGTACAGCTCGGGTGTGCTCGGCGCCGGTGACCCGACCTACCCGAACACACTCGCCGGCCTGGTTCAGGCAATCAACCACACCATCAAGAAGTACGACCCGAGCGCGTTCCTCGGCTGGCAGGTCAACACCTGGGCGGTGCGCAACCCGCTCAAGGACACCGACACCATGGGTGTTGCCGCCGGCCATGCCTCGATCGTCAACGTCGCCAACCAGGTCGCCGCGTTCCTGAAGACCGCCCGGGTGGACGCCGCAGCCGACCTGATCTCCTTCGACCAGTGGGGCCAGGACTTCGGGATCTTTCGCGACCCCGACCCGGCGAGCAACGTGCGGTACCTCAACGCCACCCACTGGAACAACTACCTGCTGTACGTCAAGACCATCCGGCAGTCATTGAACCTGCCCGGCGTGCTCTGGCAGATCGCCTGCGGCCACCTCAACTCGACGCTGACCCCCAGCCCGTCGTACTGGAACACCAGCGGCCGGTTCGCCGACCTCGACGACGTGTCGCCCAACCGGTACCAGGACTCCGCATCGAGCTACTTCTTCGGCGACAGGTTCACGATGAGCGGCAGCTACCTGGCCTTCTTCGGCACCAACGCCGACGCCGACCCGAAGGTGTCGGTCAGCGGCAGCACCGTGACATGGGGCTCGCACATCCCGGAGGCGGCCGCCACCGGGATCGTGGCCATCATGTTCGGCGCGGGCACCGGCAGCGGCACCTACGGCGTACCGGAGATGGTCGGCCTCTACCAGAGCACCCCGTCGGACTACTTCTACTGGGTCACCCGCGCACAGGCGTACCTGGCCGCACCGGTACAGACTTGACGACGTCGACCATCGTGTCGCCAGTGGACTCTGCCACGCGCACGGTTCCGCGGTCGCGGGTCCCGGTCCCTTGTCCACCGCTGTACTCCAGATAGTCGACATTGGGTCCGCCGTCCGCTTAGCGATGCAGTACGGACCGGTGGATGGCGAGAGTACGCCGATTGTGGCCGACGATGGCGGTGCCTGTCGCCGTGACCCGGCTATCCAGCACGCGGCGACCGGCCGCGACGTCCTGCTGTGCGCGGCGACCGGCAACGAGGACACCGTCCTGTACAACCGCTACCCCGCCCGCAACCCGATGGTGATCGCGTGCGGCGCCACTGACCGCACCGACAACCGCAAGAGCCCGGCCAGCCCCGACGGGGAGTGCTGGCGGGCGGGATGCTGGCCTGCGACTTCCTGACCGTCGAGACCGTGAGCCTGACCCGCCTCTACGTCCTGTTCTTCATCGAACTCGACCACCGCCGTGTCCACTTGGCCGGCATCACCGCCCACCCCACCGGAGCCTGGGCCACCCAGGCCGCCCGCAACCTGCTCATGGCCCTCGACGACCACGCCCACCGGTTCCGTTTTCTCATCAGCGACCGCGACGACAAGTTCACCCGGCTATTCGACGCGGTGTTCGCCGCGGCGTCCATCGAAGTGATCAAGATCCCGCCACGGGCACCGAAAGCGAACGCGATCGCCGAACGCTGGGTGCGCACCGTCCGGACCGGGTGCCTGGACTGGATACTGACCTGGAACCGGCGCCACCTTGAACGCGTCCTGACCGACTACATCGCGCACTACAACACGGCCCGACCGCACCGCGGCAACTACCTCGACCTGCCCGTCCCGCCACCGGAACCGACACCCGCCGGTGTCGAAAGCATCCGGCGCATCGAGCGGGTCGACGCGCTCGGCGGACTCATCCACGAATACCGCCACGCGGCCTGACCGACTCCGATCCCACCCCCCGCCCGCACCCGCCGTTACTGGCCGGCACCCGCGGAGGTCAACACGCCCCTCGCGCCCCTGCCTTTCAGTAGATTCGCCGAATACAGCGTGGCGTGTGCACAATCCAGACCGGGACACCGCCCTACAACGACCGCATCACGCCGCCCAACGCCGAACTGCGAAGTTGCATCCTTCACGTCACTTCGGTGGTGCACCCGGTTGACTTCCGTCTGTGCCACCGGCGAGCGCGACCGCCCGTGTCGCCAGCCGATCGACTCGGCCTGGCCGCGGCGCTCCACCAGCGCCCCTCCCCCCGACGGCCCGCACGGCGCAGGTGGTGTTGCTTTCCGCCGCGCTGGCCGACCTCGACCGGCCGCTCGTGGTCGACCTGGCGGGGTTGTCGGACTACGACAGCGCCGGCGCGTGCATGCTGGGCGACGGCGCGGGTGGCCGCCCTGGTGACCGGCTGCGGCGAGTGCCGCCCGCTGCGGCTGGCCGCCCCACCCCGGCCGTGTGCGGCGTCCTGGCGGCGTCCGGGGTGCTGGACATGGTGGCCGCGTTCCACACCGTCGACAGCGCGGCCCGCGACAACCCGCGTGACCTGCTGCCTGGCCAACCGGATGTCCGCCAACCGCACCGGGACTGACAAGCGACGCCCCCATGGCCGCGATAGGCGGCGCAGGAGGCAACCGGACTGGCGGCTGCGGCGGCGAGGGCGGGCGAGGCGATTGGAATGTCGGCCGATCGTGCCTTCTGCATGTAGGCCGACGACGCCATCCGAGAGCTCGCCCGCCGTGGCTACACCGCCCGGCGCCTCGAATATGGCTACCCGAATGGGCCAACACCCGAACGCCGCAGGTTGACGTACGGCCGTCGGAGGCAGCGGTGCGCCGATGATTCGCAGCGTCCTATCCATCCGGGTGACGAGTCGCGCCGGACAGCATCCCGTGGGCGGCTCACAGCAAGCCGTTATTCGCCGACCCGCCGGTCGCGTGCTGCCCGGCTCCCGCCGAGTGCTCGGAGACCTCCGCCGCCGACGTGGCGGGGCGGCGGGTGGACAGAGAGCTTTGATCAAGTGCGCCCGCGGTGCCACCATGCGCGCCGCGGGCGTTGCCGTCGTTTGTCGGATCGCCCGCTATAGAGCGGGTGCGCTGACCGGCAGTGCGACGCACACTGAGGTGAACGGATACCGGCGTGGGTAGTCGGGAGAGTCTCGATGGCCGGGTACGAGCCCTCCGCCCGTCACTATCGACGCGGCGGGGACCGGAACTCGCAGGCGTCGGGTCGGCCGGAAGGTTCGGCCGGCCGGTGGTCGTCGCGTGTCACGTGCCTCGGCGCTCTGGTGGTACTCGGAGTAGTGGTGGTCATGGTTGGACTGTTGGCGTGGTGGGCGGGCGGCGGGCAGCGCGCGCGGGTGAGCGCCCCGCCCCGCATCGACGGCCTGGTACGTGAGGACACTCCGGGTGCACGGGACACCACCGCGCGGCTGCTCACCGACCTCGCGCGCGGACTGCCGCTGGTATCGACGAGCAGTGCGGTGTATGCGGACACTCGCGGTGAGTCTCGCTCGGTCATCTTCGTGGGCGGCGCCGGCGTTCTGGTGTCACCTACTACAACGCTCACGGTCCCCGCCGGGCCGCTTGGCGGCGCGGCGGAATGCGGGTTCAGCGGCTCCGAGACGGGGCCGCAGGCGATCTGCGGATGGGCCGACCGGCGCAGCCTGGGTGTCGCTATCTTCACCAACCGGCCGGTGGAGGAGGCAGCTGCCCTGCTTCCGGTGATTCGTGGCGCGGTAGAGACGAGAGCCTCCCGAACCGGCCTTTTGCCTGGCATGCACGTCGGTGACCACGAAAGCCGGCGCGGCCCCGCCTGGGCGGTGACCAGGCGGTAGCCGGTTAGTGCTCGAGGCGGCGCGCCAGGATGATGACGGTGGCGATGCCGAGCGCGGCGGCGACGCAGGCGGCCGGCAGGCGGACGCCGGTGAGGACGAGCTGCTCGTCGAGAATGGTTCGTCCGCCGACGGCGGCCGACCCGGGCTCGACGACGGTGAGCAGGGCGAGGGGCGCGGCGAGTGGCCCGTACTGGAACGCGGACTGGGTAGCGAGCAGGCCGAGCGTACCGGCCGCGAGGAGCAGCGCGATCGACAGCAGCAGCCGCCCATAAGGAAGGCTTCCCCAGCCGCTCGTGACCAGGCGAAGCAGCACGGCACCCAGCCCGAGGGCGACCCCGGCGGAGCCGGCGGCGAGCAATGCGGTCGGCCGGTCACGGCGAGCCAGGCGAGGTAGGACGGCGATGGTGGCCAGGATAGCGGCGACGGCCAGTAGCTGTGCGGTGGTCGGTACGACAGCGCTACCGCGCGGCTCGGTGATGATGACCAGGGCGGCCACGGACAGGGCCGATGCCAGGCACGTCACCACGTCGCGCCACGCGGGACGGCGGCGCTGCAGGAGATCGCGAACCAGCACCGCGCAGGGCAGGCCCAGTGCGAGTAGCGGCTGGACGAACAGGACGGGCGCGGCGCGCAGCGCCACTGCCTGCAGCGCGACGGCGCCGACGTCGCAGGCGCTGCCGAGCAGCCACAGCCGGTCCCTCAGCAGGTCACGTAGCAGCCCCGGGTCCAGGGGTGCGCGTCGCGACGCCCGGCCGGCGGCGGTGTGCTGCAGGGCGGAGGTGACGCCGAACAGCAACGCCGACCCGGTCGCGCAGATCCAGCCGACGGCCGTGGTCACCGCATGTGCTCGCTCATCGATACCAGTGATGCGCCCGCCGTTCGGCACTCTTGCACGATGGTCGGCAGCGCGGCCAGCGCCGAGCGCCAGGCGCCCGGCGCTGAGGTGCAGTCGCTGTCGTGCAGCAACAGGGTCGCCCCGGGGCGCAGCCCACCGCGGCGAAGGTGGCGTAGGACCGAGTCCGGTGTCGCCCGGGCCTCCCAGTCTCGACCCCAGGCGCTCCACAGCAGCGGGCGCAGACCCAGCCGGGCGGCGGCCAGGCAGCTGCCCGCGGACAGCACACCGTACGGTGGCCGGAACCAGCGGGGCCGCTCACCCTGGATCTGCTCCAGCAACTCGACGGTGCGGGCCAGCTCGTCGTACACCTCGGTGGGTGGCAGCCGCAGATGGTTGCGATGGGTCCAGCCGTGAACGGCGACCTCGTGTCCGTCGTCGTGCAGCCGGCGCAGCAGGTCCGGGGCGCGGGCGGCCATCTCGCCCAGGACGAAGAAGGTCGCCGTCACGTGTAGCGCGGCGAGGGCGTCGAGGAACGCCGGCGTGGACCGCGGGTCGGGACCGTCGTCGAAGGTCAGGGCGGCGGTGGGGGCGCGCAGCCCGGACAGGCCCGGCCACAGCCGGCGGCGCAGCGGCGCGATGGCGGTCAGCGCGGGCGCGGTGTGCAGCGCGGCGGCGCCGAGCGCCACCGCGACGCCGACGCGGGTACTCATGACGCGGTACCCGGGTAGGCCCCACCCCGCAGCCGCTGTGCGGCCAGCACGGTGATGGGTACGCCGACGGCCCGGTGACGGTGGGTCGTCCGCCAGCCAGCGGTGTGCGACAGGTTGGTGACCCGGTGCTCGACGCTATGCACGATCGTCGAGATCTGGCGTTCCTCCCTCGCATCGGGGAAGGTGACCGCCAGCAGAGCGAGCAGGACGCTCAGGGCGGCGGCCACGGCCAACCCGGCCGCCGGGCGGATCTGCCCGGTCGCCGGCTGCGGCGCCGAGGTTGCTGACGCGAGTTCGTCGACGGCGGCCGCGGGATCGTCGCGGAACAAACCCGCCGCCCGGCTACGCAGCCGGCGACGGGTCACCTCGTCGAGCTCCGAGAGCGCGGCGGCAAGGCCGGGACGGGTACAGGCGTGCATCGCGACCCCGGCGCGGGCCATCGCCTCGGCGTTGTCACGGCCGTGTCCCGGAATGCACCGGTAGCTGAGCACGGGCAACCCGGTAGCGAATGCTTCGAGGCTGCTCAGCCCACCCGCGTTCTGGATCAGAATGTCCGCGGTGGCCATCAGCCCCGGCATGTCGTCAACCCAGCCCAGCGCGACGACGCGCCCGTCGCGGGCCAGCCGAGCGCGCAGCGCCTGGTTCTGCCCGCACACCACGACCGGGACGTACCCGCCCGCGTTGACAACCTCCCGGGCGACCCGATCGAGCTCGCCGGCACCCCAGGAACCGGCGACGAGCAGGGCCACCGGCCCCTCGGGGATGCCGAAGCACTGTCGGGTCCGACCAAGCTGGCGGGCGTCGGGTCGCCGGCCGAAGACGTCCCGAACGGCCGGGCCGGCCACCCGTACCCGCGCCGCCGGGCGCCGCGCGCGTATGTCGTCCGCCGTTACCTCGTGCAGGACCAGGTGCAGGTCAGCCGCGGGTACCACCCACAACGGATGGGGCGAAAAATCCGTGAGGAAGACGACCAGCCGGGCCTGCAGCCCACGGCGTCTGAGCCGGCCGAAGGCCTGGCCAGCGAGCGGATAGGTGACGACGACCGTGTCGCAGCCGCGCGTCCAACGGCGCAGCCGGGGGCAGGCCCAGCAGGCGAACCAGCAACCGAGCGCGAACCCGAGCCGGGTCCGAGCGACCCACTGGTACAGCAACTGGTAACTTGCCGGGGCCAGGCGCAGCTGGTGCGCGTACACCCAGCGCAGCAGGTAGCCGACCCGCGCCGGCATGGCGTCCAGGTAATCACGCACGTCCACGCGGTAGCCCCGCTGACGCAGGCGGCGCCGCAACTCGTACGCCGCGCCGTCGTGCCCACCGCCGACACTGGCCGAAACGATCAGCACCCGCGGATCGGTCGGGCCGACCGGCGACGCCAGCAACCCGGCGGGCCGAGCCACGCGTAGCTCCGCAACCGGCCGGCGCCTGCCGCGCCGGACCGGTTCGGTCCGCCCGCCGCCACCGCGCCCTTTCGGCATCCGCTTCCCCTCGCAAGGCCAACCGCCGCCTACTCGTGAACTCTTGCCCGCTGCCGGGCATCCCTACACACACTGCTGTGAGTAGGGGCACGACCGCCACCATGGCGGCGTTGACACCGAAGACGCCAAGGGCGGTTGCGGCCCGCCGATGCCGGCGGTGGACGAACACCCGGTCGGAGAGCGCGACAGTCCTGCAACAGTTGGCGCAGCACCGCCAGACCGTCGGTGTGCAGGCGGTCCTCCAACTGGGCATGGGTCATCTGCGCCGCCTGCGGTCCGCACAGCCACTCCACCACCGTGTCCACCCGCGCGTACGACGCGGCGAACGCCTCACGCGCGGCCTCGGATGCGTAGGCTTGCACCGGGCTCCTTCTTTGCCGACGTTTGGGTCTCAACATCCACAAACGTAGCGGGAAGGAGCCCCCCTTCGTCCCGGCTGATCCCTCAACTCCTGGTCAGACACCCTCCCGGCGCACCTTTACCGGAGCCGCACCCATTTGGTATGGACTCGACCGGGGCACCGGCATGTTCTGCCAGACCACCATTCGGGGCGCCGGCAGCGACACGCCGGGGCGGATGGGGCACCATCAGATGCTGTGCCCAAGCCGCCACCCGAGTCGACCAAGACCAGCCTGCGCCAACGCCTGACCCGCCACGCCGAAGCACGCTGGCCGGCCCTGGCCGCAGTACACGTGCGCTACCGCGGCGTGTTTGCCTACATCGACGGGCAACTCCCCAACGGCACTACCTTGCCGCTGTGCCGCCTGCGTTACGGCGGCTCGGCCAGCATCTGAGGCTTCGCGATCTACCTGGCCAGCCGCGACGGATACGAAGACTCCATCCTGCCCAGCGGACTACACGCCGGCAGCCCCGAAGAAGCCCGCGACTGCGCCTGCGGGCTTTACCTCAACGACCCCACCGCCTGGCTCCAACCCCGACGAATTAACGGCGAAGACCACTAAGCTCACCGTTGTCGACCATGGCTCGCCCCTGCCCGTTCGGCGACCGCTCAGTGCGGACCTACCCAGACGGAAAGCGCGGCACACATCCGGGCGGTTACCGCCGTCGATGACTGCCCGCCGGAGCCGCTGCCTGCTCCACTGCTCCCACGCCGGCCGGTTGCCCGCCGCGCCAGGCCTGGCGGCCGGTAGTCGCCGGGCTGCGGCCGACGAGCACGCCTGCATCGCCTACCTGATCGAAGCGCGCGACTTCGTCGCCGGCCCCCGAACCGGCCGCCAGCGGGACCACCACAACAACGAACAGCAAAGGCCGCTTCGGCTCGAACGCCTCGTTCGCGCAGGGCGCGACCATCGACCAGCTCCTCCAGCAGCGCCCGGACTACCGCGCCGAGCACCACGGCCAGGTGATCGGGATTGAGCGCCACCAACCGGGCGGTGGCGGCGATAGACGAATCCCACCGGGGCCGCGGACGGTGGGGTCTGCAGCGCATCCGCGCACGCCTCGGACGTCCCCGACGCCTCGGCGGGGACCGGCAGATGTATCGGGTGGATGGAGGGTGGCGCGATACCAGGGAGGCGGCGGCCCTGGTCTGCCTCGCGCGCCGGTTATAGGCTCTGCGCCAGGTCACCTCGGCGGGGAGGTTTGCGGTAGTGGGTTCTCGTTCTGCCGATCTGCGAACGGATGTGCCGCACGCGGCGCGCATCTACGACTATCTGCTGGGGGGTAAGGACAACTTCGCCGCCGACCGTGAGGCCGCCGCGAAGATCGTCAAGAACCTTCCCAACCTGCCGACCTCGATGCGGGCCGGCCGCAAGTTCATGACCCGGGTGGCCCACTATCTGGCCGCCGAACTGGGCATCCGCCAGTTCCTGGACATCGGTACCGGCCTGCCGACCTCGCCCAACCTGCACGAGGTGGTTCAGCAGGTCGCCCCCGACTCCCGGGTGGTCTACGTCGACAACGACCCGCTCGTGCTCGTCCACGCCCGCGCGCTGCTGACCAGCACGCCGGAGGGACAGACCGGCTACCTCGACGCCGACCTACGCGACCCGGACGCGATCGTCAACGCCGCGGAACTTCGCGACACCCTCGACTTGAACGAGCCGGTCGCGGTGACCTTGATGGCGATCCTGCAGTACGTCGCCGACGACCAGGACGCCCGCCGCATCATCGACCGGCTGATGACACTGCTGGCGTCGGGCAGCGCGCTGGCATTGTCCACGGTCACCGCCGACACCGCACCCGAACAAGTCGACCGGGGCAACGCCGCATACAAAGACAGCGGCATCCCGATCAGGTCCCGCACCAGGGCCGAGGTGGAACGGCTGTTCGACGGCCTCGATCTGGTCGACCCGGGCGTGACGCTGGTGACCCACTGGCACCCCGACGACGAGGCCAGAGCGGTCGACGACGGCCACGTCTACCTGTACGGAGGCGTCGCCGTCAAGCCGTAGTGCGGTTGCAGGCCGCGTCCTCGATCTACTTGTCGTCGCTTGCGGAGCCGCTGATGAGCTTGTCGAGCAGCACCAGCGCACCACCGGCGGCCCCCGCGCCGACGAAGATCGCCCTGGCGACGTGCGCGGTGTCGACGTAGGTGAGCACGGCTGCCCCGGTGCTGAGCAACCCGGACGAGACCAGGATGAGCACGGCCCGTAGGCTCCGCAGACGCTGCGGCGGCTTCGACATGGTTCTCCAGACGGGGTCGGGCCGCTACGGGTGGTACCGGTAGGTTCTGCCCAGCCATATGGCGTCGAAGGCCGTGTCGCCGACGCGCCTCAACTGATGGTCATCACATGGTCGAGGCGCCGGCTTTCCGGCCGCCGGGCCCATAGGAAAGGCCAGTACCTCGCCCGAACTTGCTGGAGGGGGTCGACATCGGCCGGTCGGCAGCGCGTGGCCGGTCGTCATCGTGTCGGGCTCGTAAATCGGGGTTCAACCGTGTTGAGGTGCGGTTCTGTGCGAGGTGGGCATCGCGGTGGCTGCGACGATCCGGGGCCATGAGCGCTTCGTTGGTGTACCTACTGATGCGCCAGGTCCTGCAGATGTTGACCCAACTCGCCCGCGACGGCGGCGCCAAGGACATCGAACTCCTGGTCCTCCGCCATGAGGTGGCGGTCCTGCGCCGGCAGGTACACCGCCCCGACCTCGAGCCGGCCGATCGGGTGGTGCTGGCCGCCTTGTCGCGGCTGCTGCCCCGCCAGCGGTGGGCGGCGTTCTTCGTCACCCCGGCGACCCTGCTGCGCTGGCACCGGGAATCGCTCGCCCGGCATTGGACGCACCCGCACGCCCGGCCCGGCCGGCCGCCGGTCGACAAGCAGGTCCGCGAACTGGTGCTGCGGCTGGCCGCCGAGAACGCCTCATGGGGGCATCGACGCATCCAAGGCGAGCTGGTCGGCCTGGGCTACCAGATCGCGGCCAGCACCGTGTGGAAGATCCTCCATCAGGCCGGGATCGACCCGGCACCGCGTCGGGCCGGGCCGACCTGGAGACAGTTCCTCACCGCCCCGGCGGAAACGATGCTGTCCTGCGACTTCTTCACCGTCGACACCGTGTTGTTCAAACGGATCTACGTGCTGTTCTTCCTCCAGATCGCCACCCGCGAGGTGCATGTCGTCGGGGTGACCGCCCATCCGACTGGCGCCTGGGTGGCGCAACAGGCACGGAACCTGCTGATGGACCTCGACCGACGCACAGCCGGGCTGCGGTTTCTGCTCCGCGACCGCGACAGCAAATTCACCGCAGCCTTCGACGCGGTATTCGCCGCCGAGGGCATCGACGTGCTCAAGACTCCGCCGCAGGCGCCCCGCGCGAACTCGTTCGCGGAGCGCTGGGTGAGCACCGACCCGCTCGTGGAGCATCGGACGAGATCTCGGCCGCTCGTCTGAGCCGACGTCCGGCACCCGACCCGGGTCCGCAGCCCCTCCCTGGTCACCTGATCAACTCAGATAGGCCAGAACCCGGTTCATGAGATCGGCTTTGTCCGTCGCGGTGCCATACGCCTCGAACGGGAACGCCAGGAAGACCACCTTGTACGCCCCGGCCGCCACGGTCAGCGCGTCCGGCGCCGACGCGTCGTCGGTGAAAGCCGCCGTCGCGGGCGTGATCGGTGTGATCTCGTCCTCGTACGACGAGCCGAGAACCGAGTGGTCCAGCGGGATAGCACCGATGCCGTTGGTGACCGCATTGCCCGCCACGCCGTGTACGTCCGCCGTCGGCTTGTCGTTCTGCGCCTCCGAGCCGTCCCAGTTAATGTGCAGGTAGTCGTGGACGAACGGGGTGGTGCCCGCCGACTGGTCGAGGATGTCCTGCCCGGACATGAACAGCCGCCCGCCGCCGCCCAGGAACGCCGCAAGCTCCGACTCGTACGGCATGATCGGGCCCGGATAGGCGTTGCCGGTGAACCAGACGACGTTCTTGTGCGCGGTCAGCATCGAGAGCGGAAGCGCCGGGTCGCCCGACAGATCCCAGTGGCTGTACGGGACGCCGTTCGCGGTCAACGCGTTCTCGTAGTAGCTCTCGACGTTCGGCCCGCCCATGTCTCCGTCGACGATAAGCGTGTCGACCGAGACCGCGATCGTGGTCAGCTTCGCCGTGGCGCTCACCGACGAGTTGGTCGTCGACGTCGCCGTGATCGTGGTATCGCTGGTGTCGGCATTGGCCGCTGACGCCGGCACGCTGACCTTGACGCACAGGTCGAGGCTGTCGCCAGGCTGCACGGTCGCCGTCGCGCTGAGCGGCGTGGTGCAGGTCGAGTCGTAGACGTGCGCCGGCCACGTGCTCGAGGACGAAATCGTGTACGAATCAGCCTGGTAGCCGGCGTTGGTCAGGTGCTCCGTGTACGTGGCGTCCGTGCCGACTCGTGCGCCGCCCTTCTGCGCCGCCGGTGTCAGCGTCACCGCGTACGCCGGCGCGGGCGGCAGCGTGATCGCGAATACGTGCATGTCGCCACCGGTCGCCTGCGGCAGCGTGATGCTCGCGACCGTCTTGGCCACCGACACCGGCGCCTCCATCGCGAAGACATACGTGTTGACGTTGTCGCGCTGGTTGCCGGCGGCGTTGCGGTACGGCATGGTGACCGCGGTGAGGTTGCCCGGCAGCGGCGGGAACCCTCCCGCACCGAGCGTCCAGTCGCTGAACTTCGCGGCGAACTGAGCGGCCGTTCCGTCGGTGTAGGTGATCGTCGCTGTGCCGCCGGCGCCAGCGCTGCCGGCGTTCGTGGAGCTGCCCAGCAGCCCGATCCTGGACGCGTGCGCGGGTGCCGCGAGCGGGATGGTCTGCCCGGCCGCCTCGATGTTGTCCAGCGTGGCTACCGGCACGTCCGGCCAGGTGTAGCCGATCCCGTTCACCGTGACCGTGCTGCCAGGGGTGACGCCCTGCGCTTGGAGCGCCTGCGCCGAGTAGCTCCAGCCACCGCCGTCGTAGGTGGCCGCGCTGGTGTCGTTGTCGTCGGTGATGCCGGCGTTCGTGAAGTAGGGCCACAGCTCGCCCCGCTTGGCGACCGCGACGCCGAGCGCTACCGTTCGGTGCTCGCCGCTGGCTGTCGTGATCTGGAAGGTGACGCGGTACCGCCCGTCGGCCGCGCCCGGTGCGGCCGTAACCGTCACCTGCCGGCTGGCGCGCAGCGACGGGCCGAGCGTCAACGACCCTTGCGTCGGGCTCACCGTGAGGCCGCTGTCGGCGCTGGTGGTCCAGGAGACCGTCTGGTAGGTGTCGGAGATGTTGGCCAGCTGCAACGTCGTGCTGGCCGAGGCGCCCGGCTGCAACACCAGGTAGCCGGGGTCGACCGAGGCGAGCACGGGCTGCTCGCCGCGCCGGTACGACGGCGGCGCGTCCTGCGGCGCGTTGCCCCACGTGCTCGGGCTGGTGCCGAGCGTCCAGTCGAGGGTGGCGCCGGCGGCGAGCGTCGAGAACGGCACGTACAGCTTGTGGTACGGGCTGCCGTTGAGCTTCAGGTTCTGCACGTAGAAGGTGGTCGGCGAGGCCCCGGGCGCGTTGATCGTGATCGTCTTGCCGCTGGGCAGGTTGATCCCGATGTGGGGGAAGCCGGGACCGTTGAACACCAGGTTGTCGCTGCCGGAGTTCTCCGGGTAGATGCCCAGCATCTCCCAGACGAAGGCAGAGCTGTTGGCGCCGAGGTCATCGTTGTCTGGCAGCCCGCTCGGACCCGGCTGGTACAGCGTGTTGCGGATGTGGTTGACGGCCTGCTGCGTGCCGGCCGGGTCCTGCGCGTAGTTCAGCGCGTACTGCTCGCCGAAGCCGAACTCGTTGGTCAGGTACGCGTGCGTCCCGAAGCCGTTCGGCTGGGACAGGAACTCGCGCAGGGCCGGGACGACTTTCGAGTTCCCGCCGAGCAGCGAGAACAGCGCCGCGTAGTTGTTCGGGACGTTCCACAGGTACTCGTAGGCGGTTCCCTCCACATAGCGTGTCGTGCTCGTCGGGGTGACCCCGGGAACGAATGAGCCGTCCTGATTGCGCCCGTTCAGCAGGTTGTTGGACAGGTTGAAGACGTTCTGCCAGTTGTTGGCTCGCGCCTCGAGCATGTCCGCGTTCTTGTCGTCGCCGAGTGCGCGGGCGAAGAACGACAGGGCGAGGTCCTGGCTGTTGTATTCCAGCAGCGTCGGCACGTATCCGTGCGGGTTGCAGCAGCCGTACTTGCCGTCCTCGGGCAGGTAGCCGTACTTCTCTTCCAGTGCCTCGCCGGGCCGCACGTCGTTGACTGTGGTGGCCTGCGCGAGCATGTCCTTGAGCGCCTCGGTGGTGTCGAAGTCGCGCGCGCCGAACGCGTAGTAGTCGGCGATGATCGACTGTGCCGGGTCGCCCACCATCACGTAGTTGTTCAGGTGCAGGTAGCCCCACTGCTGCAGGATCTTGTCCTGGCTGTAGTAGTTCAGCAATGACTGCCCCTGGTCGCTTGCTGCGGCCGGATCGAGCATCGCCTGCAGTTGCGAGAGCGAGTGGTAGGTGTCCCATCCGGAGAAGATGCCGTACTGGTCGTGCTGTGCGGCGCCGATCGTGTGCACCTTGATGTCCGCGCCCATGTACTGGCCGTTGACGTCGCTGGTGATGTTGGGCTGGATGAAGTCCTTGTAGAGGGTGCTGTAGAACTCCTGGGTCTGGGCGAAGCTGCCCCCGGACACCTGGATGCGCCCGAGCAGCTTGTTCCACGCGTCCTGAGCGGCGCTCTTGGTGCTGCCGAAGTCCCAGCCCCGGTTGTCGGTCTGCCAGTTCAACCGCGCGTTGTCGTCGGTGACGTACGAGATGCCGACCTTGGCCTGGACGACCGGGTTGCTGGTGGTGTCGAAGGTCAGGTAGACCGCGGTCGGTGTGCCGTCCGAGCGGTTGATGATCTTCGAGGAGCTGAACGGCTGGTCGAAGGTGATGTCGAAGTGGACGGTGTACTCCTGCCGCTGGCCGTCGTTGACGACCTCGCCGCAGAAGTGGCCGCTCGTCTCCGAGCCGCTCACCTCGTGGCTGTTCGGGATCTGCGCGGTGCTCGGCTTGAACTCGCCGTTCTGGCTGTCGTGCAGCTTGATCAGGAACCCGGCCTGCGTGGTGGCCGGGTAGGTGAACCGGCCCATCGCGCTGTGCGCAGTGGCGGTGAATTCCGACGTGATCGTGGCGGGCTGGTTGCTCTGCGCTGAGTAGTAGCCGGCCTGTGCGACCTCACCGCTGTTGGTGAACTTGGTCGTGACGTCGTTCGGGTCGCCGCCGGGCAGCGGACCGGTCATCGGCAGCATCGGGACGTCCCCCGCCGCCCCGCAGCCCGGGCCGCTGATATGCGTCAGCGAGTACCCGGTGGTTGACGTGTCGCCGTAGGTGTACCCGCCGCCGGCGCTGCGGTTGGGCATCGTGTCCGGGCTCCACTGCGCCATCCCGAACGGCACGTCCGCGCCAGGGAAGGTGTTCCCACCTCCGGTGGTCCACGTCCGGGTGTCCACTAGGGGCGCCGGATCAGTGACCGGCTGCGTAACCTGTGCCTGGTTCTTCGCGCTCGCAGGCAGCTTGGACGCGGGCACCGGGTCCGGGCAGTGGACCGGATGCCCGTTCGGTCCCTTGGTGCACGCGGCTGGGGGAACCGTCTCGGCGCTGCTAGGCCTCGTCGCAACGCTGGAGCTGGGTTTGGGGGCAGGGCTCGGGCTGGGCGCGGCCGCCGCTGGTGCCGCGCTCAAGGATGTCGCACCGCCAAGAACGGTTGCGGCAACCAGTCCGACAATTACCCGGCGTCGCGAGATCGGTGACAGCTGAGTGCCTCGCATCGACAGCTCCTCTCCCTCGCCGGGGAGCAGCCAAGATCCCCAGCCGCCCGGAGTGACAACGTTGTCGGTAATGGCGGAAGTTACGCCGTCGTTAGAGGGGTGTCAATCGAAGCCGCGCTGGGACGGTCGGTGCTCCGACCACCAATGCTGAGCCGCGCGCTCTCACCCAGAACCTGTACAAACTCACCCTCCGGCCAGGGCATCAACGCCGCCGCCCGGTACTGCCGTACCCCGCCGTCCAACCTGGGCGCGGGCGGGCTGAGTTGGCTGTGCGACACGGTCGCGAACGTGGTGCGCCGGCTCGTCGCGCCGAACGGGCGGTGCCTCTTCGTCGGCGTCCACATGGACCTGTTCGTCGGCGTCTACATGGACCTGCGCGGAGTGCACCCGAGCGTGTTCTACACGACCATCTTCTGCTCGTGAACGGGCGGCGGTGGACGCGGCGGTGCCGCGTCCACCGCCGTCGCCGACGCTATTGCATGCGCTGCAACGCCGACAGGAAATCGGGATCGGCCGGTGACGTTGTCTTCCGGCCGGTGACGCCGTTGCTGGCGAGCACAGCACCAGCCGGCGGGCACTGACCGGCACCAGGTCCTTGTTGAGGCCGGCACCGATGTTGAGGACGTACTCGGGGCTGGTCGGCGGGCAGTGCCCGGCGGCGACGTATTGAACGACGCAATTGAAGTATTCCAGGACGAGGCCACCCCGATCTGCGGCTTGGTGAAGTCCTCGTCGATCATGCCCACCGCGCGCAGCATCGCCCGCGCCGGGGCACGCTCGTACCCGCGGGTGACCTCATGACTGCGCGGCTGGCGTTCCACGGCTCCACCCATAGCCGGGACTCTACGATGCCGATTCGATGCGATACGACCGGCCCGCCGCGCAGGTTTGAATCCTGCCGAGGATCGAGACCTGCGCTTCTGCCCCGCGTCTCTGACGTGACCTGGGAATACGTAACGCCCGATGGAGCGCTCGACGGGCGCCGAGAACCTCACCAAGGGGATTCGGACCTGCGCGCTGCTCGTCCTGACGACGGTCGCGACCTGCGCGCTGCTCGTCCTGACGACGGTCGCGACCTGCGCGCTGCTCGTCCTGACGACGGTCGCGACCTGCGCGCTGCTCGTCCTGACGACGGTCGCGAGACGGATCACCGCTATCTGTGCTCGGCTCCGAGCGCGGCGCGAAGGCAGGCCTGCACAGTTCATTGGTCGACGCAAGTGGCGCGCGGGGCAGCAGCGGCTCGGCGCCGCCATGCGACGAGGCACGCTCGGGGACATCCCCTTGCCGCACAGACAACTGGTGGCCACGTATAGGATCGCGTTGCTGGCGGCGCCGCTGTGGCGGCTGCTGGTGATGGTGTGCACCGGCGTGGGAACGCTGGTGGCGGTGCTGGTGCTGCTCGACCAAGGCCCGGCCACCCTGGGCACCGCGGCATTGCCGTTCGTCGTCGCCTACGCCCTCGGCGTCGGAGTGCGGGCGCGACGGGACCGGATCTCGATGCTGGAGGAACGCACCCGCCGCCTCGCCGAGGCCCAGCAGGCGACCGCCGCCCGGGGAACGCGAACGGATCGCCCGCGAGATCCACGACATCGTCGCCCACTCGGTGAGCCTGATGGTGGTCCAGGCCGAGGCCGGCCTCGTCCTGGCCACCGACCGCAACCGGGAGGCCGGCACGTTCGAGACCATCTCCGACACCGGGCGGGAAGCGCTCACCCAGCTCGACCGGGCGCTCGGGGTCCTGCGCGGCGACCAACCGGCCCGCAAGCCCTAACCCGGCCTGGACGACCTACCCGACCTGCTCGGCCGGGCACGCCTGGCCGGGTCCTGTTGGTCATAGGTCGAGGTGCGGCCCGCCCACGCGAAGCGGATCAGCCGGGGCTGCGGTTCGGCGGCCCCGATGTCGTCGTGGTGGCGGTAACGGCTGCGGGCGCCGCCTACCGGGCTGGTGCCTGCCCATTGCCCGATGAGTTCCGGGCCAGCCATTCGGTCACCCTCCCGCAGCACTCGATCTCGGCCCCACCGCCACGCGGACGAGCCTGTGTACGTGATGAACGGACCGTTATCCGATCTCAGCGGGATCGCGATCATGCGCCGGGGTGGAGGTAGGCGGCCCACAGGGACGGGGTGCGGATCCTATTCAGGCCATCGGGCAGGTCGCGGCCGTCACGGACGGCTTGGTCGGCCTACCGCGTGAAGCGGGATGCGGTTGCCGCAGTGCGCCGGGCTAGGGGCGATTGTTCGGCGAACAAGCCGGAATGATCAACGTCGCGTCGAGATCGCCGCGTGGGCATGGCGGACGGGCATCGTCACCGGGTGACGCCGAGTCAGTCCTGCATGGCTTCGGTGAAGAATTCCGGTGGTGCCTGCAGGTCGTGGGCGCGGAACAGGACGGCGTGCTCGACGCCTATGGCTTTGCCGCTCATCGCGGTGAACTTCGGGATGATGTCCTTGGGGGCGGGGTGGTGCGGGAGCGCGGCCAGGTACGCGGCGTGCGCCTCGAGCGAGGCGACGCCGCGGCGCAGCGGCTCACCCGTGACCTCGACGCCGTGGGTCGCGCCGAAGCCGGCGAGCCCGGGGACGATGAGCCAGCGCACGGAGTGCGGTTCGAGGTTCTCGTCGTCGACCTGCTCCGGGAAGACCCACCGGTTGCCCGCGTCGCGCACCGCGTCGAGCGTCGCGAGCCCGGCCGCGCGGTGGTCGGCCTGGTCGAAGCCATAGGGCGTCTCGATCTCGTAACCGGTGCCGAGTACGACGTCGGGCTTGAACCGGCGGATCTCCCGGCAGATGTCCCGGCGCAGGTCGAGGCCGTAGACGAGCACGCCGTCCGGATGCTCGAGGACGGTCAGGTGCCTGACGCCGACGACGGCGCAGGCGGCCTGCTGCTCGGCGACGCGCAGGCGTGCCGTCTCCTCGGGAGGGTTCGGCATGCCGGCCTCGCCGCGGGTGAGCAGGAGATAACCGACCTCGATGCCGCGCGCGGTCCAGCGAGCGACGGCCGCGGACGTGCCGTACTCCATGTCGTCAGGGTGCGCGACGACGCAGAGCACGCGCTGGAAGGACTCCTCGGGGAGGGCAGGCAATGTCATGTCGGCCATCCTTCCGCGTTTTAGGCCCGCCGTCCGCCCTTGGACGTGCCGATGAGACTGGGACGGTCATGGCCGGTACCGTCCCTAGAAAGTGGAACGCCTTCGCAACCCACGGCTCCCACGTGGTCGACTTGATCATCCGGAGGCTTCTCACCCATCCGGATCCGGCGCGTGCACTGGTAGAAATCCTCACTCGGGGCGGGGCGACCTGGGCCCGGCTCCGAGCGTGGGCGCGAAGACAGGCCCGCACTACTCACTGGTCGACGCAAGTGGCGCGCGGGCCAGCATCTGCCGCTCGGCTCCGCCGCCAGGCGGCGAGGCGCAACCCTCGAGGAACCACCGCAGGCCCAGCGCACTGGACACCGTACGGCGTCAGCTGTACAGCCCGGCGAGGCCGAACCCCGCGACCGCGTCTGTGCGGATGACTAGCAGGCTTCAGATCAGTCGTAGAAGACGTGCCCGCAGATGGCGCTCCGGCGTTGTTGATCGTCGAGAACGAGTTCACGGATAGCGGCAGGGAGATGCGCCCGCTGCCACTCCCGTTCCTTGGTGTCGAGATGCATGAAAGGTTGGCGAACTCCACACGGGCAGCCTTGACCGAACAGGTCCGCGAACGCTCGTGCGTCAATCTCGGCTGTCCGGGCACACCTGCGGTTCGGTGTCGGCGTTCACGAGACGACCTTCCGCGTGAACGTGAGGTGGGTGACGCCGCTGGGCGAGGAGACCGCCTCGACGTCGTAGGCATCCTCGAGGGCCTCCAGGCCGTCCCAGATGCGGACGCCGCGGCCGAGCACGATCGGGACCTGGACGAGATGCATGTGGTCGACGAGCCCGGCGGCGAGGAAGTCGCGTACGACGGTGGGGCCGCCGCCGATCCGGACGTCCTGGCCATCGGCTGCTTCGCGGGCGGTCTCGAGCGCCTCGGCCGGGGCGGCGTCCAGGAAGTGGAACGTGGTGCCGCCCTCCATCTCGATCGAGGGCCGCGGGCGGTGAGTGAGCACGAAGGTCGGTGTGTGGAACGGCGGGTTCGGGCCCCACCAGCCCTTCCAGTCCGGGTCGTCCTGCCAGCCGGGCGGGCCGAACTTGTTGGCACCCATGATCTCGGCGCCGATGCCGTAACTGTGGCGCTCGGCGAAAGCGTCGTCGACTCCGGCGGTTCCGCCCGCGTCCCAGAACCGGGTACCGAACATCCACTCGTGCAGACGCTCGCCCGCATGGCCGAACGGTGCATCGGCGGACTGCGGCTCGCCGGTGGCGAAGCCGTCGAGGGAGATGGACAAGTTGTGGATCCGTGTGAGTGACATCCGCGCGCTCCTCGATTGGTGATGCGCTTTGCAATCGGTTCTGGGGAGATGGACCAGGGTGACCGGAGATTCTCATCGGCCACCGAGGTGCAATCGGTTCTGGGGAGATGGACCAGGGTGACCGGAGATTCTCATCGGCCACCGAGGTCGGGATGCGCGATCAACGCCGCCATCGAGGTGCTCGGCGACCCGTGGTCGATGCTCGTGCTGCGCGACGTGATCTTCGGCAACCGGCGCCACTTCCGCAAGCTGCTCCATCGCTCGGAGGAGGAATCGCGTCCAACATCCTCAGCAGCCGGCTCAAGCGGCTCGTCACGGCGGGCCTGCTCACCCGGGAGGAGGCGACGCATGGGCAGCCGGCGGCGTACTCACTGACCGAAACCGGCATCCAGACCCTCCCGGTCATGGTAGCAATGGGCAACTGGGGCCTCCCCCCACGTGGCGAGGCTTGCTCCTCGACACGATCGGATGCCGACCGGCCGGTGGACGCTCACCGTCGGTGATGCACCATCGGCGGCGGATCGGGGCACCCGATGTGGTGGACTAACCTCTCTGCGCAACTGAACGGTCGTCGCTCGGTGCCATCTGCCGGATGGGCCGCCCAGGAGCGGGTCACGCTGCGATGTGCGTCGCCACCGCCTCGAGGACGGGGGCGAGATCGGCGGCGTCGATCACCGCGTCGGGCCGGAACGGCAGCCGCGCGAGCCGTTCGACGCCGCTGGCCCAAATGGTGCGCTCGTGAGGTGCCGGCGCGTGCAGCTCGGTCTTCTCGCCGCAGCAGGGGCACTCGAAGTACGCCATGTTCTCCACCCCGCCCAGCACCGGCGTCCGCACCTCGCGCAGCGTGCCGAGGGCCCGGCCCGTGTCCAGATGGGAGACCTCGGCCGGCGTCACCACCAGGATCGTTCCCACCCTTCCGGCACCGGAAAGCACGCCGTGCTGCCTGAAGCTGATGCCGGGCGGCAGATCCACGACGAGCGCCTCGACATCGCCCCAGTTCGTTTCCCTGATCAGCCGGCCGAGCATGAGGTCGGCCAGGTCCGACCCGAGCGCGAGCCCCTGGTTGCCGGCCATGAGGAAGCCCGCGGACGCGACCTTGAGACCGCCCACCTCCATTGCTTCCAGCCCGGAGCCGCCCCGGCCGCCGCGCGTCCACCGCGCGAGAGTGACCGACTTGGTCGGCACGTCGCGACGCAGGCCGAGCATGCGCGGTACGTCGGGGCCGGCGATGTCGGCGTCAACCAGTCCTGCCTTCCGGCCTGACCGAGCCAGCTCACGTCCGATCGCGACCGCCACGCTCGACTTGCCCACACCGCCTTTGCCGCTGGCGACGGCGATGATCGGCAGTTGCGCCGGCGATTGCCGAGAGAAGCCGGGTACGTCCACGCAGCAACCGTACTAATGCGAGACCGGCGATTCACGCGCACATGGGGGCGGCGATAACGCGACAGATCTCGGCGGCCGGCTGCGGCAGGACACCTTTGTGTTTCACTCATACCTCATTCCGCCGTGCAGTCGGCATAGGAGATCGCCCCTCGAACGTCCGCTCATCGGCGCGGGCGTGCGACTCGCGGCAGAACAGTGAAGTCGATCTCGATGTTTCGGTGGGCGGCGAGGCGCGTTTCTTTGCGCGTTCGACACTCCCTCAACCTGGGTCATTGGATCCGGTCGCCAGGAATTCTGAAATGCAGGGGTGCGAGACCAGACCGTTCAGGTCGAAAGTTGAAAAACCTGAACCTGTGAATCTTGGCCGAGTGCGGCGGTGTCTGATGCGAGGCCCGGCTGGCCGACGACTTCTCGATCTGGAACGGCGTGGTAGGCGTCGATGACGAGCTCGGCCGTGACCGAGTGCCGTCGGGGCAGGTGGTCAGGTCGGTGACGTGGCCGTACCCGACCTCCTGATCGGCCGACTGCTGGCCCGCTGATGTAGTGTCTTGCCAGTTCAGCGGGCCTTGGCAGGTCAAAGGTGAGGGCGGGATACCTTACCTGCGGCGCCTCGAACCGCGTGACCGGAGGAGTCGATGTTGGGATGACGGCAGGGCGACCGATGCCCACACAGGACGACGTGCTCGGGTACTTCAGCACGCTGTCGAACTGGGGACGGTGGGGCGACGACGACGAGCTCGGGACTCTGAACCACATCACCGACGACGTCCGGCTGGCGGCGGCGCGGGCCGTGCGCCACGGCAGGAGCGTGTCGTGCGCATGGGAGGTTGCCGTACCGGAAGACATGGAGCGGTCGACGACGACGTGCCCGTGCGCCGCCGACATGCCGGGTGCCGAGGACATGCCGGTGCCCGGCTTCCGCGCCGACCGGCGCTGGGGCTTTTCGTCCGAGCGGCTCGGCATCACGTTCCACGGCAACACCCTCACCCACGTCGACTCGCCGTGCCACATCTTCTGGGACGGCACGATGTACAACGGGCGGTCGCACTCGTTGGTCGACGCCGCAACGGGATCGGCGTGGGCGGCCGTCACGGCGGCGGCGAACGGGATCATCACGCGTGGTGTCCTGCTGGACATTGCGAGGGTCCGCGATGTGCCGTGGTTGGAACCGGGGCAGAGTGTGTTTCCCGACGATCTCGAGGAGGCCGAGCGTCGCCAGGGTGTGCGGGTGCGATCCGGCGATGCGGTACTCCTGCGGACCGGCTATGGCCGCGTCCGGCACGAG
>WNFX01001083.1_pt1 | contig 32304 bp, 29 predicted proteins | sample 5400111 | NCBI WGS metagenome assembly WNFX01 (sample SAMN13153363, study PRJNA577476) | soil metagenome | isolation source: 40 cm soil or saprolite under grassland replicate 1 | place: USA:California | collected 2016-06-15 | reverse complement strand
CGTCCCGGCCTGCTATCGCTACCAGTTTCGGCACTGCTGGTGGTGGATAGATCATATACGGTATCTTTTTGTAGGCATTGGTGTGAGCCTTCCCCATAAAGGCATACCCCAACATTCCGATGCCAATCTCAGGGGCAGTAGTTGTTGCCCTGGCACCAGCCATCGTAACAAATCCGATTTCGTCAGCCATATCTCTTTCTCCTTTATAATTGTGGTACCCCGCAATGCCGGTACTAGCTGGCTGCCTGGCTTGTCGTCTGATCGCGCCTAAACGCTGCATCGAAGGCAACCGCCGATGGGGCGAAATCAGTGCGCCGTACAAAGGCAAGCGCATCCTGAGCGCCCCATTCGCGGTCCATGCCCGAATCCTCCCACTCAATCGAGAGCGGCCCTGAATAGCCAATGCGATTGAGCGCACGGATGATTGACTCGAAATCGACGTCACCATGTCCGGAGGAAACAAATTCCCATCCGCGCCCTGCTTCACCAAAATTGAGATGGGAACCCAGAATGCTCTTGCGTCCATCCAGGTATCTTTTCGAGTCTTTGATGTGGATGTGGTAGATGCGGTTGGCAAACTCTCCGATAAAGGCGGCGGGGTCGAGGAATTGAGGGATAAGATGGCTTGGGTCAAAGTTAATGCCAAAACCAGGGCGGTTGTCGATGGCATCGAGTGCTTTGCGCGTTGTCACAAAATCGTAGGCGATTTCGGTGGGATGTACCTCCAGGCAAAACTTCATGCCTTCCCGCTCAAATACATCTATTATCGGATTCCAACGCTGTGCAAAATCCTCATACCCTTTCTCGATTTCCGCGAAGTTATTCGGTGGGTAGGAGTAGAGTAAGTGCCAGATGGGCGATCCAGTGAACCCAGTTACCCTGGTAACGCCAAAAGCTGCGGCTGCTCGAGCGGTATCCATCATCTCTTTCGCGGCACGTTCGTGCACCCCCTCCGGCTTACCATCACCCCAAACGTAAGCCGGGAGAATGTTCTTATGGCGCGAGTCTATTGGATCGCACACTGCCTGGCCGACGTGGTGATTACTGATAGCGTAACACTTCAGATTGTACTTATGGAGAATGTCCCAGCGGGATTGAACATATTGTGGTTCTGTGATGGCACGGCGCACTTCAAAGTGGTCACCCGAGCAGGCTAATTCCAGGCCATCAAAGCCCCACTGGCTGACTTTTTTAGCAAGCGTCTCCAGTGGCAGATCGGCCCATTGTCCGGTAAAAAGTGTTACTGGTCGTTGCATTGCCTTCTCCTTTATAAAAATAATGGCAAAATCCGTGGTGATGTAGTTATCCTGGCTTTTCAAGACCGAAACAGAGTGTTCATTACTACATCATCACGGATTGTGCTACCAAGATGGTTTCACCTCTGCCTCCCGTCAAGGCAGTCGCATGATCAAAGCTCAATCGGTATCCATCGATATCGGCCGAGGGTGGGGATGCAGCTCCTTCTTATAGCTGGTGAAGAGTGGACTTTCAATGTCGTTCGCGAAGCTATTACGCGCATCTCTCCTACAGGCGAGCATCATGGAGCACCAGGGGAATAACTCATAACGTCAACGACTTTTCTTTCCTCTCTATATTGTTCGCTCTCCTGTGAGTAACCCACTTCAGGGAACGCTCCTCTCTCACGCAAAGGAATCGGCAATGAGTAAAGAAGCAGCACAAACACATCTGTTTACTCGTCAACCACTCTCTGTCCTTAGTAAGATCGCCTTCTGGGCATTCCTTGTGGGGGGGGCTTGGAGGTCTTGGCGGTACAATAGCACTCACGCTCAGTAACGGCTCCCCGAGTCGGGACATCGTCATCACAACGGTGTGTACGCTGGCAGGCGCAGTTATCCTCGCAACCAGAATCCGCTGGGCACCGCTGGTGAGCGCTCTGTTGGGGGGGTATAACCTCTACCTGATTTTCACTGAGACCTATGTCATCGAAAGCCTGCTCAATCCAAAGACGGATCCACAGGGAGGGTTCGGTCACTTTGTAGGGGTTGTGATCATCATTGCATGCGCGCTTGTGGCGTTTGGAGCGAGTATCTCAGCAGCGGTGCAGAACTTCCGCCAGGGCAGCCGGCAGGCTCCTCGCTGGCTTCCAACAGCCCTGGGCGTTGTTGTGGGGATGGTCATCGGCGCACTCCTCATCGGTGCCATTGCGCAGCCACCTGCGGCCGCAGGGACAACCTACACCAACTGCGTGCCCACCGTCCATATGGGTGCTGGCAGTTTTCTCCAGTCTTCTGTCACCATTTCCAAAGGTTCGAAGCTCCTGCTGGTGGACGACACTTCCGCTCTGCACATCCTTGCCAATGGGAGCTGGCAGAACGGGGTGCCCAGACCGGTGAAAGAGCCAGGCGCACCTACCGTCAATAACTTGCAAGTGAGTGGCAATAGCGTTGAGATTGGACATCACATCCATTTTATACATCATAATTTGTCTGACGACAACAGCCCAACCCCTCTTCAAATTCCATTTCAAAAAAAGCGTAAACTTCACCAAACCTTAACCAAATCATAACCTCATTTCCACTATTTAAAGTGTAGACTCTTTCCTAATATAGAAATACAGTAGGAGGGAGAAAGGGCTTATGACCTGCATCCCCCGTCGTCTCTTTACCGGCTGTGTAAGCGTCGCTGTTGTACTGGCATTGATCCAATTGTTTCCTCTTAGTGGAGAATTGTCAGCCCAGGCTGCCTCACTTGATCGTAGCAGCAACTCATCTACACGGCCTGCCACAAGCTATTCGTTTTACGGGTCTAAGCATTCCTGGATGCTGACAGCGACCAACGATTGGTATCAGCATCGAGGCAACTGGTGTGGGATCGCCAACATCCGCGCCATACAAATCTACGACTGGCTCTATTACAATGGCAAAAGCCCTGGATGGGATAACTCCCAGGAGGCTATTCACAATCGACTCAATTCGTACTCCAGTCCCTGGGGTTCCGGCAAGGGGGGCTATGTCACCTCGGACATCAGTGGTGACGGTGGAACAGACCCACACGCCATTGCCTATGGTGCATGGTACGACACTCCTGTCAGCACCAGCTCGCAGCCTTACTGGTTTCACAACTGGATCTATCGAACAAGCAGCACAACCGCAACTTATGATTTTGGTACCGACTTTGGGAAAAACACCGTTTCCCACAACCATCCCATCAGCGTGACCATCGATGGGGGCTATCACTCATTCGTCGTGGATGGCGTGTGGGCCTCCAGCGATCCCTCCTATCCTGGAGCAACGATAAGCGCGATTGATACCTGGGACCCCTGGCTCAACCACGCGAACCACTCGGTTGACGGTACACATCCATACAACCAAACCGAGAACCAGGTCTGGTCGCTCACCGATTGGACGACGAATCGAGTCATGTGGGGAAAGGGCTACAACACCGCTAATGGCTTTGATCCCGACCCGGATACGCCCAACCATTACTACGTTCCGCCTTTCAATAGTTACGGGGTTCCTTCCCACTGGAACACGTACTATGTCACCGTCGAGCAAGACCGTATCAATGATGCCTCTACGTCGCATGACTACGCCATCGATCAGAATGGGCATCTCGCACCACACAACTGATGGGATATGCTGGGGCATAGGGCTGAAATGAGCGCATTAGCCGTTTGTGCTGAGCAACACACAGCAGATACACAGCGCAGTGAAAGGAAAAAACGATGGCACGTTCAAGAAGGCGAGCCGGGGAAGGAAAAGCTGGCAAGTCGGTGCAAACCAGATTACATGTGAGGACACAACTGGTTATGCGCAAACAATCATGGGGAGCCATTTCCTTTTCGTTTCTTGCGCTAGGGATAACTGTTCTCCTGATAATTGGTTTTGCTCTCATGGCCGTGATAGGGTACGCGAGAGATACCGCCACCGCTTCTGGAGGAGGGCCAACTTCCAGCGTATCTCCTGGCTATGGATCGTCGAACCATCCAAAGGGGCCTTGCGGCAATGCTGGGCAGGGAGCCTGTCCGGCTGTGGACCCAGGGTGGTTCTCAGTTGGCTCCGAATCGCCCCCTGCAGTCGCAGCGGCGATTGAGAACAGCAGGAATTATGTTGCAATCTCAGCGCATTATGGGTGCGGGACGCTCGATATACCGGCGCTGGTGCATGCCTATGGCGCGCATACAGGCATGGACTACTTTGACGATGATCACTGGGTCGTTTCGGTGCGCGACACGACCGGCATGAGATGCGGTCTTTACGACTTCGTCTATGATCGCGCACACCAGCGCATGCGCTTCTCATCATATGGATTACTGACACTGCAAGACCCCCATGCTCGCCAGGCGTTTCCCTACATTGCATCGTCGGTCGCTCTGGCACAGTTGCAGAGCCAGCGCAAGCTCAGTGTGCAGGCTGGCACACAGATGGAGTTGATCTTCTTCCCCATTGATCCCAGCTTCCCGATCTTGACCTCCCCTGTCCATATGTGGGCCGGAGGTGGAAACTCGGCGATGAACCCGATGTGGCACCTCGTCGGGACCGATGGGCGCGATTACTTCGTGGGAGTGACTCCAAACTTTGCTGCCGAGAGTGATATATTAATGGAGGCACTTTTGCCTGATGGCTAACAGTAATGGAGAGCAGGGACAAAAGACGGATAAAACATGTTTGCACAGCATTAACAAAGATGAATGACAGAGAAAGAGGCGAGAGGTACAACATATGCAGGAACACAAACCACTGCAACACCTTCCTGTGAAGGTATATCGAACGCACGACCACCTGACGGTCGCTGCTCCAATGCCCGGACTCGAACCCGAAGATATCCTGGTCGAAGTCACTGAGGATGGTCAATTAATTTTACATGGGGATAAGCGTGCAACGCTGAAAGATGTTAAAGAGGTACTTCTGGACGAATGGGACGCGGGAGGGTACCACCGAGAACTTACGCTTCCAGAAAGCGTCGATGGTGAGCACTCCAATGTCACCTATGGGAACGGCATCCTGGTGGTGGCGCTGCAGGTTAATCAAACGACAATTCCTGCCCGTATCACGCTAGCAAAGACGAGAACAGCCCATGGTGAATATATTGGCAATACTGGTGGACACCCCCGGGAATGAGCAAGTAATAGATAAGGGTCTCGTGTTTGTCTTGATCTTCTTTGACATAGGGCCTTTTACCGTCATACACTTAAAAACCATATACTTTCGGCAGGAATAGATCGAAGGAGATCAGTATGGCACAGAACTTTCCTACTAACTGGGTAATTTATCCTGGGAATGTGCCGAGTTTGAGACGAGCCTGGACTTTTGCTACTGGAGATGCCATCGAGTCCTCGCCAGTGGTTGCTCAAGGCATGGTGTATATTGGCTCACGAGACCATAGCTTGTATGCCCTTGATGACAGAACAGGTAAGAAGCTATGGAGCTATACCACTGGGAGCGGTATTTACTCTACGCCAACAGTTACTGATGATGTGGTGTATGTCGGCTCTTTTGATACAACGCTCTACGCTCTGGAAGCAAGGACTGGTGTTCCGTTGTGGAGCTTCACCACCAGGGGCGCCATTGAATCCTCTCCTGCGGTAGCAGATGGGGTGGTGTATATTGGCTCCGCAGACCACGTGCTTTACTCCCTTGATACCAGTTCTGGCGACAAAATCTGGAGCTACACAACAGGAGCAGGTATCCAATCCTCACCGGTGGTTGCAGATGGCCTCGTCTACTTCGGCTCATGGGATCACACCTTGTACGCACTCGATGCTACTACAGGCGCTAAAATATGGACATACACTACTGGAGACAGAATCAGTTCCACGCCGGCAGTTGCCAATGGAGTGGTCTATATCGGTTCGCAAGACAATATGCTCTATGCCCTTGATGCTAGCACAGGCGAGAAGCTCTGGAGCTATACAACCGGGGATATCATTCTCTCTTCGCCAGCAGTTGCCAATGGTATTGTCTGCATTGGTTCGCATGACCGCATCCTGCATGTCCTTGATGCCAGGACAGGTAGCAAATTGTGGAGCTACCTTACAGGTGCCGCCATCGTTTCCTCACCTTTGATCGCTGATGAAGTGATTTATGTCGGCTCACAGGACCATACGTTGTATGCTTTTGCCGCCAATACAGGTGATAAACTTTGGAGCTACTCTACCGCCGAGGCCATTGTTTCCTCGCCAGCAGTTGCCAACGGCATACTTTTTGTTGGTTCACAAGACGGAATCCTGTACGCATTTACAAGTGACATGTTATGGAGCTACTCAACCGGTGATAGCATTCAATCTTCGCCTGCAGTTGCCAATGGTGTGGTCTATGTCGGTTCACACGACCATAGAGTATATGCTCTTGATGTCACCACTGGCGATGAGCTGTGGAACTACATTACAGGAAACATTATCTACTCTTCACCAGTGATCCTAGATGAGAAGGTCTATATCGGATCAAATGACCACACGCTCTATACCCTTGCAGCCGGTACGGGAGCAAGACTGTGGAGCTACACCACTGGGGGGAGCATCATGTCTTCGCCAGCAGTTGCTGAGGGAATCGTCTTCGTTGGCTCGCATGATCACATGTTCTATGCTTTTGATCTGAATACAGGTGACAAACTCTGGGACTATGAAACTCGTGGTCGCATTGACTCTTCGCCAGCGGTTGCCAATGGAGTGGTCTACTTTGGCTCAGACGACCACACGCTCTATGCCCTTGACGCCCTCACAGGCGAAGAACAGTGGAGCTACGAGACTGGAGATGCCATTCGATCCTCCCCCGTTGTTGCTGATGGAGTGATCTATGTTGGCTCACGAGACCACACGCTCTATGCCCTGGATGCCCTTACAGGTGAGGAAAAGTGGAGCTATAATGCTGGGGATATCATTGATTCTTCGCCTGCAGTTGCCCTCGCGATAGTGTATGTTGGTTCGCATGATCATAGACTGTATGCTCTTAATGCAAATACTGGCGAGGAACGGTGGAGCTATTCCTCAGGAGGGATTATCGACTCGTCGCCAGTGGTGGTGAATGGGGTGGTCTATGTTGGCTCACAAGATCACGCACTATACGCTCTGGAAGCACAGTCAGGCAAGAAACTTTGGAGCTATACAACTGGAGGCAGCATGATCTCCTCACCTATTGTGGCGGATGGGGTTGTCTACGTTGGTTCGAATGATCACAATCTATATGCATTCAACCAGACGCTTATCCAAGCGAATTGATGTTTAGGCTCATTCGGCCCCGCAAAACGCATTAGCAGATGTGAGGAAATCCCTGCTCTTATGCTTTGCCGAGGTACCTTTACATTGTTGAAGACCATTGACTAACATTCTCAAAGGGGATGAATATCATGCAGAATAGCATTGACAGATGTAAACGATTACGTAGACTACACGATCGTCTTATCGAGGAGCTAAGGTTATTGAAAGAAGGCGAGCAGGAAGAGGAACGTGAGGGCGTGGTAAATCCTATCGAGACGGTCAACATCATAAAGAGTCTCCAGGAGACGCTCAGCACGGTCAACTATGAACTACAGAAGTGCCCTGATGAAGACTAGCAATTAATTATGCAACTTTTCCTTGCCATAGTTCGTGCTAGGTGCAGCGCCAGAAAAATGTAGAAGCATTTCAAAAAAGTTTGCTACAAGGAGAATGAGCTATGGCAATACAAGGTCCGCAAGATCTCTTTTTATACAATCTCTGCGCCATGTACGACATTGAACAGAAACTGGTCCAGATGCTACCACAGCTGGCTCAGGAATGTCCGTATGCTCAGGCCAGGGAAGCTTTCATGCTGCATGAGCAGGAAACGCGTCAGCATATTCGCAATTTGGAACAGTGCTTCCAAATCCTTGGCAGCCAGCCCATGGTGCTGGAGAATCATACTGTCGCTGGTCTCAAAGGAGATCACGACACTTTTCTCCAACAGCAACCACCTCAACCGGCCTTGATATTATTCGATCTAAATGCTGGCTACCAGAGCGAATGCATTGAAATTGCAGCCTATCATAATCTGATAGATACAGCGAACAACCTGGGGCTGCAATCATGCACTCAGCTCTTGCAACAAAACTTACTACAGGAGGTGGAAGCCTCCAAGAAATTAAGTATGCTCGCTCATCAGTTTGGTGAGCAACAGATCCAGGCAACCCGGGCACCGGTATCCAGCCAGCCAATGCCCAGCCAGCCCTACACGGCCGGCTCACAGATGCCGAACCAGCCCTCCGGTACAGCCAGTCCATCGATGCCTGGTACCTCGCGAGTGCAGGAGGGAATGCAGGTAGTCGGATCGGACATGGAAAGTGTAGGACGCGTCCGAGATGTTCGCGAGAATGATTTCCTCGTTGATATATCAATGCAGCGTGACGTCTACGTGCCGTTCACCGCTGTTCAAAACGTGGATGCAGATCGCGTAGTACTCAACATTCCGGCTGGTCAGGTCAATAACATGAACTGGCCCAAACCTTCAATCACCTGAGTATAGGTGCTGAGTTAATCGTGGGTGAGGTTTCCTTTGGTCCCCTGCGCAGCGTTCTTCCGGACATCATCTATCAATAAATGCGTAATACCTTCTTGGTATGCCCATACTTTCTTCCCCTGCATCATTGCTACCAGTGGTGTAAAGTCCTTGGGAAAGGCACTGAGCATATCCAACTCACTTGTACGTGCAGGGATGCCATCAGATCGTAGACCTACTTCGTAGGCGTCGGTGTCAAAGTGCCAGGGATGGCAACGACCGGGATATCGTGTCGTCAAATATGCAGCAATCTGTATCCCTTTCACATCAAAGTCACCGCTATAGTGAAGGCGATGGTTGGGAGATGCCGCCAGCAGTAAATCGAGCAGGTTCATTGCCGCTACGCTAGGCCAGCCTGACGTACAGACCAGTGTAGGTAGTGCGCTTTCAGACCGCAGCGCTGCAATAATCTCTTCAAAAACCTGGGGATTTTCTACGATGAAGATGTCTGGTTGTTGCGGTACAGCACTCTGCCACTCAAGTAATTGACGCAGAGGAAGTAACAGTACGCGCCCGCCTGCTGCTTGTGGAAGTGGATCAGGAGTACCATCGCGATAGGTAGCGCTGGCAAGATTGAACACTGCTACGTTGGAGGAGATCGTATCCACAAGGAGACCCGCCTGGCTATACAGGCGTAGCTCCTGCTTGCGATCCTGCCTGGAAGTAGATGTAGACAAGATATTGATAGCAGGTGAAATATCTTCCATCTCCTCTATCTGCTCATCATCAGCAAAATCACCTGTTGCATTGTCCTGCTGCTTTCTCGTAAGATCATTGAGAGCAAGCAGAAAGAGACGACCGGTTGCTCTATCAGGATCGAGAGTATGGGGATCGCCGCTTGTGCGCTGGGCAAACAGTGCTAACCGTTCAGGTGCATCAGGGTGTGGCAACTGGTTAAGTAGTTTAGCAATGTAACGTACCTGCCCGAGTTGTCGTTCCTGTTCCTCTTCTGACATATTCTTGTAACGCGTAAAGAGCCATGCTTGTCCGTGTAAGCCTTCTTGTAGCCAGTATCGGCCTCGCGATTCTTCAGGAAGTTCTGCGGTGATAGACGCCAACTCCGAGCGAAATCGTGTTTGACGTGCAGAGCGCAGAGCTCGCTGTTCCGCGCGAGTGACAAGCGCCCGGCCAGGATAGTAGGCACGAAGCAAATCAAACAGTGTGCAATTAAAACTGTGCTTGAGTGTCTTTTCGACATCTGCCAGTCTTACCCTGATAGTTGTATCAGCATAGAGTGGCTTGCCCAGGAAGCTGGCGATGTCTCGCCGCTCATTCAGCGTGCAGTCCTGTAGAATTACTTGCCCTCCTACCTGGCCTACCTCAATGTACTTGTCATACAGCCTTGTTACCAGGCGGGACAGCCCAGCCTGGGTGAAAAATGTGACGGCTTTTTGTGCGTTCTGGTCATAGCTAGCCATCTGGTCGTTCACTTTAACATCCCTTATTGTAACCGACTAAAGCGACTGGCTATCGCTCCAGAAGGAAGCTGAAGCTGTAGCAATCGGCGATCCTTTTTCATGGATCATCAGGTATCTCGCACAGGCTGGTATCTTTGCGCCTGTGCCGCTGATGTGCGGCCCGGTCATGATCCACTGGAAATCCTGTGAGACAAGAAATTCCATAATACGCTGCGTATTAGCGACACTCACCTTATCAAAAGCTTCATCTAAGGCAAGCAACTTTGGTGCTCCTGGAGCGGCGCTTCTATAGAGAGCGCCCAGGGCTGCAAAAAGCGGTACGTAAAGTGCGAAAAGCTGCTCTGCGCCGCTCCGTGTACCGGCCACGCGGTCAGTCAGGCGCTGGCGTTGCCCACCAATAGGTGTGACCAGGACATCAAAGTGGAACCATTCGCGGTAATCGAAGACCTGTTCCAGCGCGTCCATGAAATTTATATCGGCGTTTTCCTGTTGGCGTAGACGTACTGCGTCGATTTCCTGGCGGAACGCGCTCATCAACATTTCTGTCTCTTCTACCGTCAGTGCTTGCGCCGGCTTACGCAGCAATCTGTAATGTTGTGCGAGGTGACTGCCTAATTTTGTCAGGTCATACTCCGCTGGAGGTTTCCATTGGAGAGCATAGTGTTCCCCAATCATGGGGAGACCACTCAGCACTTTATTGATTTGCTGTACCCATTCCTCGGCCTCAAAGATGGCTGTACGAATCGCCTCGGCAATTTCATGGAGCAGGAAATCCTCAAACAACTTCGTTTCTTCCTGGCTGAGCAGCATCTTCTGCATCTCTATGCGCTCACTCAGTATTTCAAGCAGTTCGACTGTTCTACATTTGCTTTCGTTCAAGAAGAGTACCAGCCCCTGGTTGTCCAGGTCTGGCCCATATTCAAGTAGGATAGGTTGTTCGCGATTGAATGTGTGGGAGAGCGCATTGTATGCATCCCGGTAGGCCCCCTCCAACTGCTCCTTACGTACGGGAATGTCCCCTTCGCGTAGAACGCCGAGTAATCGTTGGGCGGCACTGACATAGCTGCCTTCTGCAACCATCTGTTGCGATACTGCCAATTCTGCCACCGGGTATGCTGCCAGCAGATCAACAAAGCGTGTTTGCTTTTCGCTGCGCTCTTGCTGTGCCTGTTGTAAACGTTCCTCTGCTTCTGTTAGCTGATTTTCCGCATTGTTGGCTCGCTCGTCAGCACGGATAAAATCGGCTTTCGTCTCGTTAAGCTTCGCAGTGAGTAATTCGTTTTGTAGACGTAGTGTGTGTAATCGCTCGCTTAGCTCCTCGGTATTGGTGTATTCAGCGATACGTTGGAGTTCTTCTTCCTCTGCCTGTGCTTGTAGCGCTTGATAGCGAATACGCTCATATAACTGGGCAACATTCGTCTCATTGATTGCTGCGTGCGTCTGTGCTCCTCTCGTTTGCTGGAACTCTTCCCAGCTATGGATTAGGCCAGTCAGTTGCGTTTGCAGCGTTTGCGCCTGATTTTTGAGTTTGAGAACTCCCAATAATGCGCTCTGGACATGCTTTTGATCACTGGCAAAGATTGCAAGGCCATTGCTTTCGCGCTCTAACCTTGCGACTAGGCTATTGTAAATCTGTCTTGCTTCCTGTGTCTGGAGACGTGCTTTCTGATACGTATTTCTGCTGTCATCCAGGACCATTTTTGCCTGGTCAAGTTCAGCAAAAATCTTTTCTAGACCACTGTTGGGTAGTGCCTTGCGTAACTGTGCCTGCTTCTCCTGTATCTCCGCTAACTGCGCTTCATAGTGCCTGGTGCGCTGCGTAAGTTCACGCAGTTCATCGTCGAGCTGCGCTTGCTTCCGTGCGATTTCATCAAGCTCGCGTTGTCGTACCCGTAATCGCGTGGTTTTACCGATGCACTGAGCTGTTCCGCCTCCAACTCGCCCGGTGAGTAAGCCATGCGTCCAGGTGCCGTCGTTATTGAAAGTAAGCCTTGCTTTATCGATAGCTATTTCGTCTGACAAGCCCTTCTGTGCAAGAGTTGTCAAAATTGCTGTGACGATTGGTTCCCAATCAAGTCCATTTCCATCTGCTGAGTCATTCACAGAAGCATCGAAGCGCAGTCCATGGAATCTCGCTGTATTACGTCCGTTTGTATGATTCTCCACCTCTGATGCCGCGGTGAGTGGTACCCCTTTGCTAAGCGCTTTGATGCCCTCAATATCCAGGCGGCAATCGCTCAGTTCTTCAGTTGCCAATAACGCATCAGCAGCGGCTACTTGGGAGGGAGCCACAACCAGTGCGTCGAGGAGGCCAGCGTCCTCTAACATGTATTCAATGCGTCCCGCCTCCTCGCTCTCACAATCGATATCAGGTGTAAAATCAAGCAGCATGTAGAGTGGGAGGGCGATGATACCTTGCTCAGCGAGTTTTGTGCGTGCAAGGGTATGGCGCGCCGGGCGTAAAGGTGTGAACTCTGGTTCGGCCAATTTCAGCTCGTAAAGCGTCTTGACTTCTTCGATTTCACGTATCTTCCCCCCTTGCACCACCTGTAACTCATTCAATTTTGCCTGCCCCTGGTTTGTAGCCTGAATCAGTTCGCTCTCAAGTATGTCAATCGCCTGTCGGTAGTGGTTCAGGGCAATGGCGCATTGCTCTACCACGCGGCCAGGTAAAGCCTCATCTTCTGCTACATCTCCTTGCACCGCCATCGTTTCCTGGAGCAATTGCAAGGATTCTGGCGAAGTGAACTGCTCCAACATTTTATTGAGCAAGAGTAGGGCTTCGTGGAAGCGATCCTGGGCGGACTGGAAGTGGTTGCGTACGTGATCTAATTCCTGGAAGCGCGTCGTTTCAAGATTGCGTGCATGCTGTACGTTTGTTTCCAGTTTCTCTCGCTGTCGATGGAGTTCTTCAAGATGACGTAACCAGGCAATACGCTCTTCTGATTGAACTCCTGGTAGCGACGTTAGGATCAGAGGTACTTCTGGCGCGGATGCAGTTTCAGTAGACATACTGCCAATCTGGTGGAGCGCCTCTCCTAATTGCAAAGCTGCAACTTCCCAGTAGCTTTCCTCTGCAGCCAGGGAGCACAGTTCTCGCAGGTGTGCAACACTCTGAGCTTTCATGTTATCAAACCGCACCCGTTGGCGTTCCAGGCTCTCAACACTTGCTCGTGCTGAATGGCGTGCAGCAACCAGGCTTTGTTCCTGCAGGTGTGTCTGTGCCTGCAACTCGCGTGTACGCTCTCGCGCCACCGCCAGTTGTTTTGCAACTTGGAGTCCCTCACTTGCCTCCAGCACCTTGATCTGGCCGCTCACCTGGTATTGTTCTGCCTGTAGCGTTTGTATGCTTTCTTCTGCTTTCCCGCGCTCATTTTCTGCCAGGTGCAGGTCTTTGCGTAGTCTGGTCACACGATTTTGCGCGCTATCCTCTACCAGTTGTGTGCCGCTATATTCGCAGGCCGCCAATTGGGCTTTACTCAGAGCGAGATGCTGCTGTGATTGGTGCAGGCGCTCAGTAGCGCTATAAGCCTCCTGGATGCGTTCTTTTTCTGCCTGTATTGCGTCAATACGCTCAATAGTGCCTATCACGTGGGACGTCGTCTCACCAGAAAGTTTACGCAGTGATTGTTTGAGGTAGTCATGTACCTTTGAAAAACTCAGTTCGCTGCTCAAGTTTGGACGGCGTAATATCAGCAACAGGTTAATTAGTTTCTGGAAGTTTTTGGCATCGTCAAAACCGAACAAGTAGCGCGATACCTGGCGTTCATACTCGGCCTGGGTGTCGCAAATAATCCCATGCCCCTCTAATTGTTGCTTAAAACGGGCATGATCAAAGGCGCGCTTATCGTGCTTGCTACCTGTTTCATAGACGGTGTGGAGATCGTATCCCAGGCGAGAGCCATCGGTAATCAAAAAACGCAATGGACGTATACGGTCGCTGGCATTGATATTGCCTGCAAGACTAATGCCGATGGTAAGGTAGCGCGACTTTTCATACTCTCCATTCTCCCAATGTTGGCGAAGTTCCGGTGCGATGGGAGGATTATCAGAGTCGCACCACTCGAATTCCAGGGCGATGTAGGAGGTGCGCCTCTCATGACTATAGGGCGTGGCCGATTCGCTGCCACCAAGCACGTAGTACTCCATATGCCGTTCACGGCCGCCGAAGGTATCGAGGCGATTAGGACGGAGATCACCATCCAGAGCGAGTGGTAATGCTGCTGTCAGGACCGTTGATTTTCCAGAAGCATTCTCCCCTGCCAGGAAGAGCCGTCCATGTGGTATCTCGAATTCTTGCAGTCCATAGAGCCAAAAGTTTGTTAAGATGATGCGGCGTAGACGATAGCCGTGTGGCCCTCCTAACTGGGCCTGTAATACCTCGACAAACATCTCGAGTTGATGTTCCAGTGTCTCCTCTGATGCTCCATTTAGCGATGTAGACCATTCCGTAAAACTATCTAGTGTATATTGCATATGTTTCTTCCTCTTCCCTGGTGACCTCTGCGGCTACCCTTGTTCTGACTCGTCCATCCCGGGCAATGCCATGCTCATAGATTTTGGTTTATTCGCTCCCGTTTGCTTTTGCTCCTGCCCTGCTTTCTCATAGGTAGCGCTGTAACGGGCGGAAGTAGGCAATATCAACAAGTTCCCTGCATCGTCGGGTCCCCGCAAGAGACCAACCTGGCGCATCTTTTTGTAGACATCGTTCAACAAACTGCGCGTACTTTTGCTGCGAGCTTCATTGCCCCAGTTCTCGCCATAACGTTCACGCAGAGCATAAAACAACGCGTTCATGTCCTCCGTTGTTATATGCACGCATCCATATGTATCAGGCTTTGGCCATGCACCGGTGGTAACTTGCTCTCGAATCGCTGTACACATGAGTAAAGCCATTTGATCACTGGTGCCAAATGGAGTAAGGCTTGTGACTGGCCCTATAGACATACCACTGGCTCGCACTACACATGCATAATCACGTTTAACATCCAGTAACCAGCCGTATGTTTCAAGCAGTTCGTTGGCTACCTCGTCGGCATGTGCCAACAGTTCAGCAAATGCCTCGGGATCATCGTATCTCAGCAATACAGGGCCAAGCAGCAATGCGCGCCATGCTCGCAACAAGGGCCTGATACCCGCTATGGGAAAAAGATCCCCTACGATATCCTGTAGTCGTGTGGGCAGGAGCATTTTTCCCTCGTCATTGAGATGAGCTGCAACCATCGTCAGCAATTGCGGGTTGAATGCTGAAACGAGAGAACGTATCACATCGGTGAACTCATAGAGTACGTCGGCATCTGCAGTCTGCTCAACCCATTCTCTCGTTTGCCCATCTACCAGTTGCAGCCCTCCCAGGTCTTCCAGGTATTGCAGGGCCCGTTGAATGCTATATCGATCTGCCGGTCTGCGAAAATCGAAGGCTGTTTCACCCTCAATGCTTGAAAGGGATTGCTCTTGAATCTGTTCGGCCAATTGCGAAAGTAAGAATTGCTGCTCATTGCCACGCCCGCTAAGTTGGCGGTTTTCGGCATACCAGAGAATCCACGTGAGACAGGCAAAGTCTCTTGGCTCCCTCAGGCGGTCATAAACATAACCGGGTGTGATTGCGCTGAGTTGACGTACCAGGCGAAACACGGTCGCGCTGCGTTGAATACGCCAGCCTGTATTCTGGTCATGCCAGCTCTGCAAGGTGTAATAGTGGCGATTCACCAATCGAAACAGATCAACTTCTTTTGAAAGGATAACTTCTCTTTCCATCAGTGCCACGTGCGCCTTCATCAATTCGGCCGTGTAGGTGCGCTGGTGCGATGTTACCAGGCGATTGATGCGATCTGGTGTTGATGAACCTGCTGGCTCTTGAACCTCAGTCCCTGGCTCCTGAGTTTTTGCTACTTCAGTTTCAGCATAGGTTGCCAGAATTTCACGATCTTCCATCATGCTGATCTCCCCTCTACTTCCTCGCGCTGTAAACAGTAGCGTGGTAGAAGTATGACTCCATCCGATGCGCGGAGGGCAGTGTATGTTTGCTCATCAGGGTTGAGCAAGACAATTACTGAACCATCCGGTGCCCGATATTGGCTGCGTGCATCGCCCAGGCAGCTATCAATCACCATCATCATTACAGCTCGCTCTTCAGTGGAGATTTGCTTGATCGTCCCAAGATCAAGATACGCTGTAGTGAATAGCCGGGCGAAAAGCTGGCGTTCCTGCCGGAGTTTTTCTTCGTATTGCATGACCAGCTTACGGATGATCGTGCGGTTATCAATCACCGGGTCTTCCAGTGGATGTTCGCCGCGATTAGCTCGGCTGATCGGTCGCAAGCGCAATAAGACGGTTGGTGGTTCTTGCCACACATTGCCTTCTTTTGCATCATATGCTGCGCTTGGTGTGCCCGCCAGGCTTTCTGGCAGGTGAACCGATAGTAGATTGGCGAAAGCCAGGCTGAAAAGCTGCTGCGCTGTTTCACCATTTTTTGCCTTTAACAGTTGCTGAGCTAATGTATGCAGGTTTGCCGCGTAGTTGGCATTTGGGCGAGCCGATGCCGCCAGTACTGACGCGCGACGTACAACCTTATCCACCTCGGCGAGTGCGTTACGGCGGAAGGAATCGGCGTTTTTCCCCAGGGCAAACCAGTTCATCAATGCTTCTACCTGGTTAAGTGCTTCTTGGAGTAGCTCTGCCTCGGTTGACTTGTTCTCAAGAGTCGGCGCAGGTGGTTCAAGATGTTGTGCTATGATTTCAATCAGGCGCGCTTTCTTCCCTGTTTCGCCCCACTCAGAAAGTAGTGTGCGAATACGACGACTGTATTGTGTCAACGCTTGGGCAAAACCATGGACGTATGCCACGACCGCTGCCTTATAGGCCTGGTAAGCATCGAAGTCAGGGCGACCTTGCTGCGCGGCTTGAATCATATTGGCCAGGTATTGGGCGGCTTCACGCGCCATAGCATTCCATATCTCGAATGCGCGTTGCCACTCCTCTGCCATTTCTCGACTACGTGCAGGTGTGAGTTCAGTTGGAGACAACTGTAAACCTTCGTCAAGCAGTTGTAGCGATTTCCATAGGTGAGGCAGGTCCCCCTGGCGTAATGACCCTTTGCCCATACTTGCGCGGGTCTGCTCATCGAGAAAGGTCTCGATGGCGATGGCTTCGGGTGTTGCTTGATAGAGCAGAGCCGGTGAGAGGAAGCTGGCGATGGAGGTTGCTCGGCTTGAGTCATAGATCGTGGTAATATTCCCCCATTCTTTGAGGGCCGCAAGGTCGTTCTGACATTGCTCAAGCGTGTATTCGGCATCAATGGTATCTCGTACCGCGTCACGCACCTCCTGGGCAGTGAGTTGGTAACGGTACAACTCGCGGTGGCATTGGAAGAAGAAGCGCATAATCACGCGATACCAGCGTATGCGATTGGAATTGACCAGGTAGCTGAAAATCACCAGGCGGTCAGCAAGGTTAAAGACGGAAGGAGACGAGAGACGTTCAGAAGTAGCGGTTATCCCTGAAGTTTGATTATCAGGTAAATGAAGAACAGATCCCCCCTCTTTGGTGCCTATTATATTGTTGATCTGCTGGTTAGCATCGGTCATATACTTGCTCTCCAAACACTCCTTCTATGCTCTACCATATGTTACTCTCAAGAACTTCATGCTATTGTAACACGCTGTGTGCTTTCATGCGTAGTCTGTGGCACTTATTGACTCCCCGAAGTACCTCACTGCAACATTCTTCTTGCTACTCGAATAGGTGGAAATTATGATGCTGTCTTCTTTGGACTGCCGATAGCCTATCGAGCACCCATGTGTGCTACTTCCACTTGCCAATATGAAGAAGTATCGCGTAATCTATCTAGGGACCAATAGATAAACAGTAGTATAACGACCTCTGGATGATGTTCGGGTGGTGGTTGTTTCGGTAAGGAAAACAGGCTGGAGAGCCTCGAAGAAGGAGGACATAAAGATGTCTCATACTTTGACTTCTATGACCACGTTGGTTATCCTCATACTGATTGGTGTGACTTTGTCCCTCGTCCTAATCCGTATGCAGCGGACGTTCAGAATACGATATCTTGAGCGCTTTCGTCCAATGACGGAGTTCTTTCAAGCGAAAGGTTACTTTCATGAACGCAACCCGCAGGCTTCGAGAGTTGGTGGTAGCTGTCTTACGACCAAACGCAACCGGTATATGATATTGATCGGGAACCTTGCGCTGCTTTTGGTGTTAGCTGGTTGCAGCAACCCTCTGGCTCCCTCGAATACAGACAGGGTTGATTCTACTCCTCTAACCCTGCCACCTAGCGCGACGACCTCCCGGGATCCAGCCGTGAGCAGTTCGGATTGGACCACTTACCACCGCGACAATACCCATACAGGCTACCTGGCAAACTTCACTGACCCACAGAGGCTCACGCGCGCGTGGAGCACACGTTTGGATGGTGCCGTGTACGCCGAGCCACTGGTTGTTGGGGGGCGCGTGCTAGTCGCCACCGAGGGAGACTCGCTGTACTCCCTGGATGCAAACACTGGTCAGGTGCAATGGCATACAAAAATCGGCAGCCCAATTCCGCTCTCACAGCTTCCTTGTGGGAACATTGATCCGCTTGGAATCACTGGTACACCTGTCTACGATCCGGCAACTGGCCTGGTCTTCGCTGTTGCCGAAGTGGGCGGCCCCACGCATGTGCTGGTGGGTGTTGATGTCAAATCGGGCCAGGTGAAGGTGCGTCGCGTGGTCGATCCAGCAGGCACGGATCCTACGCCTCACCAGCAGCGTTCTGCCCTTGTGCTCTCAATGGGCATGGTGTACATCGCCTTTGGTGGCCTGTATGGTGATTGTGGTAACTATCATGGGTGGGTGGTCGCCTCACACACGAACGGAAGCGGGCCGTTACTCACTTACCAGGTCCCGACCACGCGCGAGGGTGGCATCTGGGCGCCTCCAGGGCCAGCGGTTGATGCATCTGGTCACCTCTATGTCTCGGTGGGTAATGGCGAGGCTACCTCGGGTGCCTGGGACCACAGCGACTCAGTGCTGCGGCTCTCGCCGACGCTACACCTTGAGGATGGTTTCGCTCCCCAGCAATGGCAACAAGACAATGCTGGAGACGCTGACCTTGGTTCGATGGCACCGGTATTGCTGCCAGGAGGATTGGTCTTTGCCGATGGCAAATCTGGACTCGGCTACCTGCTCCATGCTAATGCCCTGGGAGGCGTTGGTGGTCAAGCCCTGGTGCAGTCTGTCTGCCATGCCTACGGTGGGGCGGCCCTGGTTGGCTCAGTCTTGTTTGTGCCCTGCACCAGTGGGCTACAGCAGGTGAAGGTCGGGCCTGGAGTTCGTCTAACACTCGGCTGGCAGGCTCCTGGGCAGGTAACTGGTTCACCTACCGTGGGCGGACACACGGTCTATAGCCTCGACCCTGGTGGCACGCTCTATGCACTCGACATAAATAGCGGCAATGTGCGTGCTACCGTGTCAGTGGGTGCGACATCGCGTTTCGCGACCCCGACATTGTCCAGTGGTCACGTGTTTGTGGGTACACTAACGGGGGTGGTTGCAGTGGCAGTGTCATGATCAGGTAGGCTATCAAGAACACGAAGTGAGCAGATGATGATGTACGATCGTGCAAAAATCGAGAGCTATGTCGCTGCTGTCCCGAAAGCTGAACTGCACGTCCATCTCGAAGGGGCTATTCAACCGGCGACGCTCTTAACATTGGCGCAGCACAACAGCGTGGAGTTGCCCGTACGCACTGTGGAGGACATGCAACGCTGGTTTACCTTTCGGGATTTCAAACACTTTGTGGAAATTTTCTTTACCATCTCAAGTTGTCTTAAAACTGCTGAGGATTACGAGTTAATTGCCTATGAGTTCGGTGCAACTATGGCTCGACAGCATGTGTGCTATGCTGAGGTAACGTTCTCGGCCAGCACCCATTGCTTCTCGTTAGGGATTCCTTTCGATACGTTCTTTACTGGATTGACAAATGGGCGCCTGCGAGCACAGAAAGAATTTGGTGTAGAGATCCGCTGGATCTTCGATATCGTACGAGATATACCAGATGAAAGCCTCAACCGTCGGCGCGCTGAGTATACCTTAGCAGTCGCTTTGGAGGGGATGAGCGATGGTGTAGTTGCACTGGGACTTGGAGGGGCGGAGATCGGCCATCCACCTGAGCAATATGCGAAGTGGTTTGAGAAAGCCCGTGAAGCAGGATTGCACAGTGTTCCTCATGCCGGTGAGACGGTTGGACCCGCGAGTGTCTGGGGTGCTGTACAGGTTCTAGGTGCAGAACGTCTCGGGCATGGTGTGCGTTCTATCGAGGATCCCCATCTCATGGCATATCTGGAAGAGCGACGCATCCCATTGGAAGTTTGCCCGACCAGCAACGTTTGCCTCGGCATCTTTGCGCAAATGAGTAACCATCCCTTACCACGCCTCTATGCAGCAGATATACCCGTCACCATCAACTCCGATGACCCGCCCCTTTTCAACACGACTTTGAATCACGAGGTCGGGTTACTCTTCAATGACTTTAAATTCGATGTCAACACAGCCAACGATATCCTGCTGAATGGCGTGCGTTACAGCTTTCTATCCCTGGAACAAAAGCAAGCGATGGAGGCGATGTTTCGGTCCGAGATGTCAAAGCTGCAGCAAGAACTGGGACTTTGAAAGGTGTAAGTACCCAGCCATGAAGTGAGATCACCAATCAAAGGGTCATCGACTCATAGTCACACGCCCAGATCATACAGCTGCTCAAACTGGAGATTCAAGTCGTTGGTGACCTGCCACATTGACATCAGTGCTCTGCGCACGTTGCGAGCCACGCAAGGAGGCAGATCATCGTGCCGCGCCGCGCTTTTGAGGGATTCATAAATATCGAGCAGTTCCTGCTCGCGCTCTGTGAGAGGCCTGCCCAGGAGGTCGGTATTCGTTGCAGTCATGATCATCTCTCCTTCTATTTAGCTAGTACTGAGCCACAGGTCGCGCATCTACCAGGCGCTTGGCCTTGAGTTCAAAACGTGGCAGGTAGCCATGATCCATACGTTCAATATTGAAGCGCAGTCCCTCGTGTGCATTTGACAGGTCTTTGGCAAGCTTCTTGCCAAGCTCGGGCCATTCTGCCTCATACCCAGGCTTGATCTCCAGATTGATGGTGATCTCGTCCTGGAGGTTATCTTTGCGCCAGATGTAGATCTGAAATTCGTCTATAGCGCCATACTCGCGGACAATCGCCTCCACTGCTCGTGGATAGACATTGGTACCACGGATGAGCTTCATATCGTCCCAGCGACCCCGGATACCACCATCATAGATATCCCAGGTGCGCCCGCAGCTGCAGGTGCTCGCAGGAACTTTCATGACCATATCTTTGGTACGGTAGCGAATGACAGGGATGAAGCCCCGGCCAAACGAGGTCACCACGCGCTCACCAAGCTCGCCATAACCAACTGGCTCATCGGACGCCGGGTTGAGCACCTCCTCGATAAAGTGATCCTCGATAATATGGGTTCCACCTGGTTGATGGGAGCACTCAAAGATCATGATTGTGCCAAGCTCTGTCATGCCCGCCGTATCACCACACTTTGCGCCCCACGCTTCTTGCAGTTGCTCTTTTACGGCTGGTATGGAACCTGCCGGCTCACCAGAACAGATAACCTTGTTGACATTGCTTTCTTTCGCCAGGTCGATCCCCATTTCCCTGGCTTTTTGCCAGAGGTGCAGCGCATAGGTAGGCGTAGAACAGACAGTGGTGGCACTCATCTCGATAATCTGCTTGATGCGGCTCTCGGTGGTTTGCGCCCCACCGGGAATGACCAGCGCCCCCATCTTCTCACAGGCGTAATGTGCTCCCCAGAAGCCTATGAAAGTGCCATAGCCAAAGGCGAAATAGACAGTATCTTCAGGCCGGATACCAAAGCCCCACAGCCCATAGCACCACATCTCGCTGATCCAGTCCCAGTCCTTCATACTGTCCAGTACGCGGATGGGAGTACGTCCAGAAGTGCCCGAAGTGAGGTGGTAGCGGATAGCGTTGATCGGATCAGTAGCTACCAGATCGCCAAACATAGGCTTTTCCATCAACGAGTCCATCCACTCTTCCCTGGTCATAAAGGGAATGCGGCGGATATCATCCAGGGTTTTGAGCTGCTCAGGCTTGAAACCAGCGGCATCAAATTTGCGACGGTGGAAAGGTGAGTTCGCATATGCCCACTCACACATTCGGCGAAGCTTGAGGAGTTGCAGCACATGCAATTCCTCGCGGGGTAGGGTTTCGTTCTTGGGATTCCAAAATTCAGAATAGGCCATACTTTTTCTCCTCCTTGAGCAGTTGCCAGTGATTTTAAAGTGCGATGGCAAGGGACCGCTTCGAGTAGTACGACTCACCACCGATGGACAGATTATCTCAACCGCGTCCTACTAGTTCGCGGGCAATAATAATACGCTGAATCTGGCTGGTCCCCTCATAGATCTGCAGACCCTTGATATCCCGGTAATAGCGTTCCACGGGATACTCGTTGGAGTAACCACGATTGCCGTGCATGAGCACCGCTTCCGATGCAGCCTTCATTGCCGCCTCTGTAGCGAAGAGCTTGGCGATCGAGGTAGCTTTTGTTGCGGGTAGCCCCTGGTCTTTCGTCCATGCTGCGCGGTAGACAAGTAGGCGTGCTGCTTCTACATCGGCCGCCATATCAGCCAGCGTTGCCTGGATCATCTGGAAATCAGCGATGCGCTGGCCAAACTGGCGGCGCCGTGTGGCGTAGGCAATACAGGCATCAAGGCAGGCCTGCGCGACGCCGACAGCACCAGCAGCTACACCTAGCCGACCACGATCCAGGGCGGACATAGCAACTTTGAAGCCTTCTCCGGGAACACCGAGCAACGCGCTTTTTGGCACCCGGCATTCCCTGAGATCGATATAGGCGTGTTCCGATGCGCGGTGGCCTAACTCCTTGCCTGGCATGGGCATTCGATGGAATCCAGGGTTATCAGTCTCGACGAGAAACGCGCAGATACCTTTATGACGAGCGGCGCGGTCCCTGCTCGCAAAAACGATGGCGATATTGGCGCTGGTGCCGTTGGTGATCCATATTTTCTCACCATTAAGGACATAGTAATCGTCTACTTCCCGTGCGGTGGTTTCTATACTGGCCACATCAGAACCGGCGTTTGGCTCGGTGAGAGCATAGCAACCAATCCACTCTCCAGCTGCAAGCAGAGGAAGGTAACGGCGCTTCTGCACCTCGGTACCCCAATCACGTATACAAATGGAGACAAGGCTCGTATGCACGGTCAAGAAACCACGCACTGAGGAATCAACTCGCCCCAGTTCCTCACAAAGGAGTGCATAGCTTACATAGTCCATACCGGACCCGCCATACTCGGGCTCAATTGGTCCCGCCAGGAAACCCAATTCACCCATGCGTTTGACCAGGTGTAAAGGGAACTCGCCTTTCTCGTCAGCCTCGCGTGCCACTGGCGCAACTTCTTGCTCGGCGAACTCGCGTGCCTGCGCTTGGATGCGTTTTTGTTGGGATGTTAACTCGAAGTCCATGAGTAACTTCCTCTATTCGTCCGTGCCTAGAACCGCTAGACCTTCTATCTCAACAAGTGCTTCGTCTTGAAAAAAGCGCGAAACCTCGAACAGGGCCATCGCCGGGTAGTATGTGCCAAAGAAGGATCGATGCACCACGCCCAGCGGTTTAAGGTTAGCAAGATAGTCCTCCCTATCACGGATAAAAATATTCAATTTAGTAATATCTTGCATCTTCCCACCGGCCGCTTCGACCACGGTTTGAAGATTGCGCAGCGTTTGCTCATACTGAGCTACTAGATCGCCCGGTGAGGCAATCTGGCCCGCCGCGTTGCTGCCCGTCTGCCCGGCTAAGAAGAGGAGGCGTCCACCAGTCACAAGGATGCCGTGACTAAAGCCAGCAGGACGCGCCAGGGTTGGTGGATTGATGATGGTTTTTTGCATGCCATGATCCCTACCTTCCAGTGAACTTGGGCTTCTCTTTCGCCTTGAATGCCTCGTAGAATAGCCGGTGATCGTCTCCCATGAGCATGAGCGCCTGTGCCTGCGCCTCGGCCTCAATGGCAGAGACGAGGTTCATGCTCAGCTCATGGTTAATCATGTGTTTGGTCATCGAGATAGCAAAGGTGGGTCCCTGGGCGAGTCGTCTTGCCCACGCGTTTGCCGCGGGCAGCAAATCGTCGTGTGAGACCACGCGATTCACCAGTCCGTAACGTTCAGCAGTGGCAGCGTCGATGGTGTCTCCGAGCATGAGTAACTCTGAAGCGCGACCCAGCCCCACAACTCGCGGCAACAGGTAACCAGCTCCCATATCGGCTCCGGTCAGGCCCACCTTCGTAAAGAGGAAAGCAAAGCGCGCCTTCTCAGAAGCGATGCGCAGGTCAGCAGCCAGCGCGATCACAGCTCCGGCCCCTGCGGTCATACCATTGAGAGCGGCGATGATCGGCTTATCCAGCAATCGCATATTCTGTACAACTGCCCCGGTCATGCGTGTGAACTCGAGGTGGCCCTTCATATCACGCTTGAGTAGTTCACCAATAATCTCGTAGACGTCTCCCCCTGAGCAGAAATTGTCTCCCACCCCGCTAAGCACAATAGCGCGGACCGCTTCGTCGTAGCGCATACCTTCAAACAAATCTCGAAGCTGGGCGTAAACCTCAAAGGTGAGGGCATTCATCACTTCTGGACGATTGAAGGTCAAAGTTGCAATACCATCACTCACCTCGTAGAGAAAGTCGTAGCTCAAGACAGTAACCTCCGTCCAGAAAGTTTAAGGTTGACTAAATAAAAGCCGTACTGTAATGTAGGGGCGATCCCTTGTGGTCGCCCTTCTACACTCGCTCCACAATTCACGACATTACGCCTCCGCCATCGATGTTGATAGCCTGTCCTGTGATACCCTTGTTGATATCCAGTGCCAGGAAGACCACGCCCGCGGCAACCTCTTCCGGCTCTATCAGGCGTTTCTGTGGATTCGTTTTTTCCAGTGCCTCTCGCGCCTGCGACTCGGGCATTCCAGTGCGTGCAACAATATTACTGATACTTGCATCGGTCATGGGCGTATTCACATAACCAGGGCAGATCGCATTGACCGTGATATTGTAAGGTAGCAATTCAACAGCCAGGGCGCGTGTGAGACCTAGTACACCATGTTTCGCGGCCGTATATGCTGCGATATAGCTGCCGCCAACCCTGGAGGCGATCGAAGCGATGTTGATGATGCGGCCATAGCGCTGTTCTATCAAGGAAGGCACGAAGGCCTTAGTGACAAAATAGACGCTGGTCAAATTGACGGAAAGCATGCGGTTCCAGAGTTCATCGGGATGGTTCAAGAACTTGTGGCTGCCGGCATTGCCAGCATTATTGACTAAAATATCCACGCCGCCAAGTCCCTCGCTCAGGCTCGTTGCCATATGCTTTACCTGCTCAGGATCCGTCACATCACATGAAACCGCCAGGCTCTGGCGACCCATTGCCTGAATTTCGCTGACAAGTTGTTCAATTTCGGCCTGGGTGCGGGCGGTCACAGCCACATTTGCCCCTGCTTCTGCCAGCGCTAAGGCGATGCTGCGGCCCAGGCCTCTTCCCGCGCCTGTGACTACCGCTCGCCGTCCAGAAAGCGTGTGATTGCTCCCAGTTGACATAAATAACAATCCTCCAATCGCGCCTTCAAAAGAGCGAGAGATTATCCTGAGCGACTGCTGGTGCGGCCCAGTACTGATCATTCAATTGTGGCGGGTTCATGATGCACAAGTCAGCGCGGCCAGCAGCTAAAATGGTATTAACTTCGTTGCTGGTAGTAAGATAGCCGCCAACCATCGTGGGAATACCGGCCTCGTTGCGTATACGGTCGCTCAATGGCGTCAGGAATCCACGCCCATAGGCAGGTTCGCTATCTACTATCGTTTGGCCTGCTTCTACCGCGATTATATCACACCCATGCGCTTTGAGTATCCTGGCGACGATTATCGCGTCATCGATGTCAAAACCTCCCTTCACGCAGTCAGTGGCCGAAATAGCGACCGAAATGGGCTTATCCTGGGGCCAGGCGGCTCGTACAGCGTCAAACACTTCCAGGGGGAAGCGCATCCGATGTTCCAGGTCTCCACCATACTCGTCAGTGCGCCGGTTGGTTAGTGGCGAGATGAAACTTGCCAGCAGGTAACCATGTGCGAAGTTGAGTTGTAGCAAGTCGGAACCTGCTTCATGTGCCAGCTGGGCAGCATGCACGAAATCATGACACACCCGGTCCATATCGGCTCGATCCATCTCTTTGGGCACCTGGCTACGTGGCGTATATGGTATGGGTGACGCTGAGAGCAGCGGCCAATTGCCCTGGCGTAGTGGCCTGTCGAGGCCTTCCGTCCTCGGGCGAGTAGAACCTCGCCGTCCGGCGTGATTCAAATGTATGGCGACTCTTGCGGGTGTATGGGCATGAATAAACTCAAAAGTATGTTTCCACGCTTCAACATGGCTCCTATCGTACATACCGCTACTTTCCGGTGTGATGCGCCCATCAGCAGAGATAGCGATTGGTTCAGTTAAGACTAATCCGGCGCCACTAAGCGCTGCAACCTGCAACTGCCTGGTATTTGTTTCGCCCGGCTTACAATTCCGCGCTGAGCGGGAAGAGAGTGGCGATAAAAGGAGCCGGTTTGGCAGGATTAAGGCACGCAAACGCATGGGTGTAAACATGGGCGATGGTGAAAAAATTGGTCGTGTGTGAACCTCGGATGAACGCTCATCTGCGAGAAGAGTGTTGGCTTTTAACGAGGCCCAGCGATCAACCATATCACCAAAGCGGGAATCGCGGAGCCGGAGGTCATTGTAGGATATTCTACCGCTGCGTGTGAGCAGCTGAAAGGTAAACTGCATTGGGTCGAGGGAAAGGTAACGCTTGATTGTTTCAAAATAGGTCTGGCTTTCACTGGCAGCCTTTTGAAAAACCTCGACAACGGGTTTTCTCTCCAATTCATATTCGTTCAATGCGGCTTCGATGTCTTGGCACTGTTCAAGAGCGCTGGCAAGCGCAATGGCATCCTCCATCGCCAGTTTTGTTCCCGAACCAATGGAGAAATGGGCGGTGTGTACGGAATCGCCAAGCAGCACCATATTCCGGTAATGCCAATGCACTGTTTTGAGCGTAGGGAAGCTGATCCATTTCGAATTATTTGACAGCAACGCGGCTCCATCCAGGTTATCAGCAAGAAGATGCTGGCAGTATGCAAGGCTCTGCGCCTCATCAGCTTTATCCAGGCCAGCATTCAGCCAGGAGGCCTCGTCGCACTCGACGATGTATGTGCTTGTCCTGCCGCTAAAGGGATAGGCGTGGACCTGAAATAGGCCATGCTCATTCTCACGGAAAATGAACGTGAAAGCATCGAGCACCTTCTCTGCTCCGAGCCAGATGTACCTGGCCTTGCCAAACTCCAGACTGGGCTGGAAACTCGCTGTATGAGTTTTGCGCACAATGCTATTCAGGCCGTCGGCGGCAATCAATAAATCATACCCGTCAAGCTCAGCAAGATTGTTTATCTCACAACTGAAATTCAGGGTGATACCGAGTTCACGACAACGATTTTGCAGGATGTTCAGCAGGCGCTTGCGTGAGATGCTGGCGATAACATGCCCTCCGCAACTGATCTTCTCCCCGCGATAATACACGTCGATGGCATCCCAGATCACGAAATGGTCAGTGATTTGCTCGTACGTTTTATAATCGGCTCTCTGGAAAGAGCCCAGTGTACGGTCAGAAAAGACGACTCCCCAGCCATAGGTGACATCTGCTGCATTACGCTCGATGATGGTAATATCATGCAAGGGGTTGGCCTTTTTAATGAGCAGGCCGCTATAAAGTCCTGCCGGTCCTCCGCCAAGAATAACAATTTTCATCCAGCCCTCCTGCCTAGCCCACATAGTATCTTAGCAAGCTGGTCGAGTTGAGCGAGTTCAGGTACAGTGGGAAAGAGCACTAACTCATCACATCCTGCCTCTTCATAGCCTCGAATAAACTGAGCCACGGCTTGAGGGCTTGTGAGGAGTCCGGCTGCGATCTTCTCTGCAAAGGGCCCGGTGAAAGTATAGTAATCCCTCAGATAGCGATAGCCCGCCTCTAAGCTGGCGTCATTGCCAAGCGCGAAGTAGCCCTGGGCCCAGAGCTGCGGCTTACCGGATCGCCCAGCATCGCTCCACGCGGCGTAAGCTTTGTCCGCTGCCCGGGCAAATACCCTGGGAGGCCCGCCACCGTGCACATAGCCATCAGCGTACCGGACCATGCGAGCGTATCCCTGGTCGCTCAATCCCCCAACTAGCAGGTCGGGGCCATCAGGACGAACCGTTTTCGGACCCATGTAGCTTTCCTCCCATACGGAACGCAGCGTGGAGAGTTGCTCCGCTAGCCGCTTTCCTCGACCTCGAAAGTCAACGCCCGCAAAGTCATAATCTTCTTTGCGCGCGCCAACTGCCAGTCCCAGCACCAGCCTGCCATCAGAGAGGGCATCAAGCGAAGCAGCAGTTTTAGCCAGAATAGCGTTATTCCACAGGGGTCCAATTATGATAGTAGTTGCGAGTTTGACACGTTGAGTGACACCTACAACGGCAGCCAGAGTTATCAGCGGCTCATAGCTATCGTAGACTAGCCGTTCAAGCACTCCCAGACTGGAGAAAGGACCTTCATCGGCTTGGCAGGCCCATTCAATAATGAGGTGCCCTTGTGCTCCCGGAACAGTGCTGGGCAGTCCTACTCCGACTTGCATACACACAACCCCTTTGTTGGTTGAGAGAAATATTGTTAACTTGGGCTAAGTATGCAACAAAGATGATGCTATTTCAAGCATACTTCCAGATTAGCGAGTTCATCATTGACATATAGAACGTTCGTTCAGTATAATTAACGTATGCTTACACAAGTCATACCCGACACTTTGACTAAACTCGCACAATTGGGTGACACCACCCTCTACGAGCCGTCTGGAGACCAACCCCTGACGGAGCGTCGGCGTGTGCCCTACCAGTCGCACAGTCTTGCAGAGTGCATCACGAATGTGGTGACACCTAAGGGGAAGAAGCCTATACTCAAGACAATGATGACGACTGCCTGCGAGCGCAACTGCTTCTACTGCCCTTTTCGCGCCGGGCGCAGCAAAACTCAGCGCATGACCTTTTCCCCGGGTGAAATGGCAGGGGCTTTCGATACACTACAACGCGCTGGTCAGGTACAGGGCATGTTCTTGTCCTCAGGTATCATCAAAGGTGGCGTGACCACACAAGACAAAATCATCGATACCGTAGAAATTATTCGCAGTCGATACGACTACAAGGGCTATATTCACCTCAAAATTATGCCGGGCGCGGAGTATGAGCAGTTGTACCGGGCGATGCAACTGGCAGATCGTGTGTCGGTCAATCTGGAAGGGCCAACACAGGAGCGATTGAGCGCACTTGCACCCAAGAAGGATTTCATGGGTGAACTGCTGAAAATGTTGCAATGGGCAGAGGAGATAAGGCGCAATCATGCCCACGAGAAACTAGCTGGAACGGTGACACAGTTCGTCGTGGGCGCAGTAGGCGATACCGACCTTGAATTACTGTCCATCAGTAACCGGCTCTATCAACAGATGGGACTGACCCGCGCCTATTATTCGGGTTTCAACCCAGTTGAGCAGACGCCTTTTGAGAACCTGACACCTACAGACCCGCTACGCGAGCACCGGTTGTACCAAGCCAGCTTTTTGCTTCGTGATTATGGCTGGAGCGTTGAGGATTTGTCGTTTATGGAAGATGGCAACCTGCGAACGGATATTGATCCCAAACGGGCATGGGCTGAAAGGCACCTGCGCTCTGCCCCGATAGATGTAATGAAAGCAGATCGTGGACAATTGCTGCGTGTTCCTGGTATTGGACCAGTGGGTGCCGATGCCATTTTGCGCGCACGCCGCCTGGGTCGTCTTACCGAACTCTCCCACCTGCGTCAACTCAATATCCGCGCTCCCGAACAAGCCGCTCCTTATATCCTGTTGAACGGCTATAGGCCAGCTACACAAATGAGCTTGTTTTAGCATCTTCTAGAGAACAAGAGCCATCTCATGCAACTCGCCTAACTCACCTCTCAGTAGGACTGGTTCATCAACCAATCTTCTGCCTCTGCGTACAATGCCTTGATCAGGTCTGGCCGGTCATCGCCGGGAAGAATCGGGTCGATCTCTTGCCCAATGCTCTGGAGAATGTAGCCGACTTTTCCCACCTAATGATATTTGGGCTAAATAGTTATAATACTTTTTCACTTTTTCATCTGGGTATCGAAATATCCACCGAAGGCCGATGAATCGGCCCCTATGGCTGTCCAGATTATTTTGTGAAATACCATAATAATCTGAACTATTATACAACCTCGCCTGTCCATGTTCAAATCTAGACCGCTCACCTACTCACGCCGCTCCACACCTCGTTGTCTACGTTGGTACGTAGACTCACAAGGAATGAGGAAATCCCTTGCGTTCAGTATTGATTGTCACACCCATTTTTCCCACATCCCCAGGGCTTGTGAATGTTCAGGAGGTGGGGGGGCAGGAGGAGGGCGAAGGGGCGCCGGGTGGCGGCGATCGCCCAGGAGCGGGTGCGATGGATGAGGGTGAGAGCCAGGTTGCGCAAGGCCGCCAGGACCTGCGGGGCGTGGCCGTTGCGCAGGCGCGAGCGGCCCGAGCCTCAGGTCACGTCGCGCACCGAGTGCCGCCCGTTCTCGATGTGCCAATGGGCGCGCACCAGCTAAGCCGGGTCCGCCGGGCCTGGAACCGGCAGTTCGCCGACCTGTATCGCTTCCGAGCCCGGTTCGGTGAGAAACGCGGCACGCATCGTGGCGTCGATCGCCACTCCAAGGCGTCCGCTAAGGCAGGCTAGACCTGCTCTCGCTTGACGAACTCAGCCGGTCGGCCAGGAACTCCTCCCAGGTCCGCCGGCCCACAGCTCGCTCGGGGGCCAGGTTGGCGCCGGCCCGGAACGCGCGTGCGGCCTTGCCTGGCAGCCAGACCGGAATGATCGGCCGGTGCTTGCCAAAGGCCCGCAGGTACCCGCGGAGCAGCTCGGCCATCTCATACACTCTCGGCCCGGCCATGTCGGGCACCAGCCCGGCCGGCGTGCCAAGCGCAAGTTCCACGAGCCGGGCCGCCACCTCGCCGGTGTCGACCGGCTGGAACCGGAACCCGGCCGGGACCGGTATCACCGGCAGCCTGGCCATCTGCCGCGCTACCATCAAGATCCCGTCATGGAACTGGGTGGCGTGCAGCGTCGTCCATGGCAGGCCGGAGTCGGCCACGATCCGCCCTGCGGCCAGCTTGGACGCGAAGTAGCCGAACATGGCGCGGTCGACGAAGCTTCCGACTGGGATCCGGTCGTCCCCGACGACTGAGATGTACACCAGGTGCCGCGCCCCGGCCCGCGACGCTGCCCGGACCAGGTGCAGGGTCTTCTCCTCGTCGCCCTTGGCGCTGCCCGCGCAGTGCACGATGATCTCGGCCCCCTCCACCGCGGCTTCGATCCCCTCGCCCGTGGCCAGGTCACCGGTCACGAACTCGATCCCCTCCCCGGCCTCGCGGTTGCGGCGGCTTAACACCCGTACCTGGCAGCCGGCGTCCCGCAGCCGCGGGACGACGAGGCGCCCGAGCGTGCCTGTGCCGCCTGTCACTAGAATATGTTGCATGGTATTTCCTCCTTGTTTCTCTGTACTTTGCATGCCTCGCATTCTGTAAATTTCGAAATTCTGTGGCGGAATCTGTATAATTACGTGGGCGGCAAAATGAGCAGAAGCAGAGATAAAATGTGTGCTCCCACCCGATGAGGCTATCACGTTCAGCCTGGTGGGCTGTTTCACGCGAATGGTTCGCTTACTAGTACAATCATACAGATTCCGCCCACAGAATTTCAAAATTTACAGGTAATTGGAGAAACATTCGTGTTACGTGCTTGTATCGTGAATTTCCGCACCTCACTCGAGGACATTGAAGCCCTCCCTGGCATCGTCATCCGCATCGGCAGAGAGGTGGATGCTGCTATCCGTCCAGCCGAACTAAACGATGAAGAGAGGAACGCTCGATGAACGCAGTTGATATTCTGACTTTTGGACATTGTTAATGTCCAATTTGTACTTTCGGACAAACTATGACGCCAAGGGCACTGAATCCGACATTTTGGCGTCGTCGCGTCGAGCGTAAAATCGGATTTTTGCGGAGAAACTTTGCCTCCAGCCGCGGACAAACTATGGGAAAAGTCACAGTACTAAAGAACGCCTTCATAGATTGACTCAACTGGCAGTTCCAGATCGAGTTGCTCAAGCTTGATCGTCTGACCTGCGGAAAAGCGTTCCTGCTTCCAGCCCATTGAACGCCGATAC
>WNFX01002472.1_pt1 | contig 32317 bp, 29 predicted proteins | sample 5400111 | NCBI WGS metagenome assembly WNFX01 (sample SAMN13153363, study PRJNA577476) | soil metagenome | isolation source: 40 cm soil or saprolite under grassland replicate 1 | place: USA:California | collected 2016-06-15 | reverse complement strand
TGACCAAATTGAACCAGGATTTGCTGTTGCTCGTCGCGCGCGCGAATCCGGTGATGCGGCCGATTGTGCGCGAATATCAGGAGATCGCAATGCGGCTTGTAGCCGGGAAGCGCAGAGGGCTGGCAAAGCGCTTCACGCGCTTAAACACAACTCGAGTCGAGATTGTCGGGCGGATGAGCGATGTCGATGATTACATGAACTGGTTTGAGGCGACCCAGTCAAAGAGCATTAGTGGCGTGTTTGCCGATTATCTGAAAGCGGCGGGTGAACCAGAAACGGCAGCGCCGCGGCGGCGTGATGCGCTCTCGGTTTATCTCGATGCGATCGAGGAGCAGCTCCAAAACTGACGCCCGCCTTAATTTGAAAGATCGATTGTCGATCTTGTGTGATAGTTGCTCGCGCGAAGCTTGCTATTTATCATACGCGACGCGTTACTGTCTAACCGGATGCAGAAGATAGGATTTGCCGAAGCTCTCGATTCGATCGTGGCCAGCGACCCGCGCTATCAGCGTGAGGCGTATGTCTTTTTGCGTGACGCACTGGATTTCACGACGAAACAACAGAAGAAGCTCAAAGGCGCGACCGTGCGTCATGTCGCTGGTCCGGAATTGCTGAACGGCGTCAGGCAATACGCGCTCAAGGAATTTGGACCGATGGTGCTGACAGTGTTTGATTCATGGGGAATCCATTCTTGTGAAGACATTGGCCACATGGTTTTCAACCTGATCGGCGCCGGCATTTTCGGAAAGACGGAAGAAGATTCGATGGAGGATTTCAAGAGTGTATATGATTTCGAGGAGGCTTTTGTGAGACCATTCCTGCCCGTGAAGTTCACTGCGGTGAAGCTGCGGCAGGGTCTGCCCGCGCCAAAATCGTTATGAGACGATTCGCGCCGCGTCTGGCGCTTATCGTCGCAATTATGTTTAGCACCGCCAATTTGAAAGCCGCGCCCAGTGACGACAGCGCGATCATTACATTTCCGCCCAGCTCCGCGAAGAAATGGGTACTGCCCGACGGCTTGACCGTGATCGTGCAGGAAGATCACAGCGCGCCGGTCGCGAGCGTGCAGGCGTGGTGCGCTACCGGCAGCATCGATGAGGACGAGCGCCTCGGCGCTGGCTTATCGCACATTCTCGAACATATGCTCTTCAAAGGGACGAAGACGCGAACGACTAATGCGCTCGCCCAAAAAATCCAGGATGTGGGCGGTTACATCAACGCCTACACATCATTCGATCGCACGGTTTTTTGGATCGACGTCCCGAAAGATGGTGTTGCCACTGCGTTGGAGGTTCTCTCCGATGCGATGATGAATTCAACTCTGCCGCCCGAAGAATATTTGAAAGAGCAGGAGGTGATCCGCCGCGAGTTCGCGATGAATCTGGACGATCCCGACCAATCGCTCAAACCGATTTTCATTCCCGAGGAGCCGCCGCAACTGGGCCGGCGCGAAGTGCACAATGAATTTGCCACTGAGCTAACGCGGCTTTCGCTGGCCTGGCACATTCCTGAGATCACCCATCCGGATGTCCCCGCGCTCGATCTGCTTTCAACTATCTTGGGCGACGGGCGCAGCTCGCGTCTGTACCGGCGCGTTCGGGAAGAAGCTGGCCTCGCCTTTTCCGTTTCAGCTTTTTCTTACACGCCAGGCGAGCCGGGATTGCTCGGCGTGGATGCCACGCTCGATCCGAAAAAACGCGAGGCTGCGCAGCAGTTGATTTTGCAGATCATCGGTGAAGTGAAACAGGCCGGCGCGACAGCGGACGAGCTGATGAAGGCAAAGAAAATTTCGCTCAGCCATCATCTTGATGCACTGGCAACGATGCGCGGCCAAGCCTCCGATATTGGTGGGAACTGGCTGCTGACGCGAAATCTGAATTTCAGTCGCGACTATCTCGCCGCCGTCCAGAAAGTTACCCTCGATGATATTCGCCGGGTCGCGGGCAAATATCTGGTTGATGCAAATCTCACCGTTGTTTCGCTCAATCCAAAGGGCTCGCTGCTCGCGAAAGGAGAAGGCGCCAAGCCGATCAATGCCGGCGAAGTCCAGAAGTTCGAACTTTCCAACGGCTTGCGCATTCTCATTCGCGAAGACGCGCGGCTGCCGCTGATTACGATGACAGCGGTTTTCCGAAGCGGACTACTCGCAGAAACCCCGCAAACCAATGGCATTACGAGATTGATGGCCAAAGCATTGCTTAAAGGAACAAAAACACGAACCGCGGAGCAGATCGCCAACCAGATCGAAGCTGTCGGCGGTTCGATTGCCAGCGATGCTGGCAATAACAGTTGCAGTATCTCTGTGCACGTGACCAAGCCCGATTTGAAAGTGGGCGTTGATTTGCTTGCCGACGTCCTGCTGAACGCGACGATGCCGGAACAAGCGGTGGCGCGCGAAAAAGAAGTTCAGATCGCGGGCCTGAAAGAGGAGGACGAGCAGCCCGCGACAGTTGCCCGCAATATTCTGCGAGCCGCGCTCTTTGGTGACCATCCCTATGCCCTGCGCGCGAACGGCTCGCTCGATTCCGTGTCGCACCTGACCCAAAAAGCCCTGCTCGATTTTCGCGATCGTTATCTGGTGGCCAAAAACGGCGTCATTGCCGTTTTCGGAGACGTGAAAGCCGCGGAAGTGAAGCAACTTTTAGAGCAAACTCTGAAGGCGATGAAGCCCGGCGCGCTTGCCCTAAGCGACGCCCATCCGGCAGCGCCTCTGCGCCAAATGGCCAATGTCGAGAGCCAGAAAGAGAAAGCGCAGGGTGTGATCATGGTCGGTTACCGCGGCGTGGATGTTTTCAGCAAAGATCGACATGCGCTCGAGCTGATCGATGAAGCGAGCAGCGATCTCGGTTCTCGATTTTTCATTCGCATTCGCGAGCAAATGGGCCTGGCCTATTACATCGGCACGAGTCAGGTGCCAGGACTTGTACCCGGGCTTTTTGCCTTTTATCTCGGAACTGATCCGCAAAAGATCGAGCCGGTAAAGACCGCGCTGCTCGACGAAATCCGGAAGCTGGCGACCGATGGCCTGACGAAAGAAGAGCTGACGCGCGCGAAAAAGAAATTAATCGGCCAACAACAAATTGCGAATCAAAGCAACGACACGTTCGGTTATCAGTGTGCCTTGGATGAGCTTCTCGGCCTTGGCTTCAATCATTACAAGTCCCTGGAACACGACGTGGAAGCGGTCACCCTTGATGATACTAAGCGCGTGGCTGGAAACTATTTTCGCGAGCAACCATATGTTTTAGCAACGGTGCGACCGCCGGAGCAGACCGCTCCTGCGAAAAAGAATTGAGCCATGGCTGAAGTCCAAACCAGCACCCAAAGCGGCGAGCTTTCTCAGCGCTTCATCGAGTTTGTCATGATGCATGCCCAGAACGCCGCGCTTTTTCTTGGGCAGATTCCGAATCCCAAGACCGGCGAAGGTGAAGTAAACCTCGAACTGGCAAAAATGTTCATCGATCAGCTCGCCATGATTCAGGAAAAAACCCGCGGAAATCTGACCAGCGAAGAAACAACCGTGCTGCGAAATGCGCTCGCCAATTTGCAGATGGTGTATGTCGATGTCGCCCAGAAATCCCCTGGGGGCGCGCAACCGGCTGGGCCGCAGAAAGAGACTGCGCCTGAAGCGCAAACCCCGTCGGAAAGATCGACATCTACTCCCGAGCAAACGCCGCCAATTACTTCGACCGAATCCGAGTCGAAGAAGAAATTCACCAAGAGTTACGGACCGTAGATTGTAGCGGGCGGTCCTAACGACAGTCTGTCGCCGAAAACAGGCGGCAGCTGCAATAAGTCCGACTCGCGATTTCAGTTACATGCACGTTTCTGCAAACAAGATTCGCAAAGAAAAAAAGAAAATTGCCGATCTAAAGATCGTGACTGAGCCAGCGGAAGCGGCTGAGGACGCGGGTTTGCGTTATGTAAGCGACGATCAACCCGGTTATTCACGCAAAGAAGGCGACGACTTCGAATATTTCGATAGCGAGGGAAAAGCGGTTCGTGATGAACAGCGATTGGCGCGCATCGCACGCCTCGCCATTCCACCGGCCTGGACAGGTGTTTGGATTTGTCCCTCACCAAACGGCCACGTTCAAGCAACCGGTCGCGATGCGCGTGGCCGCAAACAATACCTTTATCATGAGCGTTGGCGCCAGGTGCGCGACGAAAACAAGTACGACCGGATCGTGATCTTCGCGGAGGCGTTGCCGAAAATTCGCAAACGCGTGCGCAAGGACCTCGCTTTGCCCGGTCTGCCGCGGGACAAAATCTTGGCAACGGTGGTGCAGTTGCTCGAGCGCACCTTCATCCGTGTCGGCAACGAAGAATACGCCCGTGAAAACAAATCATTCGGCCTGACGACTATGCAAGATCGACATGTCGATGTGACGGGTTCGAAAATGCGTTTTCATTTTCGGGGCAAGAGCGGACGCATGCACGAAGTAGAGATGACCGATAAGCGCATCGCGAAAACAATTTCGAAGCTGCAAGACCTGCCCGGGCAGGATCTTTTCCAATATGTCGATGAGAACGACCAAGTGCGCGACCTCACTTCACAGGATGTGAACGATTATTTGCGCGAAATTACAGGCGAAGATTTCACCGCGAAAGATTTTCGGACTTGGGCTGGAACCGTGCTGAGCGGCATTGCGCTCAATGCCATCGGCGCTTTTGAAACAAAGAAGGAGGCAAAAGCGAACATCAAAGACGCCATTGGCGCGGTGGCGAAGATTCTCGGCAATACTCCGGCAATTTGCCGGAAGTGTTACGTGCACCCCGCTGTACTCGAAACCTATCTCGACGGGAACTCAATCGAGGGGTTAAAGCAGAAAACCGAAGAAGCACTCGAAAAAGAAGATTTGGATCTTCGCGCCGATGAAGCGGCGATCCTGAAATTTCTCCGAGCGAAGTTGGCGAAGAAAGCTTGCTAGGCGGCCTGTAGGCGTTGCTCTCGGCGTCCCGAGCGGGAAGCAGACTGGCTTTCCCAGCAATATGCTAGGGGCGCTTCGCGCTGGGCCCGACCGGAGTTGGAGTTGATTTCGCCTTCGTGCTTTTGCGCACAGTGATGGTTGCTTCGCCACGGGTGGATGTCGGCGAGGCCGCCGGATATTTTTTCGTGCTCGGCCAGATCAAACGCCACGGCTGCGCTTTTACCGTCTCAGTAAATTCCTTGATGTTTTCTCCGGCGGGGCCGAGATCGTTGACCATTGACTTCAATTTCTGAGACGATTCGCGGAAATTTTGCAAACTAACCCGGATATTGTCGCTCTTGCTCAATTGATCACTAATTTGTTGGATGTTGGTGAGCGAATGGGAGAACGCGCTATCGGGCGCGGTCAGATCGACAAGATGTTCGCTAAAAGTCTTGAACTGGCCGAGGGCTTGATTGAGTTCGGAGTTTTCATCGGTGATGTGATTGATATTTTGCGCCGTTTGTTCGAGTTCCTTCATGGTGGTAGTGGCTTCGGCCGCGACCGGCTTGATCACCTCCAGCATTTTCGCCGCCGCTTCGCTAAAATCCGGGGTGCGCTCGCCGGCGAACGTTTCGCCGTCGCGCGCTCGGCCGGACGTTTCCGTTCCCTGGGTGATATCGATCGCCATTTCGCCGAGTAATCCCAGTTGCATCAGCCGTGTTTTGGCATCGCGGTAGACGAGTGCACTTTTGTCCACTTGAACGTCAACGCGCACTTCGAATTTTGGCTTACCGTCCGCCGGCGTGGGTATCGCGTTTGGATCGGGCGGATGCAGCGCGTCGGCCGCCTCCTGTGCGCGCCGATCTTCTTCTTTTGAGACCGGCGAATACAATCTCTGAACCTGCCCGATCTTACGACCAGCGAGCATCACCGGCGCGCCCTGTTTAATTCCGGCGGCGTTGTCGAAGTAAAGCTTGTAGGTGGCGAGCGGCCGGAAAAGACCGGGCGCACCGAGGAGGATAAGAGTGAACGTAATCACCGCGAGCGTGCCGACCACGAGAAGGCCGGTCATGATTTCATTTCGTTGCAATTGCATCTTCGCTTCCTTCCAGGATGGGGCCTTCGGTGCTGCCGCTCAAGAATTGAGCGACCACCGGATTGGCCGACTGCTTAAATTTTTCAGGTTCGGCGTCCTCAATAATTTTACCTTGGTATAACATAGCCATGCGCGTGCCGATGCGAAAGGCGCTCCCCATTTCGTGGGTTACGGTGATCGATGTCACCTTTGAGTTTTCGCTCAGGCTGATGATCAACTCGTCAATCACGGAAGCGATCACTGGATCGAGACCCGCCACCGGCTCGTCGAAAAGAATCAGCTCGGGATCCATGACGAGCGCTCGCGCCAGGCTCACCCGTTTTCTCATGCCGCCGCTCAGTTCCGAGGGCAGACTGTCCTTGGAATCCTTCATCCCGACAAGCTCCAGCTTTTGATCGACAATTTCGTCGATCTCTTGGCGCGACTTGTCGGTTAGTTCCTCAAGTGGCAGGGCAACGTTGTCTCGCACGTTGCGCGAGCTGAGCAACGCCGAGTATTGATAAACCATTCCGATCTTTCGGCGTACGTGCTGCAATTTGCGCCGAGGCAGGCGGGTGATTTCGAACTGCTTGACAAAAATTGACCCCGAAATTGGCTGCAGCATTCCAAGAATCAGGCGCAAGATCGTGCTCTTGCCGCTGCCGCTTTGTCCCATGATGACCAGACGATCCTGGGGCCGGACCGTAAGCGAGAGTCCGTCGAGCACCTTTTTTTCACCAAACTGCATTTTGACGTCGCGCAGCTCCGCGATATTTGGATCTCCCGCGCTCATGTTGGGAAAAACACGGTGTAAATAATATTATAGACGGTATCGAACCCGATCACGGTCGTAATCGCAGTGACCACGCTTGATGTTGTCGATGTTCCAACACCGGCCGCCCCGCCTTTGACCGTCAACCCGCGATAACAAGCGATCGCGCCGATAAGCAGACCGAACATAAGACTCTTCAATATTCCGGTGATGATGTCGCGGATGAGCAAGGCGTCCTTAACGAGATCAAGAAAGTAGACGAACGCGATGCTGAAATAAGCCTTGCAGACAAGGCTGCTGGCGAAGATAGCCGCGATGTTCGAGACGGTGGAAAGGCATGGCATGAGAAAGAAGAGCGCCAGCATGCGCGGCGCGACGAGAAAACGCAGCGGTCCAATTCCCATCGCTTCAATCGCTTCGACTTCCTCGGAGACCTGCATCGTCCCGAGCTCGGCTGTAAACGCAGCGCCGATGCGCGCCGCCAGCATGATACCGGTAAGCAACGGCCCCAGTTCTCGCGTAAAGCCGATGGCAACCACCCCGGGAACCAATCGCTCCGTTCCAAATCGTTGCAGTTGGTATCCGGTCAACAAGGCCATCGTTAGACCGAGGAAAAACGATACCAGTCCGGCCAGTGGCACCGAATCGACGCCAGCGCGCTCAGTATGGCGAAAAAAACTGACGGCGCCGAAGGGTGCGCGTCCTTGCCCCATACGCTCGAACGTTTCCTCGAAGGTTTGAACGATGAACCAGAACATGCTGCCCACTTCGCTCAGAAAATTGCGGCCAAGAGCTCCGATTCCTTGCACGACCACTACCGGGTTTGCCGGCAGGGTTTGGCTATCTGCGCGCGTATTCGCCATGGTCACGGCAAGTTGCCCTATCTCATGGTGTGGAAAAGAAGAAAATGCGAAATGGAACTTGCTTCACCTATCAAGATCGACATCTCCCGGGCGGTTTAAACATGGGCGAAACCTTTCGACATCGAGGAAGCCGAGCGTCTAAACTTCATAGCGTGAAACCGAGAACGCCCGCTCTCATAGCTATTGTGATCCTTTTATTATTCTTCTTGCTGCGCTCCGCGCGCGTGGTTCCCGCCGGCCACGTGGGAATTGTCGATCTTTTTGGAAATGTGCGCAGCGAAGCGTTGCCATCAGGACTTCATCTAATCAATCCGCTCTCGAGCGTGCATCGGTTGTCGGTGCAAACACGCGAGATCAAGGAAACGATGGATACGCCTTCGAGTGAAGGACTGGTTGTGCACCTGGACGTCAGCATTCTCTTTCATCTCGATCCAACCAAAGCGCCCGATGTTTATCGATCGGTCGGCGTGAATTACGAGAGCGTCCTGGTGGAGCCGAACGTGCGCAGCGCGGTGCGTGAAGTCACCAGTTCCTACGAAGCCAAAGCGCTTTATTCGCCCGAACGCGAAAAGATGAGCTCGGAAATTAATCAGCACATTCTCGCCGCGGTCGAGCCGCGCGGAGTGGCGGTCGAGCGCATGTTGCTGCGCGACGTCGCGTTGCCTCCGCGCTTGCAGCAGGCGATTCAGGAGAAACTGAGCGCAGAACAGGAAGCTTCCCGGATGCAGTTTGTCCTTTTGAAAGAGAAACAGGAAGCCGAGCGCAAGAAGATCGAAGCTGAAGGCATCTCCAGTTTTCAAAAGATTGTGACCGAAGGCATCAACGAAAATCTTTTGAAATGGAAGGGAATTGAGGCGACCAAAGAACTCGCCTTGAGTGGGAACACGAAGATCGTGATCATCGGCGCTGGCAAAGAGGGGCTGCCGATTATTCTCGGAGGCGACGCAGCGACGACAAAACCGGCCGCTGCTCAGGAGCACTAAAAGCCTTCTGCCGATGGTTGTGTGCTCCTGTGCGAAATCTCTTGCCGCAGTTGCGCTATTGGGCGTAACGGCATTCAATCAGGCGCGGCCTCAAGAAAGCAGCGAGAAGAATTCCGCGATCAGCCAAACCATGCAGACTAACCAAAAGAAATTCAGGCTCGTGATTCATGGTGGCGCGGGGACGATTGAGCGTAGCAAAATGACGCCAGAAGCCGAGCGAGAATATCACGCTGGGTTAGAGCGCGCTCTGGCTGCAGGCTACGAAATCTTGAAGCGCGGGGGCGCGAGTCTCGATGCGACCGAAGCAGCTGTGCGTGTTTTGGAGGACGATCCGCATTTCAACGCGGGCAAAGGGGCTGTCTTCACCAGCGTCGGGACGAATGAATTGGACGCGGCCATCATGGACGGGAGCACACTCAAGGCCGGCACGGCCGCGAATTTGAAGCACATCAAAAATCCGGTGAGCCTGGCGCGACTGGTCATGGAAAAATCGGGACACGTCATGATGGACGGCGAAGGCGCCGAAACGTTCGCGAAGGAAAATGGCATCAAGCTTGTCGATCAAAAATATTTTTTCACCCGGGAGCGCTGGGACGCATTGCAAAAAATCAAGGCTGCCGAAAAAACTAGCGGCGGCGCGGGCGAGAAGAAACTTATCATTACCGATCAAGATCGACATGGGACGGTGGGCGCGGTCGCGCTTGATCAGCGGGGGGACCTTGCCGCGGCAACATCGACTGGCGGAACTACCAACAAACGCGCGGGCCGAATTGGAGATTCACCCATTATCGGCGGCGGCACTTACGCAAACAATGCGACTTGCGCAGTCTCGGCTACGGGAGACGGCGAATATTTCATCCGCGCAACTGTCGCGCACGACATTTCCGCTTTAATGGAATATCGCGGAATGAAATTGGAAGAGGCCGCGCGAACCGTGCTCGATAAAGTTGCAAAGCTCGGCGGCACCGGCGGGGTGATCGCAATCGATCGCCAAGGCAATATGGCTCTGCCCTTCAACACCTCCGGCATGTACCGTGGACATGTCGATCCTGATGGCAAATTCGTCGTCGAAATTTACAGATGAGGTTTGTGACCCGTTAAATCGTTGAATCGTTAAATCTGCGAGTCACGAGTCACGATTCACGATTCACGATTCACGTCATCCGATGCTGCCCGCATTCTCCGTCGTTATTCCCTGCTTTAACGAAGCCGGCCGGATCGGCGATACCGTCGGGATGACGCTCGATTATCTCGCCGACGTCGCGCCGGCGAGCGAGTTGATCGTGGTCAATGATGGATCGACCGATGCAACATCAGCAATCGCTCGTCAAGCCTTGGTCGGCGCGAAAATCGAGGCGCGCTTGCTCGAAAATTTTCCCAACTGCGGTAAAGGTGCGGCTGTGCGCAAGGGTTTGCTGGCTGCGCAAAAGCCGATCGCTCTGTTTTTCGATGCCGATCTCTCCACGCCACTCGATGAAACGCCGAAAGTGGTCGGGCCGATCGTAAATGACGAAGTCGATCTTGCATTCGGTTCACGCGCGCTCGATCGCGGTCTGATCGGAATTCGTCAGCCGTTGCGGCGCGAACAGGCCGGTCGGATTTTCAATTTGCTCGTTCGAATCGGGACCGGTCTTCCATTTTGGGACACGCAGTGCGGCTTCAAGGCCTTTCGTCTCGATGTTTGCCGGCCAATTTTGGAGGCGGCGCGAATCGAGGGATTCGCTTTCGATGTCGAGCTCCTTTTTCTCGCCCATCGTGCCGGCTTGCGTCTGCGCGAGATCCCGGTGCGCTGGAACCATCGTGAAGGCAGCAAAGTTCGTTTTATTCACGATAGCCTGCGGATGCTGCGCGAGGTGATCGCCCTGCGAATAAGGTAGGGACGGATTTCCGAGCGGTCCGACTTATTCCGAAATTCGACGGCCGCCCCGAGGTGCGTTCCTACTGTGTATATTTGCGATTTTTTACGCGAAGCGGCGCGTCCCGCAGTCGCGGGATCGATCTTGCGCGCCGACTTGAATTCCTCAGCCCCTATTTCTTAACGATCTCGGCGTTCTCGAGCATCGCCATGCCGTTTCTCTCGGCCAATTTGCCCTTGAGCGTGATCGTTTTGCCGCACGAATCAGCCAGTTGGTCGTTGATGGGCTTGTGTTCGCCGACCACAAGATACGCCTTGCCATCGCTGACGATCCCGACCGGCCCGCCACCTTTGATGCATTTGGTGCCGCATGCAGCATGCTTGTCGCCGGTTGCGGCGTGATCGACGTAACACATAAGATCGACAACTTCGCCGGTGACTTCTTTCGAAGCGGCCGCATCCTTGCCGTGCTCATGTTCTTCCGCCAGAGCAAGGGGGGAAAAAGCCAAAGCAGCAGTGAATGCGAAAGCCACCGCGACTTTCAAAACCGTGGGTTTGTTTGGTGTTGAATTAAACATGAACAAATATCGGCGAGCGATGCGCCTCGGTCAATTGGAGCTGCCGCCGTCTCTGGCGCCAGAACCTTTCGGTTCGACAGGGTCTCGCTCTAGCGATCTCCTTCAATTAAATCGGCGAATTGTCCGAAGAAGTAGGAGGCGTCATGCGGCCCGGGCGCGGCCTCGGGATGATATTGCACACTAAAAATGGGCAGTTCTTTGTGCCGCATACCTTCCACTGTCCCGTCATTCAAGTTGATATGCGTAACTTCGACATTCGACGGCAACGATTCCGGATCGACCGCGAAACCGTGGTTTTGCGCGGTGATCGCGACCTTCCCGCTCCTTAGATCCTGCACCGGCTGATTTGCGCCGCGATGACCGAATTTCAATTTGAATGTCGATCCGCCAAAAGCGAACCCGAGAATTTGATGGCCGAGGCAAATACCAAAGATCGGTTTTTTACCCATCAAGTCGCGCACCGCTTTATGCGCGTAGGAAAGCGCGGCCGGATCGCCCGGTCCATTGGAAAGAAAAACTCCGTCCGGTTCAAGCGCGAGCACCTCAGCGGCGGTCGCGGCCGCCGGCACAACAGTCACGCCGAAGCCTTTCTGGCGCAGCAGGCGCAAAATGTTTTGTTTGATTCCATAATCATATGCGGCGACACGGAACCGCACCGGCGGAAGCGCACCCTTGGTTCCACCGTTGCCGGTCGCAATCGACCATGGCGCGCTCAATTTATCCTCGGGATCCCATTGGTAAGTTGCCGGCGTGGAAACTTCGCTCACGTAATCCATGCCAATCACGCCTTCGCCTTCCAATGCGCGCCGGGTCGCTTCCTTCGCTGAAATTTGCTCAGTCGTCAGGCATGCTTTCATCGCGCCGCGCGTGCGAAGATGTCGGGTCAACGCGCGTGTGTCGATTCTTTGCACACCGGGGATGTCCCATTTGCGCAAATATTCATCGAGCGACATTTCGGAGCGCCAGTTGCTCGGTGCTTCGCTTAATTCTTCGATGACGAAACCGCGCACGTGCGGCGAGCGACTTTCTTGATCGAGCGAGTTGGTGCCGTAATTGCCGATCAACGGATAAGTCATGGCCACAATCTGGCCGTAATAAGAGGGATCGGTCAGCACTTCCTGATAACCGGTCATCGCGGTGTTGAAACAAATCTCGCCGATCCGCGTGCCGCTGCCGCCAAATGATTCGCCCTCAAAATGTCTTCCGTCCTCAAGGGCGAGTATCGCTTTCATCAGCTCAAAAACGTCCAACGTTCAGCGCACCACGTCTTATGCTCAACTGGAAATTCGCACGATTGTTCAGTTTCAAATTCACGCGCGCGACCCAGAAAACGGCGGACTGACCCAGCGACGCTTAATTCTCCGGATTTACCGGGAAGTGTTTGTTCTTCAGTTTTTCTGGGACTCGTTTCGTTTGCTCCATCTCGATCTTCTCGGTGGCGGCATTAAGCGCCTCGTAGGCGTCGCGGCTTTTTTTCGCGCGACACATGTAGGCGGTGGCGTGGGCGAGTGAGATGCGCGCTTCAGGCAGGCCCACGAATTCGACCGCTTGCTGTGTGGCAATGGCAAGTGGCAACGCTTCCGGATCGGCCAGACCGACGTCTTCGCTCGCGAAGATAACGATGCGCCGCGCGATAAATCGAAAGTCTTCGCCGGCATGGAGCATTTTCGCGAGCCAATACATCGCGCCTTGTTCGTCCGAAGCGCGCATGCTTTTGATGAACGCGCTGATCGTGTCGTAGTGCGCGTCGCCCTTCTTGTCGTAGACGACGGCTTTTTGCTGAATGCTTTCTTCGGCGACTGGGACCGTGAAATGGATCACCTCATTTGCGCCGAGCGTCGTCGTGAGGACGCCAATCTCGAGCGCGTTAAGCGCTTTGCGAGCATCGCCGTCGCTTAACTTGGCCAGGTGCCTGCGGGCTTCCTTGTCGATCTTAACCTTGTAATTGCCAAGTCCGCATTCTTTGTCGGCCAGCGCGCGATCGATCAGTTGTTCGACCTGCTCGACGGTCAGGGGCTCGAGTTGAAAAACCTGTGAACGCGAGACGAGCGCGCTGTTGACGTAAAAAAACGGATTGTAAGTTGTCGCGCCGATTAACCGCAGATTTCCGCTCTCGACATCGGGCAGGAGGGTGTCCTGCTGCGCTTTGTTGAAATGATGGATCTCATCGATGAAAACGATTGTGTTTTTCCCAGAGGTGCGGCGGCGGTTCGTGGCGGAGGCAATGACGCGCCGCATCTCCGCGACATTGCTCTCCACCCCGCTCAAACGAATGAACTTGGAATGCGTCATTTCCGCGATGACATAGGCGAGCGTGGTTTTGCCAGTTCCCGGCGGTCCGGAAAAAATCACCGAGGGCAGACGATCGGCTTCGATGGCACGGCGCAATAATTTGCCCGGCCCCAGAATGTGCTCCTGGCCGACAAATTCGTCGAGCGCCCGCGGTCGCATGCGCGTAGCTAATGGCGCGCTGCTATCGACTTTGGCAAGATCGACATCTTCGGTTTCGCTGAACAAATCGTGCACAATAAAAAAATACATTATAAGGGGCCAAAGCGCCGGTCTGTGAATTTTCCGATTACGGCGCGCCAGCCGTTTGTTGGTTTGGCGTTGAGCGCGATGCTCGGCATTATTCTGGCGGATTTTTTCCCCGTCCCCCCGGGCTCCTGGCTGCCGGTCGAAGCAATCTTCTTTGTCGCCGGTTTGGCTATGTTTCGCTGGCCCAACTTAAGATCGACATATGCGTTGGTCGCAGGCGGTTTCTTTCTGCTGCACAGTTTGCAAATCGAAGACACGGCGGGTCTGCGGCTTGCCGGAGAATTGGGCGAGCGGCCGCGATCCGTCGAAGCGACTGGATCTGTCGTCAGCGAGCCGAAGATCGCTCCCAACGGATTCGCCACGTTCTTGCTGAGGCTCAAGTCGATTGAATTCGAAGGTAAAAATCAACCAACGAACGCGACGTGGCTTGTCCGCTGGCGCGGCGAACCGCTATTCGGCGATGAATTCAATTTTTTTGGATTGGCAGAGTCGATCCCGCCGATGCGGAATCCCGGCGAATTCGATATGCGCTCTTATCTCGCGCGCCGTGACGTGCGCCGAAGTTTGTTTGTTCGCTACCCGGAGGAAGGCGTACTCATTCGACACGGCGGGGGGAATCCCGTTTTGCGAGCCGCGCAAAGAACGCGTGCCTGGCTGCAATCTGCGCTTTGTCGCGGGTTGGATGATTCGCCGGAGGTGCAAAATTTCATCAGTGGCATTGTGCTCGGTCTGAGGCATCAAACTTCGGAAGACATCGAGGAACCGTTTCAACAAACCGGCACGCTTCATCTCTTCGCAGTGGCTGGACTGCACGTCGGGATCGTGGCGCGACTTTTATGGATATTGGCGATCGTAGCGCAACTCTCGCGCAAGTGGGCGATCGCGCTCATCATTCCGCTCCTTCTATTTTATTCGGCGGCCACCGGCCTGCACGTTTCCAGCGTTCGGGCCGCGGTAATGAGCTCGATTCTCTTGAGCGGTTTTTTCTTCCAGCGAAAAGCTTTCGTCTTTAACAGCCTGGCCGCAGCGGCGTTTTTTCTCCTGTGTTGGAATACGAACGAGTTTTTCTCCACTGGTTTCCAACTCTCATTTGCCGTGGTCGGTGGAATCATTTTGCTGGCTGACCCGCTTCTTCGAGCGCTGCGGCGATTGAGCGCGGCCGATCCCTTTCTGCCACGCAACCTGCTCAGCGGCCGGCGACGCGCTCTCGCGATCGGTTCGGAATTGATTTGCCGCGGCGGATCGGTCTCACTCGCGGCCTGGCTCGGTTCGCTGCCGCTTATCCTCTGGTATTTCCATCTGGTTACGCCGATCTCGTTGATCGCAAATCTGGTTGTCGTTCCAATTGCTTTTTTCATTTTGGCAATCGCGCTCTTGTCGATCTTAACTGCGCCGCTGCTTCCATGGCTCTCGATTATTTTCAATAATGCGAACTGGGCGCTGGCGCGGCTTGTTCTCGCGCTGGTGCATTGGTTCGCGCAGCTTCCCGCAGGACATTATTATGTTGAGCATCCGCATTGGCCGGAAAAGGCGCGGGCCAAAATTATCGTCCTTGATACTGGTGCCGGAGCGGCCATGAACCTGCGGACGCAAGGCACAGATTGGCTGTTTGATTGCGGCAGCGAACGAGATTACGAACGCGTGCTTCTCCCATATCTCCATGCGGCGGGCATAAATCGCATCCATGGATTACTCCTCAGCCATGGCGATTCGCTTCACATCGGCGGCGCGGAACCACTGCTCCGGGATTTTCTGCCTCGCGTTTTGATCGACAATCCCGCGGCCGACCGGTCGCTTGTTCACCGTCGACTTCATCAAATCGTTGCTAACCTTCAGATCAACCGAATCAATTTGAACTCGGGTGCACGTTTTGATGTCGGTCCCGGCGTAACCGCGAAGGTTCTCTTTCCACCCCGGGAAATTGCGGCCGCGAGCGCTGATGACGAGACCCTTGTCATTCAACTATTTGTCGCTCCTGCCGTAAGAATTCTGGTCGTGTCAGACAGCGGTTATGAAACCGAAAATGCACTTCTCACTTCGGGTATCGATTTGCGCAGCGAAATTTTGATTAAGGGACAGCATCATTCCGGCAAGTCCGGTTCCGACGCTTTTCTGGACGCGGTGCGACCCCGATTGATTATTGCCACCTCGCGCGATTTTCCTGAGTCCGAACGAGTGACCGACGAATGGGCCGCGAACGTGCGCGCCCACGGCATCAAGCTTTTTCGCCAGGACGAAACCGGCGCAGTGGAACTGCACTTCGGCGAACGCGAGTGGGAAGCGCGCGCTTATATCACCGGCGAAATCTTTCGCAGCTCGAGCCGATAAATCGGCGCGCCTGTGGCCGCGAATTTTCTCTCGAAAACAGATGATGGAAAATCGTTTTTGTTGCCTGGCTGGACAAAAGCAAACAAAGGCGATTCCCCGGCCAGTTGGGAAATACGCGTGAAATAATCGAGGTGATCGGTCGCGATTCGCAAAATTCCGTTTTCTTCCAGTGCGGTCCAGATCGCGCTCAGGAAATCGTTCGTCACGATTCGGCGGCGGTGATGCCGCCGCTTCGGCCAGGGATCGGGAAAGAGGAGATGGAAAGTTTGGACTGATTGTTCGGGCAGCAAATACTTGACGGCATAGCCGGTTTCGAAACGCAGGACGCGCATGTTGATTGACTCGCCTCCCGGCTCGTCAACCCTCGCGGGCTTTTCCGTCTTCGTCGCTCGGCTCCCTCTGGCTCCGATGTCGATCTTGTCTGCTTTGCGACAGGCCTTTTCGACGCGACCGGCGAGGCGCTCGACACCAAGAAAGTTTTTCTCCGGCATCTGGATGGCCAGGGCAAAAAGAAAGGCACCGTCACCGCAGCCAAGATCGACCTGGAGCGGCGCGTCGCGTCCGAAGATTTCCTCCGGATTGAGACGGGCGGTGCACGACACCGGGATCAGTTCGACCACGGAGAAAGAATCGCACCTGGCACGAGGCGGTTCAACCCCGCGCCAGGCGCGTCTTTTGAGGGAAAGCTAAGCGGTCGCGACGGTATCGCCTCCGGAAGCACCGAAGCCGAGGAAGAGCATGACTACGGCCAGCACGACGTGCAGCCAAACGTCGGGCATGTTATTGGAAACGATGCCAAGGATTGGTTGATCGCCATAATAGAAGCCGAGGGCAGCGACCAGAGCATAAACGATCCCGAAGATTTTGAAGAACATGCGCGAGGGGCCTGCTCCGGCCATGCCGCAGAGGAGAAACACGGCTCCTGAAGCGAGATGGACGATGTTATGCGCGAAATTTACGTGGAAAATGCCGAGCAACATCGGCATTCCGTTTACGTCCTTCATGCACGCCGGAACGAACCCGAGGATACCGACAAGCAAGAAGACTAAACCGAAGAGAATAGCGGCTGTTTTTACCATTGTGACCTCCTATTGGATTAAGACACCTATGCTTATGGCCGTCGCCGCCTTCAATGACAAGCCGAAAACGGCGAAACAAAAAGGACCGCTGGCTGTCTAAGATCGACAATCATGAAACGATTTTTTGCTCTCCTTCTTGTTACGCTTGGGTTGATTGTCGATCTTAGCGGCGCGCCGGCTGCCGCTAATACGAAGACGGCAGTTTTTGCCGGCGGCTGTTTTTGGTGCATCCAGCCCGCTTTTGACAAGGCAACGGGAGTGATCAAGACGGTGGTCGGCTATTGTGGGGGGACCGAGCCAAATCCAACCTACGAATTAGTCGGTTCGGAGAAGACCAAGTACCGCGAGTCGATTGAGATCACTTACGATCCAGCCAAGATTTCATTCGACCGGCTGCTTGATATTTACTGGCGGCAAATCGATCCGACGCAGGCGGATGGCCAGTTCACCGATATCGGCCCAAGTTATCGGGCAGCGATCTTTTACGGCGACAATGAGGAGAAAGAGATCGCCACTGCTTCGAAAGAAAAACTGGCGCACTCGGGGAAGTTCGACAAGCCGATTGCGACCGAGATTCTGCCGCTGATGAAATTTTATCCGGCGGAAGCCTATCATCAGAAGTACTACCAGCAGAACGCGGAGCGCTTTGAAGCATTCGAGAAAGGCTCCGGACGCGTTTCGTTTCAGGCGAAGACGTGGAGCAAATCGCCCTGAATCAGCCGACGCTTCGGGCCCGAAGTTTTGTCAGCCCTTCGCTTTTAAAGCGGCGGCCGAGACCGAGCTTGATGCGCCGGCCTCACGCTCCGATTGCTGTGCGAGGAGCTCGGCCAGGTCAGCGTTCGACGGGTGCGATGAGGACCACTCGCGTTTAAGGGCCCCGTTTTTTGCGCTCACACGCTTGAATCGACAGTTCGCGCGTTTTTAAGTCGCCCGTCAGAATTTGTAAAGATCGGCGCGCTGCGTTTCGACGAATTCAGCCTGATTTACCGAGAGTGGTTGGTTGAGAACTTTGCCGAGCTCCTGGGCAAGAACGATGGAGATGGAGCGAGCGTCGTTAGTATAGACGGGAATTGGAAACGCACCGGCGTTGCGATCGTAGCCATAGATCGCCCCATCGGTCTCCCACACGCAGTAGGCATGTCCGGCCGGATGGCCGTTGTAGCGGACGAGAAGAATTTTCGCCCAAAAATCTTTATCCAGACTGTGCTGTGTTTTGACCGCAGCCAAATAATTACAAGCGGAAATAACGCAGCCATTGAGCACGACGAGATCGTTTTCATTCGGGGTAAGAATGACTGGCTGCCGGGGGCGGGCGCTAAGGGTGAGGCAAGCGAGCAGAAGTGCGCAATGATAGACGACCTTGGTGAGGAGGCGAGAGTTCATAAGCGTGAAAGCAGAGCGCAGAGGTTTCTAGAGATTACGGTGTCTATAGCATGCGGAGGATTGGATTGTGAAGCTTTTATTTGGCATCAATATACGTGGCTCACCCATACAGATATCGTTTTTCAGTAAGAAATCGGCTTAACCTTTTGGGTTAGCGCGGCTTTTTCGTTGAGTGGAGGCGAGGGGAGTTGAACCCCTGTCCTCGTCGCTGTCCACGCAGCCATCTACATGCTTAGCCGGCGTTGAGGTTTAAGGAGCCAAGCGTTGCACCGGCGCACTGCCAGCTTCCCGAGCGTCCACGAAATTCGATTCACCGTTCGGCGCGGTCGCCCCGCCGATTGGCCAGCCTGCTGTCCACGTTCCCGACACCAGCAGGCGTCGCGCCGGAAACGTCACGGTCAATTAAGCCGCGAGAGCGAGATTTTCGTAATCTGCGTTTATTTTTTTTGGTTCGGTTTTTTACGAGGCCAACGAACCATCCTCGACATGCCGTCTGCGCTTCCAACCACAAGTCGAAGCCAGTACGCCCCCATTTTTTGGAGACTAGATTGTAATCATGATCGGGTCGCTTTGCAACCAAGCGGTGTTGGCTGGACGCGAGCGGGCGTTCGTTTCACAATGTAGTTGGATGCTTCGGCCGCGCTGGAATTTTAGCAGTCGCGCACGTGCCCTTTCGGGGGGAGATATGATTGTCCTCTCGATCCCGAAAAGCGGGCGCACTTGGCTGCGGACTTTTCTCTGTGCTTACTTTTGCAAGCGTTCTGGCCATGACTTTACCCTTACTCCCGAGCGGTACGGCGACCCGGCAATTCCACGCGTTATTTATTCGCATGATTTGTTTGAGCACCGGACAAAGGGTGACCTTTGGGATGCAGTCCGCGGCAAATACTTGATCCCCTCAAGAGAGCTCCGCCGCGCAAAAATCGTCCTCCTCGCGCGGGATCCACGCGATGTTTTTGTTTCGCTCTATTTGCAAATGACTCGGCGGGATCTCGGAACGCGTGACGAATTTGGCCGGAGAACCATCGGCGATATGTTACGCGACCAGCGCTTCGGGATCGGATCCATTGTTCAAACAATGAACGATTGGCTGGATGGATTTTCCGGCCGCCGTAACTTTTCCCTCCTGCGATATGAATCGCTGCGCGCGGCGCCAGCCGAGCAATTTGGCGCATTGCTCGCCTTGCTCGGCGAAACCAGACCCAACATGTCGATCTTTCAAGACGCGCTCGATTTTTCGGAGTTTAGCAACATGCAAAAATTGGAGGCAGCCGGCGTCTTCGATTCGAAAATTCTCCAGGCCCGGGACATACACGACCCTGAGTCGTTCAAAGTTCGGCGCGGCAAGATTGGCGGCTACGAGGATTATCTTTCCGTCGAAGATCGACAATATGCGATGGATGCATTGAGACGGCTCCGCCCCCGTTTCGGTTACGAGCCGCAGGAAGCCGTAAGGAATGCTTCTAATCGGCATTGATCGTCGAGAGATCAGGCTGTTAATCTGCCGGAACGCCATGTGCTGCTCCAAATTATGCGAGCGCAAGGCGTTCAATGGGATCGAGGCGACAAAAAGGCGACGTGGAGCAGATTCCGCCGGAATGGGCGGAGGCGCTCAATCGCGCCATCCTGGAATCCGCGCTCGACTGCATTATCACCATTGATGCCAGCGGCCGGGTCCGGGAATTCAATCCCGCAGCTGAGCGGGTGTTCGGTTTTAGCCGCGCTGAAGCTGTCGGCAAGGAATTGGCGGAGTTGCTTATTCCTGCCCGCATGCGCGAGCGACACCGCCGAGGCCTGGCCCATTATTTGGAAACTGGCGAAGGTCCCCTGCTCGGAAAACGAATAGAAATTGCGGCGCTTCGCCGTGATGGTTCGGAGATTTTGGTGGAACTGGCCATCGCTCCATTCACGATTGACAGCGTTCCTTTTTTCACGGCTTATCTGCGCGACATTACCGAGCGCAGAGACGCCGAGGAAGGCGGTCGGCGTCTGGCCGCCATCGTCGAAGCTTCCACAGACGCGATCATCAGCACCGACCTCGAAGCGGTGATCACGAGTTGGAACAATGGAGCTGAACAACTCTTTGCCTACAAGGCGGGCGAAGCCATCGGCAAGTCTGTCACCATCTTGCTCCCATCGGATCGTCACGACGAAGAGTCAGGCGTCCTCGAAAGGATCCGTCGGGGCGAGAGCATCCATCATTACAATGCCGTTCGCCGCCGAAAAGATGGAACGTTGTTGAATGTTTCACTGACCATCTCGCCGGTCAAAGATCAAAGCGGGCACGTTATCGGCGCTTCGAAAATTGCGCGCGACATTACCGAGCGCGTTCGCAACGAACGCAGGCGCCTCGCGCAATATACCGTCGCCAGTTTGCTGGCCGGCTCCTGGACTCTGGCCGAGGCGAGTTCGCCGATCCTTCAAACCATCGCGTCAATTGACGATTCTGTTCTGAGCGTGATCTGGCTGCACGATGAAACGACGGAAGGGTTGCGTTGCCGGGCGGTTTGGCATGAAGGAACAGGGAAGCTGGAGGATTTCGCGGAGGTATCGCGTTCCACTCAGTTTAGGAAAGGCGAAGGCCTGCCGGGGCGCGTTTGGGAATCGAAGAAACCAACCTGGATTTATGACGTCACGGTTGACACGAATTTTCCAAGGGCGCCAGCGGCCCGCGAGGCGGACTTGCACGGCGGCTTTGCTTTTCCTCTTTTCGCCGGCCCAACCATCAATGGCGTCATCGAGATGTTTAGCCGACACTTTGCCGAACCGGATCCCGATTTGTTGCAGCTGGTCGAGGCCTTCGGGAGTCAAATAGGTCTCTTTATCGAACGGCGCCGGGTCGAGCGAGAATTGCAACGCGAAAAAGAAAATGCCGAGGCGGCAAATGCGGCCAAGGACCGCTTTCTTGCCACTCTCAGCCACGAGCTGCGCACTCCACTCACGCCGGTGCTGATCTGGGCGGGCGGAACCGCGAACCAGCCAGATCTTAGCCCGGAGATGCAGCAAGGACTGAAAATGGTTTGCCGCAACGTCGAATTGGAGGCGCGGCTGATCGATGATCTGCTCGACCTCACCCGCATCTCGCGCGGCAAATTACAGCTTCAACTTCGCTCGGCCGATGCCCACGAATTGCTTCGGGACGCGCTCGAGATCGTCCGCAGCGATATTGAAGATCGACATCTCAAACTTTCAATCTGCCTCGACGCCCCCCGCCATTTGGTTCATGTCGATCCTCCGCGCCTGCAGCAGGTTTTCTGGAACGTGCTTCGTAACGCTTGCAAATTCACATCTGAAAACAGCGCCGTTTCCTTGCGCTCGGGCAATCCTGGGCCCGATACGCTTGCCATCGAAATCAGCGACACCGGTGTGGGAATTGCACCGGAATTCATTGACAAAATTTTTGAGGCGTTTGAGCAGGTCGATTCGCGCCGAGAAGGCCTCGGCCTTGGTCTGGCCATCAGCAAGGCGATCGTCGAGGCGCATGGAGCGACCATTCGCGCAACCAGCGCCGGCCTGGGAAAAGGTTCGACTTTTCTCATCGAGTTGCCTCTCCTGACGGGCGCGGTTTAACAGATCAGTCCCGGCTCAGCGTTTTCCGGTTCCCCAGCGGCGGTGGAGAAAACGGTCCCACGGCGAGAAGAGAATTTTGTCAGCCAGCAGTCCGATGACAATGATAACGAGCATGATTCCAATGACCTGGTCCATCGCGTTGAGTTCGCGTCCATAATGCAGGAGATGGCCGAGGCCGAAGCCGGTGAGAATGGTCACATAAATTTCCGCGGCCATGAGTGAGCGCCAGGCAAAGGCCCAGCCTTGTTTCATGCCGCTGACCAAATAGGGCAGCGACGCCGGTAAAATGACACGCGTCCATTTATGGAACGGAGTCGAGCCCATCGTGCGCGCCGCCCGGGCATAGATGGGTGGAATCGTGCGCACGCCCGTATCGGTCGCGATAACCACCGACCAGACCGTTCCCATGATCACGACAAACAGCATCGCGCTTTCCGTTTGTCCGAACCAAAGGAGCGCGAGTGGAACCCAGCAAACGCTGGGCAATGTCTGCAAACCCAACGCCAGCACTCCGATGGTGTCTTCGACAAAAGTCGATGAAGCGGTCAACAAACCGAGGGGCAACCCGATCACCAGCCCTATGGCATAACCGGACAACAATCGCCGCAATGTTACGATGGAAGCGCTGAATAACGTTCCATCGCGCCCGGCGGAGAGAACATAATCCCAGACGCTGAGCGGTGAGGGAAGCAATACTGGCGACCAAAGTTGCGCGCGAACGATCGCGGCCCAAATCGCGACTAGGACAACAAAAAATAAAATCGCAAGCAGGCCGCGTCTCATGTGCTCGTCGCGACGTCGTGCTCGGCGTATCCCTTCAAGGCCGCAGTCAGCTTGGATGCGGTTTGCGCGATTTCGATGCTGTTAAAATTGCGCGGTCGCGGCAGCGCCACTTCAAAGACTTCGCGAATGCGGCCCGGAGTCGGCGACATGATCATGACTCGATCGGCCAGGCAAGCCGCTTCCCGCACGTTGTGGGTGACGAAGATGATCGTTTTGCGGCGCTTCTCCCAAATCCGCTGGATATCGCCGTAAAGCTGCTCGCGGGTCATGGCATCTAGCGCGGCGAAGGGCTCGTCCATCAGGAGTACGCGCGGGTTCGGCGCCAGCGCGCGCGCCAGGGCCACCCGTTGTTTCATGCCGCCGGAAAGCTCGTGCACGTTTGCTTCCATGAATTTTTCCAGGCCAACCAGATGAAGGAAAAATTTTGCGACCTCGCGCCGTTCGGAATTGCGCAGACCGGGCTTTAACTTCAAACCGAACATGACGTTGCCGAAAGCATTGAGCCAGGGAAAGAGCGCCGATTCCTGAAACATGACCAGCCGATGACGGCCCGGATTGAGCACCGGCTGGTTGTCAGCCATTACCTGCCCTTTGTCCGGCTTTTCCAGACCGGCAACGATATCGAGCAACGTCGATTTTCCGCAACCGCTGGGACCGACGATGACGATGAATTCGCCCTCTGCGACTTCGAGCGAGATATCGTCCAGCGCATGCACCGTCTGGCGCTTTTGCCGAAACCATTTCGAGACGTGTTCGACAATCAGCTTGGCCGGCGGCGGACCTTGCAGCTCTTCTTGCAGCGACATCAGGGATTCTCGAACAGACGGCCCAGATCTGGAACATCGCGGAGAAAGCCGGCCGCCTTCGCGTTAGTGACGAATTTCTCGAGCGCATCGCGACGGATTTCGTTTGTCAGCGCGATCCGCTTCCAGGCACGCGCAATCAGCTCATCCGACATCTTCGCTTTTGTCTCCTCCGCTAATTCTGCAGCCACCAGCTTTTGCGCTTCCGCCGGATTTTTCGCAATCCAATCTGTCAGCGCCCGATGCGCTTCCACAAATTTTTTCACCAGCTCGCGATTGCCTTGAAGAAGCTTCGCACTGGAAACGAGAACTGTGGTCGGCGATTCGGTTTCCTCAACCAGCACCTTGCCGCCTGCCTCCGTTTCCAAGCGCGAGACCCACGGTTCGACTGTCCAGACGCCGTCGACGTTCTTCTGTTGGAAAAGCGCAAGTTGATCTGCGTTTTGCGTCGGCAATACTTGCGACTCGCCGCCGAGCTGGGTGATTTTTAATCCGCCCGCGGCCAGCCAGGCCCGGCAGGAAACATCCTGGGTATTTCCAAGTTGCGGGGTCGCGATTTTTTTGCCGCGAAAATCAGCCGCATTTCTTAATGCACTATCACCTGCGACAACGAGCGCCGCTCCACCATTGGCCGCGCCCGATACAATCCGGATTTCTTCGCCGCGCGATTTTGCGTAGGCGTTGATCGCCGGACTCGGGCCCACGTAAGTAAGATCGATCGAATTGGCAAAAATCGCTTCCGTCGCACTCGGGCCCGCATTGTAAACGAACCATTCGATTTTTGTTCCAGGGCCGAGCCGCTCTTCAAACCAGCCTTTGCCCTGGCGGGAAAGAGCATGCCCCACCAATCCCTGCACGTGGGTCACATTCGGAAAATGACCGACGCGGACTTTCGTTTCCGCCCATACCGGGGCCGCCGCCGCGATTGCCAGATAAATAGATAAAAGCGTTTTCTTAACTCTGATTCGTTTCATGCCGATCTTTGCTCCTCTTAAAGATTGTGCCGAAGGATGAAGGGCCGATGTGATTACGGCAACCGAATTACCGCAGCGGACGCGCAACTAGAATCCCGCTGTCGCTGCCGTATCGATAAAGATATTTCGATAATCGCGCGTCCACCACAACCTTTCCGGAATTGCCCGGGGACGACGCGTGCATGAAATGCAAAACGCCGTCATTCGTGCGCAGCGCCAGACCGACGTGAGCGGTTGAGTAAAGTCCGCTGCGATCCCGCGAGACAATTCCGATGATGTCGCCATTGCGCAATTTCGCTTCCACTCCGGCCACGCCACGTTTTGGAATTTGATAAAGAGCTCGAGATGAAACTCGCGCCTCCATTTGCGACAACGGCCCGAGTAGCGACCGGTTGTGGGCAAGATAACGATAATGCCGCCAGCCAACCGTCATTTCCCGCGCGGAATGCGGAACGCTCTCCCCGCCCAAGTCGCGCGTAAGATCGACAAGCAACCCGCGTCGATCGTTGTCGAATAGCCAGTCTTCGAGATAATGCAGCCGAGAAAGATATTCGCCGGTGCATTCCCCGCCGCGATAGCGGTCCAGTTCGATGTAATGGAGCAAACGCTGGGGCGTCCAGTTTTCCTCCGGCTCATCCAGCATCCGGGCGAAGGCGAGCGAGATCTCAAAAAAGGTCCAGCAATCCATTCCCTGAAAATTCACCGACGGCGCTTCGATTCGATTGTCGATTTCGAGCGTGAAATGCTTGTAACGCGTTCCGACCAGCGCTTGTCCCGTCGCCGCAGTCCGTTCGCCGATCGAAAGCATTTTCCAATTTTCGCTTTTAGCACGTGAGACCAATCGACTGAATTGATCCTCTCCCTTGAAAACGGTTTTGAATGGAAGTCGCGTCTCAACCGCGGCCGCGATCGAGTAAACAAAAACCAGAGGAATGATAAATTTCCAGTTCCGCATCTGCGCGGACAACTGAAAGCGGAATCTTCGCCCGATCAACTGCGTTTCTAACCGTGGCGGCGTGAAAAATTTTGCTTCACTCAGCCAAGCTTATATGCTTTCCGGCAAGTGCCGATTCCTTTTTCGAAAAAAAGCCGGAGGAACATCGTTCGCCAGAAATCGGAGGATGGCGCTTCGTCTAAACGGTCCACCCGTGTTCGCTTGCGCCCGCGGGCGGACTGGCACAAACGCAATTTCCTCACCAGCGTCCTGATTCCTTCACTTTTTGTCAGACGTTCCGGCGACCATTTCCAACCGCAATTTCCAAAAATCCAGAAGGGCGAGATTTGCATCACCTGGATCGGGCACGCTTCGTTTTTGCTGCAAACGCACGAGACCAATGTCTTGATCGATCCCAATTGGTCGAAGTGGCTCAAAGTGATTAAGCGGCTCAAGAAGCCCGGGTTTGAGATTCATCACTTGCCCGAAATTGATTTGGTTCTTGTCACGCACGCCCACTTCGATCATCTCGACCGCCGCACCTTGCGCAAAGTCGCGGCCGATCAGCCCATCGTTGTCCCCATCGGCGTGGGAAATCTGGTGCACGATCTCGGTTTTCATATTGTGCACGAGCTTGATTATTGGCAGACGATCAAACTTGGCCCGATCGACGTTTCGCTCACACCTTGTTACCATTGGGGTGCGCGTTTCCTGGCCGATTTGCACCGCGGCTTTGGCGGCTTTGCCGTTACCATGGATGGTCGAACAATTTTTCACTGCGGCGACAGCGCATTCTTCCCCGGCTTCAGGGAAATCGGCGAACATTACAAAATCGACATCGCCCTTCTGCCGATTGGCGCGTACGAACCGATCAGCGGCCGCGAGGTCCACATGAATCCGGAAGAAGCGGTCAAAGCGTTCATTGAATTGAAGGCAAATACGCTAGTGCCGATGCATTACGGGACTTTCCGTATGAGTTTCGAGCCCCTGGACGAACCTTTGGAACGATTGCAGACCGCCGCGAGCGAGCATGGCATCGACGAGAAAGTGCTCGTCATGACCGAAGGCAAACCCGTGGTGCTGTAAAAATAATTTCTAGCCACAGATGCACACAGATGAAACACAGATCAGCAGATTTGCTTTTCTGCATCTGTGAAAATCCGTGTTAATCAGTGGCTGAATTTTTGGGGCGCGACTGCGTCGGGACTAATCGTCGTCGCTTTCTGCCTTATTCTCCTTTGGCACGATCCGCTCATTTTTTGGAACGACGATTATGAATTGTCGATCTTGCCCGTTTTGACTGATGTCGCGCGCAGCTGGTCCGAAGGTCATCTCCCGTTGCTCAGTCCGTATTCGTGGGCCTGCAGCAATCTCGCCGGCGAATTTCAATACGGAACATTCTCGATTTTCGTCAACGCGGCCGTCGTTCTCATCTGGAAATTTCCACTCACCTTTCCGCAACAGGCCGCCGCTCTTTCCATCATTCATCTTTTTGTTCTCGCTGCCGGCGCGTTTCTGCTCGCGCGCGATCGCACGTTATCCGTCCCGTTGTCGATCTTTGTTGCGCTGGTTGCGGCTTTGAACGGCTGGATCATTTGCTGGGGCGCTGCCGATTGGTTTGGCGCGCTCGGCGCATTCGCCTGGTTGCCCTGGGCTTGGCTCGGTCTCGAACGCGCCCTGGATCGACGGCAAACTCGCTGGAGATTCTTGTGGCCGGCGCCGTTCGTGTATCTCCTGATCACCGGCGGATTTCCCTACACTATTTTGATGCTCGCCGTCTTGGTCGCCTGGTTGTCGATTAAGTCGTTAGGCCAAACGAAAAGTTTCACATCGTTTATGCCGATGCTTTTCGGGGTCGCGCTCGGAGTCGGACTTTCCGCGCCGGCCTGGCTGGCGCTGTCCGACTACGTGCACGGTTCCGCGCGTGAAATGCAGCTGTCGTCCGCGCATTTTCAATGGCTCGTTCCCCCCGCCGCTCTCCCGGGGCTGATTCTGCCGTCATGGACAGTGAACTGGGCCGATTTTTCCACGCGTTATCTTCCGCACACCGCGACGGAGCTGGCGTGCGGCCTAGTCGCACCGGCCGCGCTGATCGCCGGACTCATCAGAGGCAGCCGCGTATTCCTTAGGCAAATCAAATGGGAATTACTTTTGCTTTTGCTCGTGCTTTTGCTTTCGATGCTCCCAACCACCGGCGTATTCCGCTGGAGTTTCCGTTGGCTGCCATTCTTCCATCTCGTCCTTGCGATTTGTGCGGCGGAAGCGGTAAAGCTGCGACCGGCGATTGCAGCCACAACTGCACTTTGGCTTGTTGGCGTGACCGTAATTGCGATGTCGATCTTGCGAGCGAACGGTCAATACGCTTTTCCACTCGCCTGGCTTCTGCTGGTGCTGGCAGCGATCTGGACGGCCACTGAATTCTTCGTCCATAAAGAGGTGGTGCATGTGTGGACACCGGCCGGTGTCACATTCGCAGCACTCCTGGCGACCTATTTTTGTATCCCGCCGAACTGCGGCGTCCCGAAATACAATCTCTCGCAACAACTACTTCAGGACAAGCCGCTCGATCCAGAGCGTCTGTATCTGAGTGTGTATCCGCCGGCCGAGCATACTTACCGCATCGAAAAAAAACCGGATCCAATCGGACAAATTGTGCGGCCGGGGAGTGCCTCGATGCTGGGGCAGTTGCGTTTCGTCAACGGCTACAGCCCGATCCTGGCAGGCGGTGTCGCACGTGAGTTTAAGTTTGCGATTCATGGTGAAATTGATCCTGACGTCGGCGCTTACTTGCTTGCGGATCGATCCGGCGCGTTAGAACAACTGGGCATCGATGGGCTTGTCGTCGCGCAAGAGATCACGACTGAACCCTCTCCGGCAGATTGGCAGTTGGTATTTTCGAACGACGAAGGCCGCTTGTTTCATCGGCGCGGCGCACCATTAATGCGGGTCCGGTCCGTAAACTGGATCGATTCGCGGCCTGACGAGAAGTTTGTCACGGCCGCGATTTCGCGCGTGAGCGATTCACGAAACCGTGTCGAAGCCGATGTCGATCTTCCACCCAATAATGGCCCGGCGTTGGCGGTTTTTTCGCGTCCGTACTTTCGTGGTTACGAAGCACGATTAGGCAAGAAGCAACTGCCGGTCACTTCCTACCGCGGCCTCATCCCGGTTGTGGAATTGCCAGCCGGATCGAGTGGGCGGCTTATCTTAACGTACCGGCCGTGGTGGTTGGTTTACGGCGGCGGATTGTCGATCTTGTGCGCAGGCTTCTGCGCAATCACAGCGTTTGTTGCGGCACGTGAGAAGCTGTCAATCTAATACACGTCGCGCTTGTAACGTTTGTCGCTTTTGAGCTTTTCAACGTAAGCGTTTGCGTCGTCCACGCTTCTGCCGCCTTGTTCCTGAACGATTTTGCGGAGCGCGGCATCGATATCTTTGGCCATCCGCCGCGCGTCGCCGCACACAAAAAACTGTGCGCCCTCCGAATCGATCCATTTCCAGATCTCCGCCCCATTTTCCAGGAGGCGATGCTGGACATAAATCTTGTGAGCTTGATCGCGGGACCAGGCGCAATCTAGTCGGGTCAGAACGCCGTCGCGCTTGAATCGATCGAAATCTTCTTTGTAAGCGTAGTCGCATTTCTCGCGTTGCGCCCCGAAGAAGAGCCAGTTCCTCCCCTTCGCGCCCACCGCTTGTCGATCTTGCAAGAACGCACGGAATGGCGCGATGCCAGTACCCGGTCCGATCATGATGAGCGGGATGTTGGGATTTTCCGGCAGATGAAAATGCTTTGCCGAGCTCGGATAAACCGGCACCGGGACATTGTCTGCGCGTTCAGCCAAAAACGACGAGGCCACGCCTTTACGCACACGGCCGTGGCTTTCATAGCGGACGACATCGACGATCAGGTGCACTTGCTCGGGATAGACGCGCAAGCTTGAGGCAACGGAGTAGAGCCGCGGCTGCAATTTCGTGAGAAGCCCAACGAATTCTTCCGGACTAAACTTTGCGGACGGATGCTCGTTCAAAAAATCGATTACTTCCATGCCCCAGAGATATCGATCCAGATCTTCCTTACGCTCCGGCTGCAACAAGTCTTTCAGCAGGGTCGAAGAGTTTGCCCGTTGTGTAATCGCCTTCAAAAACTTAGGCGTAGGTTGAGTGATCGAATAATCGCGCAGAAGCGCCTCGCGAAAGGTCTTTTGAGTTTTTGCGGCGGGCACCGGCTCATCGCCTTTCGCACCGAGCGCGTGGATGATTTCTTTAACCAAATCAGAATCGTTGGCTGGATAAACCGCAACGGAATCGCCGACCTCGAAGCTCAAACCCCAGCCGGTCAGATCGATCTCGAAATGGCGCGTGTCCTTTTCCGATTCGGGGCCGCTCAAACGGCGATTAACCACAAGTTTTCCGGGGAACGGATTACTCCGCGTGTAGGGCGAAGCGGTTGGAACTGGTTTAGATGGAGCGGTGACGTCCGGCATATACTTTTGGTGGAGTGTTTGAGTACTGGAATAGGGGAATAATGGGATTTCAAATCAACAGGTCATTACTCCGAGGCTCCAGAACTCCATTACTCCACTAGTAAACGTCGCGCTTGTAACGTTTATCGCTCTTCAGCTTCTCGACGTATTCATTCGTCGCTTCTTCGCTTTTGCCGCCCTTTTCCTGAATGATTTGGCGGAGCGCGGCATCGACATCCTTGGCCATCCGGCGGGCATCGCCGCAGACGAAAAAGTGCGCCCCCTCTGAGTCCATCCATTTCCAGATCTCGGTTGCGTTTTCCAGCATCTTATTTTGCACGTAGGATTTCTCCGCCTGGTCGCGTGACCACGCGCAATCGAGTCGGGTAAGGACTCCATCGCGCTTAAGCTCGGCGAGCTCATCTTGATAAAAATAGTTGCAGTGCTCGTGCTGCGATCCGAAGAAGAGCCAGTTTCTTCCTCTTGCTCCGACTGCTTTCCGCTCCTGCAAATAGGCGCGGAACGGCGCAATCCCAGTTCCTGGCCCAACCATAATGATCGGCGCATTCCCGTCCTCCGGCAGACGAAACCGCGATGTATTTGGAAAAACCGGAACCGGCGCTTTGTCGGCGCGTTCAGCCAGGAAAGTCGAGCAAACACCCTTGCGCTTGCGCCCCCGACTTTCGTAATGCACGACGTCGATGGTGAAATGCACTTGATCGGGGTGCGCTTTCAAGCTCGAGGAGATTGAATATAAACGCGGCATCAATTTCGCCAGCGTGTCGACGAATTCCTGCGGCGTCCATTTGATCGATGGATGCTCGATCAAAAAATCGACCACCTCCATTCCCCAGAGATAAGTATCGAGGTCCCGTTTCCGCTCCGGTTTGAGAAGCTCGCTTAATAATGGCGCCCCATTGACGGCCCGCTCGACGATTGCTTTCAGAAATTTCGGCGTCGTTTGCGTGATCCGGCAATCGCGAAACAACGCTTCGCGCAAAGTCGTATCGCCGTTCGGGCCCTTCACCGGCTCATCGCCTTTGGCGCCAAGCTTTTTGATGAGTTCATCGACCAGGGCCGGGTCGTTTGTCGGCCACACCGTCATCGAATCGCCGACTTCGTAATTTAAACCCCAGCTTTTCAGATCGAGCTCGAAGTGGCGGGTATCTTTTTCCGATTCTTCACCGCAAAGGCTGCGGTTCACTACCTGTTTTGCTGGAAAGGGATTTTGTCGCGTGTAAGGCGAGGCTGGCGCGGCTGGCATTTTCTTGTAGCGGCGCTCTATGAGCGTCGCAAAAATTTCATCCGGTTCGCGTCACAACAGATCGGCGGTCACAGACCGCCGCTACAGCATCAACCATCGTTTCCGATCGCCAGGGTCGGACAAACTTCCATGGCGCGCTGGGCCGCGGCTTTTTCCTCATCTGTTTCCGGCTGTTTGAAAAAATAAACAGCCGTCTCGTCGTCGTTGTACTTCAAAAGGTTGGACGCTTCTTCGAGGCAAACACGGCACGGCGTGCAGGTCGTATCCACGTACCACGGTCCAGGCACGTTTTGGGGCTGTTTGCTTGCTTTGTCCGCCATAGATTTTCTCTTTTACTAGCTTCGTTTGCGCGGAGCAATTCATTTCTGGGTAGTGCTCGCGATACGTACGCTACCTTCAGCTGCGCGCGACAATGTCTTTTTCTCATTTCGGAGATGGGACCGCGCTCGGTTCAACTTCGGGCTCAGCTGGCGGAGTCATCGGCTGTGGCGAAGGAGTTGGCGTGGGCAGCGGCGTAAGCACGGTGCCAGCTTTCGTCGTCAGCACACCACCCGAAAGCGTCACGTCTTCCACAAAATAGAGCTCTCCTTTGCGGGCAAGATTGACATCTTTTACATCGACAGTTCCTGTCCGGCGATAAAAGCGTTCCATTTCATCCAGGTGAAATGGCCGCGCCCCGCGGCGGCCAAAGACCACCGTTTGCCCGCCCGTTTCATCCACGACCCGATCGCGTTCCAGTCCGCGCGAAACGCAAATCGCTTCGCCTTTCGTATGATAGGTCGCGATTAATTTCGGATTCGGCCGCGGGCTGAATCCCTGGGCGCCAGGAACGGTATCGGGCGAAATCAATTGCACCACGCGCAAGCCGTTTTTGCCATCGGCCACTAGTGCGAATTGCGAGGCATTGACGCTGCCGATCTGCACCGCGCGTGTGTCGTTCAACGCCCCGCCAGCATTAAACATTTGATCCAGTTGTGGCGCCTCCGGGTTTTCAATATCGATAATCGCCAAACCGTCCGTGCCATTTGCGATGTAAGCGTAGGTGCGCGCGACGTAGAGGCGGTCCGCGTGATTCAACCGGACGGTTGCGCGCGGAATCGGGATCGGCCGGGTCGGATCGGTAAGATCGACAATCTTCAATCCATCATCACCGGTGATG
>WNFX01001780.1_pt1 | contig 32345 bp, 21 predicted proteins | sample 5400111 | NCBI WGS metagenome assembly WNFX01 (sample SAMN13153363, study PRJNA577476) | soil metagenome | isolation source: 40 cm soil or saprolite under grassland replicate 1 | place: USA:California | collected 2016-06-15 | reverse complement strand
TTCCAGCGAAAGTCCTGCTCGGCATCTCGCTCCTCGCTGCAGCCTGGACAAATCTTTTTCAATGTAGAACTATCCCTCAGGCAAGATATCCAATTACCTACACTCTTATTCTTCTCTCTTGAGGTCTCCTAACTCAATTTCTTCTGAAGTATCGCAGAGTTGGCAGTAATTAATCGAAATTGGTCAACTTTGGATGCATCTTTTTGCAAAGATGAGTTTATTATGCACAAAGAGATTTGTATGGGTCAAATCTACTACGCTCACATGTGGGCTCTTTCACCGGATAGAGCCGCTCAAGCTTGCGGCAAGCATTGGCAATTTCTCGATGCACCAACACCTGACTGGTATCACCCTCTAAATAGCATGAACGATTTGGGATAAAATAAAACTCCTGAACAGCTAACGTTCAGGAGTTTTGGCAGGGGAGACAGGAATCGAACCCGCAACCTGCCGTGTCTACCGAACCGGACTTGCACCTTTCAATGCATCCGGCTCTCCAGAAGTTTCGCCTTGATAGCTTGACTTCCTGTACCCCTTCCCCATGTCTCAGGCATTACTCTGAGCATTCGAGTACTATGGATACTCCGTCGCCATGCATCTTTCGATGTTTAGGCGATCCCTAAGTTGTACCTTTGTTCTGGTCTGAGTTTAGGTGTCCCGTTCGTCGTTCCTCCCAGGAGAAGCGTTTGCCAACCCTCCAAAACACGATTGACAATCCTGAACGAGCGAGTAACGACTGGGATTCAGGCAATCCAGCTTTCACCATGCTCAGCCTAGCTGCCTGGATTCCAGTCCAGAAAATTCAAGACCATCCAGACTTTTCGACCATGCTGTTGTCCCCTTTCCCTTTCGGGATCAGGTGAGGCCGCGCTTTAACCACCTTCGCTTCAGTGGTGTTGCACTTATGCAACAAGAACAATGGCACCACAAAGGCGCACATTTGGAGACGGCTGCTCTGCCAGTTGAGCTACTCCCCTAAAATGGTCAATCAGTTTTCACATTAGTGAAAACTGATAGCGGAGAGGGAGAGATTCGAACTCTCGGAGGCGTTTCCACCTCAGCGGTTTAGCAAACCGCCGCACTAGGCCACTATGCGACCTCTCCGTACTAAAGCTCCACACACGGACCTATGAAGTTCGGCGTCTACTCTAAACTACGAATAACCGCCGCGCTACAAGACTTTACCACACGAACCCAACCACATAATACCAAACAGCAGATAGCACGTCAAGCTTTTTTGTATTATTACTGCTTCAAATTCGCTGGAAATTGGTAGGTTGATGCATCGTCGGGTTTGGGATTGGGTGTGCCGTACTCCAGTGTCACAATGTCGTGCGATGACAGTGCTACTTCTGTATTAATGGGTGCGGTAACGGTGCCTGTAAATTTCTGCCCGTTCATGAAGATTTGCCAACCTGTTGATTGGGTTAACTCTTGCGGAAAGTTCAGGTTGGCAAAACCAACATGCCAGATGGTCAGAAAGTCGTCTAATGCCAGGTTATGTAGTTTTTGAGGAGCCTCAGTATGGATAATACCGTCATTTGTATTGGTATGCATCCAGTATACACAACTGCCATCAGAAGCGATACCGATATTCCGGGGAATCGTTACGCGCTTTCCATTTATGTAGATGGTAATATGCGTATGAATGTGATAGGCATTCTGCCCTGTATCACAAGATACGCCGTTAATTGGTGGGTAGGCTGCGTAAGTGTTGAGGGTTGCCTGAATACGCAAGAAAGTAAATCCCATCAGCCCCAGTAGTAAAATGCTACTTCCAATTGTTCCCCATAAGATTATGCGGGCACGTTGGCGATGTTTGCGGCGTTGTCTGCGTGTTTCGCGTCGTTGCTGGCGAAGCTCTTGCTCGTCTGTGTCAATTTCTGGTATTGTCTGCTTACTACTCATCACACCTCCTTAGTATGTTTAGTTAAAGCGATATACAACTTATTCTTCAAGTTTGCCATCTGTGGCGGCGCGTCATAGAAAAAGGAGGTGGGGAAGGAGGCTCGCCCAGGCACTCTCATTTCCTCAGCGTAGCCATGTTACCTCTTTTGGGTTGAACTTGCTTGCTCATTACTGGTATTCGACAGTTTTTGGTTGCGAGCGGTCCGGCTTTTGTCGCTGTATTGCTTGATTAATTCTTTTAAATATGGGTTATTGAGATCTTGTGTTCTTTCAGGATTATTACGTAACCACTGTTGATATGCATCCTCTTCTCTTCGATAACTAGCGTTAACATTGTTACCTATTGCCTGGTATTCGTTTACCCCCGGTTTGGCTGGCCCGGGCATTGCTGGCGCATTGTGTATGTGATTTGAGCCGTTAATAGAAAGATGGCTGCCCGGCGCAAAATTATTTTGCGGGTATGTTTGACCCGATCCATAGAGAGTAGGGATAACGCTGGTATGTCCCCAGAATATCGGATCGCTGGATAACTGGTTGTTATTACTAAAGGGCTGGGTATTGCCGTTTACATTCATATTCCACGGCGTATCGCTCGCGCGCACACGACTCCAGGGATCAGCTCCACTAGGAGGTAACTTCACATTCTTCACCGGTAGCAAGCGTTTACGTAGAAGCCACCAGCCTATGAAGAAAAATCCAATGGCGGCTATGGCACCTGGTATGCCGATTGCCAATACGATGAATGGAAAATACCTATTTTGCCGATCTTGTGATGCACTTTGTATCGTGTCAGACGTCGATGAAGTGGTTGGGGTTTGACCTTGACTTGAACTCTGTGCAGGCATTGTTGTTTCAGTGCTTGTTGCACCTGGCGTGGCCGTGGCAGGAGTGGTATTAGAGCTATGAGTCGGGGAGAGAGAAGGAGTTGCTGTTGCAGTGGAAGTAGGAATTGGCTTAGGCGCCGTCGTTGATGTTGGAGTAGGGGAAGATAAGGAGGTAGAAGTAGGAGATGGCATCGAGGTTGGTGTAGAAGTAGGTGTTTTTGTTGTTGTCGGGGTTGGGACAGGTGTGGAGGTAGAAACAGGAGATGGCGTTCTTGTTGGTTTAGACGTATCATTAGGAAAGAGGGTAGGCTTCGTTACCACATTTGTGGCTAGCGTTGCCCCGACGGAAATAGCATGGATATTTGTGACTACAGCAATCGCCCCAACGGATGAAATCAGTAACAATGTAAAGGAAACTACACCTACAAGTAGTCTGCTGGGAGTAAGCCTGGCAAAAAAGGCGTTATCCGAGCGCTGGTCCTTGCCTGAACCTGCTTCCACGATTTTTTTCATCTTTGCATCTCTCGACTGCTCAGTAGCACTGCTTGAGCTTCTGTGCATATTCAAAATTGCGCTTAAATGCCTTCTCAAGGTTCTCTGATGTCTATGATGAAGACTCTCCGTTCCGGCGTTGTCCTGGTATAGCAAATAGCCCCATTTGTGCCTGTCTTTTAATTATCTCAAAATTTGGATCATTTGAAGCGATGGCTCCGTGATCATTAACAAGGCCTATGCTTCCTCCATTGGGTTGTTGCAGTAAATGTACATATGGCGAAGTTTGCACTTGTTGTGGTGAAATTAGCGTTGATTGCATGCCTACAAGTGGAGGACTGGTAGATTCGCGATTTGCTGGCGGCACAGGCCAGGGGGGCATGGAAGTATTCGATGTGTTATTCGGAAATGGCATATTGCCTGGAAATGCATTACCGTTCTGCACATCCTGCCAGCTCAACAGGCCGTTTGTGGGAGATCCTACTTCTTCCATCATTTTCTTTAAATGAGCTTTTTTGCGCCTGGTCAGCAACACAATTATAGGGATAGCTGTTAGAAGGACTAGAAAACCTGTTCCCCCAACTAGTAGTAATATGCTGGTTGACTGGTTTGTGGTCGGTTTAGTGTTCAAGGTTGGTGTATGACCTGTGTTTGTATTCGGTGATACTGTTGATGGTGTAGAACCTATCGTCGGCGTTATGATAAGTGTTGCAACCGCAGTTGCAGTAGCCGTAGGCGACAATTGTTGAGTGGCTGTAGGATCAGGTCGCGGGCTGGGAGTTGGCGAAGGTAGCGGAGCGTTATAGGTAAATGTTGCTGATGAACTCAACGTTGGCGGCTGATCTCCTCCAACAGCGGCTATGATCCTATATGAGCCGCTTGGTAATGATGTAGTCGGTACTACAAATGTCCTCGAAATCGAGCCATTGCCGTTCGAAATTGCGGGAGAAATACTGAATTGAACGCTGCCGTTTACAGTCTCCCAGGACAATTGCACTGTAGTACCAGCAGGATAATAGTTTGATCCCGTGATAGTTGCCTGTGTTCCTGCAGTCAGCAAAGAAGGAGAAATGGAGACTTGTGGGGCTGAGTCCGATAGAACCGTATAGGTACTAGCTGTAGCTGTTGTATTGCCAAATGTTGCACAAACCGTATAGGTATCCAACGGCGTTCCATTTGGCCAACGTAACCAACCACTGAATGAGCCGTCATGTAATGTACTCGCCTGAGAGTCAGGTACAATTGAGCAGTAGGAGGCGATCATATAACCAAAGGATACCTGCTCTCCATCAGGATCGGGCAAACCCAAACCGCTAATTGCGATGATTGCTCCTACAGGTCCCGAAGACGGACTGCTTACTACACTCCCCGTTATAGTTACTCTGGTTGCATGTGCCGATGAATAGAACAATGTCGTTAAACATAACACCGCGCTAGTGGCAAGGCAGACACTGCTTGCAAGTCTCGTACCATGCTTCATAACAAATATCCTTAACAATGTGCTTTAAAAGAAAAAGACACGTAAGGCCCAATCGCGGTAGCCTGCTATTGTATTCCCCCATGAACTGAGTGTAGAAGAGGAAGAGGTTACACGTCAAGAAAAGGGGTAATATGTACTACTCCGAAAATCGTCTGTATTGCCGTTTATTGGAAGTAGATGTGTGCGGGAATGTATCAGGTTTGTCGGCGACAAAGGCTTACTCACAATTGCCCAATTTGTAGGGACCAGGAAGAAAATCTGTAGTGAAAGAAACATCTTATGCAGACAGATATTTGGTTGACTGAGGAGATTTCTCATCCTGAGCGATGCCCTCTCTGTAGTGTACCCTTAAAAAAGGGATCAACCACTTGCTTCTCCTGTGGTTTCTCAACGCATTCTCCTACCAGTTCGTCCGTATGGATTGATCCTGCTATTTATCGATACCCTCTCTCGTCATCGCAGCGCCATCCCCCTCAAACCATCCAGCAGACAGGCATGAGAGGACCCCTGTCGTTATCACAGCCAAGAAGACAGCCAAATCCAATTACTCCCATTCCTCCCCGTGCTTCCGCACAACCTGCCAATGCCGCGCATGGCTCAATTGTGAGAACAAATCAGGGCAATATATACAAAAGAAACGAGCAAAGAGACGCATCAAGCCTTCAAAGGGACTTTTCTGCTCTTTCGAATACACAGAGAAACCCGACTGTTTGGGAATATGAATCATCCAATTTTCAAGCTGCAAGCAGTCTGCAGACACTTTCCTTAATGATATCTGAAGCGCCCACGCAACCCGAACATACATTTCGAGGCAAAGCGACACGTCGTTTATCTCGCATCGATGAAATTGATACCACTCCCGTTCTGAACGAGGCCAGCGCTCTGGAGGATTCGAGAGCGCTGGTTCCGATGACTTCTCAATTTGGGATGACAACATCTGGTGGGTATGGAGAAACTACTATTAATGTGCAGCCATACGATGAAAGCAACCCGTCCTCGTGGACTGCGGGGGAAGGCTCTCAATCGCCCTATGCACGACTAATTTCCAGTCGAAGTAAGCATAAGAAACCCCATACCACCATTTCACTAAATTCTATTGATCGAGTGCGCTGGTGGCTATTACGACCTGGACGTATCGAATTTGTCTTATGGCTGGGAGGGACAATCTTATTGGTCGGTGTCACCTGCGTACTTTTACTGGTCACTGCATTTAGTTTTGAATGGCCCACTCCCGGGTTTATCGGCGCTACAACTACAAACATGTCCGGAAATTCGACAGGATCGCAGCAACAGGCAACGGCAGCCGCCACTGTTGGAATGAACGTGACACGTACTGTTACAGGGTCTCCGTCTCCAGGTCCAATTGTCAAACGTGTACCGACGAGCACACCTATGCCCTCATATTCACCTGTAGTTACTCCAACCACGATTCCGGGTGGTTCAGGTGGTCAACCGACGCCGGTGCCGGTCGGACAAACACCAGTCCCAATTACTCCTACCCCTCATCCTGGCACGCCGACAGTGACGCCAACCGTGGGGACGACGCCAACCGTGACACCAACCGTAGGAACGACGCCAACCGTGACACCAACCGTAGGAACGACGATCGGATTGACTCCAACGACCAGTCCTGCAGCTACGGGGAATCCTATTCTCGGCAATGCACTGGACCAAACTGGAGATTCGCCTCTGGGTAAGCAATTGACGCATCTAAGTCCCTGGGTATGGTTGATGATAGCCTGCTACAGTCTCTCAATGGTGCTATTAGGCTTTGCAGGAGTATTGCATAAACGTCGTCGATGATACAATATACTGCATATGTTTTGCAGATTCGGTTTCAAGATCAAGTCACCTTACAATAGTGAAGAAGGTTTGTTGATTGATTATGCGGAAGGCACAAGGTCGCCTTCCGCATTTGCTTGTACATGGGCAAATCGCCAAAATTTAATCTTAATTTAACCAATAGAATCACAATATTGATACCTTTTGAGTCTTGTGTCAATTTTGCGGGCACATGATAATAAACCGAACCTTGTGTAGCCGGGTTGAGGTTGATGCATCTATAGATAGATACACTTGAAACCGTAGGAGTTGAACTTTTGTATGTCGGGAAATCGTAGGGGCTCGCCATTACGGAAACCCGGGCCGTTAGCTTCATTTAATCCCAGGGCAGGAACGGCTCCTCGTATTCTACTAGCACTATTATCCATATTTAGCAGCGTTGTACTTGCATGGGTATTTCTGGAAAATGTGCACTCTGCTGCTCATGCCGACCCAACTCTGCAAGAAACCTATGTGCCAGCATTTGACCAAACGTATGAGGCTATTCCATGGGGGTTGGCATTCGATACCAGTGGGCATGTCTGGGTAGCTGAGCCACAATGTGATGCCAATGTTAAATCTATACCTATCTGTAGCAATCTTATTCGAGGTGGCATTCTTGAATATACCCGACAGGGCTTTTCGAATTTCGCTAAACCAATAGAACAGTTCCAAGTGCCACAAGGCTACTCCAGCCCATTCTTCCTTGCTTTTGATAACGGTGGAAATCTCTGGTTCACTGAGCCTGTAACAAATGCTATTGGCGAACTTGATACTTCTGACAACTGGCGTCAGTGGGCTGTGCCTATTAATAACGCCAGCCCTTTCGACCTGGCCTTCGATCAATTTGGGCATCTCTGGTTCACTGAACTCAGTGTCAATAAGATTGGTGTATTTGATCCGTCGACGGACAAATTTATCAATCAATATCCAACTCCCACCTCGGGAAGTAGGCCTTATGGAATCACAGGCCCTGATCCGACTACACAATCGATCTGGTTTACTGAAAACAGTGGTTCCGTGCATCAAATTGGGCGAATCACTCCCAATGCTGATGGCACACTTAGGGGTCCAATTCAGGAGTACCACACGAATTCGCCTGCTCACAACGGTATTACGCCGCATTTGATAACCTTTGATAATCAAGGGAATATATGGTGGAGCGAAGGTTATGATGGAAGTATTGGACAACTTATTATTAGTAAGGCCTCCAATGGGACTAAACAGGGTGTCACTGAGTATACTGTTCCTTCTTGTACGGGGTGTGTTTCTTTTCATATCTCTGGCATAGCAGTGGAGAGCAACGGCACGGTCTGGTTTGATGATTCGCTCAATTCACGCTATGGATCGTTCGTCCCCAGTACTTCCACGTTCAGTATGTCTATCATAGATGAGTGTACCACGAGTAATTCACATCCGCATGATGGTTTGGCGGTAGACAGCAAAAACAACGTATGGATTAGTGAAGAATTTGGCAACAAATTGGCAGAGGCGCTTCCTGGGACGATAACCAATCCAATACCTTGCCCAACGCCAACGAGCACGCCAACACCGACGAGCACAAGTACACCAACGCCAACGCCGACGAACATAAGTACGCTAACCCCAACACCGACAGGGACACCAATGCCCTCCTCTTCTGGACCAGTTAGTCCAACATGGTATTTCGCAGAGGGTAAAGTCGGCCAGGGCTTCACTGAATACCTGACGATTCAGAATCCTGATCCTGTTAACTCCTGCTTAGTGAGTATCCAATACCTGTTGAGCACGAGTACCCCAGTACCCAGGACGATCACGGTTCCTCCCAACACGCGCTTCACTGAGGGAGTCAACTCCGACCTGAACACGCCGGCCAGTTCCACTACCTATCAGGCGGTCTCAACCATCGTGTCGGTCACGAATGCGAGCAACTGTAAAGGGGTGGTGGCAGAGCGACCGATCTACTTCACCAACTTCAAGGGCATCAGCAGTGGCACCGATACGCTGGGAGCCACGCATACCGGCACGGACTTCTACTTCGCTGATGTGTCCAGCTTGCCCGGCTACAACTCCTACATCACGATCTTGAACCCTCCAAATGGCATCGTCGCCACGGTCACAGTCTATTACTACCGTGGTGGCTCCCAACTGAGCGCCGATACACTCACGGTGCAGCCGGGCACGCGTGGCACCATCATTCCCCAGAACTTCGGTCAACGCGTCGCTACCCTGGTGCATTCATCAGCACCGGTGGTCGTGGAGCGTCCAACGTACTTCAACAACTACTCGATTGGCAATGCACAGCACGTCTCTGGATCTGCTTCCGTCGTCGGTGCGCCTGCTCCGGCCAGTGACTGGCGTTTTGCCGAGGGTTACACCGGTGGGCAGTTCCAGGAGAATATGGTGCTGGCCAACTTTGGCATGAGTGCGGCCTCGGGTAGGCTGGTGTTGGAGTATGACAATGGTTCGACGTTAACCGTGCCAATCACCGTGAATGCGAAAGATGTGAGCATCATCGATGTCAATGCGCTCACCACGGGCCAGGGAGGCACCTGTTCGCCGACGCCGTGTGCGCTCTCGCAAAGTGTCTCAGCGGAGATCTCAATGAGTAGTGGAGCGGTTGTAGCCGAACGCGAGATGTTCTTCCACTACAATCATGTTGATCGGGTGACAGGCTTGACGACCAACGCGCAAGGGGGCACGGATGTGACCGGGCAAGGGGGGCCAGCGATGGCGAGCGCGTACAGTTTTGCTGAGGGCTACACTAATGCGGGCTTCGATGAGTGGTTAACGGTGCAGAATCCGACCGCCAAGGCGGAGACGGTATGGATCACGTTGGTCAATGGCAAGAGTAATAGCTACCAGTTCTCGATGATGGTGGGAGGCCATACACGAGCGACAGTGAACCTTAATGAGGTGGTGGTGCAGCACTTGCTCCATCCCAATGATGGGGTAGGAGGGTATGAGATTTCGATGACGGTGCAGACAACCGATGGCAGTGTTTTCGTGGCAGAGCGTCCAATGTACTGGAACTACAGTGGCACGCAAGGTGGCAGCGATATTATTGGTTATATTGGAGGCTAGGGAGGCAAATTCTATGCTGAATGGGAAAAAAATAATACAAGGTCTTTTGGCATTGGTGCTGCTTATTGGTAGTGCCATTCTGGCTTTTGGTATGGCCGGGTATGATTTACATTCGAATCATGCGCTGGCATATGGAATAACGATCAAAGATTTTCATATATCCAGTGGTGGAGATCCCTGGGGAACTGCTTTCGATAGCAAAGGCAATGTCTGGCTGGCAATCCCAGGCTGTGATCCTAACCCTACATGTGACTCTACTGATCCTCCGGGAAAAATTGCCGAATTTAGCCCTTCCACATCAGGTTGGGTCACTACCTACCAACTACCCACTGGTTATGCACAACCTCTTTTCCTGGCATTCGATGCACAAGGAAGAGTGTGGTTCCCTCTGCCGATGAAGAACTCCATAGGCTTGTTTGATCCCAGCAAAAAGACGTTCCAGCAGTGGGTCGTTCCGACGGCCAACGCAGGCCCATGGGATGTGGCTATTGACCAGAACGGGAAGATCTGGTTCACCGAACATTTTACCAACAAACTTGGTCGCTTCGATCCGGTCACGCAAACGTTTAAGGAGGTGTCTACCCCTGCGTCAAACAGCCAGCCGTATGGTCTCGTGGTCGATACATCTAACAATGTGTGGTTCACGGAAAATAACTCGTCGGTAGCCCTCATTGGCGAATACACCTCGGGGGGGAAATTACAGGAGTATAAGATTCGCAGCAGTTCTTCGGGTGGAGTGACGCCACATCTGATCACGGTCGATTCCCATGGCAATATCTGGTGGTCTGAGGGATGGGCTGGCATGGTTTGCTGACGGAGAGCAAGAAATCTTCGGTTCGTTCCCGGAGAGCGGGACCGGTTCGTTCGCCACCTACACTACCCCAACGGCAAACGGTCATCCACATGATGGTTTAAACGTCGATGGACAGAATCGCGTATGGTTCGATGAAGAGTTCGCTAATAAACTGGCGGAAGCAATTCAGTCTGGTGTTCCTATGCCTACTCCAACGCCAACACATGGTTTAACACCTACACCTATAGTAACGAATACCCCGATAGTAACTCCCTCACCTTCATCTACACCTGGTACTACCCTGGCTCATGATACCTTCCAGCGAGCAAATCAGACTTACTGGGGTAAAGCATCAGATGGTCAATCCTGGGGTGGAGATGCTAATAGTTCAAATGTGTTTTCTATTGCCGGAAATACAGGAAAGGTAGCTAACGGCAGCACAAGCTATAGTGCTGTGCTCGGGCCTGTAGCTACAAATGCGCAGGTCTTGTTCAGCGGCACAATGAGTAGCTTCAACAGCACTAATCTCGGGGGAGTATTACGTTGGACGGATGGAAACAATTGGTACAAGGCCTATATTGATGGTACTAATTTAATCGTACAGAAAAAGGTCAAGGGTACTACAACTATCCTGAGACAAGTTTCATTTGCTGCTACTGCTGGAACGTCCTATACCTTACGCTTTAGTGTAATTGGTACAACAATTTCCGCTAAAGTCTGGAAAACGGCAAATACTGAACCCTCAAATTGGATGGTTACGGTAACCGATAGCAGTTTGCCGTCGGGATATTGTGGTCTACGCATGCAGGTTCAAAACGGTGCTGTTGCAACATACACCAATTTTATCGCAACATCACAGTAAACGAAGTCCAGGTCAAGTCTGCTATCAGAATAATCGCGGGTCTGCAAGTAGACTTACATGTCCCCTCGTGATACAATGCGTTGAATCAGGCATGGAACTATATCGCCTGCCATTACTCCTAAAACATGCAAGGAGAATATTGTATGCCACGAGGACGCAAAGGACCTCCGCAAGATAATATCGATAGCATCCTGCTGGCAATGAGCCGTCGCACCGATATCGATTCTGATACGCTCTCGCATTATTTTGATCGTCTGGATGAAGAATGGACGGATGGAGCGCGAGATAAGGTGATGCATCTGCTGCGCACGAATAATGTAACAGCGCATTCTGCCGCTGTATTGATTCTTTCTGAGCTGGCTACTGATTTTGATTTGGAAGAACTGGAAGACTTTGTAGCTGATCCAACTGTTGGCGACCTGGCAAAACTTTCATTGGTTCCCGTGTTAAATGAGCTGGGGTCAGAAATGGCGGAAGATGGTATCATCGATTACCTGAACGACCCCGAAGCTGCGATGCTACAGATGCAAGTACGCCTGCTTGAACTGATGGGAAAGAGCGAACTAGGCGTGGAATCGGTACTGGAAGATGTGCTCGCTATGCCAATGGACCGACGCCTCAGCTTTATTAACTGGCTAGGAAGCAGCCAGGATCCGCGCGCTGTCAGGCTACTCCTTCCTTTACTTGAGAACCAGTCAAGTAAAGTCGTTACGGCAACCATTGATGCGCTCGAACAATTAGGAGCTGTTGCTGCTTATCAAACGATACCGGCTTTGAATTATCTGCTCACCAACAGTTCAAATCGTCAATTGAAACAGCATGCAAGGTCAGCTTTAGGGCGTCTGACAATGTATTCGGTTCCTGGACTGGAAGAGGCTGCAATGGAACAGCCCCTTCAAATACAAGAACCACTTCATCAAGCACGTGTCAGTTTTATTGATGGATCGGGCACTCAAATGATTATGCTCTCATGGCGGCGTAGTGATGGCTTGCTTAAGGGGGTTAATGTGCTCTTCCAGGATACGTGGGGCATTAAAGACTGCTATGGGACTGACGAGATGGAAGTAGATAGTTGGTCTGAACTTGTGGAAAGCATGGGGGAGCAAGGATTTGGCAGCTATCAAGTCTCACTGGACTACTGTCGCGCTTTGATTGTTGATGCCCGAGCTATGAATAAACGTACCAGGCATAAATTACCTGTCGCCTATGCAATTTGGCGACCTCTGATCGAGGACAATGAGTCCTCAAATAAGAATGCTCCTGCCACCTTAATTATGTTAGAGCCACGCGCACTTACTCCTGATCTCGCGCAATTAGCGCAACATGGAGATAAGTTACTTGAATTGCGGGAATTTGAAACCTGGACATTTGAACCCTTTGCGAGTATTCAGCCATATGTCAATTCCTATATCGGAGCTGCAGGTTCTGTGAATTCTTCACGAGGACGTAAGCGTAAAGCGGGAAAGAAGGCAAGTCAGGAAATGATTGTAAACGATGTGCTTGAAAAGGTTGTAGATGATAAGTGGCGTCAACTCTACGAGGCTCGTATACGCCGCCAGGGAGCGCTCTTCCATTTAGTGGGACGTGAGGATGATGCTCTATTGGCAAGTGCTGTCGCTGCTGCGCTTCATCCCGATTCTGGCCTTACGCCCCAAGAGCAGCCTTTTCTGCGAGCTTTCATGCATCGTTCACTCAGTAATGGCCTGCTCCGCATCATGGCAGAGGCTCTGGAAAGTGGTCCATTTAGCTCTTTCCCACACGATCTTTTCCCTGACGAAGATGATTTTTACTTTTGATCATGCTACCAAAGCGGATTCATGACCAGGCCAGTAATTAACTTTGGATAAAAGTAAGTAGACTTCTGTGGCATCCGATCGTCTGCCTGGGCAATGTCACAGATTTGCCTTACCCGTGTGGCGTTCAAGATGAGTGCGGCCTGTGCCTCACCTTCTCGTACTGCGTTTAATGCCTGCTGGGCATCACGGGTATAGCGGATGTGCGTTCCCGCAGTCATATTTTCTGCTTTTAGCCCAAGCAGAGCCTCTAACACCAATGTATGTGCTACTGCAACATCCAGCTCGTTCCAGGCGACTGAATGTCCACTCTCTTCCATGCGTGCCTTGCCTGCATCATTCAAACTGAGTAGCCAGGTTTGCTCAGCAGTACTGATCACGAAAGAAGGACTGGATGTCCCTGGCTGTACCAGCCGTTCTAGAAGTTCCTTTTGGGACACTCCGGCTTTTCCTGTCTCATGTATCGTGAAATAATGAGCAAGCCGCTGGCTCGTTAGTGCGCTGAGTACATCTTGACTAAGCCCAAACAGGAGGCGATGAGTGGGTAATACAAGCAGTCCAGGATCATCTACGTCGATAAGGGCCATCAGTACAAAATTGGCGGCGTCATTGTTGTCTAGCTTTCGATGCATAGTGCGCACTTCTTCACGGTAATTTAGCGCTGTTTCGTAGCGATGGTGCCCATCCGCAATATAGAGTTGACGCTCAGCAAAGAAGCTTTGGATACGCGCAATTTGCTGAGCGTCAGTAATAGGGTGCAGGTGGTGTTCTTCGTTCACTTCATCGGCGAATTGCACCTCGGGGCTGACTGCGTAGGAACTGAGCAGTTTACGGATGCGACCTTGTGGATCATCATACAGGCTCATAATTGGGCTGAGATTCGTAACACAAGCTCGAAGCAACTTCAGACGATCATCTTTTGGTTTAGCCATGGTGTGCTCGTGTGGAAGTACAACTCGTGCACTCCACGGCTCCAGATGCACGCGAGCCAGCAAGCTGGTGCGTGTAAACGTCTGGCCATTGTAAGTGAATATCTGCTGGTAAAGGTAGTAGCGGGGAGTAGGATCCTGTTGCAAGATTGAATTCACACGCCATTCAGCGAATGTTGACGCAGCTCTAGTGTAGCGATTGTTCAGTGTTGTATCATCTGGCTCATCCAATCCCAGTTCGAGACGAATAATGTTGTAAGGACTGTGAGCATAATATCTTGCCTGTGCCTCCTCTGAAATCACATCATAGGGTGGTGTTACAAGCGGCGCCAGGTTGCCTGCAGCCACGCTATTGTAGCGTAGTCCTCGTAATGATTTTACACCGGCCATAGTCTGTTAATCCTTCACTATTACTTTTGTTGGTATTGTTCGGTACATATTCTATCATGCATGGGAGGGCGTTATATAACCTCGCTCATTCTTCAGAAGTATACCTTGCTTTTCTGTTATTCTGGCCAAATAACTAGAAAATATGTTCTAGAAATCTCTTGACATTTCTACTGATCCGTGGTAACATAAGATTATTAGAACAAAGGTTCAAAACTAAATATGCTCTCTCAACCCCTATCTTTCTTCATTTCCACCTCTTTCCGGCGGTCGGGTGCAGTTCCTCTCTCCCCCTCCCGACCGCTGTGGTGGGAGAATTAATTTGTGTATGTGCGTTATCGTGTCTGGTCCGATCATTTGATTGAGCTATTCTAGCATTTCTCCCTGGGTTAGTGCCAGACCAGGCTCATGTCCAGTGCTCTCTACGTTCGCACCAACACCTTTGCGCAGCATAGGCACTTTATCGAGAGATTCCCAGGGTGCGTCAATATCTGTGCGGCCAAAGTGACCGAACGCTGCAGTGGGCTGATAGATAGGACGGCGCAGGTTGAGTGATTGAATGATGCCGGCCGGGCGCAGATCAAAATGCTCATTGATCAGTCGGATAATCTCCTCGTCCGAAACTTTGCCCGTGCCGAACGTATCTACAAAAAGCGATAGCGGGCGGGCCACACCAATTGCATATGAAACCTGCAATTCCAGGCGATCAGCAAGTCCTGCGGCCACAATGTTTTTAGCAATATAGCGTGTCGCATAGGAAGCTGAGCGGTCTACCTTGGTTGGATCTTTGCCGCTGAAAGCTCCACCGCCATGGCGAGCCATACCGCCATAGGTATCTACGATGATCTTACGTCCGGTCAACCCGGCATCGCCCATTGGACCACCTGTGACAAAGCGCCCAGTTGGATTCACAAAGAACCTGGTGTTACTGTCGAGCAAGTGTGCAGGTATAACAGGCTTGATGATGTGGTCGAGTACATCCTGGCGTACCTGCTCATGATCAATGTAGTCAGCATGCTGAGTGGAAATTACAATCGTATCGACACGCACAGGTCGACCATGCTCGTATTGAACAGTCACCTGGCTCTTGCCATCAGGCCGCAGGTATGACATTGGGCCAATGCCACCCCATGATCTACGACGCACCTGTGAGAGTTGACGAGTGAGTTTGTGTGCCAGGCTAATGGGCATTGGCATATATTCAGGAGTTTCATTGCAGGCAAAACCAATCATCATACCCTGATCGCCAGCGCCGATACGCTCTAATTCATCATCGCTCAGGTGTAATGTGCCGCCTTTCGCTTCCAGTGAATTACTGACACCCATATCGATATCCGGTGATTGTTTCCCAATCGAGGTTACTACACCGCACGTACGATAGTCGAAACCATAGTCAGCGTTAATATACCCTACCTGTTCAATTGTCTTGCGCACGACTGCAGACATATCGATCCACGCGGATGTCGTAATTTCACCTGCAACGAGTACCAGGCCTGTGGTCGTGGCTGCTTCACACGCTACTCGCGCTATAGGGTCCTGGACTAAAATTGCATCGAGTACAGCATCCGATATCTGATCGCATAATTTGTCAGGATGACCTTCGGTGACCGATTCACTTGTGAAAAACGATTTCGGACTTTTCATAAAATTGCTCAATAGTTGATCTCCTTTCTTGAGTGAGGAAGAGAGCGCTTTTGTTACACAAAAAACCCCTGAATCTCAGGGGTTGTAGAGTAATGTCTCATTCCCCTCATCTTGCGGATCATTCCGCCGGAATTGGCACCCTTCCTGCACGAAAGCAAGTGGGTTGCCGGGCTTCATCGGGCCGTTTCCCTCCACCTCTCTGGATGAGAGCAGATATGCCTGCAAGTTTTAAGTTGTCTATGTACCAGCTTCTCGCTTGCATAAAGTATAACGAGAAAAGAGTTCACATGTCAAGAAATTGATCAGGTACCCGATTCCCACGAGTTGAGGTATTTCTCCTGTGCGGGTGTCAGAGTGTCGATGCGCACACCCATGGCGTGGAGTTTGAGACGCGCAATCTCTTTATCAAGTTCAGCGGGTAATGTGTAGACACGAGGCTGCATTTCTTTTGAGTGTATGAGCATGTACTCTGCACCCAAGGCCTGATTGGCAAAGCTCATATCCATTACACTTGCAGGGTGGCCTTCAGCGGCTGAAAGATTGACCAGGCGTCCTTCAGCGAGCAAGTGGACCTGGCGACCATCGGCATATGTATATTCATCTACGAAGTCACGCACCCGGCGCTTATTCTTAGACAACTTCTCTAACTCTGGAATATTAATTTCATCGTTAAAATGACCAGAGTTAGCAATCAGAGCGCCATTTTTCATGTGTTCAAGGTGTGTGCGGTCGATGACATTGACGTTGCCAGTGACGGTGATGAATATATCACCTACCGCAGCGGCTTCAATGCCCGGCATCACCCTATAGCCGTCCATGATGGCTTCTAGTGCACGAATCGGATCAACCTCGGTGACAATTACATTCGCGCCCATACCGTGTGCACGCGAGGCAACACCACGACCACACCAGCCATAGCCGAAGACCACGACAGTGCGTCCCGCCAGCAAGATGTTGGTTGAGCGTATGATCGCATCAATTGAACTTTGACCAGTACCGTAACGATTATCGAACATGTGTTTGGTATCAGATTCGTTGACCGCCAATACAGGGAAGCGCAATACGCCATCCTTCTCCATGCTACGCAGGCGAATAACGCCGGTGGTGGTCTCCTCCATGCCGCCGGTGATTGCAGGAATCAGTTCGGTGCGAGAGGTGTGCAGGGTTGAAACAAGATCACACCCGTCATCCATAGTCATATTGGGTCGATGATCAAGCACCGCATTGATATGGCGATAGTATGTTTGCTCATCTTCGCCTTTGATTGCAAAAGTAGGGATGCCATACTCACTAATCAGGGCAGCGGCTACATCATCCTGTGTGGAGAGTGGGTTTGAAGCACAGAGCATCAGATTTGCACCGCCAGCCTTCAATGTAAGGGCAAGGTTCGCGGTTTCGGTAGTGATGTGCAGGCAGCCCGACATGCGCACACCTTTTAACGGTTGATCCTTCTCGAAACGCTCCCGGATGAGGCGCAGGACAGGCATTTCTTTAGCCGCCCACTCGATGCGGTCTTTACCGCGCGCGGCAAGGAAAATATCTTTGACATCTCCTTTGATTGAAGTGGTCATAAATAATGTGATCCTTTCTTTCTGTGAAAAACATTGTCTGTACTATAGTATCATTTTTTCTATTTGTAGTGGTTCATCTGGAATGCCAGTCGGAGTCGAAATGCGAATATTCAACGAGGCTCCGATAACGTTTTGCAACATCATCCATCGCCAGCGTACGCAAGCGGCCAATGCTAAAGTCTTCACAGACAAATGACCCAATAATATTTCCATGTACGACACCGCGCTTGATCTCATCAACAGCGTAGTGATTGTCCTGCTGCGGTTCAACGTTCGAGAGGTAGCCCAGGAACCCCCCTGCAAAGGCATCGCCTGCGCCTGTTGGATCGATCACCTCTTCGAGAGGGTACGTAGGCGCGCTAAAGTAGGTTCCGTCAGCGCCAAAGAGGAGCGCTCCATAGCTTCCCTGTTTGACCACAACATACTGTAATCCCATATCTAGAAGTTGGCGTACACCTGCTACAATGCTGGCGCAGTGGGTATACTGGCGAATCTCTTCCTCGCTCATCAAAAGCACATCAACGCGCTTGATGACTTCGGTCAACTGTGGCCTGGTAGTAATGATCCACAGTTCCATCGTATCGAGTACAGTAAGGCGCGCATTGGATACCTGCTCTAGCACCTCCATCTGCAAATCCGGTTGGATATTTGCCAGGAAGAGCAGCCTGCTAGAGCGATACTCGTCGGGGATACTTGGGTGAAAATCTGCATACACGCCTAATTGGGTATCCAGTGTGTCACGCGTATTCATATCTATATGGTAACGTGCGGTCCAGCGGAACGTTCTTCCCTCTTTGATCTGCAAACCTTTGAGGTTTACTGGGCGATTACACCAGAAGTCAAGATGCTCGCGTGGAAAATCACTTCCTACTATAGCTACCAGGTTAACCTGGTTATACAGCGAAGCTGCGGTAGTAAAGTACGATGCAGCCCCGCCAAGAGTTTCTTCTATTCTTGCAAATGGTGTCTCAACAGTATCGAGAGCCACAGAGCCAACAACCAGAATGGACACGCTTCCATCCTTCCTTTCAGAAAAAATGTAAATAATCTCAGACATCTCCGCAACGGCACTGCGCATCTACTACTGGGCAGTCAACAGAGAGGCAAGGAATAATTTATACAGGCGTTGCATCGCTGAGATGTTCGATGACGCCATCAAGAAAAGCCAGGGTATTGCCAAATTTCTCTTTAGCCAGATCACGGGCGGGAACGGTATTGAGGGATTGGTACAGGTCAACGAAACGCTCCTCGATATGGCGAAGAATGGCGGCCAGGATTTCTGCGTTGACGGCTCGATTGGGATAGCGCGCGCCAAACTCAATTAAAGAGGTAACAACAGCCAGACCGCTCAATCGGCCAAGTTTATCGGCATCATACAAAATACGCCCCTCCAGGGGAACCGATTTCCGTTCATCGGGAGCAACAGCCTGGGTATGTGTCAGGATAATCTGCTCAACTTTTGTGATACTCCCAGCCGACACATCAAGCTTGCGCAAGAACTCCACGGCCATCTCGGCGGATTTCAGATGATGATCAGGGAAACCATGCTCCACCGTCGAGATATTGTGCAGGTAGGCTGCGATTATCAGGGCATCTATATCCAGGGTGCTTGTGTCCTCCAGTTCCGCGGTGAGCATCTTACAATTTGCCACTACTGCATTGATGTAGTGGAAACCCTCTTTGCCCAGAACTGTTTTCGCATGGTTCGCGACAGCTTGCACAATTGCATTATCCATTAGTTGTCAGCTTGCCTCTCAGTATCATGATAACCCAAACACAACTCACGTAACGACTCGTTATATGGCGGTCGAGCTATACCTGCTTCGGTAATAATAGCGGTTACGTAGGAATATGGTGTGACATCAAATGCAGGATTCGCCACATCTATACCGGCAGGAGCAATTTCCACCCCATGCATATGAGTGATTTCATCAGGCTGACGCTGCTCTATAGGAATCTGCTCGCCCGATGAAAGCTTCAGATCAATCGTGGAGCGAGGTGCTACCACGTAAAAGGGGATAGAGTGTGCTTGTGCAAGTACAGCGATACTATATGTCCCGATCTTATTGGCTACGTCTCCATTAGCGGCAATGCGGTCGGCGCCTACAAAGATGGCTTTGATCCCTCCATGGCGCATGAAATAGCCTGCCATACTATCAGTGATTAGCGTTAACGGGATCCCCTCCTGCTGAAGTTCCCAGGCGGTCAAACGTGCTCCTTGCAGTACAGGCCGTGTCTCATCGACATACACATGCAGGCACTTACCGGCTCTATGGGCCACGTACATCGGCGCCAGAGCAGTTCCCCACCCGGCGGTTGCAAGCGACCCTGCGTTGCAATGCGTCAACAAGATATCGCCATCGGCAATCAGCTCTGCACCATAACGGCCCATATTCAGGCAGGCCTGAAAATCCTCATTTGCAATCGACTGGGCTTCGTCTCTCAAAACCTGAGCCAGGTGTGGTAATGAGCATCGCTCATTGATAGCTTGTTTGGCGCGATGCAGCATGCGTTCAATTGCCCACTGGAGATTAACAGCAGTTGGACGCGTGCGACGAAACATCTCACTGGCTGCTCGTAAATGCTCCTGTGCCTCTACAAGTGTCAGCGTTTCACCTTGTTCGTGCAATAATCGATAAAGCGCCAGCGCCATACCAAAGGCTGCGGTGACACCGATGGCCGGAGCGCCTCGCACTTTTAATGTAGTAATAGCTTCTGCCACCTGTTGCTCGTGTGTAAGTGTGAGAAAGACGATCTGCCCTGGCAAGAGTAATTGGTCAATCATACAAACGGCTTCGCCCCTGGCATCTTCCTGCCACCACACTGTGCGCATATCACGCAGGTGCTTCTCTTCAGCCATAAAAGGGATTGCTCCTTAGTTGCGGTTAGATCACTGCGTGTATGGTATCATACCTGGCGGGTTGTGAGCAAATGGGTGTAGCTCAAAGACTCAAATTCGCTTCCCCCATTAGTACTAACTCAATAGCAACTGATTTCAGCGACTCTTACAAATATGCTACCATGGTAACCAATAAATCACGCAAATGCTGTTATCATTACATGGATTCATCATGTTACTGAAAGCGTTGATTGTCCGTTCCACTACACAGAAGGGTGAAAAGCCTTTCCACACCCGCAGGGATATCAATCTGATACCTGCGCAGCCTGGAGATGTGCCTCTATCGCTTGATGGAACGGACAAGTTGATAGCTGTAGCCATTGAAGGGACGTAGCGCATGGCCAGGGTGGAAACCAAGGAGAACTCTTGGTCCTTTGACCAGATTTACGACGAATATAAAACGCCTATTTATAACTATGTATATCATCTGGTAGGGGACCGCGAGCAGGCAGACGATCTTACACAGGATACCTTTTTGAAAGCGTTTCGCGCGCTGCCAAAAATGGATGCAAACTTAAAGCTATCAGCCTGGCTGTATCGTATTGCTACGAATACGGCCTATGATGCTCTACGTCGTCGCAAGTTGATTGCCTGGCTTCCCTGGCAAGATCTTGATCACGAACCAGCGGATGTCGAGAGCGCCGACCCTCAAGAAATTTATGGTACAACGGAACTTGTACGCGCAGCTCTTCGTCGTATGCCCCAGCAATACCGGGCAGCATTATTGTTGTATACTCAAGAAGGCTTCTCATATAGTGAGATTGCCCACACTCTAAATATCGCCGAGAGTGGCGTCAAAATGTATCTGTCACGCGCCCGTCAATCCTTTAGAGAACATTACAGAGCCTTAGAGCAAGGAGGAGGCACACCATGAATTGCGAGCAAGTCGAGGAACTGCTTAGCGCTTACCTTGACAATGCGCTCGCTCCCGAAGAATGGCGAGAGGTTACTGCTCATTTACAGACATGTACGACATGTAGCACCACGCTCGCCGAGTACAGTCGTAATGACGCCTTGCTTTCGCATCTCCCACGTGTTAGCCCTGATCCAGCGCTGCGCGATCGCATTTTTTCCTCACCCGAATTTCTCGAACTTACAGGTACATTTGATACCGGCAGTGAGGCTCAACAAGATTGGACAGTACCCAGACTACCCTCGAGAAGCCCTCGTCGCGACACACCAGGTCGTCCACAGCTAGTAGCCATCCCCGGAGGCCGCAGCACATCGCCAACCCCATTAGTACAGGCACACCAACCTGCCAGGCAACGCCGAAAATCAAGAAGACAACGTGCATTGCTGATGGTTGTTGCTGCCAGTGTGATACTGGTTATCGGCATTGGGGGCCTGTTCGGATTTCGTTCCTGGTCGCATCAAACACAGACAACACACAACGGAGCTATCACCCCGCCTACTGGACCACAGCAAGGCGGACCACTATCGGCAGGGTTGCGCTTTGTCTTTCTACGCGACGGAGTATTATGGAGTGTGCTCTCTTATGGTAGCAATAAGCAGGCTGACCGCCTTACCCCCAGCAATGTAATGGTAGCAGCAAACTGGGTTGTGAGTCCCGCCCAGGCCGGGCGCGTGGCTGGTGATATGCTTGCTTACATTGATCTACAGAGAGCTTTTGTACATGTTATACGTAGTGATGGACAGCAGGATACGATCGTTAAGCAACCTTTGCTTAAATCAGGTATTCAGCCCACATCTGTTTGGGATACAGATACCGGAGCAACTATTCTGAATAGTCTTACCTGGTCAAAAGACGGGAGTATGCTTGCATTTGTAGCCGATCCTACTGGCACAGGTCAGACAAGATTATATATCTACTCTACCGAGACAGGCATAACGCAGATGGTGTCACTTTCTAGCAAAGGAAGCGTTTCTCATCCGGTCTGGTCTCCTGACGGTATTCGTCTGGCCTTTGAAGTTGTAAACAATGGGTCAGTCAGCATTCTCGACTATAATACGCAGAACCATGGTCTTTTGACTATTATCAGCGGGTTAAATTCTCAGGAAGAAGATAGCGTTCTCACCCTGGACTGGTCACCAAGCCTGGATGAGCCAGCCATTACCTGGAGTGTTGGAGTAATAGGGCACGTCCACAGTCTATGGATACGTCGTGTGGGTGTAGGTGGAGCGATTGCGCCACGCCGGCTGCTGGTGGGTGATTATGTTCAAGCGATCTATAGTCGCAATGGTCACAATGGTGTAGGAAGCTGGCTGGTCGTGATTTCAGTTGCAGGTCATGCAGGCGATTTATGGCGCATTGATGTTGTACCGGGTTCGGGTTTTGTGCCCCTGACTTCTGGCAAGCAAGTTAACTTTGCCCAATGGTCAACCGATGGTATGCATGTTGACTACCTGGATGCGCTTTCTGCCGGTGTGGGCGCGTTTCATATCGTAAATGTAATGACTGGTGTTGACTCGCTCATTGCAACAGCGGTTGTCAATGAGCCTGCTCCGGCCTGGTCCGGGGATGGTCAAGAATTGGTCTACAGTACGGGAACACGCATCGGTGTTGCCAATCTGCAAGCAAACAATAAATCGGAATTCCTCAAATTACAGGGCGTTGCCTCCACATTCGCCTGGTCTGTCAGCTCACCACATCAATTAGTTGTTGCTTTGCGTGATATGTATCAGGGTATCTACCTGGTAGATACGTCTCATGGCACCTCGCTACAAGTGGATAAGCTCGGAGCGAGTGGCCCTATTGAATGGACGGAGATTCCTTAAATCAAGCTGCATTCCCGTTTGAATGCATTATTGATACTTGATGCATGAAGCGCTAAAACGGGCAAAGTTGTAAAATCTTCATAAAATCTAGCGTATTTTCTAATTGTTGAGAAAATTGGCCAGATAAGTGATATCAAAAAGGCCGGTTATACGTTATAATACGTAGGCCTGGGATGGAAGGCGGGATGTTCGTGGGCAAGCATTTCCACCTCGACGAGCAAGCTTGCCGCGTACATCTGATTATTCGTGCAACCTTTTCCCCATGGGGTTTGCACGCGCCCCTCCTAGAGTCGCGCGTTGCTTTTCGCATACGCGTGGTAGAGGGAGGACGAGCTGGCACCCCGTCCTCCCTCTACTTTTGCTGAGCCTTAGAAGGAGTTTCATGCGATTCACAGTGCGGTCATTGGGGGGAAAATTAGTAATTAGCGCGGCGTTAACGCTTTTGCTTTGTATGTTCCTTTTTTCGGCAACCTCCTGGTATTTTTTGAAGTCCTTTTACGAGCATGAAGCAAAAAGTGACGCAAGGGTACATCTGTCTGCTATTAAGAATGCTTACCAGGCGAAAATTGATTTCTTGAAAGAAGGCCTCGCTAAAGAAGCTGCTAAGTCTGTTATAGTTGCCTCTTTAACCAAATCCAAACTATCCGCTCAGACTTCCACAGAGTTGATATCTATAAAACAGTGGTATCATTTCGCCTCGGTTTCCATTATCTCAAAGAAAGGATTACTGTTAGGAGATATCAATTCTTCCAGGAACGGCTACTTGAACAGCCAGGCCCTTAGCGGCAAAATCGTCTCAGCAATACAAATGGCAGAGCTAGAAATCGCCGTTCCTATCAAAGATAGTGCAGGTGCGAATGTTGGTGCACTATTAGCTGTGCAGGATATAAACAACGATTTTGTATTTGAACTTTCTGAGATCACTTCTGCTCGACCAGGCGGCAATGACTTGAATATAGTATTGTGCGAATCAGAGCATATCCTTGGGACAACTGTACGCAATATTGCTAAAGGGGATCAACGTGTATCAGAAGATGACCTTTGTACGCCAGGAGCCTTTAATATTATTGATGGAAGTGAACACTACCTGACTATGTCTAGTCTGGTACAAGCCAAGAATCAATCAAGTAGTTCTTCCCTGGTGATTGTGGATATTGAGCCGGTGTATAACATTAATGCTCATACAGAGCGGGCAGCACAGATTATGCTGGGTCTAGCTGTCTTTATTATCACTCTTGGCGTGACAGCCTACGCCCTGGTTGCGAAGACATTCTTCGTAAGCCCAATACGCCGATTGCAAGCACGTGTAGCTGCTCTGGTAGCCGATAATTCAGATACAGAACTTACTGCTTCAACTATCGACGAGTTGTCTATGTTAGCTCGCTCATTCAGTCTTCTCTCAGAATCTCTCAACACGAGAGAATATGAAAGCGATGTTATCACGAAACAAATGAGCGACTTGCTCACGATAAGCGATGTTCTGATCTCAACGCTGAACCTGGAAGATTTGCTTGGAGAGATCGTTTCTCGGCTTGGATATATGATGCATGCAAAGGGTGTATCATTATTATTGTACGGGCGTGAGATGCAATCCCCCTGGGCGGTGGCCCGGTGGTCAAGTCAACAACTGTCCAGTGGATCTATCCCTGCGGCTAATTCGTCACTGCAGAACGGGGCTGTCACGGTGCATACAGACCCTGGAGGAGACATCACCATGACAGCAACGACTAAGATGGCTGCGATTGCAGCTCCAGCAACGCGTTCTGTTCCGGCATCAAGTGGGAAACGATCGGCTATCCGCGCACTAAAGCTCACTTCCCAAACAGAGCAAGCAGCGATGCGTCTTCCACGTATACCACGCCCTGCACTACGTGATCTTGATATGATCCTGGCATGCATGACTATGCAAAAGCAGAAAATTGCCTATGGAGAAGACATACAAATGATCTACCAGGAACGAGGTGAAGCATGGTCCCGCATGGCGTTGGAGGCTGGTTATCGTTCGGTCATCGCAGTGCCTTTACTATTGCAAGAGCAGACTATCGGCGCAGTTGTGCTCTATGGCGATAGACCATACCAGGTGAGCCGGCGTGATACGTTTTTGTTAAGCACAGCGGCAATTCAGGCTGCAATGGCGATTCAAAATGCGCTCTTATTTGCAGAAGTAAAAGATAAAAATGCAGCACTTGAGCGCGTAAATCATCTGAAATCACAATTTCTGGCTACTGTTACCCATGAATTACGTACCCCATTACACAGTATTATCAGTTATGGTGCGTTAATATTAGAAGGGTTTGTTGAAGGAGAACTTACTGCTGAGCAGGAAGAACATATCCAGTTCATTGTGCGTCGTGCCGAAGACCTGTCACGTCTGGTAGATGATATGCTAGATCTCTCCAAAATCGAAGCTGATCGATTGGAGGTTAAGGTTGAGCCACTTGAATTGGAATCGAGCTTGACAGAGGTCGTGAACCAACTAAAGCCGATGGCGAATACGAAAGGTTTGCTACTGACGCTGGAGGTGGTAGATTCGTTGCCGCTGGTCCTAGCTGATAGTCATCGTATTCGCCAGGTTGTTATCAATATGGTCTCCAATGCTTTAAAATTTACAGAGAAAGGTGGAGTGACCATTAGATGCACACAACTCGAACGCTATGACATGCTTCGTATCTCGGTCTGCGATACTGGTATCGGCATCTCGCCTGCAGCGCTTGATTATATTTTTGAAGCATTTCGCCAGGCCGATGGTAGTACCACACGCCGTTTTGGCGGAACAGGACTGGGTTTAACGATTGCGAGGAAGCTGATCGAGTTGCAAGGAGGCGAGGTCTCTGTAGAGAGTATCGTGGGACAAAGTTCGACCTTCTCATTTACTTTGCCTATAGCTTCTCCCGCCAAGGTACGCGTCTGATTGCAGCAGGGTTCTTTTTGAGCCGTGTAGAGCAATTTCGATACATGTAGTTCAAGAATTGGAAGGTGTGGATATGAATTCACCAGTGCTGCCAGCTACAACACCTGACACACGCCAGCGCACGATACTGATTATTGAGAATGAAGTTTCAAACCGAATACTGATTGAGCGGGTCCTCTCCACACGGGGTTATCGTTGCATTTCTGCTTCGAATGGGCAGGAGGCATTGAACATACTTGATCGCGAATACGTAGACCTGATTCTGACTGATCTCTCAATGCCAGTGCTCGATGGTTATCGCACTACACAGTTAATTCGTGAACGTCCAGCCCTGGCGAACGTGCCGATTGTTGCTGTTACAGCTTACGCAATGAACGATGAAAATGAGGCGGCAATGCAAATCGGTTGTAATGAATATTTGACGAAACCCTTTAAGCCGCGCCAACTGTTAGAAGTGGTGGACAGATTGCTTCCTCGAGAGTAAAAAGAGTACAATTCTCCAATTTGTAGCGCATTTAGCGAGAATTTGATATGATACGTGATACTAATAGTGAGCTTCAGGCCGGTCATATTGATTGCATGGCCGGTCAATCTCTTTTGGGTGAGTATGATTGAGAATTATCTAGAAGGATGTTTGTGATGGATATTCGAATAAGAGAACAAACTGTAGAAGATACGCAGTGCGATGCACTGGTTATAGGAGCGTCCTACAAGAAGGTGGGGCAACAGGCCAGGGAGCTTGTGCTGGTTGGAACAGCTAAGGAAGTGGATAGTCTACTCGGAGGCTTGATTCGGTCTATCTATGACGATGGAGAGTTCAAGGCTAACCTGGGGGAGCTAATGACATTACATCCCATGGGCAAGTTGGCTGCTAAACGCGTTGTTGTTGTGGGTTTAGGTGCTCAGGAGAAGATGAATACGCAGTCAGTTCGTCGTGCCAGCGCCACTGCTGCTCGCAATTTGCAACAAACTGGCGCGCAGCAGATTGCTATGGCACTTCACTTCGAGGAGCGGAATGTTGACCTTGACGAGAGTGTGCGGGCAGAAGTAGAGGGAGCATTATTGGGGCTGTATACTTTTAAAAAGTATAAGCAATCAGACACGTACGGAAATGGCCGGGGTATTACCAGGATCAATCTCCTGGCGACTAATGCTAACGAGGATCGGCTCGATCAGGCCAAAAATCATGGTATTGCCCTTGCCGAAGCTACAAACTTTGCCCGCGATCTCGTGAATGAGCCGCCTAATGTATTGACTCCATCTGAACTGGCTAATCGAGCCAGCGCTATGGCCAGTCAATTTGGTCTTGAATGTGAGATACTGGATCGTTCAGCAATGCAAGACCTGGGAATGGGGGGATTACTTGGTGTGGCACAAGGTAGTGCTGAACCCCCTAAATTCATTGTTCTGCGTTATCGTGGCGCTACTCAAAGCGGAGAAAAGGGTATAGCGCTCGTTGGCAAAGGCATTACATTTGATACCGGTGGCATCTCTCTCAAACCCGCTGAGCGCATGCATGAAATGAAAGGTGATATGGCAGGAGCGGCGGCTGTTATTGGAGCAATGTATGCTATTGCTGTGTTAAAACCGGCCATCAATGTGACTGCCCTGGTGCCTACAACTGAGAATATGCCGGGTGGAACTGCCTACAGGCCAGGCGATATCCTGCGCATCATGAACGGTAAGACGATTGAGATCGTGAATACAGATGCTGAAGGCCGACTGGTGCTGGCCGATGCATTGTCTTACGCTGTAAAAGAGGGTCTATCGCCAATTATTGATGTAGCAACGCTCACGGGCGGCATTGTGGTTGCGCTTGGTTCGGTGATGTCGGGTATGTTCTGTAACGATGAGACGCTTGGTAACGAGATCGTTGCTGCTGGACAGGTTGCGGGTGAGAAGTTCTGGCCCATGCCGCTAGATGACGAGTATGAAGAAAGTATTCAAAGCGATATTGCGGATATCAAACAAACGGGGGGAAGATACGCTTCTGCTGCGACGGCAGCCAAAATTCTTGAGCATTTCGTAGGGGATGCACAATGGGCTCACCTCGATATAGCGGGTACAGACTTTATTGATGCTAAAAAACCATACCAGGAACATGGCGCTACCGGAGTAGCCGTACGCACACTGGCAGAGTTTGTGCTTATGAAGGCTGAATAAACTTTATAATGCATTTTAATCGGATGAGGAAGGCTAACTATGCTGAAACAGAGAAGCTTACCCTTCGCTGCGCTCAGGGCTTCGGCTCACGCTCTCAGCATGATAGTGTAGGCTTTAATTAGATGAGAAAGGTTGACTATGCTGAAACAGGAGACAATGATCCTGAACTTTACAAGTAAAGATGCGGGCATCGCTGAGTTACTTGATTATATGCATGAAATTGAGGATCTCAGGGCATTGAGCAATCTCGCGGAATGGGATCAGAATACAGAGATGCCAGAGGGAGCAGCAGAGGTGCGCGGCTACCAGATGGCAGCTCTTCAGGGAATTCTACACGAACGCTGGACGACTCAGCAATTGGGTTCTCTGCTCAGTAAGCTGGGCGATGTAATCAATCGATCAGACTATACCGATGCTGACCGTGGATTGGTGCGGGAGGCGCAGCGCAATTATGATCGCGCGACGAAGTTGCCTCGAAAACTCGTCGAGGAGATGGCCCGTGTGCAAGCTGGCAGTTTCGAGGCATGGAGACGAGCCAGAGAACACAATGATTTCGCTAGTTTCGCTCCCTGGCTCAGTCGTACCGTTGCTCTGCAGCATGAGGTTGCCGATCGTATTGGCTTTGCTGAGACACGTTACGATGCGCTCCTGGATCAATTTGAGCCGGGAATGACGACACGTAAGTTAGATAAGCTGTTTACTCCCGTGCGAGAGGTAAGCGCAGCATTGCTGCGACGCATTGAGACAAGCGGTAACACAGTCGATGACTCCTGTTTACAGGGTGAGTTCTCGGAAGAGCAACAAGTAGCATTGTCTAAGGTTCTCCTTCGTGGCATGGGTTACGACTTCGAGAATGGTGGAATTGCCGTTTCACCGCATCCTTTCACGACGAGCTTTGGAAGTCCGTTTGATGTACGTGTCACTGTTCATCCCGACAGGCACTTTATCCAGGCTTCGGTGATGGCTGCGATACACGAGGGTGGTCACGCCGTTTATGAACAGGGCAGTGCCCAGGCGCTTGCACGTACACCAGTTGCGGGTGGCGCCTCGATGGGGATGCATGAATCACAATCTCGACTGTGGGAAAATGCGATCGGGCGTTCAGAGGCGTACTGGCTGGGGCAGTTTGCCGTCGTTCGTCAAGCTTTCCCGGAGCAATTCGCTTCTGTTGATACTGCCACGTTCGCTCGCGCACTCAACAAGGTGAAGCCGAGCCTGATTCGCATTGAGGCAGATGAGGTGACGTATAACCTGCATATTATCGTGCGCTTTGAGTTGGAGAAGGCACTTATCAATGGTGATGTGGCCATTGAGACGCTGCCGGGCCTCTGGAACGCGAAGTATCACGAGTACCTGGGCATAGAGCCTGAGACAGATTCTGAGGGTGTGCTGCAAGATATTCACTGGTCTTCGGGTTTTGGCTACTTCCCGAGTTACACGCTGGGTAATCTCTATGGCGCGCAAATTTACTCAGCGCTCCGCAGGGCATTCCCGAATTTCGATGAGCGGTTAGCTTCTGGCGATACGGCCTTTATTCTGGATTGGCTGCGTGAGAAGATGTACGCTTTTGGCGCGATTTACCAACCGGAGACGTTAATGGAGAGGATTACGGGCGAGACTCCCAATCCGGAGTTTTTTGTGCGTTATCTGACGAGCAAGTTTGAGGCAATATATTCCCTGTCTTAAACTTCTTTACATAAAGTGAATGCCAGAGTTTAGTAGGATGAATTGGTATCTTCTGTGGAGTGCCAACTCGTCCTATTATTTTCTATCCCACATATGCTATATTCTGATGTTATAGCGGTGTACTATACCACTCCTGTTTCTGCATCGGCTTCGCGCGTCGAGCGGGAGGTGATGGCACTCTCCGCATCGCTGGCCTATGTCGTTGAAGCCGCTGAAAACGCCAGTCGAGGCAAAGATGATTTTCTGTGAGACAGGAGAAGGCAGTCAGATGATCGAAGAGAAAGGAGGCTTTCCCATGCCTGAGCCAGAATTGCTGGTGACCAAGTTCACCATCCCACCTGTTCGTTCCCTGCTGCTTCAACGCTCGCACCTGCTCACGGTCCTCGATCAGAGCCGCTCGTTTCCCTTGACCCTGCTTTCAGCCTCAGCAGGCTTTGGCAAAACCACGCTGCTCTCAGCCTGGGCCAGCCAGAGCACCAGTCAGGTCGCGTGGTTGACGCTTGATGAACAGGACAACGACCCGACACGCTTCTGGGCCTATGTGATTGCCGCACTCAGGCACAGCGGCTCTCCTGTTGGAGAGGCAACGCTCGCGATGCTGCACTCCCCACAACCTGCTCTGCTGACAAGCGCTCTGACTGTACTCATCAACGAACTGGCGGCGCTTGCGCAGGACATCGCCCTGATTCTGGATGACTATCATGTGATTCGCGAACAGGCGATTCATGAATCACTGCAGTTCGTGCTTGATCATCTTCCCCCCTGCCTGCACCTGCTCCTGGCCAGTCGCGCTGATCCCCAGCTTCCCCTGGCTCGTCTGCGGGCGCGAGGACAACTTGTCGAGATCCGCGAGACCGATCTGCGCTTGAGCGGCGAAGAAGCCGCCAGGTTTCTGACACTGGTCATGGGCCTGGCGCTCTCAGCGGAAGAGATCAGTCGCCTGGAAGCGCGCACGGAAGGATGGATCGCCGGACTGCAACTGGCAGCACTCTCCCTGCGCAGACACGCTGATGTCTCGGCCTTTCTCCAGGCATTCACCGGCAGTCATCGCTTTATCCTGGATTATATGCAAGAGGAGATCCTTGAGCCTTTGCCTGAGGTCCAGCAACGCTTCCTGCTCCAGACGTCGGTGCTTGAGCGGATGAATGCCGAGGTCTGCCAGGTGCTGACCGGGGAGCAGACCAGTCAGCAAATCCTGGAGTCGCTGGAGCGGGCCAACCTCTTTCTGGTTCCGCTCGACGAGGAGCGGCGCTGGTATCGCTTGCACACCCTCTTCCGCGAGGTGCTACTGGCACGTTTACAGGCCAGCCAACCGGAGCAGGTGTCCCGCTTGCACCGGGAGGCGGCGCTCTGGTATCAGCAACAGGGGTGGCCGCACGAGGCGATCCCCCATGCCCTGGCGACAAAGGACTTCTTGTTCGTGGCCGAGTTGCTCGAGGGCTATACCGAGCGTTTGTCTCTGCAAGGGGAGCTGCAAACGCTGCTGGCCTGGATCAAGCTGCTCCCCCAGGAGGTCTTGCGCACGCATCCACGCCTTGCCACAAGCTACATCTTAGCGTTCCATCTGCTGTTCCCTTTCTCTCCTCAACAACAAGAGGAGAGGGCGTATCTTCGTCAGCTCCAGGAGGGAGTGGAGGTGCTGTTGCAGCGCGAAGATCAGACCTCCCTTCCGCAAGCCGAGCGGGACCGATTGCACCATCGGATCAAGCTGCTCAATGCATGGAACCTGGCAGCACGGGCGCTCTCTGAGGGCAATGTGGAGCAACTGAGCATGCTTGCCGAGCAGATGCAACACCTGTCTCTGGATGACGACGCCGTGTGGAGGCAGCAACTTGGGGGTGGCTTTGCTATGGCATCGCGTCTCGCGGGGAATTTTCCTCCGATGGTGTCCGCCCTGCAGGAAAGCCGGAAGATGACCCGGATGACACAGAATCGTTACCAGGAGGTCCAAATCCTCTGGGGGCTGATTGTCGCACTGATCGCCTTGGGACAGTTGCGGCAGGCACACGACCGCTGCCAGGAGCTCCAGCGGTTGGTCGACAGTCTGGGAGGACCACTCCCAGTGGCGGCGTATCCCGATGTATTCCAGGCTCAGCTGGCGTATGCCTGGAATCAGCTGGAGGGCGCAAAAAGCACTGCCGAGATCGCCATTGAGAAGACGGCACCCTTGCAGTACATGGACATTCTCATGGTGGCCTATGAGGTGCTCTCTCGTGTCTACATGGCCCAGGGCGATCTGACCGACGCTGAGCAAGTCGTACGCGAGATGGAGCATCAGTCTGCCGGGATCCCGCTCTTTCGTCCTTCAATCGAAAGTCTCTGGGTCCAGCTCTGGCTGGCCCGGGGCGATCTGACCCTGGCGGTAGACTGGGCCGAGCACACC
>WNFX01000755.1_pt1 | contig 32366 bp, 22 predicted proteins | sample 5400111 | NCBI WGS metagenome assembly WNFX01 (sample SAMN13153363, study PRJNA577476) | soil metagenome | isolation source: 40 cm soil or saprolite under grassland replicate 1 | place: USA:California | collected 2016-06-15 | reverse complement strand
TATTGTTAAAAGGGGATAGATTGGTTCCTAACTAGAATAATAATACGGTATACCCAAGATCAGCTGGTCGAGAGTGCATAGTAAGAAGACCCCATTTAAGGTTTATTGAAGAGTAAAACTAGATTGAAGACAACAGTAGTCTATGTTAATGATATCAGCTGCTCTTCAACACTGAACAAAACTCTCAGCTCTTAATCAGAAAAATAGGTAGTACTGTTAATGAGATCCAAACTTAACGTCTTTTGTTATCTAGTTTGGGGTGGTGAAGGTTTTAAAACTGAAGATGGTAGCAAAGGTTAGCATGAATAACCAAGAAGCTCCTACCACTCAAGAACAAGAACATATAAGGAACAGAAGCAGGCTCGACGTGATCGCGGCCATTTTAAGGGAAGTTACTGGAAGAGAGGCGACCAAGACGCGAATCATGTATGGCGCTTTTCTGTCTTCGACACAAATGAGAGAATATGTGCCATTCCTATTAAATAACGGTTTGCTTATAAAAGTAGAACAAACAATCTATAAAATAACAGAAAAGGGTATGCGCTTCTTGACGCTATGCGACCAATTAAATAATATGATTGGGGATAAATGGAATTATAGAGTTTATGGGTGAATTGTTGTTCATTAAAGAACAATATCAGGTCGTCATGGTCAATGATAGTAGCATACAAAAGGGACACAGTCGCGACCCTGTTACTATCTAGGTTATTGCATGCCAATAATCAGGTTTATACCATTCTGCTCAGCTCTATGAATCAAGTAAGGAAAAGTGAATGAATCGCCATCTTCTGTGAATATAAAATCTGGTTCATCTTTTTTGTTATCTCCGTTACAATTTCATCGATCATGTCGGCTTCTGATTCACTCTGAATTTCATTAATAGTAGCTTGGGAGTCTTGTTCTTATCGTTTAATTAAAATCGATTCAATTTTATCAGCGTGTTTAGGTATCTTTCCTTCTTTCTTTAGATTTAATTTCAGATGAACAGTTTTAAAATCCGGCATTTTGTAGTCCGTTCCAACTTAAAAGAACAATAACAACAGTTATTATTATTTAGTTTATAAAATGCAAGCGGAAAAATATCGTGTTCGTAGAAGTAATATTGCGCTGGTGGTAAATCAACATTGTATAGTCTAAACTTTCCAATCCCAGTACTATCAAGTCTTCTTTCAATATCTCTTGCTAATTAATGCTTTTGTAGAGTCTGACAATGTTAATTTCAGAACTTCAGACTTAGTATCATCTGTAATTCTTTCATATCGGAATACGAATTCGTGATCTTTAATAACCAATCAACATTATTATTATTTTTACTCTGTTTTGCTACTATTACTGATAAGATTGACTTCAGATCTGAGTTGTTATCCGCCGTAACATAAATTGAATTACTCCAAATCTCTTCTAATCTGGTAGTATTACCATTCTTTTGTTTTACCCAAAAAACCATTTTATTGCGTAGTGCATACGGGTCAAACAACCAGCCCTCAACCAATTGGTTACATTCATCCTTCTTGTCGTCCACGACAATTTGATGAGATACAATCCAGGCAAGTACGGTAAAGTACGGTATCTAATAAAGCATACTAAAGATATACTTTATACTATTCAATTGAGACATTACTTCAGGCTATCTATATACTCAGTAAGGCCGAGCGTCTTGCCATAGCACAAGGACTTTTAGATGGCAAGATAAATACTGAATTAGCGTGACTGAATTTCCACTTGTACATATATCTTTCGTATTCCCTAAAATGATTCTGAGACAAACTAAGACGAAAGATCGAGTAAATTCAAACCTACTTCAAACCTCCTAACGGAGAAGCATTAAAGTACTATTACCTTTGGTCCAAATCGTCTTGTAATATTTGTAATAACCTTGATAAGATATGCACCACATATATCAAAATCAAATAAATAAACAACAATTAATCGATCTGTATTGTTCATAACGAAATCTAACGTATACATATTGATATACAACTACAAAGCATTCACAAATGGTGTGACGCATAAGATCGAGTATTACATTCAGAGTGAGGTCAAAAAGTATGGCACGCTATGCTTTCCACTTATAGATTCCGAAAATTCTGCTGGTGCAGCTTCAATTGCGAAAAAGGTTGAAGCAATGGGAGCTTCAGCTGTCCTAGTAGGCGGATCTTCAGCAATTGATCAACTTGAACTGACGGAAATAGTTTCGAGTATAAAACGACAAATTAAAATTCCGGTGATATTGTTTCCTGGCAATGTTACCGGTGTATCGCCCAGAGCTGATGCAATTCTATTTAGCACTTTACTTAACTCAGAAGATCCTTATTTCATTACAGGAGCTCAGGCGTTGGGAGCCATTTCTGTCAAAAAGTATAACATCGAACCGTTGCCAACCGGTTACCTTATTATCGGCGAGGGTACTACTGCCTGGTTCATAGGCCGAGCACGCGGAATTCCTTTCAGCAAAGACAGAATTGCGGTCATGTATTCGCTGGCAGCTCAGTATTTAGGAATGAGATTTTTATACCTCGAGGCCGGTTCAGGCGCTACGCAAAGTATCTCACCCCAAATGGTATCTGCTGTGAGAAAACAATACGAAGGAATACTTATAGTTGGAGGTGGAATTCGTGCTCCTGAAGCAGCAAAGGAAATAGCTAAAGCTGGTGCGGATGTTATTGTGATCAGTACAATGATTGAGCAGGATGGAAGCTGGGAAGACAAACTTTCTACAATTATCAGGCAGATAAGAAGATGACAACAAAACATCATTTGACAATGATCGATGAGGCTGAGCTCCGTCTAAAAGATGTGCATATGCCAGCTTATTATTTAAATTACCAACACAATATTTTGAAACATGTACAAAAAACATTTGAATTTGCTGCGAAAGCACGCAAACTGGGACTAGATGTTTCAGATGGAGTAGAGCCAAAAATTGCGTACGATCTAGCCGATAGAGTTGCAAAAATGCATAATATCGATATCGCAGATCGATTGCGTGTTTTACTTTCGTGGTCAACCAAAGAGAAGGCAGCACTCACAATTGCTGAAGAGATAGCTTTGGCAGAATATGGCAACGGTGACTTACGTACGAGACTGGACAATGCGGTACGTGTTAGTCTAGCTATTGTCACAGAAGGTATGACAATTGCGCCTTTACAAGGAATTTCGGACGTACAACTAAAGAATAACAGTGACGGGAGCCAGTACCTTTCCATATCGTTTGCCGGTCCTATCAGGTCCGCAGGAGGAACTGAGGCCGCATTTACAATGCTAATTGCAGATCACATACGAAAAATTACTAGTTTAGAAAAATATGCGGCAAATTCATACGATGACGAGACAGGAAGATTTGTCGAAGAACTCAGAATTTATGAGCGTGAAGTTGGAAATTTCCAGTTTAAGGTCTTAGATGAAGATGTAGTTAAATGTATAACCAACTTACCGGTCGAGCTCGATGGGATAGATACAGATCCGGTAGAGGTTTTAGGTCATAGAGGTATGAAGAGAATACATACCGACAGGGTACGAGGCGGTGCGCTGAGGGTAATGAACGATGGTCTGATCGGTCGCAGCAGAAAATTACTCAAAATGGTTGAAACATTAAAACTAAATGGCTGGAATTGGCTCAAGGAACTGCAAGGAGCTATTCAAACAGGCAATGATGATGCGGCTAATCACAGAATGTCTGAAGTTATTACAGGAAGGCCAGTGCTTTCAATGAGTAAGAAAATCGGAGGCTTCCGGCTAAGATATGGTCGATGCTTCAATACTGGTTTGGCAACTATCGGAATTCACCCTGTTGTGCCTATATTATTAAACCACGCCATTGTTGTAGGTACACAAATCAAAATAGATGTACCAGGAAAGGCATCCAGTATAGCCCTTGTAGACACCATTGAGCCTCCACTTGTTAGGCTTGACAATGGTAATGTCATACAGGTATCAACAGTGGAACAGGCTGCAAAGATCCGACCAAACATTGAAAGAATACTCTACATAGGGGATATTCTAATAAGCTATGGTGATTTTCTTGAAAATAATGCTCAGCTCCTCCCAGCAAGTTATGTGGAAGAAGTTTGGTCACTACAGTTACAGGCAAAATTGCTGGCATTGCAAGCCTCGGCCTCCTTCCAAACTGGAGAAAAAATAAGCGAAAGACTTATCCAATTATCAAAAGAGCCATTCTCAACATCACCTACAGTTGAAGAGGCATTTGAAATAAGCAGAAGGTTTACCATTCCACTTCATCCAAAATATTCGTTCTACTGGGATTGTGTCAGCATAGATGAAGTTTTATTACTGAGAGAAAAATATTATCAGTATCAACGAAACGCTAATCTAACTGATAACAATATTTCTTCTTATTCTTCTGGTTCTTGCTCGTCTCTCTTACAATTCCCCAATGATAATCCAAAATTAAAAGATGTCTTAGAAAAACTTGGTATAATCCATTCAGTAAAAAATGAGGGGAAAATTATTGAAATCGATAATCTAGATCACGTGTATTCGCTAGCCAAGTTATTGATTCATAGTTCGACTGCTAGAAACGCAGCGTTTTCATCATTATTGCCGGTTGGTGATGATGCTGATTGCTTCCCTGATTCTAACGATACATTAGAATTTATCTCAAAGACATCCGGAGTTGAACTCAGAGCAAAATTTGCTTCATCAATCGCAGTCAGAGTAGGACGCCCCGAGAAGGCCGCTGAACGTAAAATGAAACCTCCTGTTCATGTATTGTTTCCTGTTGGTAATAAAGGGGGCGCAACACGTGATATTTTAAGAGCAGCAAAGGATGAATCCTTTTATGCTGAAATTGCAAATAGATTTTGTAATAATTGCAAACTGCCTTCAATTGGAACACGTTGTCGTAACTGTTATGCTCTTACTCCCATACGCAATCTATGCGTGGTTTGCAGGGAGGAAATTACAGATGGCATTAATAACAACCGGTGCTATAGGTGCGGTAAAGACGGCAAGACTTACTCTCCTGTCAACTATTCACTAAAAACAGCTGTCGAAGAGGCGCAAAGAAAACTTGGCATTATAGCAGGAGAACCACTCAAAGGCGTTAAGGGTCTTATAAATAAGCACAAAGCTGCTGAGCTATTAGAAAAAGGCATACTGAGACAAAAATTTGATCTCTATAGTTTCAAGGACGGAACCGTCAGGTTTGATGCAACGAACGAACCTCTGACCCACTTTAAACCTGATTGGACTATGAGTAGCATACAAAAATTAAAGGAATTGGGTTATACAAGAGATTATCTTGGTAGAGAGCTAGTATCGACTGACCAATTGGTCGAACTGCTGATGCAAGACGTAGTACTCCCATTAGATTGCTCTAAACATTTGCTCAACGTGGCCAACTTTATTGATGAAGAACTTGTAAAATTATACGGACTTGAGCCCTTTTACAACTCATTCTCTGTAGAAGACCTGATAGGTCACCTAATTGTTGGATTGGCACCACATACGTCTGTTGGGATAGTAGGAAGAATTATAGGCTTTACCAATTCACAGGTCTGTCTGGCTCATCCTGTATGGCACTCTGCAAAACGCAGGGATTGTGATGGCGATGCAGACTCCATAATGCTATTAGGTGATGCGTTCCTAAACTTTTCATATGATTTTTTGCCGGATAAAATTGGTGGGCTTATGGATGCCCCACTACTGATTCAGCCGATCGTATTACCAAATGAGGTACAAAGACAAGCGCATAATATTGATGTTACCTCAGGTTATCCTCTTGAATTTTACGATGTGACTTTGAAACATGCAAAGGCGGGAGACTTTGTTAACATGATAGAAATTATTAAAAACAGGCTCGGAAATCAAGACCAATTTTTTGGCTATGGATTTACACATTCGACACGTCTGCTAACGACCAACATTCAACGCAGTGCATATTCTAGGCTAAATTCCATGGATGAGAAATTGGAAATGCAGCTCGCTACTGCAAAACTGATCAATGCTGTCGATCCTGACGAGGTGGCATCAATGGTGCTGACGACACATATTTTGCCAGACATTATGGGCAATATGCGATCCTACTCGTCACAGTCCTTTCGGTGTAGTAACTGTGGAGAAAAATATCGCAGGATGCCACTTATGGGCAAGTGTATGGAATGTGACCATGAACTTTTGCAAACAGTCACTAGAGGTTCGGTTGAAAAATATGCCGATATTGCCATAAATATGTGTACTCAATTCAGAGTTAATGATTATTTACGTGGCAGAGTCGAATCTCTAATGACGGAATTAAAATTGATCTTTAGGGAACAGGAGAAAGAACAGTTTACTCTCACTGAATTTATGGATTAACTTTGGTGCTAGGTAATATTTTATAATGGGATAGGACGGTCTTTATTCACCACCAAGGACGAAATGTAAACGAATCTTCATAGTTCCAATTTTTCTCTATATTCAACCATCACATCAGACTTTTCTACGCTAATTCGTAAAAGTAAAAGTAATGGTTAATAGAAAAATCTTAAAACTATATTTTATATGGTGCAATATATTTTTTCGGTGACTTATACATCATACAGCTTGAGAAAAATATACGCATGATAAAGAGTGCAGAGATTCTGCGTGATAGCGTAACAGGCGATTTAGTTTATTCAGTCTCGCTCGCTCGGTCGGAAGTTAACTGACACCAAGGTTTCCGCCACATGCACAAAAATTGAACTCATCTATACGGGAGTTACAGAAAGGACATGGGCCAATACTATCATAATCTACTTCAAAGACATCTTTACCAAAAATTCTACGATGATCATTAATTTCCTCTGGTATTTCTTCTATGCTCAATATTTATCACATTATATTACCATATCTCATTATGATTTATATATTTTTTCAACATGTCGCTTTCGACAGAAAAATATTGTCGTGTTATACAACTTTGCAATGAATTAGTATCGGTACCTTGTGCTTTGGTATCGGTGGTATTAGTACTGAGAATTCCGATACGACTATTATTGTTATTTTCATAATTGGCGTACCACTAGTTGCACTATGGCTATATGTTGATACAAGATCAAAGCAACAGAAGAAGATGATTAGCGATACTACAGCACAACCAAGTACATGTTTGATTTGTAAACATGAAGAAGCGAAGATCTGTTTCCAAGGTGTTAGTTATTTGCGGATATGGGGTGACCTTGGCGTTAAGTAGCAACAGTTGAATGAACAACTACTCAGAGTTAGACCCGCATTAGTTGCTGAAAGCTGCTTTATGACTTCGGTACCGCTGGCACCCGTTATGAGAACGGTTTCTGCCATCCCAGATTTGTAAATAAATAAGCGTCTTAATAAATTGGAGCAGCTTGTATAGCTTTTAGCTGAAGTGCCGATTGAAACAATTGTACTCTTATATAAACTAACGATTCTAAACGTACCAGTAGTTAGTCTACTGGCTAGAGGGTTTAAGTGAGTGCTCTAGTAATAGGATTTTTGTATATTATGCAGAGGTACATTATATATTTGAGGAATCAGAATTATAGTTCTGAACAGGCTAATTGGCTACTGAACAAAGCCAGAAGCTTAGCTTCAGATATTGGAGTCATTGTACGCGATGCTCGTGTTGCAACGAGACACGTTGAGTTTGATACGAGTGTTCCTGATAACAGCAGTATAGAAGAAGTTCTTCGTAGATTTACAACGATTTCTCCATTATCGGAGTACGAACCTATAGTCGAAAAGCGAATGGAGAAGCAGGAAGCAATCATGAAAGCAAAAGACTTATTCAACGATGAAAAGTACTGGGGGGCTCACGAAGTTCTTGAGTCTGTATGGAAAGACGCCCATCATGAGGAAAAAGATTTACTAAATGGAATCATTTTGATCGCCGCTGCATTCGTTCATGACGAAAAAGATGAATCAAGCATTTGCATCGCCATACTAAGCAGAGCGATGAAGAAGTTATCAAATGCCAAGGGCTCGTATTTCAGGATGGACCTGGACGAAATAAAGAGACAGGTGTTACAAATAATTAAAACAGGAAAGGTAAAGAGGTTCACAATTTAGAGCCTTAGCGTATCTATCACCTTGGACAACATACTTTATAACCTGATGTAGTGCGCTACATGAAATCATTATATCATTTTTTGACTAATTAGAAGTATCAAAATTGGTAGAAATAAAAAAGTCATCAGACTCCGTTATGGATTTTAAGGCGAAATGAATCTGATATAATCAATTGTTATAACTTTATGACACCGTATATCCTACGAGCAACTGGTGGAACCATGCTAAACTTTGGCTACTGGAATGAAAAGACCACTAATCCGATACAGGCACAAAACGAACTGTGTAAATTAGTTGGAAAATTTGCTCAGTTGCATACTGCAAAAAATGTCCTAGACGTTGGAAGTGGATTCTCAGCACCAGCAATATACTGGAAATCAGTTTAGAACTCCTTGAATATAATGTGTCTTAATGTTAATTTCCTACAATTAAAAAATGCTGTCGGTTTAGTTAAAAGTAGTGACGACAATAATAATATCGTAAATTTTAGAAAGACACACCAAGCACTGTCATTTATAAATCATAACGCTGCTAGGGACATATCGCTAGTAAATGGTACAGCTAAAAATATACCCTCTGGATAATTGCGTGGATAGAGTAATCGCTTTAGAATCTGCGCAACATTTCAAGCCATTAATGCGATTTATTCAGGAATCGAGAAGAATTCTACGACACGATGATGGCTTACTTGTTGTTGCAATACCTGTCTGTCGTTCTTATCCATGAAAATACGCGAATTCATGAAACTTGGAATTCTTTCCTTAAATTGGGCATCAGAACATTACGAATTAGAATTTGTCAAATCACTAATTAGCAGGACTAGGATTAAGATTATTAAAACCGGCATATAGGATCGCATGTATAAGAGCCTTTGGCAGACTACTACGCGCAAAACAGAGAAATAATAAAAAGTATACTTTTGAAATAGAGGACATATTCATTATCATCATATCTTCATGGTTTTCTATACAATATAATTGAAAGAGTTGTCTACAACTCAGCCTTAAAAATGAAGGAAGCATCTCAGAAGGGATTTATCGATTATGTTCTGATCAAGGCAAAGCTGGTATAATATCGATCAGATTGTAGTGTGAGGGCTTAAATCATTCCGGGGATAATAACAATAGCTATCACTTGCTCAGATGAGTGAATGACAATATTTTTCCTGCGTCAATTATGCAAATTTTATACTTAAAGTACGTAGTAAATTCATATTCGCATTCAAATTTCAAAATAAATTGATACACATTCTCTAGTGAATAGGTGATTGCAAGATGCAAACATATGAACGTCCGACGAGAGCTACTACCCCATCCGCCCAACGTGACGGTAATGTCTGTCTATTTCGGTTCAGATCTTTTGCATAAATTTGCTACCATACCTTTTGAATAACAAGAGCCCGAAAATGAGCGTTGTTTTGTTTTTACAATTGACTGATAATTGAGCGTAAAATCATGAGTTATTGATGCGCTGTTTTCGGGAGCAAAACATATCTTTTTCTCCAGTTTTTCAGTTGGCACAGCCACCAATTCGTTTTCTTGATTCCTACACCTCAACCTCTTGTTTCTTTTCCTGGTCTTCTTGTTGCTGCTCCAATGCAGATTTTTTCTTCTTTTTCGCATTCTCAGCTTTTAACTTTTCTAATTCTTCATCAACTGATGCTGCTACACCCACTTTTTCTAGTTCCCTTTCAATAATATCGCCGCCTTTATTTGTATAATCCGTAAGAACTCCTGAGTCAATCATCTCATCCAATGCTTGTGCTTTTGCCTTCATTTTCTCTGTTTTATCTTCTGCTCTGCTCATTGCCATACCTACATTGGCCATTTCCTCTGAGACACCTGTCACACTCTCCTTGATGCGCACTTGTGCTTCAGCTGCAGAATATTGTGCTTTTATGACCTCCTTCTTTGATCTAAATTCTTCGACTTTTGTAGCTAGCCGTTTCTCTGTCTGTTCAAGCTTATCCTGCTCTGTCTTCATATCCACTATCTGTTTATCTAGGGGTTGCAATTGTAATATGTTTGCGTTCTTTCGTTCCAATGCAAGTTTAGCTAGATCTTCTCTATTTTGAGAAATTGAACGACGTGATTGTTCCTCAAGGGTACGAATGTTTTCCCAAAGTTTAGCTTTTTGCATTTCAAGCTGCTTCTTAGCAGTGATTACTCCTGCGATATCTCGTCTTAACTTATTTAACAGTTCTACCTGTTTAGTATAAGAATAATCAAGCCCCTCTCTAGGATCTTCGAATCTATTAAGAAGAATATTCACCTTTTGCTTTAATAAAATCATAAAGCGATTAATAAGACCCAAATCGAATTCCTATTACCATCTTTAACATCATGTATTATTAAATCTAAGCAAATCTTGCAAGCAATAGACGCCTAGAATTCACAATTTTTGCGTTCGATTAGCGTTAGTTATTGTTTAGAAACCAATTGCACCCAATACTATAACAACGACAAAATAGACCCATCCGACGAAGAGGATTACTGAGCCTTAAGGATTATATTTATAAATTACCCGATTTTTCTTATTACAATTGATAATCAAGAATACTGATCCTTACAAAATGAAGAAATGTGTATCATGTAAGAAGGATATCCAACTAAATCAAAAGTACTTTACATATCCATTATCTTTACAGCAGATCTGTCTTTTCTGTGCAGAAAATGAGATCCCAAAAACAATTGAAATCTTACAGAACGACTTAAAAAAATAAAAGAATGTTAATAATATTCTAGTGTTGCATCTAGGTCGAATTTTCTGCTTACGTTAACATTAGCGGATGTCCTAGCTATACTATTATAGCCAATAGTTGTGGTCTAGTAGTTGAAGTCTTAGAATATAACTACTCCTATCAAAGTACGCTAGTTAAGGGATTAAATATACAATTGTCAAATCTAACTCGGAGGGCGAATTCTGATACTCCTGCTGCTCGTGCGATATCTCTGGGGCGATAAATAAATTACAGCTGCTGACGTTTGATAAAATCGTGCATAATGTCTATTACTTGGGGTCTAGTCTTTTCAGCCTAGTTCGCTTTGTTTGATATTCCTGTAATAAAGATAATCGGATCGACCAATGCGATTTTAAGTCCTTTGCGGGTAACTATGTTCTACCCCTCATACCTGAAAATATTTTTCTTTTGTTAACTTTGGCGCTAATATGTACCTTCCTTATTCTGATTCACCGCTCCTGTCTATCATTTGCCAGACTATCCGATCTTAGAAATCCCCTAGAAAATATATCTAAATGTAGTGAGATTAAGCTAGCAATTTAGATAGGTTGGTCAAACCACAAAATATTTTGGAACCCATTTATAATAAAGTCCATTATTCTTGCTATTACAAAGACAGGCAAGTCAAGATAATTAATTATTCTCGACATTATTATCAGATAATTATTCAGTATTTGGAAACCCGAAGTTGCATTCTCAAATCCTATAAGCAAGACCTGGATTAGTAGAATAACAATGTATTCAAATGGCGCGTTGCTGTTCATAGCTGCTGCCGTTACATTATCTCTTTTAACAACCAGTACTGCCCTCACTACGCCAGCCGTGGCCTCAAGCAAAGGAGGAGGGTCAGTAGTACAAGAACAAGTAAATACTGGTAATTCCGGCCTTGATAAAGAAATAAACAAATTTTATAATTGTATTTCCAAAACACATCAGGACCCGCCGTCTATAAACAAAGTAGACAATTGTTATTCGCAAGCCTTCGGTGGAGGTTATAGCGGCGGTAGCACAACTAATAGCGGTGCAACACCGACATCTACGTCGACATCGAGCATCCATCATCATAAACATGGCAACAGCACAAGTCATGGCGGGGTAACAGGAACAGGCACATTAATACTACCAACATCGACATCTATCAGCCAGCATCATAAGAAATGATAGTTAGTTGTTTAACATATACTCTTTTTGTTTATACCAACACTCCACCAAACCTCTTGAATTTTTGGCATATAGTTTTATTTGTCTAAGAATCAACACCTGCATCAAACTGATTTAGTCTTCGACTTGTGGAAGAATATGATGATCGGTATACTCCCATTGCAATAGTAGTACTTCACACCAGCTGCAATAATTCTTACATGCAGCATATCTATCCTCACCAACAATAATTTTGAATCAGAATCTTTCACACAGATTTTGATAAACTATGACATGGATCGCGAAAAGCGCTGATCTACTAACTAAGAGGAATGGTCATATTATGTTAGTGATTTGGATCGTACTAAGCATATATTAGACGAGCATCCCGGGAAACCGTCTTATCCCAATCCCGAAGACGTTGAAAACCGATTGAAACCGAATAGATAGGTCTTGTGAATGAAAGACAGTATGTTTGACAATCTGGACTGAACTTTGATTCTCTGCTCATCAGAACGAGTATCATATAGAAACGACCTGCATAATCGTAATAAAATTTAAGGATTATTTGGTACAACGGTTAGTCTGATCTGACTTATCATTCTGAAATATACGAATAGTGTCATAGTACAGGGAATGGGACGCACAGAAAATGTAGTTAAGAATCTCAAAGATATGCAGCTCAAAGCGTTTTAGATCTGTGCCTTGGGATCAGTTGATCCTCTGGTTCACCATAAACTTGGTATAATCAATATGAGTCACCAACACATAAATAATAATAATGAGAACTTCGACTCACAAATATCGTAACTGCAGGTATTGCAATCAAACGAAAATAACTTTAGGCTTTATATGAACAAGGAAGTTAGAATCAAATATTTTACAAAGTTATAATGAAGCGACGTGGATTTGAAGCGATCGGGTGGTACTGCAAGAAATGCAAAACATTTGAAACCGACGGTATGGTAGAACGTCGTAGAAAAGAGGATATCAAAAATGTGCGGAATTTAAAAACAGACGCAGACATTGACAAGTTTGTGTGTTCAGGTTATGTTGAGTCTCTTGTCTCAGATATCTAACTGTCTGTTACGATCAATTTCTGAATGAAATTTATGTACCAAAGTATATTACAGGTGCTTCACAAGACCTGCTAGAAATATAAGAGATTTGGTGGATATATTTGGCCACTAATATATTCATTAGAGAGGTTATTTTCATCATCTTCCTCCCAAACAGGCATATCTAATTCATGATTTTTGGTATTTCATCTTACTACTCGTTTACTGCCTGTCTAGTGTTGGTCTTTCTTAGTCTCTTTGAGAACCTGTTCCAAATATTCCTTCATTGTGTCGTATGACTCTTCTAACTGTCTTTCTCTTGCTTCTAATTCGCGCAGCTCCTGTGTTCTTCTTCTTACTTCTTTGTCTAATGTACTACTCCATTTTATCAGCAATACTATTAAGATCGACACCGCAGCCAGAGTGCCAGATAACAGTGTGAACATCTTTATTCTTTCTGTATTGAGTTCAACATTAAGCTTTGAATAGATTTGTGCTGTGGGCGTCACTAGTTGAACAAAAAATGTAGGATCATCGTTTACAACGACCGGATATTGGGTAGTTAGTCTTTCACCTAGTCCGTAGTCATACACAGCATAACCTGGATTACCAGCCAACAAGTCGCGGGTTAAATTATTCAAGATCTCGTTATGATTAATAAACTCCTGTACAATATTGCCAAAAAAAGGCTGCCCGACGAGTCCTTGGTTTACACCATTAAATAGTATAGTACCTTTTTTGTCATAAGCTATCAGGAACTCTGAACTTACGTGTTCATAGTTTCCATAGTGTGCAAAAAATGTTACTGTAGGTATAGAAGCTACTACCATTCCCATATATTTATTCGTGTGCAAATTTATGATTGGGTAGGATATGAAAATTCTATAAATGCCCTGTCTTTCAAAGCCACCAGAAAATACTGGTGTTAACTTGTTTTTTGTCTCCTGTACCCAATCCCTAACAGAGAAATCTTGACTCATAAAACTTTCTGATGTCTTAGAGGATAAACTGGTTGTCACGATATCATTTGAATTCAATACAAATAGTCTATTTATAACACTTTGATATAGATCAAATTTTTTTAGCACTAGCCCTTGGCTTTCATTTCCTAAAAAGTCTCCTTGCTGGAAATATATAGAATTGGCTAAATCATCCTCCATGCCGATCACTAAACTGACATCTGACCCAATATGTTCTGCAATGTTCCTTGTGGATGCAATTTGTTGTTCTCTTTGCTGTTCGAATAGGTTATTCTTTAAACTACCTTCGCTGATATTTTGAACGTAAACTAGTAAGGCGGAGGAAAGAATAACTATTAAAACTACAGCAACAATTCCTATTCCCTTAACTCCTTTTAGACGAATTAATTTCAGATGTCCTCTAGTGAATGAAGAGCGCTTTAGAACTATTTGTGTGTTTCAATTCGCACTTGTTTAACTCGCATATTTTACATTAGACATATGCATAACTTAAGCTAACTGACACGTGTTGCAACACAAATCTTAAATCATATCATGTTTAAGCAAGAACAATTTGAAACGACTTTTCGAAAGGAAAGGCTATGGTCGTCCTCGAAACGGCTGGAACTCAAAACTCTTATTCCTTTGTACCCTACTAGCATCGTTAATAATCTTAAGTATCATAGAAACAGGGATAGGTGGCAATGGTAGTATCTTCTTTGTTTCCTCTTATGCTCAGAAAAAACAAATTACTCTCAAGGCACTATTAGTTGAGCCAAAAGACAGATGGGACAGCCTAATTCCAGCAGCTCTGCTTCGTTTGAGAGCAGCGCATCCAGATCTCGATATTAAAATTAATTATACAGTTTTGCCTTACGACGCGGCTAGGGGACAGTTGTTAAGGGCAATCGCTAATCAAACAGCTGTTGATTTAATGTCTGTGGATGAAATTTGGCTTGGAGATTTTGCGCAAAGAGGTTATCTTGTGGATCTTACTGATCGTACAGTAAATTGGGGCAAATCTCTTGATTGGTATCAAGTTAACTGGGATGGTGGTGCATATAATCACAGAATTTATGGTATCTGGGCATGGACTGACGTTAGATCCATATGGTACTGGAAGGATCTCCTGAATAAAGCCGGTGTTGATCCAAATTCATTGAAAACATGGGACGGTTATATATCATCTGCAAAGAAGCTCGACGACGCATTGAACGGCGAGGGAATAAAAGGGACATTTGTTTACAATACTACTTATTCTCAAGATCTTTGGTATCCTTATCTTTGGATGCTTGGAGGAGATATACTGAAGCTGAAGACTGGATATCCGACAAAAGGTACCTACTGGTTCCCAGCATTTAATAGCTCTGCAGGGGTTAGGGCAATGGAATTTATCAAGAATCAATCAGGTATAAAGACGGCAGGTGGGAATGTGGAGAAAGATTTTGCTAGTAAGAAGTATGCTTTCATGCTGGCCGGCTCATGGCTGCCAGGAGAGTTTTCTCCCACAATAAAGCAAAATTTTGAACAGCAAATAGGCATGATTCCAATGTTTCCTGTGCCGAATCGGAATACTCAGAATACTACAATGATGGGAGGATGGGAACTCAGCGTGCCCGAAACATCCAAGAATAAGGACCTTGCTTGGGAATTAATTACGATAATGTTAAAGCCTGAAGTGCTTGCCCCTGTACTTGCAAAATTTGGTTATCTTCCAACACAGGTACCTATAGGAGAAGGACCTTATTCTGCGGATCTAAGGAAATCAATACCATATTATGACGAATTGGTCTCTATGATCCCGACAGGTCATGCTCGGCCTAACATCCCTGAGTATCCACTGATAGCTAACGAGATAAATGATGCGATTAACAAGGTTTATCTTGGCGCAGAGCAACCTAAGCAAGCATTGGATGAGGCTGCAGCCAAATCTGCAAAGGCCTTAGGATGGCCGTAATGGCGGAATATTAGCTTCGGATCATCTATGTCTTAAGAGGTAATCTGGATTCATCTTGCAAATATTTATCTTGGTTCTTCCGGTGGCAAAAAGTGATTCGTTACGAGAGTCTATAAAATATATTATGCAGAACAATTTTGTATATGGTTCTACTATATTTTCGATTCGGAAACAAAGGAAGAGTTAATTACTAACAACCATTATTATAGCTGAATTCTCGCTTGATTGCTGATGTCGTGCATACGAGTTTAAACCCGCGGGGAGGTAGTGAGAGGGTAGCCATCGCTACAATACGCGCCCTCTTAGAAACAGATGATTGGGATGTTCGTCTTAATACGTACGACCAACCCGATCTCCCAAAGCTTGCCGCTTCGTATGGACAAAGCGTTGTTGCTCTATTGCAAAGGATCAAAAGCATTGTGATTTTACAATCCATAGAGAAACGAAATTTATCGACACCCTCAGATCTCACTATAAATACCCACGGTGACTTACTTCCATTTTTTCATCACAAGATGACAAAAACGAATTCAATCGTATATTGCCATTTCCCTCTCGCAAAATATTTAATTGATGGTGGGTTTCCAGAATATTTTGGTTTAATTCATCACTTACATATTCTCCAAAGATCTGAAGCGGTCCGCACAAGATTTCTGGCAGTAGCCAAGAATAATTATATCCGAATGATTCGAAATTCAACCGTACTAACAAATTCCGAGTACAGCCGAAGAGCAATATGGAACACATTCGGCACAGATTCAACTGTATTAAGCCCGCCTGTGGAGGTTGAAAGATTTCGTAGTGCTGTATGGCTCCGTCGATCCGGGAAAAAATATGCCAGCACGATATTGGTAATATCAAGGCTACATCACACTAAAAAGATAGAAAATGCAATCATGCTCGCAAAACTTTTAAAAAAGAATAAAATAGCAGAGGGTATGACGATTGTAGGAAATTTATCTCCTGATAGTCTTCAATATTATTCTTACCTAAAGCAGATGGTAAAAGAGTATAACTTAGGAAAATATGTAAAATTTGAGGTTAATGCGAACTTTGGGAAGCTCATCGATCTGATGCGTCGATCCAAAGTCTATCTTCATCCTCTGCCAGGTGAACCTTTTGGGATATCGATTGTAGAGGCCATGAGTGCCGGCTTGATCCCAGTCGTACCAGATATAGGAGGACATACAGAATTCGTACCTTCAAAATACCAATATCACACCTTCGGCGGAGCAGTTGAAGCCATTGCGAAGGCAATAGAAGCGCCTTATTCGGAGAGAAATCAGTTGAGTGGTTCGGTGAGAAAATTTTCTGTTTCTAATTATATTCAATCCTTTCAGAAGATCCTGAGCAGGTTATCAGAACAGACCTGCGTTGTGAAAAATAAAACAACGTGAAGGTTACTCCCGTTCACATACCATAATCATCGATTTCAATTTCATACATGGCCCTGCAACATGTTCATTAATCATCGATTCCAAGATAGAAGAGAAGAAATTCGACATAAAACCATAGATGGACCTATGAAAGTTTGGGCGTTCTACTTTCTGGAGGTATCGTCATTATTTTTATCGGATTGACTTGAGGAGGAGCGCCTAAATATTGCTGATAATAAGAGGCGTCCTAATACTAAATAAGCCAATTAAATATTTAGCCGACCGACTGAGTACATTATGCGGGCGGAAGCTGGTGCTTTCCATCTAAGTGAATTATAGTACGAAATGTCACATTGGTCACCATTATCAAAAAAAGACTGGGCTACTTTCCCCTTGAGCTAGAGGGCGTAGTAGAAGGAGCATCTGGTGCTATTCTTTCATTAACTTTTTGGTAACTTTATAATCTCATCACAATCATATCTACTTGCCAGCATATTCCGCGCTATCAGCAAAAATTCATTCTTAAATATTGTTTATCTGTTAATACAGAATTTAATTCCTAATACTATTATAAAAGAGTATTCAAAGATATATGAAGACATTATGATAAAGTTACGGCAGTACAAAATCAACCCCGGCTTAATAGTTATAGATGTTCAGAATGGCTTTGTAAGCAAAGGCGGTTCTTATGATCTTTTGGGAATGGACACTTCGCATTACGAAAGCGTTATTCCCAAGATAGGCCAGCTCATCAACAAATGCCGAAATGCCGGCATACCAGTTTTTTATACCCAGGCTGTCAGAGAGTCCTCTGGGATTGACTTACTGACCAGGACACACAAAATCCTACCCAAGGCGCGAGAAGAAAGAATCATGAAAAAACCTATCTGCGTCAGAGGCACATGGGATGCAGAGATTGTTGACGACTTAAAGCCTCTTAGTGCCGATCACATAGTGATAAAGAGAAGAGATTCCGCCTTTCACGATACAGAGATTGGGGTATGGTTAAGAAGCCTTGGAGTTGACACCATTATTTTTTGCGGCATTGACACATCGATTTGTGTAGAGACATCTATTAGAGATGCATTTAATATCGGATATGACGTAGTGCTAATTTCCGATGCCACGGCATCTAGTAACCTAAAACATTATGAGTCAACTTTAGAACACGTTAGGGGCTACTACGGGTTGGTAATGGACATTCAGGAGCTTTCCAGATACTTGCCATCGTCTCTGCCGCATCAAACTCAACCACATTTATCGAGAGCCAATGAGAAACGACACGAATAGATAGGGGATATACACTTTCAGATTACGCCTGCCGTACGAAACTTTCTAGGTAGATAGGAACGAAAGCGTTCATTTTGATCTCAAATTGAGAAGCGTGTCCAAATAAGGCAACTCGTAATCTAACATCGAGGATATTTTCACTCTAATATTCTTCGTCTTCTTAACACCAGGTAATTAGAGTGCCTTTCACGCGGTAAGCGACGATAACCTAGCGAACCTAGAAGGACCTGACAAATTTCTAATCAATTCCTTGCAGACAGATGCGATCTTCGGGCAGAGGTAGGGCTTCTTGTGTGTGTTGATGATCCTCCATTCGTAGTTTCAGTCATCAACTCCGCATACCTCATACCATCTCGGCGTATGGCAGCTAGAAGTTCTTTTTCATCATCTATCGTACCTACTAATGCCTCTATGCCATATTCAGGGACTTCGTTGCAATCTGGAATTCTCATGCGTTTAGGGTCCTTTGCTGTTATCTCTTCGTGTTCAGTCGTACAGCAGTTGGTCAACATATGAAAGACCTCCGAAGAGAGATTTATAATTTGCTCATGATAATCCAACACAAATTTTGTTCCAGCCAGAACCGACAAGCATTTTGGCAACAGGTTTTGCATTTGTGTTGGTGAAAATCTACCAAGCAACCATGATCCACTTATTATTAAGGATTTTTCTAATTTGGTCTCATCAAATAGGCCCTGACAGAGAAGAAAAGTTGGTTTGTGGTAGAGGGTCGCCGGAGATGAAATTCTCGCGGGAATCAGCAAAAGAAGATAGAAAAATGGAGTTTGAAGGCGCTCTCCCTACCACCAAACTTCTTTAGTACAAAAGCTCCATCGAATATATATGCACCAACAAAGGAGACGAATAATAATAATTCCTATGGTCGACAGCGGTGATCCACATATGTGGAAATCTACCTTATGTAAAGCAAGTAGTTTCCTAGAGGAAACTCAGCACAAGGTACTTCAAGGAGTAAATCCTGGTGGAATATACGAAGCAATATGGTGCAGAGACGCCTCATACATAATCACAGATTGGTTTCTATCCGGGAACATTGATGGAGCCATTCAACAGATTTTTCTAATTTGGTCTCATCAAATAGGCCCTGACAGAGAAGAAAAGTTGGTTTGTGGTAGAGGGTCGCCGGAGATGAAATTCTCGCGGGAATCAGCAAAAGAAGATAGAAAAATGGAGATTGAAGGCGCTCTCCCTACCAGCATATGCCATGCCGGTTTCTCGGAAGTCTTTGGAAAGGACCCTGATATAGATTCTACGGCCTTGATGATATCCACGACATCTTGGATCTTGAACAAGATTTTACTGAAAAAACCGACATCAAAACATTCGACTCCACGACCAATAGCAGCCCCTGAAGATAAAGCGGGATACGTCCCCGCTCCACTATCAAGGCTAGGAATAACAGATCCTCCAGAAGTTACTGAATTCGTGGTTCCAAGAATGCTCAAGGCAGTTAACTATCTGATTACCCGGGACATTGACCGAGATGGTTTATTGGAACAGGGGTATAACGAGGACTGGATGGATACTATGCTCAGAGCCGGGAAAATAGTTTACAGCCAAGCCTGTTGGTTACTTGCTTTAAATAACTTTGCCGCTCTATTATTCGAACTCGAAAAGAATAGTGAAGCTAACGATATGTTAGATTTGGCAGGCAAAGCTATACGGGGTGTGGAGGACAAATTATGGTCGGAGGAAAGTGGCTCCTATACAAATGTTCAAGACACGGAATATGTTGGAGATCAAAGTAGCACACTTACTCAAGATATTTCGCATTATCTGGTAGCGACTACACAGGAACATTTAGCCGCTAGCACGCTCAAGAACTCTTACAGGGAATCAATACGCAAGCCAGCACAGATAGATCTTCACACAAGATCAGCCAAAACTTTAGATACAATCAAAAACAGGTTATGGAAGAATAATTGGCCCCTAGTCAACGAACGTGATCAAAAGATTACTGGTCCACGTATTCTTAGACCCCAGGAATACCATAATCAAACGTTGTGGCCTTGGGCGACGGCAACAGAGATTTTGGCAAGAAGTAGGTTTAATAGGATCCAAGAATGTGATATTCTGTTCTCGAGGCTCATTTCAGAGAATCGTCCATCCGCGCGCCATCGCGGTATTCCGGGAATCGTTAATCCGCGCGCGTATTATGAATGGATAAACCCGCTTACCGACGAGGGAGGAGGAGTGTTCCCATTTAGAACAGGAATATCAGCGGTAAGAATTGTCATTATGGAAATTCTCGAGAGAATTAGAGCATCTATGTTGTACCGCTCAACCGAACCCTACATCAGCCCTAATCAATGGTAGAACGTTGCAAAAAGTATTTAAAAAGCATATGCTGATTTAAACCCGCCAAAAGGTGTATGTGAATTTTCACCATTTGGTGATCACGATCATTTACAGGTAAATGCAGTTTTCCGATTTCTTCGTTCTCGACGGCTATACATAATCATTGTACCTATTACGCCATTTGTCTGTCCAAGACTAAGTAACTTATCCTCACCAACGATAATTTTGAACAGAATATTTCACACAGATTTTGACAAACTATAACATGGATCGCGAAAAGCGCTGAGATACTAACGAAGAGGGATGGTCATAGCGAATAATCCCCTTATTTTGTATAAGTAAATGGACTTATGTTCTTAATCAATCATATTTTATATTAGGTAATACCTAACGAATAAAAACTAGTATGGCTCTATGCGGTTGCAGATGTATCAAATGTAAGAATCAACATCTGGAGAGCTTTAGGTTTGTTGGCAGTGACGGATTCGATGACATGCATCATACGTGTCTGTCATGTAACACACATTTCAGTCATGTCGACGGGGAAACATACGATACCTGCCAAACGTGCCACTATTTTCAATCCTGAAATTACCCTCATTTCTTCAGTTTCAATCACACGCATTTTACTCTCCGAGATCACCAGTTATCTACAAGAACAACAAACCACGCAAATATTTTATTTTATTTTTTTGTTGATTGGTATAGCTAAGTGAATGTTACAACAGCCTCCTACAATATCTGTACGGGCAGTTATGGATTATTATATCAATTTGCGGCGCTAGTGGGTCACAGCCTTCCTTCAACAATCGGTTTGATTACTCCCCTCTTTGGAAACATATTGGATATTTCTAATCATAGTTATTGTTGGAGCAATGCCGATAAAGGTCTAGGAATACTGCTATCGTTTGCATAAATTTTGAGCTGAAGAAGAGACTTATCGGACGCTACGTAAAACTAGATGCCATGCAGGCAGTATCGAAATTTATTATCATCTTCATTACGGCAGGATTTTCGCTATCACTTTGGTCAATCAGCAGATAAAAGATCGGGCGGCCTCACATCGATTTATCTGGAGTCTAAAAGAGAGTTATCATCGGTATCACGAATACAATCTGTAACAACCAGTTTTATATCCTGGAATTTTACGTTACCTTGTGGAATTTTTCTTGCCGATTGCATAGCCTTTAACCGCATTTCCATTTGGTCTCTATGATCTTGGCATACCACAGCAATCATATACTCCTCACTATTATCTCCTACAGAGACAATATATGACGGAGGTAAAGGGCAATCAACGTCTTTATCTCTAAATGAACATGTCTTAGGTAATACCATATTAAAGTCATTGCTGCAATCTAATATATCAGTTGCATTCATTACCAAACATTTTAGTGTGCAAGAAAGTGCAACGATATTGTGTACCTGACTTGGATTTGAACAAAATAGGTTTTCAGTAGATGCGCATGATCTTCAAATTGATCTGCAACATAGTTATCGATCTAAGCTTCTGGCTACGTGATCTTGTCATCAGGAAGACGTGCAAATGTATGGTCCACGTCTTAAGGTATGAATGAAAATCGGGATAATATCTATTACAACTACTGAATCGGTTAATTTCTTTTATCTAGTTCTGCGCGGATGACTTTTTGTATTACTTTTTAGTTGATCTGTAGTACTTCCTATCAGGAACAAAGGTCTTACATTGGCATTTATAGATTAAACATTTCATCTTGTCACTGGCGGCAGTTCTATCGTGATCAATCTTTTGATGTTCACACTTTATACATCTGAGAAGTAGATCGGATTCAATATTCATTATTATATACATTGTAACATTCTATGTTTTATCTGTTTACTGCAGAGGCAGCGGATCTGTTATTTCATTCCTTCCAACTGGACTACGTAGATTTTTGAATCTATATTGCATACTTGTACATTGAGACGACTTAATATCATATTATAGAAATTGACATAGACTTCAGCTAGGTTGGATTTCTCATAAATAGTTGGTTTAACTCTATCTGGAAAACGAAATGTAGAGATAGGAGCGGTTAGTCGGGCTAACTTTAGGAGCGGCAACTAAAATAAAATTAATGTATAAAGCATGCCTATATTTTAATCAGCTGAAAGAATATTTGACATTTAAGTTGAAGTCTGAGCGAGCTGCTCGGCACGCTCCTAGAGACCTAGTTCACCATGTGGTGCTGCTCAGTTGTCGCCTCACATAAGTTTCTATACTACAGGTTTATTCTGCAACTATACAACTCAGGAAGTTACAATCCGGTACCGTTGTTACCTGTAGGTAACTCACCAATTCGATAATGAAGAGTCTGGTTTAATAGAACATGAATGAGGAACGCGATGTTTTAGTACAAAAATGAAAGGGGTATCTGTATCGTAGATAGAGGAAATAGCTCGTGCTAAATAAGTCAAATGAAAGGTTGTAAGATACCTAACCTCCTTATGTTGTCACATGGAAAATTAGGTTTCGGTCGTATCTGCCAACAACACTCTCCTTTATTGAGGGTAACCGTAAAATTATCTAAATATTATACTCCGAAGATTTTACTTAATGCTTGGCCGTGATATACATCCTAAATAGGACTGGGACCCGTCGTACATGAATGTGGGCGGTGTTGTGCCTACAAGATACCCTTGACAGAAGTAACCTTTTCGTTGGCTGGTATATAATGTTTCTCGAGCTCATCTAATCTTCCAATAGAGCCCACATTATTTTGAGTACTGGAATATGACGAATCAAGTCGAATTTTTTGTAAAAATGAGAGAACTTCTTCACTCGTTACGCCGTGCTTCACATCATAGTTTATCTGTCTGCAACAATGTGTTATTGTCCCGTATCGCTTATGCTGTCTTCGTTGCCAGCTAGATGCGTTCTCTGATAATCCTGTTACAAACTTTACAATTGTCTTTTCCATGTGTTCTACATGCCATTCCCTCATGGGAAAACTGTTATTCGCCAAAAAAGTTCACATTTCATAATATGGAGCTTACATATATTGCAACCTATTCTCTATAGAAGGATTAATCGTATAGAGACGATAAGTTCATCTAATAAGCATGTTGACCTATCTACAGGGGGGTCCAATTCTTGTGTTTGCTAATCGACAAATGCTGTGTTAGTCGGACCTTATGTCTGTATCCAGCAGGCATTATTCAAACAAAAGCTACGCAATGGATATTAGCGTTTCCGATGTCAGAGCGGGCTGATCTTAGGAGATTCAAGATTTTTCAGAGGGCACAGCTCTAGCCAGGTTTACTTCCGTGATCCATTCACATTTTACTCCAGCTTTATTATGATGATTTTCAACTGCTGCGACATCAGGGGCATCCAGTATGCAAAAGCAAACATTTGCCTCCTTATTATACAATAAATTTACATGACTGACGCCGAACTCATCTGTAGGAGCATTGCAAAGCTCCTTTAAATGCTCTTCTGTGAAAGGGACCTTATGAACATCCAGAAATACGGGCAACTAGTCAAATAAAAAACATCTCACTTTTAAACATTTATCCATGCTCACGATCATAATTCTTTTTTTATTCGGTATATATTAAAAATTTCCTAGAGATGAAGGATCTCTAGGCAAGGATTATTAGCTTACTTTAAACATCCTGACAAGGATTATTAGCTAGCTGACTTTGTCACAGATTGGCATCCCGCTCAAATAGAAATCCAGTATGCTAGCGAAGATATAGCAAGATTACCGTCAGAGATTGTATTACGATTAATTTTGTACATGTACTTAAATGGGCGCGGCCACAGCTACATGATCTGAACAGATCATATCATTGCTTTCCCAAAGAAGAAATCTTAAATTGATGATATGCGATGACATGCTAAACATTGTAACGCTATCTCATTCTCAGAACGGCTCAGAATGCTAAATTTTTTGGATCCACAACTTTTACATATCGGACAGTTTCTTGCTTTCACTTTCATCATCTGTTGCTTGTCTTTTAATAATAAGATTCATTCTTCAATCTATTATTGCCACTCAACAACAAGAGAAACTCTAACAATATTCGAATTAGCATACTATCGCTGCGGAGAATGGGCTCAAAATCTTTACATAATAGAATCAATTATAGATAGTGGTAATAACGAATACATTGAAAGCAATGTTAGTCGTGCCAGTAATAGCAGTACTATTAAGCACCGTCGTGTGAAATTCACAAAGTGCATTCGCGCAAGCAACAATGAAGTCTCCAAATGTTCCTAGTCCGCCAACCGCCCCGCCGGTCTCACCTCTTGGGTTAATAGTCCCTACGCTCGGGGCCCACTATGCGAATTGTATTGCTATTATTATAAAGTCTACTCGCCTCAATTTTGTCGGCCGACTTAACAGGCCTAGACGTGAGCCGATATGCTAACAGAACCTAAGATAATAAGCCACATATACGAAACAAGTGAGTAAATAAGTAACTGTAATTATCATAATAGCTACCATTCATCCTGATTGTAAAGAATGCAGGCTTACTGGCGACCTTTAAATATTTAGAAAGACATAATAAGTCAGATAAATTACTTTTGTCGGCCAGGTTATATTTTCGTAACATGTTTTTTATATCCGGACCCATCGTCCTTCTCAATAGAGAAAAAGAGAGTGAGATATACTTATCATGATTGTTGTCACTAAAGTGGAACCTGAATATGCTCTGAGGAATCAACTGATTGGAATTAGACTCAATTTGGAAAATCGTGGAATTGAGGAGAAAAGAGCCGAAATTTTAGTGTACATTTCGGAAAAAAGTCAACGTGTTGCTAATAACATATTCGATAAGAGAGACAGTCTTAATACACTTACAACAGAAGTAATTAGTGCAGATAAGCCTGCTAGTGTATATGTACCATTAAAGAATGGAATATTGGTTGACCGTGGAGTTATATCTTATACTATCGAAATAAAACAACTTTAGGAAAAAGGGGATCCGTCCCTATCGAAAAGGTAGACAGTTGCAATTTTCGATCCCCTACTGGAAACGCTGCTGTCAGTTGTGGCTGCATAAGTTATACTGAACTAACATGATGACTGATCCAACATCTACAGTCATCATCATAAAAAAAATGAATCCGAAAGAAGATCTCAACTTTTTCTTTTACACGACAGAATACACAAAAAAATATGCTAAGATATAAAACTTGACATAATGTAATTTCACTGGGGTGACAACATCTACATTGTAAATAAGCCAAGAAGTTAAATATCTAGGTACGAGATCGCAAATAGTCTCATCAACTGAAAATAGGATATAGAATAATTCGTTCGGTAGTTGAGATTTAATGTTTTTATTGATTCTTGGAGGCTAGAAACCTCACAATCCACCAGATAATAACAAGATTAAGAATAGCAACAAGACTAAATCCAATGATGACAACATTATAGCCAGATTAGTATTAGGCCTAATGATGATTTACTATTCGATAGAAAGATAGAAATCGCAGCAGAAGGAATAACACTGGAGTGTTATAGAGCATTCACAAGAATTTGGAGAGAATTCGTTAACTATTGTTGATTTTATAATTGCTCTAAAGGTTATAGCCTCTAAAGGTAAAAGAATGAATTACAAGTAGTGGAAATAATTGTTTTGTCACAAGAAGTCACAAGAAGTACATGGTACCTCTATAAGAGATAATACTGAAAAATTAGTCTGATCTGAGAATATCGGCTCGGATTAGTCAATTCGATTAATTATCTCCAAAATGCTATTGTTTAGAAATAACTTGACCTTCAACAATTAGCTAACCGAATTTCTTGGAGTTTGAACTTGAAATAATTTCTCCAGTAGTACTATCAAGGAAATAATCATCGTTATTGTATTTTACCTGCCATGCAAAATAATTTCCTGTCGTTATCGTAGGGTTGGTTTTGCCAATATATTTTCCAATTGAATTAGAATTTATATTAGATCCAAAAATGCTGCCATCACCTTTGATATATACATAGCTAGCTAAGAAATCATTTACATTGTAATTGGTCAGGTTCAGTGTATGTGCTACAATTGATACTGCTTCTTGGCTTGTTATTGGCGCAGAAAAGAATGTAGGAAAGAATAGCGAACCTTCCAATCCCAGATATACAACCAATGTTGCAGCTATCGCGACTGCAATAGAAATAGGTATTTTCTTGTCCACTATCTTATTTTAGTTTTTAGTCCCTTTAATATTATATCCTGCTCCTATTCAAACACTCAGCTAATGTGATTAGGTTGCTATTCCAATCATCCAAGATCTGTTTTTGACTTCTAGTACTGTACCATACCAAGAGACAACATATTTCAACTTGTACTTGATCACACTCATCAAGCCGAAGCTGTTGCTTCTTATCCTGTAGAAAACAATGTGTATTTTATGTTCAAAACTCAAATCTGATCTTTCCCCAATCAGTGTACATTTAAAAGAGGTCGTTGAATGTGAGAATAACTGGGGGGCTATCGTCTAGCTTGGTCTAGGATACCATCTCACACTGAGTGAGGTACAGGCCTGGGGCGCTGGCGGTCGTGGGTTCAAATCCCACTGGCCCCAATATATACATGGGTTCATATACTTGAGTTCGGTAATATACGATATAATAGAAACGGAGAACGAGGTCTAACGTAAATGCCAGCAAAACTTAGTACTACAATTAACAAAATTTCATCTGTGCCCAATCCTAACAATTCTGTTATAATACGGGATTTTTCTGAATATATGAAAGGGAATGGGTCTTCGGAGCATCATCAAAACAACAACTTGAAAGCGCTCGTAGCATTTGCCAAGTTTCTTGGACCACATGTTACCTTCTATGATATACAGAAAAAGGAGCAAATCACAGCGTTTCTAGATACTAAGATAAATAGTGAAGACACTGAAAAGAAATGGATAACTACATGGAATAACTATCTTACCAGGCTCAAGCTCTTTCTACGATGGCTTTACAATATGAGAGGCAAAGACTCTGAGGCCGTCGCACCACAATCCGACTGGGAAACTCCTACATTCGCTAGAATCAAAGAGAGGAAGACGAAAAGGATAAGCCCATATTCAGAAGCGGAGTTATGGGAACGTGACGAAATTTTATTTATTCTCAAATTCGAACCACATAAACGTAATAAAGCTGCCTTAGCCCTCTTTTGGGATCTTGACGCGAGAAACCATGAAATCACTCTATTAAAAATTAAACATATTCGATTGCGGGAACGTTATGGCGAAGGTGAGATTCCATACCAAGCCAAGACCGGTAGCGGTCCTGTTCTACTGACCTGCTCATTCCCATACGTGCGAGATTGGCTTAATGAACATCCTTTCAGAAATGAGCCAGAGGCAAGGCTTGTCTGTAATCTTCTCACAGGCGGACCTGTCAAATCTGATGCAATGTGGACAATGATGAAGCAATTACGACAAAGGGTAATCCGTTTGATTGAAAATGGTTCCATAAGCAGTACAGAAGAGCGACAAAACTTAGACCATTTGATTAAAACAAAGAAGTGGAATCCTTATTGCATACGCCATTCTGCAATTACTGCGGACTCTGACTATCTTCCAGAATATGCCTTAAAAAAGAAGGTTAGATGGTCTATGAATTCAAAGCAAGGTTCCAGATATATCAAGAGACGGATGGGCGATGATTTAAAGAATCAAATTCTAGTACGCAATGGAATTATTTCTGAGGAATCTGCTGCAGCTCACAGAAAACCGTCAGTTCTCTGTTGTGCAAGATGTAGCATGGTAAATGCAATAAATAATGAATTCTGTTCTAAATGCAGTTATCCGCTGACACCTCAGGCTTATGAGGAGATTAAAGCAAGCGAAGATCTGAAACTAAAGTCTATGGAGCAAAAACATGAAAAGGATATGAAAGCCCTACGTGAAGAAATGAACCAGCAGTTCAATCAGATCATGACAATGATACAGCAGAATCCCAAATTAGCACAAGTTAAACCAGAAGCTTTAGTGAACAAGATTGTTGATTAGAACAAAAATAAATAGATATTTAGAATTAAGAAACCGAACGTCAAATGATATCTTGATTCCTAGATTGATTATCCCATTGCTGTTGTCAACTTATGGATCTATCTACCTCTTAAAATTACCATGATGCAACAAAGTATGCCAGATATATTATCCTTCATGTGACGATCTGTAATCATAATAATAAGCATCATCAATATCATCTTGATGTCGATCCATATCTTCTGCAAGCGTCTTCATTTCATCATCCTTATATTTTAAATCCCATCGATATAGTTTATTTTTGGCATAAAAATATTCTCTAATCCCCTCACTTGCATTAATACCGTCTAAGAAATCCAATAATTCTTTAGCTTCTTTTTCCATACTATATTTCTTCAATATTTGGGTATGTTCTTTTAGCTGTTGTGTGATATTTCTTTGCAGAATTGCATTCGAAGATCTAATAGTATCTGAAATTACTTCTTCTGATATTCTAGATGTCATTATCTGATATGAGCGAGCTTCAATGTGTGCAAATTTTGCAAAGATCATAGAGTATAGTTTGCTTATGAGATATTTGTCTTGAATTACTTTTGACCAAATTATCATTCGAATTAAGTACATCTTCAAGAGTTCTACAAAAATATTAAATGGTTGCCACATAAGACTCATCGCAGATAATAAATCTATATGAGGCTCCCTCACGTCTTGTTCCAAAGCACTTATTGCATCTGTCCGTTTCTTATTGCATACATCTACTGTTTTCTCCAAAATCAAGTAGTAGATTTTTTCAAATTCTTCTAGCTCATTTAAAATGACTGTCAACGGATTAGCTCCATTGACTAAAAGCGGTTTGTTTCTGGCCTTTGGTTTTGGTTTTTCTCCTTCAGTTATAACATTTTCATTCTTTAGGTTCAATAAGATTCTAAATAATTTTTTTCTTCCGATTCGATTTTGTCCTCTTAAAATATCCTCTGCAATACAACCTGATTTATTTTGTATAAAATCTATCACTATCTCGCGAGATTTTTCTTCGTCGAAGATCTCTATCTCTAATGATTCATCAATAGCCATTAGATTCGTTCCACATCAATATCCATCTACAACCATTGATTATATTAGCCATATGGTATTGACAAGCACTATAGCCATCAGCCGTCATACCCGAGATTTATTAAAAACCTTGGGTAGAAAGGGAGACACATACGACGAATTAATACGACAGTTGGTTGACGTTACAAGAAAGACTAGAAATCAAGAGCCGTCCTGTCGTAAATTTGCAGGTCCGCAATCAAGCGAATCCGGGAGCACACGAGTGTCGAGCGCCGATGAGCCAAGAAAGTGTAGATCCTACGCTTAATAATAGTAACCTCTGTGAAGCAGCTGGGTGCTTTGCAAAAGCAACTATGTTGATTGAAGTTAAAGTCGGTGAAAAAGGGAACATTCCACTAATGCTATGCAGTAAGTGTGTAATCAAATTCGAAGACACCGATACTGGATGCGTGGAGCTTGAAGAAACAGGATAGTGAGAAACACCAAATTGGCTAGCGGTAATCTCCATTGTGGCGCGAAAACTCTGCATGAACAGTCGGATATCAAAATCATAATTAATGAAGAATATGCCAGTTTAGTGCCAAAGATTTCTGAATCTGAATATGAAACAATCAGACAATCTATCAAACAGGTTGGTCAGCATGTTCCCATAATCATAAATCAAAAAGGAGAAATTTTAGATGGTCATACCAGATTGAAAGCATGTAAAGAACTTGGAATAACACCTCGAACAATGATGAGAGAAGAATTTGAAGATCCGCTACTTGAGAAGCGATCCATAATAGACATAAATCGTAATCGTAGACACTTAAACCCATTTCAGAGAATTGAATTACAGTACAAGGCAGAGGTGATCGAGTCTGAGTTAGCAAAGAGAAGACAATTATCAACCTTGCCAGAAAAAGGACAGAAAGAGTTCCAATCAGTGTCAAGCAAAAATTTGCCTAACACACAGACAGAAGAACGAAAGGGAAGACGAGCTCTCGACATATCTGCAGCGAATGCACATGTTTCATCTGAGACATATCGTAAAGGTAGAGAGCTCATTAAAAAAGCTCTTCCTGAAGAACTCGAAAAGCTCAGAACCGAGAAACTAAAGATCGATAAAGTATACAGACGAATAGAAAAGCTAGAGAAAAGGCAGCGGTTGATAGAAGAAGCTGCAAAGAATCGCAATAATTCGTTACCAAAAGAGTACAAGTTGATACTTGGTGATATGAAAGAAAAATGTAAGGATATTGTAGATGACTCTGTAGATCTGATATTCACTGCCAGAGTTTTGAAGCCTGGTGGCAGCTTGGTGACCATTATCGGTGAGTATTCATTGCCACAGGTTATTGACGTTCTGAGAAAATCAGGCTTAAAGTATAATTGGGCATGTTACATGAAACACGCAGGACCAACCCAAGCAATGCATGGAAATCATGTGATTGTATGCGGAAAAATATTATTACGGTTCTATAAGGGAGACAAGCTAATTGATACTACAAAATACGTCACAGATTTCGTAGAATCAAAACCTCCTGACAAGAGCTTACATGAATGGGCTCAAAGTCCAATAGAAGCAGAACATTTCATTTCAAGGCTCACAGTTGAGAACCAGCTCGTATTAGATCCGTTCATGGGTTCCGGAACTACTGGGATTGCTTCGATTAAGTTAAATAGACAATTCATTGGCATTGAGATAGACCAAGAAAGGTTTGATATTGCTAAATCAAGGCTTTGTCTAGCAGCTTCGCAAACACAACCTGAAAAGGAGAGATTGTAGTTAAATGGCTTCTCCTGAACAAGAATTCCCTATGAATGACGATATTAAACAGGAAATCAACACATTAGGCATCTCTAGAGTATGTTTAAACCAGTCTAGCGAACATATTCCTGATGGTCTAATAGTATATTTCACAGCGGCAGACTCGCCACCTATCGAATCTAGGTATCATTTTAAACACATGAAACAGACGTTGTACGGTGAACTAAAACCTGCACTCATCAAGTCAGGTCGATTTGACGGTAGAACAATAACCAAGATTATGGTGCTACTTGCGAAGGCATGGCGTGAACGTGTAGAGGCTGAAAAGAAAGAAGATGCTGATAAAAAGACCAGATACGAGAAGGCGAGGGCAGCGGAGATATCTGTTATCAATGCTGAGATCGATCGTGTGAAAAATGCTAATGCTGGGATATCGTCAGAACAATGGGCAATTGGTTTATCTGAACGATACACAGAACTACGCAACACTGTAAATGCAAATATTCCAGAGATTTGGCCTGGACTAGAATTTGAACTATCAAGTCTCAGAATACTGAACATACATGAATGCAGTTTACCATTTATTGGAATCATTCTCGGAAGACCTAACAGCTATAAGACAATTGTAATCAGTCTGCTTAGACGGTGGCATTGCACGTTTTACACAGATAGTTTTTCGCCAAAGGCCTGGATCACTCATACCACAGCGGTAGACTCGGAAGAGGAATTAATGAAGATAGACATGTTA
>WNFX01000822.1_pt1 | contig 32389 bp, 27 predicted proteins | sample 5400111 | NCBI WGS metagenome assembly WNFX01 (sample SAMN13153363, study PRJNA577476) | soil metagenome | isolation source: 40 cm soil or saprolite under grassland replicate 1 | place: USA:California | collected 2016-06-15 | reverse complement strand
AATGTTTGTCTCATTGCATGTTATAGTAACCAATGTTGATACGCTTTTGTGTTGAGGATTAGTTGTGATTTGGTTAAATTTAGCGGTTCCCTGGTTAGATATTCATTACCAACCATGGACTAGCAGCTCATCTAGTGCCTTTGCTTCGCATGCCACCGGAAAAATTGTCATGCCTGTCTTTTCGCGGAGGAGGTCAATAGTCTGAATATCTGTAGGATGAGCCATTGCTACCGTAAGGCGATTATGATCCCGGCCAACAGGTGCGCAACGTAATTCAAGCGCCAGGGCATAGGGAATTAGTTGCTTTAAGCGGGGCGCTAGTCGCTTCGGTAATTGCATATATGGAATGCCATTACTGCGCGCAGCGACAAGGGAATCGTCCTCCTCATCCTGGAGACGATTTAACAGTATGCCTTCTGATAAGCCGATTGACCTGGCTCCGTGCAATTGAGTGATTACAGCCGGACGTAGTATTATCCTATATGCTATAAAACCTGTATGGTAAAGCATTTCTTCTAAGGAAGCGCCTGGTTTGGGGTAAGAACCGATGCCTATACTAATATCTGTTTCGCGTTTCAAGGGTGGGATAACAGTCTCTGGTTGTAGAAGATTTATACTATAATATACTCTCTCCAGGAGGGTTTGTGCCCCTTCCTGATCAACCTCGGGTAAAATCATGGCAACGCTAGCACCTGCATGTATCACCATATGATCGCTGCTTCTAATGGTGCGGCGCACATTTATCAGTACCTGTTCCAGGAGATTGGCAGGAGCATGGTAGCGCTGCCGTTTATGTAATATGGCTGATTTCGGCACGATATGAATATGCTCAAGCTGTGAGATATGTAGCAACAATATGCTCAGGGATGCGGAACGTTGAAAGTAGCTGTTGAGTATAGTGCGCAAGAAGCTATTCATTTCAGTTGTGGCAGGTGTGACTTCTACAAACTGCTCGAAATTTTCTGTATGTTCGTCACATGATGCCTTATGTAGCGCAGAGAGTGGCTGGCAAGTGCAATGGTCCGTTGCCGGACTAGTGAGATAGGTTAGCTCCGGGATTGATACCCCTCTTCCCTGATATTTCATAGACTGTCGCCTTTGAAAATAAATGAACTCGTAGAAATATGAAATAGATTGTGACACTGATTATAGTGTGGCGAAGCAACGGAAATGATTTAGAGTATGTTGAAGTATGGTTAAGAAAGGGGAAAATCGGTTAAGAAGAAAGAGAGGTGCGCATACATTGAAATGATGTATATGTCATTTCAATGTATGCGCACCTCTCATCTTACGGTTCGAAAGTGATAGGCGCTGTAAACGTATATCCAACGCCTGGCACTGTCATAATATATTGTGGATTGTTGGCTTCTGGTTCAACTTTCTGACGCAAGTGACGAATGTGAGTTTTTACAAGACCAGAGTCACCGGCTTCATCATATCCCCAGACACGCTCGATAATCATATCGGTTGTTAATACCTGGCCGGTATGTGTGATAAGTAAGTGGAGCAGGCGACTCTCCGTGGGAGTCAAACGTACTTTCAGACCATCTCGAGTCACCTCATGGCGCATCGCATCTAATGTCACTGGCCCGACACTAATCGCAGATGAATTGGAGGATCCTTTCGAACTGTTTGAACGACGCATAAGAGCCTTAATACGAGCAAGTAGTTGCTTTGGACTAAATGGTTTCCGTAGATAGTCGTCGGCTCCCATCTCTAACCCACGTATCTCATCATCTTCACGGTCATGTGCGGTCAGAATCAAGACCATTGAATTGGTTTCACTCCGCATTTGGCGACATACTTCGAAGCCATCTAGCTTTGGCATTTGCACATCCAGGATCACAAGGTCTGGTAATGCTTCACGCCATCGTTTGATAGCCTGTTCACCATCAAATGCGCGTATAACATCATATCCATGTCCTTTGAGCCAGTAGCTTAGCATATCAACCATGTCGCGGTCATCATCCGCCACCATGATTTTCACTCGCGTTTCCTCCTGCGGACCTGCTTTTCAACTATAGTTTTCCCCCGACGAAAGCAGGCCCTCTTTTGATAAAGTTTTCTAAGTGCTTCAACGTGATGAAATTGAGGCAGTAACATCATGGTACAATTTGGTGTATATAGAGTCAGAACTACTGACTAAAGGAGAATGCTATGATTCCACGTGAGGAACTGTTAACGCTGGCTCGTGAAGTTGCGCGACAAGCCTATTGTCCCTACTCTCATTTTCGGGTAGGCGCTGCCGTATTGGCAGGTGGAAAAACCTATGTTGGAGTAAATATTGAAATATCGAGTTATGGACTGACATTGTGTGCAGAACGTTCAGCGTTAGCTGCTGCGATATCAGCAGGAGCAGGGCCGATTACCCAGATCGCAGTTGCATTTATTGATGCATCACAGGAGGCGCCCATCCAAGAACGTACGCCTTGCGGCGCCTGTCGTCAATGGCTTGCGGATCTCGCTCCGAATGCCACTATTTATCTTGATGGCGATATGCGCGATTTCACAATTGAGGAGTTGTTGCCATATGCGTTTGGGCATCAAGCTAAGAGTACGTAGTGTAAGCCTCTACTCGTAATGTACAAAATGCCTCAAAAATAATCTCACATCCACTCATGAGTGGATATGAGAAAAATCCCCTTGACAAATCGCATACTTCTTGTGTACGCTATGATTCCCAGGACTTGTAGTATGTAAGGGTACATGGAAGTTGTGCCTGCCCCTAGCGCATTGATCCATCAAGGCTTTTACCTGTAAGGAGCTTGTATGCCAGCACGCTTTACCCTCGGTATTGAGGAAGAGTTTCAAATGGTAGATCGTCAAACAGGTCAGCTAAGTCCACATATCTTGACTATTCTGGAAAAAGGTGTTTCTCAATTTGGAGACAAGATCAAGCCTGAAATGTTGCAATCAGCAGTAGAAATCGTAACTGATGTATGCCCAAACATCACTGCTGCTCGTCTGGAACTGCAAAACATGCGCAAAATGCTGCTACACCTACTGGAAGATGAGGGACTTACAATCATAAGTGCGGGCACGCACCCGGATGCATCCTGGAAAGACCAGCTTTCAACTCCAAATGCACGCTATATTGAGTTAGAAGAACAACTTCAGGACGTCGTGCGTTCCATTTTAATTTTTGGTCTGCATGTGCATGTCGGCGTTGAGAATCATGAGATAGCAATAGCTCTCATGAATCAACTGCGAACCTGGATCCCGCATTTGCTCGCCATCTCTACCAATTCTCCTTTCTGGGGCGGACGTTTGACAGGCCTCAAATCGTACCGTTCCGTAATTTGGCGACCTTTCCCTCGCAGTGGCATATCTGAACCGTATATCTCCTGGGGTGAGTTCGACAGTTACGTACGAAGTCTTGTTCAGGCTGGCATTATAGATGATGGTAAGAAAATCTGGTGGGACATTCGCCCCCATCCATTTTTCCCGACTCTTGAGTTTCGTGTTTGTGATATGCCGACTACTATTGATGATACCCTCGCTATAGCCGCACTCTGCCAGGCGCTAGTAGCGAAGTTGACATGGCTACATACTCATGGCATGGCTACTCATGTACTGCCCCGGCACCACATAGATGAGAACAAATGGCGTGCTATGCGTTATGGTCTGGATGCCGAGATCATCGATTTTGTACAAAATCGACATTTGAGCATGCGTGATTCAATTGGAGAGCTACTGGACTTCGTAGATGATGTTCTGGATGATCTTGGGAGTCGACGGGAGATCAACTATCTTCGCATATTGCTCGATGACCCATCTGGGACAGGTGCGGATCGTCAAATCGCTATCTATGAGCAAACTGATAGTGTGGATGCCGTCACTCGTTATTTGATGCAGCAAACGCTGAAAGGCCTGACTCTCCACTCCACAAGTCCCATTTGATTGCTCGTCATGAAACAGGATGATATAATCCCATCGGTAAATACTCTCACGCGCTACAGTAAAGTGCCATGGACGAGGTTGATATTCAAATGGGTAAAAAACTCGTAATGTTGTTGCTCACAATGATAGTCCTGATTGGACTCTCCGGATGGTACATCGTCGGTGGCATTCAAGCCTATTCTCGCTATCAGCAGAGTAACATAGCTATCCAGGAACATTGTGGGGGTCAGGCACCTGTGCATATCTGTATACAGGCCCCATCAGAGATCTTGAGCGCATATTACCCTTTCTATGTTGCTACCCAATCTAATTTGTTTATCATTAACTACAGTAGTAGCAGTCCAATTACTCTAGAGATGAGTGTTAGCATCACAGGGTTTAGCCAGGTGGAGACGCATACAGTAAATGCGACTTCCAGTGTGCAATCAATCAGTTTTATGCCATTAGTGATTCGTCAAGCACTTCGCCAATTGACCACGGATAATAACACCTTGCTGCATGTCCGCGTTACAGATACAGCGGGACATGGGTATTATATTAACGATAGTCGGCTGTTGTTGCATTCGCGTTGGCTAATGCAATGGATTGCTGCAAATCGTTTGAAAATTGCCGCATGGGTAACACCTGATGATCCTACTGTGATAGCGCTGGTAAGCAAGTCTGCAGCACACTTAGCGTCAGAACCAACAGTGGCTCCCCCTGCAATGGTTGGATATGATAATAATAAGGCTAACCCCAGGGCTGTGAGAGACCAGGTTGATGCGATTTTTGATGCCATGCGACTTGATTACCATATACAATACATTCAGGCGAGTGTCCCATATGCAGGCCCTGGTGACAATAGTTTGGGTCTACAACATATCAAATTACCGTCCGAGGTGGTGCAGCAGCATAGCGGTATGTGTATTGAGCTGACTGCCTTGCTGGCCTCTGCGGTCGAACACATAGGATTGCATGCCGAAATCGTGATTATTCCCGGTCATGCTTTTCTGGGTGTCTCCGTGACGCAGAACGATTCGCAGTTTGAATACTGGGATGCTGTTCAAGTCAATTCCAACATTGCGGGGGATTCTGCTAACTTGTGGGCTGATAATGAATATATGCAGAATGCGAAGCAAATTGTAGACGCCATTGTGATCAGCGATGCCCGTAAACAGGGCGTTGGCCCGATGCTATGAATGCGTAAGCAAAAGAGAGGAATGCAACTACGGATAATGTAGATTTTCCAGCCTGGTTTAGCTTTGGCTGCATTGCTGGATTGGCCTCATGTATGCTCGCTATCGCAGTCAATGCGCTCTATACAACGTTGAGTAAACGTGGCACGACGAGACAACTTGCTGGCGCTATTGTCGCCTGCGTAATCTCTGCGTTGCTCTTGCTGCCGGCTATCATCTGGTATAACATACGTTTTAGCTCCGTACAGGCGGCCATTTCTGTTGCAGAGGTTACGCTGGCGCTTGTTTTTGTGACTCTATGTGGTTGGATACTTCCACTGAGTGTAACAACCTTCTACTGCCTCGTTGCGCAACCACGAGACTCGAATACCTCAGTACGTATTCCTCGCCAACTGAGTCATCGTAAACGTACCACTCGTGGCAATGCTATTGCAGGCACAGTGCCGCTACCTAAACGCCAACCGGGTGTACCTGCCCCTTTTGTCTTTGGTGAGGACGTTCCATGGGGCTGGCTGGAGTATCGCTCAGGGCGCTTCCAGGGACAAAAATTGGCGATGAATCGTACGGTGATTAGTATTGGACGTGAAGAGGATAATGATATCTGGCTGGATGACGAGACTTCTTCACGTTATCATGCTGAACTAGCCTGGGATGCAGAGCAGGTCTATATTACCGACTGTGATAGTTTAAACGGGGTGCTATTGAACGGGAGACGTATACGTGGCACTCTTGTTATTAAAAGCGGGGACTTGCTAGAAATCGGTTCGCACCGTTTTGTGTTTGAAAGCGCAGAACGTCCTATTCCGTTGGCAGAACAAGATGATCCTCTTTTATATCACTTGCGCCGCTCTTCTATCTCGCCGGGAATCGGTATTCCTGGCGAGGGACAGGGTCAGTATGGTAGAAGGCTTGCCAGCGCTAATGCACTGCCTACAAGGCCTCTGGAAGAAGAGACTCCCTTTGAATTCGATAGTCTCAAGTTAGATCCTGTAGTTGACCAATTACCGCACTCGACGCCTGGTGAAATAAATGTCGAGCCAGGTGATCCCGGCACATCGCAAGAGGTAGTAGGATTCAATCCAATTACTCCATCCCCACTACTCGACAGATCTGGCGGTCTTTGCTTGATCTGTAATGGAGAAATGGCAGGAAGAAGCTTCTTGCTAGATCGACCTGAATTAACTGTTGGACGATCTGCTAAAAGTGATGTGATTATTCACGATAACTCAATTTCAGATCACCATGCTATATTTTTATGCCGGGCTGATGGAGACTACGTGCAAGATCTGGCCAGTTACTGTGGCACAAAAGTGAACGATGAACCTTTGAAAGAGACGCGTTTGCTCCAGAAGTCAGACATCATTAGCCTGGGAAATGTTCACCTGGAGTATACCTTAATACCAGAAGCGCAAACTACATCTCTTCCTCTTCTCCCCATACCCGTCCGCGCTTACCCATTAAGTGGTCCTATTCCGCTGCGGTTGCCGAGCAAACCGCAATAGTCTCAGGGCGACCTGGTAGATCATCACCATTCTACCCGAATATTTGCCAATGCCTGTTTCGAGAGGATTGGTCTACCATGGCCGGGGTAGAGGTAGAGCACGCTCAGGCTGCGCAATGTTTGAAGCGTCATTTCCAGGTTGTGGCGGTTAGTACTTTCATGTACGAGCGCTGCTCTTCCCTCAAGTGTAACGAGAGTATCTCCACACACCAGTTCATAACTGAAAGGATTGTAGAGGCAAAGGCTTTCAGGTGTGTGACCAGAGCTGGCAATAACACGCCAGTTGAGATGATTTGGGAGACCTGAAACATCCTCTAACCAGATATCCACCATTTGAACCTGCTGTTTGTAACGGGATATATAGAGATCTAGATGGTGCAGCGATCCTGGTAAGGGGTGGTGGCTCCACATATGTCCAACGAAATGGCTTACTCCTGGGATGCTCCTGCTTTCCTGATGACTATGATCTTTCCAAGACTGCACCAGTTGTTGTGCAACTATCGAGGCTGCAACGGGGGCATTACAGGTCTGGCGAAGTGATTCGACCCCTGCTGTATGATCGGGATGAAGATGTGTCAGTACGATTAGATCGATATCGCCTGGAGTGCGGTGTAGGAATCGTTTGAGATAGTTTAAGGTCAGTTGTGTATTGATTACGGAACCCGGGTCAATAACGATGCACCGCTCATCATTGACAAGATATGTGTTTGCTCTAGAAAAGCGATCAGTGATGGTATGCACTTGTCTAACCTGTTGGGCAAATGAGGGTTGTTGTTGCCTGATCTCTGTAGCAGTGTCCAAGGTGCCTCCTGTAGGGAACAACACTTGTGGTTGCCCTAGCTTGAGTCTGATCGAAAACTCTATCGAAAATATCCTATCACTCTGGTCAAGAAATGAGCGTTTCTATCTATCCTTCTCTTCTTTGTATGTTATACTACATGCAATAGCAATCCCTCTCCAGGAGGTTAAAACCGATGTCACAAACCCACACAGGGGAATGGCCTGACTATGTTTATATCGTACCTCATGTCTACACAAAGGCGAAAGTGCGCCTGATTGGTTTAGGCGCCTATTCTCCAACAGGTATTATTACCAATGAGTTCTTCGCTTATATTTCCACGCGTTTGGGTGATCCTCGTAGCGCCGATGACCTGGAGCGCGTAACAGGTCTGAGTACGCGTCATGTACGAGCCAGCACGCTGGAACTATGCCGCAACATAGCGGGAGGAGAGGCCCCTGGCCTGATCGATGATCCAGGAGCGCCCAGAGACGAAACATTGGTGGATATGGCGGTAATTGCTGCCCGGCGTGCCCTTGCTAGCGCGGGTCGCGACGCTTCCGAAATTGACACAGTAATAGGAGCCTCTTCTTCTGATAACGATGCTTTTCCTACCATTGCTGGACTGGTACAGCATCGATTGGGATTAGGGCCTATACGCGCAAGCATGCTCAAAGGCGCCTGTGCTTGCCAGACAGAGGCTTTTCAGGTGTGTGCTGAAGTACTGTCAGCCAACTCTGCCAAGCTTGTACTCCTGGTTACCTCTGAAGGGTTACTTCCCAATATCTTGAATGTTCTAGATTGGAAAACAAGTTCACTGTTCGGTGAGGGAGCCAGCGCTTTTCTACTGGAATGGGGTGATGAAGATACCTATATCATTAATGGTTCCGATGCCAATCAGGCTTTCTCACTTTTCTACCAGACGCCGTTGCGGAAAGATGTAATCGAGATGGCAGAAGTTGATATGAAAATACGCGAGCTCTACCAGTCTGGAAAGGGTACAGAACTGAACAAGGTGCTTTCACAGTATATGGTGGGCTATACAAAGATGAATGGCAAAGAGGTTTTCCGCGAAGCTCCACGCGCTATGGCCGAATCTGTGGATGTGCTTTGCCGTCATGCCGGATTAAGCCATAATGAGTTAGCGTATATTGTGCCACACCAAGCAAATTCACGTATTACACGTCGTATGGGAGAACTACTAATAAACGACTACGGTTGGCCTCCTACAACGATGGATAAACTCGTCGATAATTTTCGCTACTTTGGCAATCTCTCTAATGCCAGCATAGCAACCGCGCTAGTAGAGTTGCTACGCCGGGGACGCCTGCATGAGGGCCAATGGGTGGCGCTTCCCGCTGTTGGAGGCGGTATGAACTATGGTTGCTGGCTGTTGCGCTTTCATGAACTAAAGCATCTGGAGGTTGTGCTGAATCCTCATATCTGAACTATATTGTGTCTGCCGGCGTTTGCTGGATGGATGTACTACAAACTCTGCTCGTATGTGTAGAATACCTTACTATCCCATTCGTACCCTGCGCCAACGAATGCATCACGCACCATCATCAGGTCGGGTACATTGGCAGAAACACTCTCCAGACCTAGATCGGAGATCTGGTGGCGTAATGCATGGGCAATCATGCTGATCGATTCTGTTGTACCGTCGATGTAGCCTATGAATAGATGTTTTTCCCGGTGTCCTTCTCGAGGTTCAGCTATTGCCAACCCATCCAACCTATCCCAGCGCTGTAAGATATAGAGTTGTTGTGCAGCTATTTTCTCCATTAACAGTTCGGTAGTGATGGAGTATGCAGTAAAGCCCTGGTAATATAACCCTCCTACTGCTGGAAAGATATTCGAGGCGTTGATGTAATCAATAATATTGTCAAGGTCGTCAGCAGTTGCGAGTACCGGTATTTCAAGACCATACTCCGGCTTAGAAGGTGTTGTAATGGGTAATGCCCTAAAAGGTGCGTATGCCCCTACCCGGTGCATAGAAGCTCGTTCCAATAATCGAATTGCCACGGTATTTGTTGACTCCGTTATCAGCCGCGCAGTCGTAGCTCCACGATTTACTGCCTCCCTCAGTTGTGCATCATAGAGTGCTGAAGCGATACCTTGCTGGCGAAGAGCCGGGTCGACGCGCATCCCCTCGAACCAGGCTTCTGTATTATTAAGCATGCGCATATTGGCTACTCCAACCGGTCGATCATTCCAGGTGGCAACGAATAATTTACCCTGCGGATCGTTCAGCCACTCATCCCACACATGTTCAATATAATCACCCCAGTCCCAGGTATGCATGCAAAATGCCAGTATTGCCTCGCGATCTTCTGGACGCGCGGGACGGATATCAAATTGAGGCATCATCATTATCTCCTTTGTTATCTCCTCTCAAGCATCCATTTGAAGCCTACATAGAACGACCACGAGGGTATGGGCCCTCGTGGTCACTCAGAAGAATGTCGAATCAAGAATCCTATTCAGGGGAGATTGCTTCTTGCTGAACTGAGCTAGCCGTATCGTATTCCAATTCAGGCTGCTCGTTCTGGGAGTCAGACTCTGCATTCAACGCACTTACTACGGTTTCCTCTTCTTGCTCTGGTTGCCCTCGCTGATGATCAAACCCTGTATCCGGCGCACTTACTACAGTTTCCTCTTGTGGTGTGCGAATGTCGGATAAATTTTCTTCAAGGGAACGAAGATGTGCGGTTCGTGCCTCAACGAGGGCCTGTGCTTGAGCGAGTTTCTTCTTAGCCTTCTGTACATCGCCTTTGGCTTTCTCGATTTCCAACATCACTTTGGCTTCTTTTTTAGCTTGTTTCTTTCGCTTTTTCTGTTCATCGTTGATAGTAACAAGAGAAGATGAATTGGCGCTTGCTTTTTTTGCCATAGTGTTTACCTCACTCTACAATTATTGATATTTGGTGTGGGCAACTCCTTAAAGTTTAGGGATAGGTCTCAAAGAGTTAGACAGCATCCATGATTGGCATCTCAACGTCCATTGCTTGCGAAGCGTGCCTGATCTCTTATTGGCTTTATTATATCCTAAAATTCATGAGATAGCCATATGTTAGAAATGAGGGATTATCCAGAACTGCGAAAATTTTTAGAGCAAAATCAAGAGTAAGTATATCGTGAGACCTACAAGACCCTCAATATACTTACTCTTGATTTTGCCGATTTATGTGTTTTCTGGTGGGTAGGGAAGTTCAGTTGGTGGTGATGGCACAATTTCCTGCGGCAAGCCCTTTTGAGGGGTTTCTGGCGCCGTTACGGTGATTCCAGTCTCTTCCAGGATCTGCCGTAGCTCTCGTGCATCAATTGTTTCTTGACGACGTAGCTCCTGGGCAATCCGGTCAAGCGTAGCGCGATGTGCTGAGAGAAGTTCCAACGCACGTTCGTAACACATACGTACAATGCGATCAACTTCTTCATCAATTACCTCGGCGGTTGTCTCGCTATAGTCGCCTGGAGCGCCGGCATCACCGGCGCTCAGGAATGGGCTAGAGCGTTCACTGAAAGAGACTGTGCCCAGACGTTCGCTCATTCCCCAGCGTGTGACCATTTGGCGAGCAATAGCAGTCACGCGTTGTAGATCATTCTCCGCGCCCGTTGTGATATGCCCAATAGCTATCTGCTCAGCAGCTCTTCCACCCAGAGCAGTCACAATCTGCGTAAGCAAATACTCTTTCGAGTAGTTGTAACGATCATCTATAGGTGTTGACATGGTGACGCCTAACGCCTGTCCACGTGGCACAATAGTAACTTTAGACACTGGATCGGCATTCTCTGAAAGTAAGCCTACCAATGCGTGTCCTCCCTCGTGGTATGCGATGACATTGAGGTCCTCGTCACTCAAGACTAAAGGACGCTCGGCCCCGAGAAGAATTTTATCTAATGCTTCTTCAAAACACTTCTGCGTGACATAATCCTGGTTGCGACGTGCTGCTAGTAGCGCTGCTTCATTTACCAGGTTTGCTAGGTCGGCTCCTACCATTCCTACTGTGGATCGTGCAATGTTAACAAGGTCTACATCAGGACCCAAAGGGACCTCCCGTGCATGAATTTTGAGAATGGCTAATCGACCATTCCAGTCTGGTCGATCTACTGTCACGCGCCGATCAAAGCGGCCTGGACGCAACAGTGCTATATCAAGTCCATCAGGGCGGTTGGTCGCACCGATAACCACAACTGCCTGGCGGGTATCGAAGCCATCCATCTCTACCAGTAATTGGTTTAGCGTTTGTTCGCGCTCATCGTTGGTGTTGATGCTTGTACCTCGCTGTCGTCCTACCGCGTCGATCTCATCGATGAAAATGATACTGGGAGCTGCTTTCTTCGCCTGGTCGAACAGGTCTCGTACGCGACTGGCGCCGACGCCAACCAGCACTTCAACGAACTCCGAGCCGGACATTGAGAAGAATGGGACGCCAGCCTCACCCGCAACAGCTCGTGCTAGTAGTGTTTTGCCTGTGCCTGGAGGACCTACCAGCAATACGCCGCGTGGAATCTTACCACCCAGGCGCTGAAACTTGAGAGGCGTCTTCAAGAATTCAACCACTTCTTCCAGATCATACTTGGCCTCATCTATACCAGCCACATCTGCAAACGTTGTAGTGGGGCGATCTTCGAGAATGAGTTTAGCACGACTCTTGCCAAAACTGAAAATGCCCTGTTGCCCTTGTGTTGCGCGACGACTGATGAAGATGAAGAGTGCTATCAGGAATACCCAGGGAAGAAAGGTAATCAAAATATTCAGCCAGAAACTGTTATCCTGGGCTGTCTGGGTAATCACCGTAGTGCTATCTGCGCAGGTGGGCTTGCGATAAATCTTGTTCTGGGGATCAGTGAGTGTTGGTACAAGATTTGGATCCCCATTAGGCAGTTGTACTACGTGGAACTGGTCAAACTTCCCAGTGGATGTCTCCACCGGCTGGCAAAAGTATCCCGTGATATCAGTCGATCCAATGATTGTTGCGGATTTGATATTGCCCGCGTTGATCTGATTGTAAAAGTCGCTGTAGTTAAGCTCATCGCGTTGAGGTATGTTCGAGTTGCTGTTGTTATTAAAAAATTGGTAAAGGAAAATTCCAAGCATCATAAGTACGATTACAAGCAACCAGCGATTGAGAGGCGAAATGCCTTTTTGTGGTGACGGCCCATTTTGGCGACCGCCGGGGCCTGGACGAAGTTGATTTTGTTGGCGTTGAGGCGAATTGTTATTATTTTGTAGCCAAAGCACCCTGGCTGGTTGTTTCTCCATATAAGACAAATCCTGCTTTCTGACCCCGACTAATTAAAAGGAATCATTCAAGCTTCCATATCTTTATCATTGTAAGGAAGAAGTTATAGGGTCATTACCTTATTATATCCTATGAATGGTTGAAATGCACGCAGGATGAAAGGCGCGATAAAGGCAATTACAAGTGCATCCATTCGGACATAATACCTAAAACTCTTGCGTTTTATTGCCTGGAAGCTTATACTAGATGTTGATATAAGACGCTTAAAAGTCAACTTGAAGTATTGTTAAAGAGGCCCTTTATCCAGTAACGGGATGGATAGTTAAAATATGGGTATGGAGGACACTTCGGAAAAGATGATATCCGAAGCGCAAAGCAATCTGGAAAGGGAGGAGAAGCAGTCAGTGCAAGGATATATTGCAATCAAAGGCACACGCAATGGTCTGCTTTTAACTCTGGAGCCAGAAACCCCTTTTAGTGAATTACTCAACGCCCTTTCACAACGACTTTCAGAGGCTCCTGCTTTCTTCCGTGGCGCTTCGCTCGCACTTGACACCACTCGCCGTAATCTCCGCATGAGTGAGCGTACTCAACTTGAAGCCTTACTGGCGAATTATCAGATGTCTGTAACAGCGTTGGAACAGTTACCGACAGCAATACATAAGGAACGCGAGGATACTTCCTCTTCCTCTATGAGTATTGATCTACCTTATGCTGCACAGAAAAAGAGCGAGCAAGTACAGTCGCAAGAAACTCAACTTGATCCGCGAGATTCGGCCGATACTCTCTTTTTGCGACGTACAGTACGTTCTGGTCAGGCAATCCATCATGCAAGCAATGTAGTTGTCATGGGTGACGTGAATCCGGGTGCAGAGATTGTTGCAAGTGGGGATATCATAGTATGGGGAGTGTTACGTGGCATGGTACATGCAGGATATCCAGATAATGAGAGCGCCATTGTTTGCTCGTTATTGCTCGCGCCAGTACAATTACGCATTGCTCACCTGCTCTCACGCCCACCTGATGGAATGCAAGTGCAGGCGCGTCCAGAGTTTGCGGGGATCAAAAACGGGCAGATTGTTGTCGAAGCCTGGGTCAACAGTCGCCCATCACGAAAATAGTACGCACAACGTTTAAACATTGTAGGGCAAGGTTTATCGTGCCTGTGATGGGAGAGAGGCAATACAAATGGCAGCGAATAGGGACGGTCATGCCTTTACAACAGAGAATTTTGAATAGTTGCTTATCATGGAGATGATTATGGATAGTCGGGTGCTTACCATCACTTCAGGGAAGGGTGGTGTTGGCAAAACCACGACCACGGCGAATCTGGGAACAGCCCTTGCAATGCAGGGCAAAAAGGTCGCAGTTGTAGACTCAGATATCGGCTTGCGAAACCTTGACGCTGTGCTGGGATTGGAGAATCGTATTGTCTATGATCTTGTCGATGTTGTAGAGGGGCAGTGCCGTTTGCGACAAGCGTTGATCAAAGACAAACGTCTGCCTGAACTTTATTTGCTGCCTGCAGCCCAGACACGCGATAAGAATGCCGTGAATAGTGTCCAGATGGAGCAACTTTGCCAGCAATTGCGCCAGGAGTTTGATTTTGTCTTGATCGATTCTCCTGCAGGTATCGAGCAGGGCTTCCGTAACGCGATCGTTGGCGCTGATGAGATTATTATTGTTGCAAATCCCGAGATGGCCTCGGTACGTGATGCAGACCGTATTATCGGGTTGGTTGAGGCTGCAGGAAAGCCGGAGCCATGCCTTATCCTGAATCGCCTGCGTCCTGAAATGGTGAAACGAGGAGATATGATGGATGTGGCCGATGTATTGGAAGTATTAGGCATCGATCTAATAGGCATCATTCCTGAAGATGAAATGATTATTGTGGCAATCAATAAAGGCGAACCAATAGTCTACGAAAAGCATTCACGTGCTGGACGCGCATTTATCAATGCTGCTCAGCGTGTTGTTGGTGATGAAGTTCCCTTAGATGAAGTCGTAGAGGAGCTAACATTTATGGAACGCCTGAGACGCCTGGTTGGATTTGGTTCAACCATGACTGAGAAGCGAGTACGTTCGTAGTGATCCTGAGAAGGCAGACGGTAATTATGGGTGTATTTGATTTTATGACAGGTCGCAAGAAGCCCACGCCGGGTGAAATGGCAAAAGAACGCTTGAAAGTCGTTCTGGCACACGATCGTCTCAAAGTGAATCCTGAATTGTTGGAACAGATTAAGACCGATCTGCTCGCTGTAATCTCTCGTCGTCTTGAGGTGGATGAACAGCATGTGCAAGTTATCATGGCTCGTGAGGACCGCTGGGACAAACTGCACGCCGATGTTCCTATTAAACGTCAGAAAATTTCTTTCGAGTGGGACCCTCCTGCATATACCCCCGCTGCTAATGCGTTACGAGGTAACAAAATAAGAGTGGATGTGGAACGGATCGAAGAAGAGTAAAGTATATGACCTTCGGGTAATTTGGTTGACCCTCCTGGTATGCCTGTGTATGATACACGTTAATACATGTGAATATTTGGCAGGTGCATTGTATACCAGGAGGTAACTATGAATGAGCAGCAGATTCAAAAGGTTCGAGTGAAACGGTTGGCCCATGTTGGACTGTGGACAACGGATGTAGCAGCCCAGACACGATTTTATCGCCAGGTGCTGGGATTTAATCTGCGCGCCACCGAAATCAATTCAACAGACCAGGATGTTGAATTTGAAGATGCAAATACCTTTCTTTCTCTGGGGGATGAGCATCATTGCTTAGGACTATTTAACGATACGCGAACTGTCACGAGTAATGGACGTGATCCCATGTCACACACTCGTCTCCATCATATTGCCTACGAAGTTGACACGGATGCCGAACTTGCTGCTTTAGCTGCTCGCCTCAACCAGTCTGGTATCCAATTGGCGTTGGAACCACGTGACGGAAATCCAGAGACTGGTGATACACTCTGGTTTAATGATCCTGATGGGAACCGCATTGAAATATCAGTCACACCTGAAGATTCGTTGACACTGCCTCCAGCTAGTAGTGAGGGACGGCGAACCCGTCTCCATCCACATGCTTTGCAACACCTGGCGTTCTGTACCTTGCATATGGAAGCCATGGTCGATTTTTATACCGAAGCTCTAGGTTTCGATATTTCCGACTGGCTATTGCGTGAATGTGTCTGGCTCCGCTGCAATAGTGATCATCACACGCTCATTATTATGAGAGGGAAACCAGATATCGATCATATCGGCTTTAGCATTCCTGCAGGCCCGGAATTACTGGCGTGGGCCGATTATTTGAGTCGTCAGCAGACACCGATCCTTTGGGGCCCTGGTCGTCATGGTGCTGGGAATGACCTGTTCTTGCGCTTTGCCGATGCGGGAGGTGCGCATATCGAACTCTCAGCGGAACTCCAACAATACTATGATCACGATGTGACGACACCGCCTCGCCTATGGCATTCACGTCCCACCGCACTCAACCTCTGGGGGGTTATGCCAACCTGGGTTCGTGAGGAAGTGCGGGTATAAGACCTCTTCTTACGATTGCGCGGCAGAATATTCCGCTGGTGCAAAGATGACCAGCACTCTCAAATCCTCTGTGATCGTGTGAAAGCGATGTTCAACATTTGCGTTTACAAATATCAGTGATCCGGCTTCAACAGGGCGACTTTCCTGGTCTACTTGAATAAAACCACGACCACTGATGACATAGTAGATTTCATCTTCGGTATGTGGTTCTTGCATATCAACTGCTCCTGCTGCCAACATATAGAGACCAGCGCTTAGCACTGGTACACGCAGAAATTCAAGATAATCCTGTCCTGATTGGTTTTGCTGATTAATTAAATGGGCGAGTTTGTAGGCCTCCATTGCCCTGATGCTCCTTACTATTTGTTCACAACAACATTTCTCAGTGTGCCTATACCCTCAATCTCCGTTTCCATCACATCTCCGGCTTTGAGAAATTCGGGTGGGTTGCGGGCAAACCCAACACCACCTGGTGTTCCCGTAGCGATAATATCACCTGGCTCTAATGTCATGCCTTTTGAAAGGATAGCGATAATCGTGCGAATGGGAAAAACCATCATGCTGGTGTTTCCCTCTTGCTTGGTGATGCCATTGACACTCAATCTCACAGTAAGTTGTTGTGGATCCCCAATCTCATCAGCAGTGACTATCCACGGTCCCATTGGGCAATACCCGTCAATGCTCTTCCCCTTAAAGAACTGCTTATGTCGCGATTGAAGGTCTCGTGCAGAAACATCGTTAAGTACGGTATAACCAAAGACGTGCGACAAAGCGTCCTCTTCGCGTATATTCTTACCACCTTTACCAATAATTACTGCCAGCTCGACCTCCCAGTCGACCTGTTCGGAAACTGCCGGGTCGATGATGATGGTGCCATAAGGATCATTTACGGTGGTAGGAGCTTTCGTAAAAAATACGGGATATTCTAGCGCTTTAGCTTCTTGCCCGCGTATGAGCGCTGTTTCTTTCGCGTGTTCGGCATAATTCCAGCCGAGGCACATAATATTTTTGCGTGGACGCGGGATAGGGGCGGCGAGTTGTACCACAGATAGGTCATGTACCGCGCCAATCTCGGTAAAAGTTTTGACTTCACTGAAGCGGCGACCTCCCGCTTTGTCCAGTATTGCGCGTAGTTCGTGCATTCCTTGCTCATAGTGGTCGAGTAGATCGAGCATTTGTTCTTGTGGAATAATGTTAAGAGCCCGTGCTGCAAGGTCAACGTCGATAATCTCATTATCCTGGACAATGCCTATGCGGATCTTTGTGATAGCTGGAGTGGAAAAGCTGGCAAGTTTCATGCGAGTCTCCCCTTGTTATTGAATTAGTTCACGCGTCCTGTTTGCCCCAGGTAACTATATGGTAGTATACAATAGTGGGTTAGCAATTGCGTTAGAAACGGAGAAATAGCTTATGTCAGTTGAACCTCGCATTGCCTCAGCAGTTATGTTACTACGTGATACCACTACTGGGCAGGGCATAGAAGTATTTATGGTACGGCGTGTCATCCAGAGTGATTTTATGCCTGATGTGTACGTCTTTCCTGGTGGTTCCGTCTCGCAAGATGATCGTGCTGCTGAGCTTGTTGAGGGTGTTTGTAGACCCGCAGAGCCATCCGTAGTGGACCCTGAAGGGCACACTGCGCCTGGCAGTGGTGTAAGAGCTGCTGCAATTCGTGAGCTTTTTGAGGAAGCTGGTATCCTGCTCGCTTATCGCGCTGAACGGTTACTGGAGTTCGCTGAGCATGAGGTAGAGCACTTCTATACATATCGCAAGGCTTTTCATGAACGACAGGGTTCACTAGTAAAGATGGCTCACGAAGAGCATCTTGTCCTGGCAACCGATCTCCTGAATTACTTTGCGCACTGGATTACGCCAGAAGGGATGCCCAAACGTTTCGATACCCACTTTTTTCTAACGAATGCGCCTATTGAACAACAGGCTGCTCATGATCGCCTGGAGACAAGCGAAGGAGTTTGGATTTCACCTACGGAGGCGCTGGCTCGCTTTGAGCGCAAGGAGTTTCCACTGGTCTTTGCAACCATTCACCAGTTGCGCGAATTGGCGGTGTTTGGTAGTGTGAAAGAAGCCCTGGAAGCTACAGCTATGAAGCATGTACTAACTCGTATACCTGTACTTCTCCATGAAGGTGGGAAAACGCGTGTCTTTCTTCAAGAAGATGCTGACAACGTCTGGGAAGTGCCTGAGCATATGACGAGATCGTGATCTACCCTGATATTGCATGGAGTATTTGATGCACCAACCATATACAATCATCCTGGCCCCAAATCCCTCGATTATGACAGGGCCAGGTACAAATACTATTATTCTTGGTGGAGGAGAAGAAGGAGCGTTGGTTATCGATCCGGCAATCGAAGATAACGCTTACCTTGATGCCGTTGTGCAAGCAGGAGCAGAGCGTGGTGGTATTCAGCGCATTCTCATCACACATGGGCACCCTGATCATATAGGGGGCGCTCTTGCGCTGCGAAAACGCCTCGGTGTTTCTATCTACGCTTTCAGTCAGCAGGGAGTACCCATGGTAGATGAAGAGATTGCTGATGGGACGACATTCCCAGCAGGAGAAGATATCTTGCAAGCCCTGCACACACCCGGTCATCGCTTTGATCATCTCAGCTTTCTGTTGGAAAAGCAGCGCACGCTCTTTGCAGGGGATCTTATCTCAGGCATCACCACAAATGTAATCGCACCACCTGATGGTGACATGCTCGATTATTTGAACTCATTGAAGAAGTTGCAAGAGATAGAAATATCGGAGATTGTGCCTGCGCACGGTCCGAGCATTTCTAATGCGCAGGCGAAAATCTCGGAATATATTCAACACAGAATGCTGCGAGAGCAGCAGGTAATCCAGGCTCTGGAAGAGCTGTCTCCAGGTGCGACCATCTCTGAGATGGTACCCCAAATCTATATAGATGTAGATCCAAAGCTGCACCCTATTGCAGCCTGGTCTGTAGAGGCGCATCTCATTAAATTGGAGCGAGAAGGATTAGTGGAAAGGTTGGAGCATGATAGGTGGGCGTTGGTGAGACCAACTGCGTAGCTATATCTCTGCCTCACCACCGAAAAAACAGCCTCAGACCCAAAAACCCTGCAAGACCCAGAGCAGCAAATGCCAAGATTTGATCGTGATCGTAAAGGAAGAAGGCGGCAACCCCAAGACATGCCACGAACATCAACGCTAACGCAATGGGGAAAGCAGTGTTCGTATTATTCCTTTCACGTCGACGAAAAGCCGTTGCACCGACACCGATATCTCCCCCAAGATTAATCACGAACTGCCCCGCCTCGAGCTTAGTAAGAATGCGTTCTATGGTGCGCGGCATTTTCAAGAGCGTGTTCATTGTCTCTAATAACTGGCTCAAGAGCTGCTGCATTGCCCGTCGAATATCCTCTGTATTCAACCCCATGAACTTGCGTGCATAGGGTACTGCCACCTCAATGAAGTTAAAATCAGGTGCAAGTCCTGTCGAGACACCTACCAGCGTACTAATGGCCCTACCAATGAATGCAAACTGTGCAGGAATCTGGAATGGTTGGCCATACAACAGTTTTGCTATCTCGTCGGCCACTTCGGGAATATCCATTTCACGAGCTTCACCCAGTGTCATGCCATAATACTGCTCGAGCAAGAGGGAGAGGCCGCGCTCGAGTGCAGAAATATTTGCTCCTTTACCGATAAACCCGAGTTGAGACAATGCTTGTACCATCGTCTCTGAATCACGGGTCAAAAAACTCAGGAAGAGCTCTTTCATCGATTGTTTCATGGCGCTTGTAATAGAGCCAACCATGCCAAAATCCACGAATTCGATGATGGGTCCATTACCCGGCATGCCGGATTTAATAAAGATGTTTCCGGGATGCGGATCTGCATGGAAGAAGCCCTCCTCAAAGAACTGCTGAAAGTAGGCTTGCACCGTACGATTTGCTACTTCCATGCGGTCGATCCCTGCGGCCTCGAGTGCGGCATACTCGTTGATTTTGATGCCATCGATCCATTCTAGCACCAGGACACGGCGCGTCGTATACTCATCATACACTCGGGGAATGTAGATGGTGGGATCATCCTTGAACATCTCTTGGAAGCGTTTGCAGTTGGCCGCTTCGGTCACGAAGTCAATTTCTTCATAGACGGTGCGTTCGAATTCACGATATACCCCCATCAGATCAATCAAATTCCCCGTGTTCACCAAGCGCATAATCACCCGGATGACAAACTTGAGCGAACTGAGATCCATGCGCACCAGTTGCTCGATGTTGGGCCGTTGCACTTTGACTGCGACCTCCTCACCGGTGGAGGCAAGCACGGCCTTATGGACTTGTCCCAGCGAGGCGGCTGCTGTCGCTTTGCGTTCTACCACGCTGAAGAGGTGCTCGACCGGTTGGCCCAGTTCTGTTTCGATGACGGAGACGACATGACTGAATGGCTCTGCGGGCACTTCATCCTGGAGCGAGGCCAGCACGGCCAGCGCCTGCTCCGGTAGAAGATCGGCACGCGAGCTGAGGAACTGCCCCAGCTTGATCATCAAGACACCAAGCTGGATGGCTGTTTGACGAAAGGCCACCAGCACCTTGATCAACACGTCAATGTTTGGCTGGACGTCGTCGTGGCCTCTCTCATGCGCGCGGATGACACGGCGGCGTTCGCGGTACATCACCCAGATCGTCCAGAACAATAAGCGCGAAACACGTAGGAAGCGTACAGCTTGCGAAAATCTATTGTATTTTGGTGTTTTTCTACTCATTCAAATTCCTTTCATTCCATTTACTCTAGCATATCATGTAAGCCAACAATTGGGTAGAGGTTAGAAATGAAGCCTATTCAAAAGACTGTAATGCTAAACAAAACAGGTATCTTTCAGTTCCTGTGTAATCAATTCAAAGTCCCAACCGTATAATATACATAGGGCTATTTTTTGATATAACTGCAACGAATTTAGCATTTGCTACGTCATTCATTTTGGGGCAAGAGACCATATTGTGAAGTTTTTCACTTGACTTTGGGTGGGAATATGGGATACAAACAGGTAGGGAGAGGTATTGTGAGGGTCAGACTATCTTTGAAGTGGAAAATAAACACACACCTGTATTTGCATATGCTGCCATGAAAATTTGGCGCATATAGATTGATCTAAGCCAGTATTCAAATTCTTATATGCTTATCAAACGGAGGTGAATCTTGTCCAGTGTACGAGTGGACACTTCTCCGGCAACATCGACTAGAAAGCGTGATATTTCCTCATGGGTAAGGCCTGATATCTCGAGGCTGAGTTCAAGAGGAAAAAAACGTTATTATAAACGCAAAAACGCAATTGAAGACTACTTTACAACGGATGATTCCGTGGAAGAAATAACGCTTCGACACCATCTATCATCAGAAATTCTGTTGAAACTGGTCAGGCAGTGTTTAATGCTACACGAGGATGGAACGCTATGGGGCTATCGTGCATTATTCCCGGGTGCGATTGTAATTGATCACACCCCTCAACCAATTTCTAAAGAAGACGGTCACCAATTGCTCTTGTGGGAGACTCCTACTAAAGCAGATTCTGAGGAAGTTGTAGAAGCGTTGCCCTACCAACCTAATTGCTCTGCATTAGATATAGATCATAATGCTTTCATTGGAGACGATGAAGATACGGCAAAACGTCAGGCAATTAAAATCTCTCCTGCTGTCGTTCCTCTCGAAAGAGCTTCAGTAAACGGACATGATAAACGCCAGGCAGATGTTCATAAGGGAAAAAACACTGCCGATGAGGATAGACAAGATAAGGTTTCTGAAGAAGAGACTGTAGAAGGCATAGATGCCAACGAAGAGAATTTAGACGCGAATAGCAATGATTTTGCTATAACAGAGTTTTCCGATGCTTCTATTCCAGGTACGTCACGAACCCAGATTGTTGTTCGTGAGAGCTTCATCCCGGCGGTTTTACCACTTTATGGCAAGGGGCGGAAGCGGGTAAATGTTAAACAAGTAGCACATACACGGCGTTCGATACGCAGACGGTGGATTCGGGATGTGCAGAATCGGCGCAGGCAGAGGCGTTTCCAAAGTATAGTGGCTTCTGTTGTGGTGGCTGCTATGTTGTTTGTGGTATTTCTACCTCTCGTTAGTGGCCTGGCCGCGTATAGCACTTACAACTCGATACGGAATGTTGCTCTGGATGGTGTCAACCACCTACTCACAGTGAAAGATCTGCTCCCCATTTCTAAAAGCGATCCTACAGCAGCCCTTGATGCACAGAAGCTGCAACAAGCCCAGATTGAGTTTAGCGAGGCGGAAAGCGATTTCTTACAGTTGCAGCAACTTGTAAACCGGTCCGATGTACAGTCGGCAATTCAGCGATTTGCTCCCCAATATAGCAACAAGCTCGACATGGTTCAACGCCTGGTTCAAGTTGGTATAGATGTGTCGCGAATGGGGAGAGAAGTGGTGGGTGTTGCGCTCCTTGGCGCCAGTATTGTTCACGGCTCGCCTCTTGCAAATGGCTCTACGAAGCCACTCATCACTGGTACGGACATCTCAAATGCCGAAGGGGTCATGGTACATGCCTTATACTACATGAATGATGTACGTCTGCAAATGAGCCAGGTATCAATAAAGGATTTACCAATCAATGATACGCAGAAAAATGAACTTACCTCTATACTGGCCTTGATGCCCAAAGCGCAAGATATGATTGTGCAGGGCCAGAGATTAATAGCAATTGTTTCCTGGTTACTTGGTGTCGGCCAGGAACGGCGCTTCCTGGTGCAAACGATGGATCGTGCCGAACTGCGTCCTGGTGGTGGATTTACGGGATTGTATGGAGTTCTCACTCTTCACAATGGGCGTATGGCTCCATTTTCTCTACAAGATGTGACTGAACTCGATTATGCTGGAAATGGTGTAGAACTGGGTCGCCAGGCTCCACCGGAATATCGCAGTTGGATGAAGTTTGGATTCTGGGGGCTACGCGACGCCAACCTTTCTGGAGACTATCCTACATCTGCAAGGCTGAGTATGCAGGTCTTCCAGGAAGAAGGAGGAGGACCTGTTGATGGTAACATTGCCTTAACGACAACAGTCATTGCTCATATTCTTAATGTGATTGGGCCCATAAAAGTAGCAGAATATAATGAGACTATCACCGCACAGAATCTGGAAGATAAGGTACACTTCTATCAGCAAAACTACTCTGCCATTGCGTTACAAAGGCAGAAAACTGGTACGAACAATGCCTCCACTCGCAAATCATTCACTAATCTGCTTGGCAAACTGCTATTAGATAAGGTTCGTCATCTGCAGGTGAAGCAGCTTGTGAAGCTTATGCAAAATGCCGTCAAGGATATACAATCACGTGATCTGGAGATTTACTTTGCCGATCCTCTTGCTGAATCATGGCTGGTGCACCTTGGTTATAGTGGCGCGATGGATACCTTTTCTAAGCAGGATGGCTTTATGGTGGTACAAGCGAACATCAGCATCAGTAAAGCCAGCCAGTATGTGCATACTACCGAGCAGGATAATGTTGTGTTGGATGCGCAGGGTGGAGCATACCATAACCTGACAATTACGTTAGATTATAAGCAAACTGGCCCTGTCTATGGATACGATACCTATGCTGACTATATCCGTGTCTATGCTCCCGCGAATGCTCAACTCCTGGGTGGTGACGGGTTTGACTCCAGAAAGTGCCTGGCTGCGTCGGATACTGGTGTGACCGTCCCTTCATGTTGCACTTCCAACCCAAAGCCCACTGGCGGGAATGGGAAGCCTCCTCCTGTTGGAACAGGTAGTAAACCAAATCCATGCAATCAAGTAACTACTTCTTTCTCCAGCAATACGCGTTATTGCCCTAATGGCAACTACTCGCTTGGTCAACGTGGCTTCTCGGATAGCAAAGGGTTCTACTGGACAGTTGATAGTCTAGGCCCTCCAACAGAACGTGTCACCGATCTGCCAGGACGTGCCATGTGGGGCGGTTTAACCTTAACACCTAAGAATTGTATCTCAACTATTACACTGCAATGGTATGTGCCACATGTTGTGAAGAATATTCACGGTCAGGCACCCTATTCAATTCTGGTACAGAAGCAGGGCGGATACATTCCTACTGTACAAATCACTGTCGATACTAGCGCTATCAAGGGTTTGAATCCCTTTAACTTTCAAGGTGATTTGATCGCTGATAGACTGTTTTCGCTGCCTCCGCTTAAGAAAACGTAAACAAGTGTCTTATCGCGTTCAAAAGGGTTCATAAGGTGCAGGGAGAGACAAACTATTTCTTTGCACCCCTGCGCTGTAAAAACTGACATCCACTCATCACTCTATTTACGGGCCTGCGGCCCGCGAGAAGAAGAAGGAAGCGAGGGACACCCTCGCGCTCCCGGCAAAGGGCTTCGCCCTCTGCACTCCCTTTATGGGTGGATGTCAGGGTAAAAACTCTTGACATACTGCTGTTGACCCGGTAGACTGTAACCAACAAATAGAACTGTACAAGTGACGGTGAGTAGGAGGAGTAAGCGTATACTCCGCAAGAGAGGGAAGACCAAAGGAGCTGTAAGTCTTCCTCGGAGTAGATGCGCCGAAGGTCGCCTGTGAGTCTGGAAACTGCAATTTCCACGGGAGCGCCCGTTATTGCGCCTCATGAGGATCAATTCTGCAATAAAATTGATCGAAACAAGGTGGTACCACGAGTAATGTAAGGCCCGCTCTCGTCCTTGACGGGAGGGGTTTTTTCTATGTGTAAGTACATTGACATTGACCGCAAACCTATTATCGGAGGGGATATGATTGAGCAGGAGAAGCAAATAATTTCATCCTTACCCAAAGCTTACGAGCCACAGGCCGTTGAGAGTAAATGGTACCGTTTCTGGGAAGAAGGTGGCTACTTCAAACCGAATGGTGATGTCACTCGCCCAACGTTTGTAATTAGCATGCCTCCACCTAACGTGACCGGTGCGCTTCACCTGGGTCATGCTATTACGGCCACTGTCGAAGATATTCTTATTCGCTATCACCGTATGGAAGGAGATGACACGCTCTGGGTTCCCGGTGAAGATCACGCCGGTATTGCTACACAGGCGGTCGTTGAGCGACTGCTAGCACAAGAGGGTACGGACCGCCATGCGATTGGTCGTGAGGCCTTTCTCGAGCGTGTCTGGAAGTGGGTGAATCAGTACAAAAGTCGCATTCAGGATCAACACCGTCGCCTTGGAGCCTCCTGTGACTGGTCTCGTGAACGCTTCACCCTGGATGAAGGACTATCGAAAGCCGTGCGTGAAGTCTTCGTACGCCTCTATGAGGAAGGATCAATCTATCGGGGAGAACGCATTATCAACTGGTGTCCACGCTGCATGAGCGCGCTCTCTGATCTAGAGGTCAATCACATTGATACTCCGGGTACCCTCACATATGTGAGCTATCCTGTGATGCCCAAGGACGGTCAGGAGACTACGGAATATATTAGTGTTGCCACGACACGTCCAGAGACAATCCTGGGTGATACAGCCGTGGCCGTCAATCCCAAAGACCCGCGCTACAAAGACCTGGTCGGGAGATGGGCTATCCTACCCGTAATTGGTCGTGAAATACCAATAATTGCAGATGAAGCTGTGGACCCCGCCTTTGGCACTGGAGCAATTAAGGTGACTCCTGCCCATGATCCAATAGACTTTGAGATTGGCATACGCCATAATCTCCCTTTCGTGCAAGTCATCGGGTTTGACGCAAAGATGACCAATGAGGCAGGTCCATTTGCAGGACAAGACCGCTATGAAGCTCGTAAAAATCTGGTAGAAGAGCTGAATCGGCTTGGTCTAATTGTGAAGACAGAAGACTACATTGTGCCGCTGGGTCACTGCCAGCGCTGCAACACTGTGGTTGAACCGCTCATTTCGAAGCAGTGGTTTGTCAAGATGATGCCACTGGCGACACCAGCCATGGGTGCGGTTGAGTATGGCCTGATGAAAATCATACCAGAGCGCTTCAACAAAGTCTATATGAACTGGCTGGAAAACATCCATGACTGGTGTATCTCGCGTCAACTCTGGTGGGGACATCGTATTCCCGTCTGGTACTGTAATAACTGTAATCAAATGACGGTTAGCCGTGAAGATATAACCGTTTGCTCACATTGCGAAAGTACCGATATACACCAGGATGAAGATGTACTTGATACCTGGTTCAGCTCATGGCTGTGGCCGTTCAGTACCCTTGGCTGGCCTGAAGTGACCCAGGACCTGTTGCGATATTATCCAACCTCAGTGATGGAAACCGGGTATGATATCATTTTCTTCTGGGTAGCGCGTATGGCAATGGCCGGTATGCATTTCCTGGGTACGATTCCGTTCCATACTGTCTACCTGCATGGCCTTGTGCGAGATGCGAAGGGCGAGAAGATGAGCAAATCCAAGAATAACGTCGTTGATCCAATCGATGTGATGGATCAGTACGGCACCGATGCGCTGCGCTTCACACTTGCTACTAGCAGCAGCCCCGGTAATGATATGAAACTCGTGCCTGAACGTATTATAGGTAACAGGAACTTTGCCAATAAAATCTGGAATGCCTCTCGCTTCGTGCTGATGACAACCAGCGAAATTGACAAGGGCATTCCAGCCATTGACGAGGTGCAGCCATCCACTCTGGCGGATCGCTGGATTCTTAGTCGGCTGGCGAAGTTAACCGGTGAGGTCACACGCCTGATTGACGAATTTCAGCTTGGTGAGGCAGGTCGCCAGATCAATGAATTCTTCTGGTCGGATTACTGTGACTGGTATCTAGAGATTGCCAAAGTGCAGATGCAGGGTGATGCCTCAACCAGACGGGCTACGGCGGGTATCCTGCGTGCCGTGCTGGATCAGTGCATGCGCTTGCTACACCCTTACATGCCCTTTGTGACCGAGGAGGTCTGGCAGTATCTCTATCGGACTGGCGAGCCAGTTCAGGATCAATGGCCCGCCTCAGCCTTGATAATTGCGCCCTGGCCCCAGGCCAATCGAGAGGCGATTGACGAGGAAGCAGAGCAGGCATTTGAACTGTTGCAAGAGGCAATTACACGTATCCGTGATGCTCGTAACCAGATGAACGTTGAACCAGTTCACCGCGTGCCAGTGATAATGGTTGCCGGTAGCCAGGTCGCTATGTTGGAGGCGCAAGCCCCACTTATCGAGTTCCTTGCCCGCACTGAGAAGCCCCAACTGTACAGCGAGCTTTCACAGAAGCCTGAGCAGTCGATGAGCCTCCTGGCTGGAGCGGTGGAGATTTACCTGCCATTGGCTGGCCTTCTCGATATTGGCAAGGAATTAGAGCGACTCGACAAAGAAATTACTCAGGCACAGCAGGAGACTGCACGTCTCCAGGGCAAACTAGCGAACGAGGCCTTTGTATCGAAGGCAAAGCCAGAAGTTGTCGAGAAAGAACGAGAGAAGCTTGCGGCGCAAGAGGAGCGTATTGGCAAACTTAAGGAGAGAAAGGCTGAATTGGGAGGGTAAACATAAAGAATAGGTGGCTAATAAGCATCAGGTTAATGCATGTCCAAGGGGTGTCCTACCCCGAGTCAGGGCGGCCACAAGGGCACGCCCCTACTATAGACGAAGTCGCCTGTCAAGCCACTAGAGAGAGTATAGTAGGGGCGTGCCTTTGCTTGTTGGTCCACCCATTCTTTTGACTTGATTACGATTATACAGCCATCTCTTCCCATATGCCCTTTGAGAACTGCTCGTTGTACAACCTGGCGTACATTCCGTTCAGTTCCATGAGTTCCTCATGGGTACCTCGTTCCACAATCTCACCTTTGTCGACTACTAGAATGACATCCGCAGCCAGGATGGTTGAAAGTCGATGGGCTATAGCAAGTGTCGTGCGATTCTTCATTAACGGCTCTAACGCTGCCTGGATCAAGCGCTCTGAATGTGTATCAAGGGCGCTGGTAGCTTCGTCGAGGATCAAAATGCGTGGATTCTTCAAAATGACACGAGCAATCGCTATACGCTGCTTTTCGCCACCTGAGAGCTTATAGCCTCGCTCGCCAACAACGGTGTCATAACCGTCATCAAGTTCCATGATGCGGTCATGAATCGCCGCAGCTTTAGCCGCTGCAATCATCTCTTCTTCTGTTGCATCAGAACGGGCATACATCAGGTTTTCCCTGACAGATGCGTGGAAGAGGTACGTCTCCTGTGTAACCATACCGATTATTTCACCCAGCGACGCCAGTGCAATATCCTTCACATTATGCCCATCAATCTCGACAGCGCCACTATCTACATCATAGAGCCGAGGGACAAGATAGGTAATTGTTGTCTTGCCTGCGCCGCTTGGTCCCACGAGTGCTGCTAGCTGTCCCGGTTGAATGTCAAACGTAACATGGCTGAGCGTGGAACGCCTTACAGACTTGTCTGTGATCTCTACTGGCTCCGTTGAGACGCTGTCTTTCTCCCGCCCGTTGCCGTTCTGTACTGGGCCAGGTGACGCTTTTAGCAGGCCGTAATCGTCACTTTTATAGGTAAATGAAACATCTTTAAAGTTGATCTCACCTCGTACATTATTCACCTTAAGCTGCAGGGCTTTGGGCTTATCCTGGATTTCAATCGGCAAATCCAGGTATTCAAAGATGCGGTCAAACAAAGCTAATGCTCCTTGAACATCTATCTGAATATTGAGCAACTGCCCGATAGGGAAGAAGAGCCTGCTCTGAAGGGTTGTAAATGCAACAATGCCGCCCAGACTAATAGGCGAATTCACCGGGTTGTGTATAATTTGCAAGCCTGCGACGAGATAGACAATCGCGGGTGTGATCGAAAAGAAGATGCCAATGAACATAAAAAACCAGCGCCCTATCATTTGCTGGCGTACTTCCAGGTTGGTCAGAGTCTGATTCTCTTTCTCGAAGCGCTCCTGCGCGTATTGCTGGCGCCCAAAAGTTTTTGTCAGAAGAATACCACTGACGGAGAGCGTTTCTTGCATCATTGCAGTGAGTAATGCCATACTTTCTTGTGTTTCTTTGCTCGTCATGCGCCGCACATTGCCTAACTTGTAGGTGATCCACAAAAAGATTGGTAACAGCCCAAGCGATATAAGTGTAAGCAGAGGGCTGATGAATAACATTGCGATAATCGTGCTTATAACAGTTGAGAAGTTAGAGACAATACTAGTAGCAGTATTTGTGACGACTGCCTGGACACCACCCACATCATTGGAGAGTCGTGATTGAATTTCACCTGTACGTGTTGAAGTGAAGAAGCGCAACGACATACTTTGTAGATGTTCGTGGAGCTTGTTGCGGAAGTCACGCATCACTTGTTGACCGATAACGTTATTCAGGTAGGTTTGCCCGACACCAATCAAACCTGTAACAATGGGCATAATGATCATAATAGAGACTAGAATGATCAGTAACTTAGCATTGCCTTTACCGATAGCATCGTCAAAGATGAACTGGATCATAAACGGGTTGACGAGCCCTAAAACGGTGGTAAGAATGATGGCGATCAGCACTATAGCAATCTGGATTTTATATGGACTGAAAGCTTTAGCTACACGCTTGAGCGTATTCGAATCGGTCTTTCGCCCACGTTTTTTTTGTTCTTCGAGATATGCGGACATTCCGCCGCCCATGCCATGAAATGCCATAAAGTATATTGCTCCTAAATTATTGAGTACATCATATTTTCTATCTTATACTTTCTTTTATAAAGTATAAAGAATGCTCCGATTATTATCACTGTTCAAGCGGATGGTTTTTGCCTGTAGATTCTGACAGGCACAGTTTGTGAATCAATCCTGCAAGTAATGCTCCACGAAGAGGGATGGAATCCACTCGTAGATGCTCTCTGTTGAGATCATGCATACCTCCGCCAACAGGACCCAGGCTATCAAGCGTTGGGACTCCAACTTCCATCAGCAGATTTGCATCAGAGACACCGCCTTTACTTTCGGCTATCAGCTCGATGCCAAGTCCTTTTGCTTCTAACTGCGCTATTTCTACCAGGTGCATGACCTGGGGAGTTGCTTCGTAAGCTACACGTCCATGAGTACGAGTCAGGTGCGTTTGCGTACCGGGAATACTACATCCTGCTGCAATCTGATCCAGCGCTGCCGCTGCCAGGTCGAGTCCGCGTTGATTGAATGCCCGTACCGAAATATGACAACGCGCAGAATCCGGCACAACATTGAGTGGCTCACTACTACTGATTCGTGTGACATTGAATGTGACGCCAGGAAACAGGGAGTTCAGGTGATGGATAGCGATCATTTTGTGGGCTAACTCGATCACTGCAGAGCGTCCTCGATTTGGTTCTGCCCCAGAATGTGCTGGCACTCCAACAACTTCCAACTCATATTTTTCAGCTCCTTTGCGCGCCCTGGTCACAATTTCGATTGATCTCGAGGATTCGAGTACCAGTCCAATGTCTACTTGCCGGGCGATCTCACGCAAAAGAGGAGCACTTCCTGTAGAACCAACTTCCTCATCATTATTAAACACAAAAATGAGTTCGCTATATTCCTCAAAGCCAGTTTCCATGAGAGCTTGCAGCGTGTACATACCCATTAAAACACCGGACTTCATATCAATGACTCCCGGGCCGAAAGCAATGCCATCCCTCATATGAAATGGTTGTGCCACTGCTGCCCCTTGTGGATAAACGGTATCTACATGCCCAACCAGCAGCATGCCATCAATCTGACCTGTGCCGCTATCGATGTTCACGAGTAATTCCAGGCGTTGTAATAGTTTGTGCTGGTAGGACTGCATTTTGGGGAGATAGATTTGGGTGTAGCTGTGCATAAGAGTCCTTCTGTGGTAAAAGGGTAAGTGTGCGAATACTGGTAGTATTGTAACACATGTAGAGATTATTGTAGCCATGCTAACGCATGCTAGTAGAGATTTTTTAGATGGATTATGCAGCGTGTTCATAGGATGTAGATACAAAAAAGTCGTTAAAGTAGTGTAGGTGGGATACTAAACATGGTGCCCGCCTACACTGCTTCTTCAAAGAGATACTTTAGCGGAAGAATCTAGGTACGGCTATAGTCACACCCATTATGAAGCCAATGATAAAGGCTATCAAAATGATAATGATTAGCGTTTGTATGTCGATGTTCATGGATGATCCCCTTTCAATTCAGACCCGGATGAGTCTGAAGAAGAACAATCTTTTAACTGAGCTGCCGCATTACTAAGTGTGGACAACAATGTTCTTAACATGTACTTCAGATTCATAAGCATCTCCTACGATCGGGATGTCATTGGTACAACTTCACTGGACTCACGAGTACAAAACAACATTGCTAGCTTCCTGTAGCCAAGTGAAACAAGGGAAGCATGTCTTGATCGCATGACAGGGTCTTCCGGCAACAGGTCCTGAAAGTCTTGTAGCTGTATTCTAAGTGCTAAAAAAGCTGCTTGAAGCGGCGTAGGTTTTGAGTCGAAATCCATGCGCCTAGCAATGTCAATTAGCATAGCTAGTCGCATTTTGGGAGGATAGGTAGCAATCTCTTTTGCTATTTCTTGAAAGAGGCATTCCTCATGCACCTTATCTAAGACAGCTTCTGCGATATCAATTTCATCGTGGATTGCATATTCCACTTGTGAATAACCATCACGATTGATGGGCTGAAGCCGACTATCTTTTCGTCTCAGATCCTGAAAGTAGTTTTTCGCAATCGTGATACTGAGCCGTTGTAACGATGCAATTGGGATGTTCTCACGTTGAGCTTTTAAAGTATATTCGTAGGTACGTTGAATGGTCATTAAAACGATGTCCCAGGCCACATCGTTCTCCTGTCCAACCCATGAAAAGGTATTTGAAGCATACACCCAACGCTTTGAGAGAGGTAATAGTAAAAGATAGAGAGTGATCCAACATGTGTCAGTCAGTTCACCTGTGTCAGCAAGAGGGGTTTGGATGGCTGTACTCATGATTAGGCCCAGCTTTCTTAGAAAAACTCATATTGACTGCGGTAATTAGCCTACGAGTTTTTTGTTTATTAAAATTCCCCACCTAAATTAAGTTTTCTCCCAATGATTTTAGAAAATTTGATATAAAAACTGAAATTTGGTGTTAAAAATTTCTAAGCCCCAGCTGTTATTTAATAATTATACATTAGATTTTCTTAAAAGTCAATATAATTGTAAATTTTTCTGTGGCATAAAAGTAATATTCTAAAATTAATAAGATGTCATCGAGGTTATATGTAACATAATAAATTAAGCTAAGTGCCATATTCATTTAATCTCGCA
>WNFX01000751.1_pt1 | contig 32453 bp, 26 predicted proteins | sample 5400111 | NCBI WGS metagenome assembly WNFX01 (sample SAMN13153363, study PRJNA577476) | soil metagenome | isolation source: 40 cm soil or saprolite under grassland replicate 1 | place: USA:California | collected 2016-06-15 | reverse complement strand
TTCGCCGCGACGCTGGTCACCGCGATCGGCCTGCTGCTCGCGGCCGCCTTCGGAACCCGCTACCGGACGGCCCGCTACTGCGTAACAGCCGGCACCGCCGGCATCACCGTGATCGACGCCGCGATGCTCACCGCAACGGTGACGGCCGCGCACTCGATGAGCTTGCCGCTCGCAGTTGCCGCCTTCGCCAGCGCCGCTCGTATCGCCTACACCACGGGCACCCTGCGCTCACTCGCCGCCCGGTGACGCCGCCTCTCGGGTAACGATTTTCCTGCTGTGGCCTGGGAGCCAACATGGCGCGGGCCTAACGGATACCCCTGCGCTACCCGCACTGTCACGGACTCCCTAGGGCCACTCCAGGCAAAACCACGATGCTGTGGAGCGCACGGCCGCCCTCGTCGGCGTCAGCGCGGCAGCGGAGCCGATTTCCTGGCCTGCCACGTGGGGCGGGCTGTACCACACCGACGGGCAGCCGTCGGCCCGGCATGACACGCGCAGATGCCCACCCGCGCCGACACACGGGCAGGGCAGGAAACTGACCTTGGAGCGAGGGTTGAAGCTGACCGTTTGACCGATGCGAGGTGGGCCTGCCCAGCCGGTGCGGGCAGCAACTTGTACCCAGTCTGCGGCGGGGTTCAGGTTACGAGCAGGCGAGCGCCAAGCTCCGCTGCATCGAGGGCGACGAGGTCGCGGTTGCGTTCGGCCCACCGGCCTGAGACAAGGTCATCACGGAGGCTGCGCACTGCCCGCTGCTCGGCCTCCGGCCCGACTCTGGCCCACACCGATATTCCGCGACGTACATGATCGTCCAAGTATGCCTCGGGCCGGCGCCAGTAGGCCTCGAAGAAGCCGTCAGCGCAGTCCCACGGAATGAGCACCGGCTCCATGCGGGCTCCGATCGCGCGGGCCTGCTCGGTCAGCGAAGGCCGCCCTACGAGGAGGTCAGCGACCTCAGGCAGGTAGTCGCGAGTAAGCCAGAACCGACGACGCCATCCGGTGTCACTGGTGTCGAACGTGAAGACCACCACGCGGCGAGCCACGCGCCTCATCTCGCGCAGGCCCGCGATCGGGTCCTGCCAGTGATGGACGGTGGAAAAAGCCATCGCGGCGTCGAAGGACTGGTCCTCGAACGGAAGGCTCCCCGCGACGGCAGCCACGCACGGCGCTGCGCCTGCGGGACGCTGCGCACGCATAAGCGCCGACGGTTCCACCGCGGTTACGTCACGGCCTGGGGGCTCGTAGGAGCCGGTGCCAGCCCCGACATTCAATACCGTCCGCGCATCGCCGAGCGCAGCCCAGATCCTTGCGGCGATCCGCGGCTCGGTGCGCCGCGTCACGGTGTAAGTGCCTCCGATGGTGTCATACAACTGCGCGCTGGACATGTCGCTGCCTCCCTGGCTGTCACCATCCCCACGCCAGGATGAGCGCCGAATTGGAGGCGAGACGAAGGTCGCGCCATCAACAACTGGACGCGCAGCGACGTAAGCGCGGCGAGATGGTGCCACAGCCAAAGCAAGAAGAGAACTGGATAAGAAGAATACGCCGGTTCTTGCCATTCCTCCGATAGATAGGCGCCACTTGAATCCTCGGCAAGATCGGGCGCCAGAGGGATGGCACCTCTTACTGCTCGCGCGCCAGCGCTGACCTGTAGCGGGCGGCAGGTCCGCTCGGTCGGCCGCCTTCGGAACCGCAACGGTGACGGCCGCGCACGCGATGAGCTTGCCGCTCGCAGTTGCCGCCTTCGCCAGCGCCGCCCGTATCGCCTACATCACGGGCACCCTGCGCTCACTCGCCGCACAGTGACGCCTGCCGCGGGTCGCCGCTGCGCTGAGGCGCCCGCGCGCCCGCTTAACTTAACCAGCTGGCCAGGGGATTCTAGGAACTCCTTCAGCGGTGCCGACAGGTCCGTCCAAGCCGCCCGCCTCGTCGGCCCGCCGTGGTTGTCACGCAGTCGGTCACTTAGATCATTTCGCCGTCGCAACCCTGATCGCATGCGTGCACTGCGGCTCAGGTGCGGTCCTGCGCAGTCTCAGGTAGCTTGTCGTGCGGAGGGTGCGAGGATGCATAAATCGTGAGCTTCGCCCTGTTTCTTCTCCGGCGGCTACTGACGATAGTCGTCCTGGGATGGGCGGTCACCCTGGCCGCTTTCGGGCTGTTCCGGGTCGGGGTGAAGAGCCCGGCGACGACCGCACAGATCAACGCGCAGCTCGGCGCGGGCGAGCCTGCACCTGTGCAGTACCTGCACTACCTGCTGCGGCTGCTGCACGGCAACCTCGGCCAGACGCTGACCGTCGGAGTGCCAGTCGACAATCTGTTGTCGCAGGCGCTCCCGCCGACACTGTCACTGATCATCGGCGGGATGGTGCTGTGGCTGGTGACCGGGACGCTGGCAGGCACCATCAGCGCGCTGCGGCACGGTTCGCTGACCGACAAGGGGGTCACGGCCGCAGCCCTGGCCGCGCTCGTGCTGCCGACATTCCTGACCGCGCTGCTCCTGCTCCAGCTGTTCTCCTACATCGCGCGGTCCGGGAATGTGTGGATGCAACCGGGCTACGTGCCCCTGACGCAAAGCCCGGGCCAGTGGCTCGGCCGGATGATCCTGCCCTGGATCGCGATCGCCGCCACACAGGTCGGCGCAACGGCCAGGCTCACCCGGTCAGCCGTTCTCGACGTCCTGGGCGAGGACTACATCCGCACCGCGCAGGCCAAGGGACTAGCCAGCAACCAGGTCTTCTGGCACCACGTGCTACGGGCAGCGATCTTTCCCGTAATAGCCAGCATCAGCACCGGGTTCGGCATACTCCTGGGATCCGCCGCAATCGTCGACCAGGTCTTCGCGCTCGGCGGGATCGGCCAGGCACTGCTGACGGCGGTCAAGGCAGGCGACCTCATGGTCATCATGGGAACAGCGCTCATCACCGTCATCCTTATCTCACTGGTCAACCTGCTCACCGACATCTGCCAAGCCGTGCTCGACCCGCGAGTGCACGTCACCTGAAGGCGTGGCCAGCTGAGATGTACTCCAAGGGGCTACGACCTGCTACTTCATGGGTGGGTGGGCCTGGGAGGACTTGAACCTCCGACTTCTTCCTTATCAGGGAAGCGCTCTAACCAGCCTGAGCTACAGGCCCCGCTCTGATACGCCAGCACCGCACGGGCACGCCGAGATAGATTACCGCATCCTGGCCGGTACCGACGCGCGAGCCTGGCAGGTTAGTCCGCTTCCCTGAGTGTGACCTCGATACCGCCGGAAAGGGCCGTTACGAGGTTGTAGATCACCGCTCCCACCGTGGCGAGGGCGGTGATCAGGACCACGTCGATGGCCCCGGCGAGCATCGTGTACCCGAGCACGGTTGAAGCGGAGAACCAACTCGCGGCGTTGGTTCCCGCCGGACTGCCTTTCGTCGAGGTGATCAGGCCGATCGTCTGCTCGATCTGGTGGAAGACTCCGAGCGAGGAGAGCAGGAAGTACAGCGCGGCGACGACGACGAACATCACGACCCAGCCGACCAGGGCGACCATGAAGCTAAACTTCATCACCGACCACGGCTCGATCCTGGAAATCACGAGCTGCGCGTCCCGCGCCTGAGGCACGTCCTGGCTCGCGGCCTTGGACGCGACCCGGGCGGGGGCGGGCCGCCGCTGCGCGCCCGTCTTGCTCTGGACTGTCGCTGCCTTTGCCGTCTCGATCTTGCTACCTGGTCTTCCAGACTTGCCCGGCCGTGACTTCTTCGATCCGGTCACGAACGGGGCGGCGAACATGGACCGCAAGCCAGACGATCGTACCCGGGCGGAGCCGGCCTGTCCCGGCATTGGGGCCGACGGAAACTCCGTGACCTGCGGCGGAGCGGCTGTTCCTGGTCCGCCGGGGCCAGGCATCCATGGCGGGCTGGCCAGGCCGGCGGCCTGGCCAACAGGTCTCGACTGGCCGGTTCTGGCGCCCGGGGTACCCGGCATCGCCGGCATCGGAGGACCGGCGAAGCTGCCAGGTGAGGCACCGGCGGGACTGGCGGGAACGCCAGCGGCAGGGCCGGCCGGCTGGTAACCGGACGGCGGGTAACCAGCCGGCGGGTAGCCGGACGGGCTTGGATGAGCGGACGGGCCAGGATGGGCGGCCGCTGTGGCACCGCCGACCGCCTGGCTGGCCGGGGGAGCTGGCCGTACCGTGCCAGAAGGAGACGTGCTCGCCGAGGTAGCCGCGGTCGCGCGCGAGTTGCCGCCCTGGGCGGCCGCGCCAGGCGTCTCCGGCGCTGGAGGCGAGGTCATCACCGAGGTATTGACCGATGCCGCCGACGTGGTGCGGGAGCCTCCGCCTGGCATGCTGATCGAACCGGGCGGCGCAACGGGCATGGTGACGTCGGAGGTCTTGGCCGCGCCGCCTGACGGCACTCTCGGCGGCTCAGGGGCGCTGCCGTTCCCGGCGCTTTGCGCCGTCTTGGCCTTATCTGGCTGCCGGACGGCAGCGTGATCCGGCTGCCGGACGGCAGCGTCCGGTTCACCTGCGGCGGCAGCCTCCTCGGCTAGCCGGCCTGCTGGTTCCACCCGGTCCTTCACCCGTCCTCCTGCGCTCCTGTCAGACACGAGACTAGCCGCATGCGATGGCACAAGGTTTGCGGATACCCGATCGTCACCGTCGTGACACAAGTTCAGACGCCGCAAATGGTCGAAAAGTTGCCGTCGCGGTCAGGCTACTGCCCGGCTAGCGCTGCTTAATCACTCCTGGCGGATCGGCGACCGAACCCGCTCAGGGCAGGCAGGCCGCACCTGCTCGCTCAGCTGGCCGATCCAGGCTCCTGACCAGGAACAACGTCCTCGTCGACGGCGGGCACGGCAGGATCTGGATCTTCCAGTTCCTGCTCTTCCGCGTTGCGGGCGATGGCGACCAGCGTCTGGCCGGCCGCGAGGTTCACCAGCCTGACGCCCATGGTCTGCCGCCCCGACTGCTTGATCTCCGCCGCGGTGGTCCTGATCACGCCGCCGGCCGAGGTGATCGCGAAGACCTCATCATCGGGTCCGACCATCAGGGCGCCGATCAGCTCTCCGCGTGCCTCGACGATGCGCGCCGTGACCACGCCAAGGCCGCCCCTGCCCTGCACCGGGTAGAGCGCGGCAGGCGTCCGCTTCGCGTACCCGCCGCCGGTGGCGACCAGCACGTCAGCGTGCGCCTCGCCGTTCACCACGTGCATGCCGAGCAGCTGATCGCCGTTGGCGAAGCGCATCCCGATCACTCCTGAGGTGGCACGCCCCATCGGCCGCAGCACGTCGTCGCTCGCGTGGAACCTGATCGCCTGGGCGTGCCTGCTGATCAGCAGCAGGTCCTGGTCGGGCGAGACCAGCCGCGCCCCGATGACCTCGTCGTCGTCGCGCAGGTTGATCGCGATGATGCCGCCAGCCCTGGCCGAGTCGAAGTCGGTCAGCTGCGACTTCTTCACCAGCCCTGACGCGGTCGCCAGCACCAGGTAGGGCGCGACGTCGTAATCCGGCAGCGCGAGCACCTCGGCGATCCGCTCGTCCGGCTGGAACGCCAGCAAGTTCGCCACATGCTGGCCGCGGGCGTCCCTGGCGGCCTCCGGCAGCTCGTAGGCCTTGGCACGGTAAACCCGGCCCTTGTTCGTGAAGAACAAGATCCAGTGGTGGGTGGAGGTGACGAAGAAGTGATCGACGATGTCGTCGGTACGCAGCTGTGCGCCGCGTACACCCTTGCCGCCGCGCCGCTGCGCTCGGTACAGGTCGGTCTTGGTGCGCTTGGCGTAGCCGCCGCGGGTGATCGTGACGACGACATCCTCTTCGGCGATTAGGTCCTCCATGGCCATCTCGCCGTCGTAGGCCACAAGCTCGGTCCGCCGGTCGTCCCCGTACCTGGCGGTGATCTCGCCGAGCTCGGTGCTGAGGATCTGCCGTTGTCGCTCGGGCGAGGCCAGGATCGCCTCGTAGTCGGCGATCTGCGCCATCAGCTCGGTGTACTCGTCGATGAGCTGCTGCCGCTCCAGCGCCGCCAGCTTACGCAGCTGCATGTCCAGGATCGCCCGCGCCTGGATCTCGTCGATGTCAAGCAGCTCCATCAGGCCAACCTGCGCGGTCGCCGCCGATGCGCTGGCTCGGATCAGGGCGATCACGGCGTCGATCTGGTCGATCGCCTTGATCAGCGCGCTCAGGATGTGCGCCCGTTCCTGCGCCTTGCGCAGCAGGTACCTGGTGCGCCTGACGATCACCTCGATCTGGTGCCTGACCCAGTGCCTGATCATCTGGTCCAGGCGGAGCGTCCTCGGCACGCCGTCGACCAGCGCCAGCATGTTCGCGCCGAACGTGTCCTGCAGCTGGGTGTGCTTGTAGAGGTTGTTCAGCACCACCTTGGCCACGGCGTCGCGCTTGAGGACGATCACCAGCCGCAGGATGATCTGGCCGGTCCGGCCGCTGCTCTCGTCCCGCACGTCGGCGATGCCGTTGATCCGGCCATCCTTGACCAGCTCGGCGATCTTCAGCACCAGGTTGTCCGGGTTGACCTGGTAGGGCAGCTCACTGACGACCAGGCAGGCGCGGCCCTTGCGGTCTTCCTCGACCTCGACCACCGCGCGCATGGTGATAGAGCCGCGACCGGTGCGGTAAGCCTCCAGGATGCCGCGGCGCCCGACGATCTGGCCGCGGGTCGGGAAGTCCGGTCCCTTGATCCGCTGGATCAGCGCCTCAAGCAGTTCCTCATCGGTCGCCTCGAAGTTCTGCAGGTACCACTGCACGCCCTCGGTGACCTCGCGCAGGTTGTGCGGCGGGATCTTGGTGGCCATGCCGACCGCGATCCCCTCCGACCCGTTGACCAGCAGGTTCGGGAACCGGGCCGGGAGTACCACCGGCTCGGCCGAGCGCCCGTCGTAGTTCGGCCGGAAGTCGACAGTCTCCTTGTCGATGTCCCGCAGCATCTCCATCGCCAGCGGGGCCAGGCGGCACTCGGTGTACCGCATCGCGGCCGCCGAGTCGTTCCCTGGCGAGCCGAAGTTCCCCTGCCCGTCGACCAGCGGCATCCGCATCGACCATGGCTGGGCGAGCCTGACCAGCGCGTCATAGATAGCCGAGTCGCCGTGCGGATGGTACTGGCCCATCACGTCACCGACGACCCGTGAGCACTTGGAGTAGCCACGATCCGGCCGGTAACCGCCGTCGTACATCGCGTACAGGACACGGGTGTGTACCGGCTTCAGGCCGTCCCTGACGTCAGGCAGCGCCCGGCCCACGATGACGGACATCGCGTAATCGATGTAGCTGCGCTGCATCTCGACCTGGATGTCGACCGGCTCCAGCCTGCCGCCCGGCTCCTCGGGCGGCGCCTGGGGCGTGTCCACGCTCATGCGGATCCTTCCCTCACCATGATCGCGGAACTCTGTCAGTCAATACGGCTGACAGGCTTCCGTGATCATGAAATAGCCCGACCGGGGCGGAGCCCCGTTAGATGTCGAGGAATCTCACGTCCTTGGCGTTGCGCTGGATGAAGGCCCGCCTGGCCTCCACGTCCTCGCCCATCAGCACGCTGAACAGCTCGTCGGCCTGGGCAGCGTCGTCCAGTGTGATCAGGCGGAGCACGCGCCTGGCCGGGTCCATCGTGGTGTCCCACAGCTCTTTGGCGTTCATCTCGCCAAGGCCCTTGTAGCGCTGAACCCCGTCCCGTGGGCGCGGGTCCTTGCGGCCCTCAGCGATGCCCGCCTCGATCACCGCGTCCCGCTCCTTGTCGGAGTAGGCGTAGCCGGGGTCGTAGCCCCTGCCGTCCCACTTGATCTTGTAGAGCGGCGGCTGGGCCAGATATACGTGCCCGGCCTCGATCAGCGGCTTCATGAACCTGAACAGCAGAGTGAGCAGCAAGGTGGCGATGTGCTGGCCGTCCACATCAGCGTCGGCCATCAAGATGATCTTGTAATACCGCAGCTTGTCGATGTCGAACTCGTCGTGGACGCCGGTACCGAGCGCGGTGATCAGCGCGTGCACCTCATTGTTCTTCAGCACCCGGTCGATCCTGGCCTTCTCCACGTTCAGGATCTTGCCGCGAATCGGCAGGATGGCCTGGAACATCGGATCCCGGCCGGCCTTGGCCGAGCCGCCGGCCGAGTCACCCTCGACCACGTAGACCTCGCACTGCTCGGGGTCGCCTGACTGGCAGTCGGACAGCTTGCCTGGCAGCCCCGCGCCGCCCATCGCGCTCTTGCGGGTCAGTTCCCTGGCCTGCCTGGCCGCGATCCTCGCTCGGGCCGCCTGGCTGGCCTTGATCACGATCGACTTGGCTTCGCCGGGATTGCGCTCGAACCAGTCCCGCAGGTGATCGTTGCAGACCCGCTGGACGAACGATTTGGCCTCGGTGTTGCCGAGCTTGGTCTTGGTCTGCCCCTCGAACTGCGGCTCGGCGAGCTTGACGTGAATGATCGCGGTGAGGCCCTCGCGGACATCGTCGCCGGTCAGGTTCTCGTCCTTGTCCCGCAGCATTTTCTGCTCGCGGGCATGCCGGTTCACGATCGAGGTCAGCGCGGCGCGGAAACCCTCCTCGTGGGTGCCGCCCTCGGCCGTGTTGATGGTGTTGGCGAAGGTGTGCACCGACTCTGAGTACGAGCCGCTCCACTGCATCGCGATCTCGGCCGAGATTCCTGGCGCCTCGTCGCCGAAGTCGATCACCGAGGCGTGCACCGGCTCCTTGGACGCGTTCAGGTACCTGACGAAGTCGGCGATGCCCCCGTCGTAGCAGTAGCTGGCCACGTGCGGCTCGCCGTTCATGTGGTCGGGCCGCTCGTCGGTGAGGCTGATGGACAGCCCGCGGCTCAGGAACGCCATCTCCTGCAGCCGGCGCGACAGCGTCTCGAACGACCATGCGGTCGTCTCGAAAATGTCCTCGTCCGGCCAGAACGTCACGACGGTGCCGGTCTCCTCAGTTGGCTCGCCGCGCTCCAGCGGCGCTACCGGGTCGCCGACCCGGTAGGCCTGCCGCCACACGTGCCCGTCCTTGCGCACCTCCACCTCAAGCCTGGATGACAGTGCATTCACCACCGACACGCCGACCCCGTGCAGGCCGCCGGATACGGCATAGGACGTTCCGTCGAACTTGCCGCCTGAGTGCAGCGTGGTCAGCACGACCTCCACGGCGGGACGGTTCTCCACCGGATGGTTGTCCACCGGGATACCGCGGCCGTTGTCGCATACCCGGACCCCGCCGTCCGCGAGCAGCGTGACGGTGATGGTGTCGCAGAATCCAGCGAGCGCCTCATCGACCGCGTTGTCGACAACCTCGTAGACCAGGTGGTGCAGCCCGCGCTCGCCAGTCGAGCCGATATACATGCCAGGGCGCTTGCGCACCGCCTCCAGGCCCTCGAGGACCTTAATTGAGCGCGCGTCGTAAGACAACGGTCAGCTCCTCCAGAAAGCGGGACATCGCGCACGGTCGGGCGGCCCCTCTTCCCCCACCGCAGCTGTCCCGGTACGCTTACCTATTTTACCTGGCTGTGACGCCCGCCTCAGCCGTACGGTGCAGCGTCTAGCCGTACGTGTCGCGCGGGCCGCGGCCACCGCGGACCCGCCACTGTCCTGGCCGTCTCGGCGGTCCGCCAGGGCCGCGGACCCGCACTCTCCTGACCGTTCCCTCACCGAGCTCGGCGTTCAGCCTGCGGACCAGGTCAGCGGCGAGCAGGCGCAGCTGAGTCGCCCACGCGGTGGAGTCCGCGGTCACGGTTAGCTCGCCATCGGACAGGCCATCGGGCACCGTGTGCGCCGCGAGGTCGGCACCCACGATCTGCGGCCAGCGGCCGAATACCGACCCGGCGGCCACAGCCAGTTCCCACCCGGTGTCGGTGATCAGGCCGTCGATCGCGGCCCCGAGCGGTGCCGGGTCCGCCCTGCGCTCGCGCCCGGTCCCCGCGCTGGCCGAGGGCGATGGGGAAGTGATATTTCGTCGGGAAAAATTGTCCGCCGACGGTGCGGCACGAGTGCCCCTGGCGATCGCGTCGGCTTTCGCCCTGGCCAGCGCGGAAGCGGCACGCGCGGCCCGGTCCGGTGCAGCCGACTGCCCGGCGTGCTCCTGCCCGGCGTGCTCCTGCCCGGCCTGCTCCTGCCCGGCCTGCTCCTGCCCGGCCTGCTCCTGCTCCGCGTGCTCCTGCCCGGCACCCCCTGGCCCGGCTTCGGCGTTCCCGGCACGGCCCGGCCCGGCACCGCCCGGCCGGGCCTGGTCAGCGGGCACGGCCAAGCACCCCGTCGGTGACCGTATAGCTCACCCCGGCAAGCTTCGCTGGCACGTCGGCAGGCACCGCGGCGGTCACCAGCACCTGCTCGGCGCCGGACACCAGCTCTGCGAGCCGGTCCCGGCGGCCGGAGTCCAGCTCGGCGAACACGTCGTCGAGCAGGAGCACCGGGTCATCACCGTCCTGCCGGAGCAGGCCGAAGGCGCCAAGGCGCAGCGCCAGCGCCAGCGACCAGGATTCGCCCTGGCTGGCGTAGCCACGGGCTGGCAGCTCGCCGACCCGCAACTCGAGCTCGTCCCGGTGCGGGCCGACCAGGCAGACCGCACGCTCGAGTTCTGCGCGCCGCACCCGGTCGAGCGCGGACCTGAGCGAGCCGGCGAGCTCGCCGGCATCGGCAGCATCGGCGCTCGCCGCCTGCTGTTCTGGCTGGGCCGCGTGCCGGTAGGTCATCGATGCCCCCCGCTCGTCGGCCGCGACATCCAGGTACGCCGATGTCATCTCCGGGCGCAGCGCGGCGACCAGCCTGAGCCTGCCCGCGGTCAGCTCGGCGCCCTTGGCGATCAGCTGCTCGTCCCAGATCTCGAGCCCGGCCGGAACGCCGCGGCCGGCCGCGCGCGCGGACTTGAGCAGCGCCGTGCGCTGCTTCACCACCCGCTCGTAGTCGGCCCTGACCGCGGCATACCTGGGCCGGCTGGCCACCAGCAGGTCGTCCAGGTAACGCCGGCGCTGGTCGGGATCGCCCTTGACGATGGCCAGGTCCTCCGGGGCGAACAGCACGCAGCGCAGCGTGCCAAGGGCATCCCTCGGCCTGCTCAGCGGCGCCCGGTTCAGCCTGACCCGGTTGGCCCGGCCGGGGTTGAGCTCGATCTCCACCAGGCTGTCCCTGGCGGCCGAGTTGATCGCGGCCCGCAGGATCGCCCGGTCGGCTCCCGCCCTGACCATCGCGGCGTCAGCCGATACCCGGTGACTGCCGAAGGTGGCCACGTAGACGGCCGCCTCGATCAGGTTGGTCTTGCCGGCGCCGTTCGGCCCGGTGAAGGTGGTCACGCCCGGCTCGAAGGTGACGTCCGCCGCCAGGTAACTGCGGAAGTCGGTGAGCGCGAGCCTGGTCAGGTACACATCAGCGCAGACTAGCCGCTGCCAGGACCGGCCTAGCTCGTCAGCCGGATCGGCATCAGCAGGTACCGGTAGTCCTGGCCGCCGTCCGGCCCTGGCTTCCCGGTGATCAGGGCTGGCTTGCCGGCCTCGGTGAACGCGATCCGCGCCGTGTCGGACTCGATGGCGGCCAGCCCGTCGAGCAGGTACTGCGGGTTGAAGGCGATGGTGAGCTCCTCGCCGTCGAACCCGGCCTCGATCACCTCGTCCGCCTGGGCCTCGTCACCGGCACCGGCCTCAAGCACCAGCTGGCCGGAACTGAAGGTCAGCCGGACCGGGGTGTTGCGCTCGGCGACCAGCGCCACCCGGCGAACCGCCTCCATCAGCACCGGGGCTGCCAGCTCGGCCGTCGCCCGCACCGAGGACGGCAGCAGCGACTGATACCTGGGGAACTCCCCGCCGAGCAGCCGGGTGGTGGTTCGGCGGCCCGCTCCTTCGAAGCCGATCATCCCGTCGCCGCCCGCTCCCTCGTCACCGGGCAGCGCAAGCGCGATCGAGACCTCGGCAGAGCTGGTCAGCGAGCGAGCGCTGTCGGTGAGCGCCTTGGCGGGCACCAGCATGGCTGCCGACAGGTCCGGTGTCACCGGGTTCCAGCGCAGATCGCGAACGGCGAGGCGATACCGGTCGGTGGAGATCAGCGTCAGGTTCTCGCCGTCGATCTCGATCCGGACGCCGGTCAGCGATGGCAGCGTATCGTCCCGCCCGGCGGCGACGGCGGTCTGGCTGACGGCGGTGGCGAACGCGTCGCTGCCGACCGAGCCGGCCGCCGGCGGCATCTCGGGCAGCGCCGGGTACTCGTCCTCAGGCATGGTGAGCAGGTTGAACGTGGCGTTGCCGCAGGTGAGCACCGCCCGCCCGCCTTCCGCGCTGATCTGGACCGGCTTGCCTGGCAGGCTGCGGCTGATCTCGGCGAGCAGCCGCCCCGATACCAGCGAGCTGCCGGGCGTCTGGGTCGTGACCGGGATCGTCGCCTGGGCGGATACGTCGTAGTCGAAGCTGGACAGGGTCAGCTCGTCGGCGGATGCGTGCAGCCGCATGCCGGCCAGCACCGGCACGGTCGGCCGCGCCGGGAGCGCCCTGGCGGTCCATGCCACCGCATCGGCGAAGGCGTCGCGTTCGATGAGGATCTGCACGGCGGGCCGCCTTTCGTTCTCGGAGCCCGGCGGACTTGCGCTGCCGGGCTTTGGCTCGCTGGCCGGTCGTAGTCGCAACCCTAGCCTGGCACGGGGTTGCGAGCCCTGGCTTCCCGCTGGCCCGGCCTTGCGCTTGTGTGGGTACGCGGGGAGGGCGGCAGTGCGGTCATTGCGGTGCGCTCCTGGGACGCTACTTGGCTCTTGGTTCTTGGAATGAGAAAGAAAGTAGTCGTCATAGGGAGCGTGGACACTGGGGACAACCGGTTGCCGCCCAGGTCAGCCGGGCTTTCCGGTGCACAGTGCTGGTGGATGGCGCCGATCGGGCCGCCTGCGCGCTGTGGATGAGCGAGCGAATCGGAGCGTCGCGGCGGAAAATTCCACCGCGTGACCCCAGGAAGCTGGCGGCTATCCCGAGGTCATCCACAATGTCATCCACAGCCTGTGTGTACGGATAGTTATGCCAGGCAGCATTGTGTGAGTGTTTCGTTACGCTAGGTATCGAACTGGTTATGACGGCAACGCCTGCTGCTTGATCCGGTTGGTCAGCTCGGTGACCTGGTTGTAGATCGAGCGCCGTTCGGCCATCAGTGACCTGATCTTGCGGTCGGCGTGCATGACGGTTGTGTGGTCCCTGCCGCCGAACTGCTGGCCGATCTTGGGCAACGACAGGTCGGTGAGCTCGCGGCACAGATACATGGCGATCTGCCTGGCCGTGACCAGGACACGGGAGCGGGACGTGCCGCACAGGTCGTCGATGGACAGCCCGAAGTAGGACGCGGTCTGGCCCATGATCGTGGCGGCGGTGATCTCCGGCCCCTGCGCCTCGGGGATGAGGTCCTTGAGCACGAACTCGGCCAGCTGGAGGTCGACGGTCTGCCGGTTCAAGCTGGCGAAGGCGCTGACCCGGATCAGCGCTCCCTCGAGCTCCCTGATATTGGTGGAGATCCGGCTCGCGATGTACTCAAGGGCCTCGGGTGGCGCGTTCAGCCGGTCCTGCACCGCCTTCTTGCGCAAGATCGCGATTCTGGTCTCAAGCTCGGGCGGCTGGATGTCAGTGAGCAGTCCCCACTCGAACCGGCTGCGCAGCCGGTCTTCCAGGGTGACCAGCCGCTTCGGCGCCCGGTCACTGGAGATCACGATCTGCTTGCTGGCGTTGTGCAGGGTATTGAAGGTGTGGAAGAACTCCTCCTGGGTGCCTTCCTTGTTCTCCAGGAACTGGATGTCGTCGACCAGCAGGATGTCCACGTCACGGTAGCGGCGGCGGAAGCCGTCCTGCTTGCCGTCCCTGATCATGTTGATGAAGTCGTTGGTGAACTCCTCAGAGCTCACGTAGCGGACCCGGACGCCCTGGTACAGGCTCTGCGCGTAGTGGCCGATGGCATGCAGCAGGTGCGTTTTGCCGAGCCCGGAGTCGCCGTAGATGAACAGCGGGTTGTAGGCCTTGGCCGGCGCCTCGGCGACGGCCACGGCCGCGGCGTGCGCGAACCTGTTGCTCGACCCGATGACGAACGTCTCGAAGGTGTACTTCGGGTTGAGCCTGGTCTGGGTGGTCCTGGCCGCGCCGTGACCCTGAAGCGGCGTGGGCCCGCCTGAACCGAGCTGGTGTGCCGATCCTGGGCGGCCGCCTTGGACTGAGATGCCCGCGCCGGAGCCAGGATCCGCGTCGGCTTGCCCGGTCGGCTGTGCCCGGTGCGGCCCGTGCTTGGCGGGCAGATGCGGCAAGCCCGCCGGGCCTGGCTGGAGCGGCAGCTGGCCTGGCGAGCCGGGCATCGGCAGCCGGCCGAGGTGACCGGGGCCGCCGTCGAATTGCCGGCGGGGTGCGTCGAACTGCCCGCGGGGTGCGCGGCGGTCGAACTGGCTTGGTGCGTTGTCGAACCTGCTCGGTGCGTCGTCGAACTGTCGCTGGCCATCGAACTGCCCGTGGCGGTCGAACTGGTCATCGGGCGGCGTCAGGAGCGACTGAAGGCCCGATCCGGCGAGCGGCGAGGAGCCGCGGTCGCCGGTGCGATCCGCAGTCGCCCCGAACGGCATCCTGATGCCAAGCGGCTCGGGCGGCGAATGCGGATCATCGGCTGCTGGCAGCGTCGCGGCCACCGCCGGGTCAATGATCACGGCAAGTGAAATGCTCCGCCCGAGCTCACGTGAGAGCGCGTTGGTGATCAGTGCCCTGAGCCGGTTCTCCAGCTGGTCCTTGGCGAACTCGTTGGGGGTCGCGATCAACGCGGTGTTCTCGACTAGGCCGAGCGGCCTGGTCAGCTGGAGCCAGGCCCGCTGGTAGGGCTCGATCTGCGTTTCGGCGAGGTCGTTCAGCGACCGGGCCCAGATTTCGGCGAGGTCTGGTTCACTCATCGGCCGATCACCTCGCGCCCCCCATCGTGTTCAACAGGTTTTTCCACAGCATGTGCAACGCTGCATTGTGGCCGCGGAGCCCACCTCCCCCCGCCCGCCACGCCGCTGAGTCCGGACAGACCGGCAAGGCTGTCCACAGCCTAGGCGCGTCGCCCGCGATCCGTTCGGCAAACGGGGACTGTGGCACCTGGAGGGGGCGGCTGGTTTGACCCGGGGTGGTCAGCCAGCGTAGCGTTCGTAGGTCTGGCCACTCCAGCGGCGGTGAGCGCTGCGCCTCCTCGCGCCCGGCCGGTGGCGGCCCGAATCCCTGACCCGTCATCTGGAGTTCCTGTGAGCAAGCGCACGTTCCAGCCGAATAACCGTCGGCGCGCGAAGACGCACGGTTTCCGGCTGCGCATGCGCACCCGGGCCGGGCGCGCGATCCTGGCCGGCCGCCGTCGCAAGGGCCGTGCCCGGATCAGCGTCTGAGCAGCGCGGCCCGGCGAGCGGCATGGTGGTGCCACCAGCTGCGCGACGGTGATCCGCGGTGCTGCCTGCGGTCGCGCGGATGCGCCGCGAGCGGGAGTTCGCCGCGGCGATCCGCAACGGCAGCCGGGCCGGGCGCCCGCTGCTTGCCGGGCATCTGCTGGTGCGGAAGGATAGCCGTGAGCCGGCCAGGATCGGTTTCATCGTGAGCCGGAAAGTGGGCACCGCCGTGGTGCGTAACCGGGTCCGGCGGCGGCTTCGTCACCTGGCCTTGGGGTATCTGCATTCACTGCCTCGGGGTAGCCTGCTTGTGTTGCGCGCTAATCCACAGGCCGCGACGGCAAGCCAGGCGGACTTGGCCGCTGAACTGGAGCTGGTGGTTCGGGCACTGCTTCGGCGGCAGGGTGGTGCGGTGTGACAGAACCGATCGGGGCAGGTGCGAGCCGGGCCAGGCAGAATTCACTGCTGGCGCGGCTGCTTGTGCTGCTGATTGCCGGTTACCGGCGGTTCATCAGCCCGCTGCTTGGTGCGCGCTGCCGGTTCTACCCGTCGTGCAGCGCCTATGCGCTTGAGGCAGTGCGGCGGCATGGCGCCGGCCACGGCAGCTGGCTGGCGGTGCGGAGGCTGAGCCGCTGTCATCCGTTCCACGCCGGCGGACTCGACCCGGTACCGGCGGCACGGCCGGAGCGCAGCCGGCCGGAGCGTGGCTGGCTGACGCGGGCCACGGGCCCCGCGCAGGCAGGCGCTGCAGATCGAGGAACGAGGGAAATGGCCAGTGGGTAGCATCTTCAACCTGATCGACGTCCCCGTCGCCTGGGTCATCACGCAGCTCTACAACCTGTTCGGGCCGATCTTCGGCCCGGCCAGCGGAGCGACCTGGGTGCTGGCGATCGTCGTGCTGGTCGTGCTGATGCGGCTGATCATGGTGCCGCTTTTCATCAAGCAGATGCATACCCAGCGGGCGATGACGGCGCTGACTCCGAAGATCACCGAGCTTCGCAAGAAGTACAAGGGTGACAAGGAGACGCTCAACTCCGAGACGATGAAGCTGTACCAGGAAGCCGGCGTCAACCCGCTGATGGGCTGCCTTCCTGTCGTGCTGCAGATGCCGATCTTCTTCGCCCTGTTCAGCGTGCTGAGGCAGATCGCTGACTGGAAGCCAGGGCAGCCCGGCGGCCTCAAGTACCACCTGACCGTTCCGATGGTGCAGAACGCGCACCGGGCGAAGATCTTCGGCGCCACTATCGCCGACAAGTTCTTCGCTGCGCCGCTGCACGTCAAGTTCGTGATCGGCGCGGCGGTCCTGGTCAGCATGGCGACGACCTACCTGACCATGCGCCAGAGCATGAAGCGCGGCATGATGCCGACCGGCTCAGACAGCCCGATGGGCCAGTCGCAGAAGCTGATGGTCTACGTGATGCCGTTCTTCGCCCTGACCGGCCTGATCTGGCCGTTCGGGCTGGTCATGTACTGGGTCACGACGAACCTGTGGACGCTGGGCCAGCAGTACATGCTGCTGCGCAGGTACCCGATCGGTGCGGCCGCGATGGGCCCGGACGGCAACAAGCCGATGAGCGGCAAGTCGGCCGGCGGTCCTGGCGGCGGGGCCACCGGAGGTGCGACGCCTGGCAGGGTGACCGGCGGCCCGCCGGCCGACAAGCCCGGCGGAAGTGGTGGCAGGCCTGCCGACAAGCCCGGTGCGGGACGCCCCGCCGACAAGCCCGGTGCCGGGCGCCCGGCCGCTGGCCGGTCGCCGGGTGGCGGCAAGGCGGCTGGGGGCGGTCAGCCCCCCGCTGAAGCCCGCGGCCAGGCGGGCGGCAGCGGCAAGCCTGCCGCCGGCTCAGGCAAGCAGACCGGGGCGGGCAGGCAGTCAGGCGCGGGCAGGCAGGCAGGCTCAGCCAGGCAGGCAGGCTCAGCCAGGCAGTCGGGCCCAGCCAAGCAGTCGGGCCCAGCCAAGCAAGGAAGTGACGGCGGCAGCAAGGCAAAGCCGGCCGGTCCGGCCGCTGGGCGCCCGAGCGTGCCCGGCCTTGCCAACGGGTCGCCGAACGGGCACGGCGCTACGTCGGACGGCGGGCTGCTGCGCAGGTTCGGGAGGGGCCGCGGCGAGCCAGAGCCCCCGGCAGCGGACGAGCCGGAGATTAAGCTCGTCAGGCAGCAGCGCCAGCGGCAATCGCGCAGTAAGCGATCCGGCAAGCGCTGAGCACGAGCTGGCGGCGGCGGGTCGGTGCCGCGCAAGGTTTTTTGGCGGGTACCAAGGAAGGATGTTGTCGTGAGCCAGGGAGAGAACGTTCTCGCTGAACCGCAAGAGGTAGCGGGCGAGGATCTCGCTGATCGTGACCCAGCCGACGGCTCGGCAGATTTCTCCGACACCCCTGCCGAGCCGGAGGTGGCCGACCTCGAGTTCGAAGGCGAGATAGCGGCCGACTACATCGAGGGCCTGCTGGACGTGGCGGACCTGGACGGCGACATCGATATGGATGTCGACGGCGACCGGGCCGTGGTCTCGGTGGTCGGCGCGACGCTGGATGAGCTTGTCGGCTCACGGGGCGAAGTCCTTGAGGCCCTTCAGGAGCTGACCAGGCTCGCTGTGCACCGGCAGACCGGAGGCCGCACCCGGCTGATGCTGGACATCGGCGGTTACCGCGGGCGGCGGCGGCTAGAGCTCACCGAGCTCGGGACGCAGGCGGCCGAGGAGGTCAAGAGCAGCGGCGAGCCGAAGGCCCTCAGCGCTATGAACGCATTTGAGCGCAAGATCGTGCACGACGCGATCGCCGCTACTGGCCTGCGCAGTGAGTCCGAGGGCATCGATCCGAACCGCAGGGTGGTCGTGCTTCCGGTGGGCTGAATCGTGCCCGGCGCGATCGCCGCTACTGGCCTGCGCAGTGAGTCCGAGGGCATCGATCCGAGCCGCAGGGTGGTCGTGCTTGCCGTCGGCTCACGCGGCGAACCCGTCTGTGCGCGTCGGCTGTCCCGTCTGCACTCAGCGGCTGTGGCCGCCTGCTGCTGCCCGGTGCTCGTCGGTGGCCCGGTGGTTGTCGGTGGCCGTGTGGTTGTCGTGGCCCGGTGGCCGTCGCTGCGGCGGTTCCCGGTGGGTGGGTCGCGCGCCACGCGGACCGGGCACCGTCTTGTGGACGGGGGAGTTCGCGGCGGGTGAATGCCGTGGACTGGGCGCTACGGGTGGTGGGCTTGCGCCGTTGCGGCGGACGCCGCAGTGGCCGTCGGCGTAGCTCAGATCGTCACGCGCGTGCACGATGCCGCTAACGGTGTTGTGTGTTATCAGCGACGCTGGCGGTGTCATGGAGCTGCCGGGGACGCTGGCGGTGTCATGGAGCTGCCGGCGACCCTGGGCGGGCCGTTATGACGGCCGTCGCCGCACCAGTAGTCTCAAGGGATTCCCCGGGCTCCGCAAGACTCAGATCGACCACGACGCGTCCGCATCCGTCGGGCGGGCGCGGATGTGCCTGACGACATAAGAGTGCCGGTGAGCGCAGAAGGGCTTGCGAACGCGGGGGCGCGCCGAGACAGGAGTGCAGGCGGACGCTGGAATGGCATCGGACGCGGGAGCACCCGCTTACCCGGACGGCGGAGCAGATTCAGCGGTACCAGCGCCGCCCGAGGTCGCGAGGCAGATCTTCGGCCAGGAGCTGCCAGTTGCAGAGGCATACGCGAAAATGCTGGCCGGGCCCGGCGTGGTACGCGGGCTGATCGGCCCAGCAGAGGCTGGCCGGATCTGGGAACGGCATCTGCTCAATTGCGCCGTCGTCGCCGAGCTTGTCCCCACCCCGTGCACGCTGGTTGACCTGGGATCTGGTGCGGGGCTGCCGGGAATCGTGCTGGCCATGCTGCTTCCGCAGGCCCAGGTGATCTTGCTGGAACCGATGGAGCGCCGGACAGTCTTCCTGCAGGAATGCGTTGATGCAATTGGGCTGCCAAACGCGGTTGTACGCCGCGGGCGGGCCGAAGAGCAGGCGGGCAAGATCGGCGCGGATGTGGTAACTGCCCGCGCGGTGGCGAGCCTGGACCGCCTTGCCGTGCTGGCGGCAGCCGTGAGCAGGCCAGGCGGCCTGGTGCTGGCGATCAAGGGGGCGGGGGCCGCGCTGGAGCTGGAGCGTGCCAGGCCGGCGCTCCGTGGTGTCGGGGCCGTGGATGCCAGACTCGTGCGGGCAGGCGAGGGCACGATCAATCCCTCGACAACGGTGGTGCGGTTCACCGTCGGACGAATCGCTCATGGACGCCGCCGTCCGAGCGGCCGTAGCAACTGACGAGTGTCCAAGTGATCAATGTTGCGGTTGCGCGGCGGCGCTCAGTCCGAGCTGAGGAACTGGACCGGGCCGGGTGGCGGAGCAGCGTTGGCGGTCATCGGAATCTGCCCACTGGCGGTCGCCCCGCCGAATGCTGGCGTTGTCATTTGCCTGGATTCAGAACGGGGCGTTCGGCGTCCTCGGTGCCGGGCTCGGCCGTGTCGATCACGATGCGCAGGGTCGCCGCCCGGCACGGTGAGGATGTCGCGGCCAGCGTCAGGGTGCCTGCGGGCGGATGATCGACGGTCATGAACGTGGCGTCGTGGCGGTGAGCGGCATCGGGATCCCGCAGCCCGGCGAGCCGGTTACTGTTCGCGCGCGACGCGCTGGATCAGGTCCTGCCAGCCTCGTCCGAGGCGTTCGGAGACTTGTGGACCGGTCTGGGTAAGGATGGCGGATGACAGGTAAAGCAGCATCGGGCCGTCGAGGGCCGCGGTGAGCTGGGTGGCCAGGACGTCCAGGTCGGCGATGCCGAGGCGCATCTGCCCGAGCAGGAGCCGGATGTGTGCCCGCGACATGGGCGTCTGCGATCCGGCTGGTATCCGCTCCCTGCCGTCCAGCGCGGCACGCGCGATCTGGCGATGCCCGGCAAGGAAGTCGATCCTGGCGCGGCCGTAGGCGATCAGCCGGTCCACCGGCGGGGCGCCAGGGCCTAGCGGCGGGGATCCGGAAAGAACCTGCTCCTGGAATTGCCGCTCGTCGTCGTCTAGCAGCGCCCGGAAGATCCCCGCCCGGGTGCCGAACCGGCGGAACACCGTTCCCTTGCCTAGGCCCGCGCGTTCGGCCAGCCCGTCCATGGTCAGCTTGTCCGCCCCCTGCCCGGCGATTATCTCGCGCGCCGTGGCCAGCAGAAGCTGCCGGTTGCGCGCGGCGTCGGCGCGCTCGGCGTGCGGCGGTCCCCAGGTCACGGGCTGGGTCATGGTGCCACTCTACGGCCGGAATATAACCGGGGTGAAGTCCGCTTATGCTTGCGGTGCTGAACCGTCGCCTTCGCCCAAAGGAAGGACCAGCCATGAGCACGACCACTACACCTGACCGCTTCACAACGCTGCCCGACGAGCAGACGCTCGCGTCGGCCGTGACCGCTCTGGAAGAGCACGGGTTCAGCGTCGAAGTCGTTGATAACCTTGACGCCGCTCGGGCGGTCGTCCTTGCCCGCATCCCGCACGGCTCCTCGGTGATGACCAACACGTCGGTTACCCTGGCCGAGACCGGCATCGCCGATGCGATCAACGACGGCGGGCCGTATGAGTCGGCGCGCAACGCCATGTTCGCGCTCGACTTCGCCACCCAGGCACAGGACATGAAGGCGATCGGCGGCCAGCCCGACTACGCCCTTGGCAGTGTGCACGCGGTCACCCGCGACGGAACCCTCGTCATCGCCTCGGCGTCGGGCAGCCAACTCGCCTCCTACGCGTGGGGCGCCGCCAACGTCATCTTCGTCGTCGGCGCGCAGAAGCTAGTCCCCACCCTGGAAGCGGCCCATCAGCGGATCTACCAGCACAGCCTGAAGCTGGAGGACGCCCGCGCGATGGCCGCATACGGGCAGCACAGCCAGGTGGGCAAGATCCTGGAGATCCACCAGGAGCTGCCCGGCCGGATCCACATCGTCCTGATCCGCCAGACGGCAGGGTTCTGAAGACGGAACCAGCAGGCTCGCGGTGCTCGGCGCAGGCCAGACGGCAGGTTCTGATGACGGAACCAGCAGGCTCGCGGTGCTCGGCGCAGGCCATGTCGGGCCGGTCATCGCGCGGCTGGCCATCAAGGCCGGTTACCCGGTGGCCATTCCCGACGTCGGGGACACCGAAGACATCGCGCTGATCACCGAGCTGGTCATTGCATGACATACCCTTTCGGGCTCGACACCTTCGGCGACCGGAGCAGCGACACCGACGGCAATCCGCTGTCGCACGCCGAGGGCCTGCGACCAGCGGGGAGATCCAGATGGCCGCCGACCGGGATCTGGCGATCGCCAACCGGGCGGGCCAGCTGCCGAAGTCGCGACCGCCGCTGGTCCGGGTTAGCTAAGCCCGGATCCGGTCGGTAGCCGCCGGATAGGAGGCCGATCGGCCTAGGCTGAGCCTGATGTGCGCGGACTGGGCTGAGCCGAGGTCGGCGCGCGCGCGTCCGCTGGCCGCAATTAGTCCGCGGTGGGTCTTCTCGGTGGACCAGACACGGCTGGATCGGCGGACATGAACGCGGGCAAATCGGGCGTTGGCTGGCCGGCCGATGCGGCCCGCCAGTCGCACCGCGAAGCGAATCGCGCGGGCTCGGGTGTGGGCTGGGCAGCCAGCGGGCGAATCAGACACCGGGGAGCCTGGCGCCGTGGCGAGGACGCGGCGCACGCCGACCCACAGAGCGTTGTGCCAGCTCCGGGTCGTGAAGTCGGGTCAGGCGGCTCGGCGTCCGGGAGCGCCGGAGAGCTGGGCGGTGGCTCGAGATCTGATGATGCTGCCGCACTACGCGTTGGCGTGTCCGGTGGGGGTTGGGCGTCTTGCGGTGCCATCGCGTCCGACGGTGCCATCGCGTCCGACGGTGCCATCGGATCTGAGCGCGAGATCGGGTCTGATGGTGAGACTTGGTCGGACGGCTGGGCGCCTGGCAGAGTCCTGCTGGGCGCTGCTAGCGCGGTGTTCGGCGAGCCGGTGCGTGGTGCTGAACCTTCGCCCTACGGTGCGGCCGGGGTAAGAAAGCCAGGTGCGGTCGGGTGGCCGGGCGCAGTGCTGCAGCAAGCGGGCTCCTCATGGCCGGGAACAGTGGGCGAGCTGGCTCTATCAGACCGTGCAGTCGGCTCCGATCGCCGTGCCGCGTGGGCGAAGAGCGAGCGGCGGCCGCAAGCGGCAACAGGACAACGGTCTCCTGCTGTAGGTTGGCCAGGCCGTCGGCATGAACCCGTACAGAACATCGCTAATGGTGAGATAGCTGAGTGCGAGATAACGGCCCGGATTAGAAGCGGTGACGTTTCACGTGAAACACCTCATGGTCAGCGAGTGGCGGCTGCTTCGCCGGATCGAGCCGGGACGGTCGCTAGGGCAGGCGAAGGGTTCGATGACGAACGCCTTGTGATGGCGGGCGAGGCGGCGGGGCACAGCTTGCCGCACGAGATGCAACCGCCACTGGTCCTCGCCGAGCCGCTGGTGGGGCATTCGCAGCGTGCGACTTTGGCGGATGGTTGGTACCGGGCACCGCATACGGCCGACCGAGACAGTGCGTTGAGTTCTGGCGATGGGCATGAGGCCGGCGTCGTGTCTGAGGGCCCGGACGAGGGGGTAACGGACGGCGTTGCGGGCGCCGGCTTCGCGAGGCGAACCGACAAGGCGCCTGAGGGTCCCGAACCGCACTTCTTCGGCTGGGAGGCTGGCGGCTCGGTCGGGCCGCCGCGGCTGGAGGCAAACTGGAATGAGATCGCTACGCCGGGCGATAGTTGGGCAGGGACTGCGGGATCAATGCAGCATGTCGACAAATCGGGTAGGGCTGCAAATGAGGCTGCTGACTACGTCGGCTCGGCGACGGACAATCGGATAGGGAGTGGAGGGCCGGAGTCGGACATCAGAAACCCAATGCTGGCGACCGTCATACCTGACGATCAACGGCTGGCCGCGCAGACGATACGGATATCGGGCGGTCCATCGGTCAATCCGCAATCGGTCGGGCCGTCAAGGCGGACGACCGATGCCGCGGCCAGAAACGAAGATAGCACTACCATTACCTTCGCGGGTCGGCCTATCGGCCAGCAGCATGGCGGGCCGTACCGCACACCGGTAACAAGAAGTAACGACCGCTCGGGCCTGGCTTCTGACGGGGCGGACGGACATGTGAGCGTGGTTGGCCAGGCTGACAGGCCGATCGCGGGAGTTGTGCGCAGTGGCTTGGGCTGGGCCGGGTGCGAGGTGAATCCGCCGCCGCAAGAGCGATCGGCTCGCGGGCAGTCAACTGGGCGGACTCGGTACGAGGCGCGGCGGCCGTACGGCCCGTCTCGGCTGGAGGATCCGGTGACATCAGCGCTGCCGCGGGCACCAGCCGCGGGCGACCGGGCACAAGGTGTCGGCCGGCGGGAAGCGGCCGTCGGCCCCCGAGCACCGGGCAGCAGAAAGCCGGAGGTCGCCAACGGCCCTATGATCGCGGGTACGTATTCTGGCGCGCTCGGTGCGCATGCCGGTGAGAGCGAGGATGAGGTGGCGAGTTCTGTCGCGCGAGATACATCGGCAGACACGCCGATCGCGCGAGCCGCGCAGGCGGCTATGAATGCGCGCGCGGGTGGAGGGTCGTGGCCCCGGCCTCGGTCGTGCCGAATGTTGGCCATCGCCAATCAGAAGGGCGGCGTCGGCAAGACGACAACAGCCGTCAATGTGGCGGCGAGCCTGGCCATGCACGGTGCCCGGGTGCTCGTGGTGGATCTCGATCCGCAAGGGAATGCGTCAACCGCGCTGGACGTGGAACACCGGTCGGGGACCACCTCGATCTACAACGTACTGGTTGACGGTCAATCCCTCGCGGGGGTGGTGCGGCGGGTCCAGGGCTTCCCTGAGCTCTTCTGCGCCCCAGCAACCATTGACCTGGCAGGAGCAGAGATCGAGCTGGTGCCTATGGTCGCCAGGGAGTCCAGGCTAGCTCGCGCGCTGACGGACTTCGACGCGTCGAAGCTGGACTATATCTTTATCGACTGCCCGCCCTCGCTTGGCCTCCTGACGGTCAATGCGCTTGTGGCAGCGCCTGAAGTCTTGATTCCTATTCAGTGCGAGTACTACGCGCTGGAAGGTCTCGAGCAGCTACTGAGGACGCTCGAGTTGGTCAAGAGCCATCTGAATGCTGGCCTGGCGGTAAGCACGATCCTACTGACGATGTTCGACAGCCGGACGAGGCTGGCATCTCAGGTCGCCGAAGAAGTGCGCAGCCACTTCGGCGACCTTGTGCTCAAGTCGGTCATCCCGCGCAGTGTCCGCGTCTCTGAGGCACCGAGCTACGGCCAGTCGGTCATGACCTACGACCCTGGTTCGAGCGGGGCTCTGGCCTATCTTGCGGCATCCAAAGAGCTGGCATTCCGCAACGACGTGGCCGCTCCGGCATAGCCGCGCGGCGCCCGGTCGGCCATCAGCGACGTCGCAGGCTGGGGGGCCGCCGTGCCGAAAAGTAGAGAACGATTCGTTAGCTCGGCCAGTCCGCCGAGTCAGTGCGACCGGCGCCGAGGCACGGGCATGGACATCGGGGCTAGGTAGTCACTTATCCACAGGGCATCATCAGATCGGATCCACGGCTCAGCGTTGCCTGGCAGGATGGAATCAACCGACGAACCTGGCCGCGGATCGAAAGCCGCTTCTCGTGGCGGCGAGTCGGAATCGTCGCCTTGACAGGAGAGCAATGGCACAGCAGAAGCGAGGCCTGGGCAAGGGCCTTGGCGCACTGATCCCGGCGGCCCCATCGGTATTGGCGAACGCGGCCGGAGGGGCGCAGCAGGCGACTGGCACGACACAGCAGCGAGGCGCGGACCAGCCGGGGCAGGCGCACCTGCGACAGGTCGCGGGTGCGTACTTCGACGAGATCCCGGTCGATGCCATCGCGCCGAACCCGCGTCAGCCGCGGCAGATCTTTGACGAAGAGAGCCTGGCCGAACTAGCCGAGTCCATCAAGGTTGTCGGCTTGCTGCAGCCGGTCGTGGTTCGGCGCGTCAGGCCACAGCGCTATGAGATCGTCATGGGCGAGCGCAGGTGGCGGGCATGCTTGCTCGCGGAGCTGGCCTTCATCCCCGCGATCGTCCGGGATACATCCGATGATGATCTGCTCAGGGATGCTCTGATCGAGAACCTGCACAGGCAGCAGCTGAACCCGCTTGAGGAGGCGGCCGCATATCAGCAGCTGCTTGATGACTTCTCGGCCACGCACGAAGACATAGCCCGTCGGGTTGGCAGGTCCCGCCCGCACATCACCAATACGATCCGTTTGCTGAATCTCCCGCCGGGCGTGCAGCGCCGTGTCGCGGCGGGAGTGTTGAGTGCTGGCCACGCACGCGCTCTGCTGGCTCTTGATGACCAGCAGGCGCAGGAGCATCTAGCTCACCGAATCGTGGCCGAGGGGCTGTCGGTACGTGCTGTTGAGGAAATCGTGGCTCTAGGGGCCGTGCCGGGCCGGTCGCCGCGTCAGCCGGCACGGCGGCAGCCTGTCGCACCCGGACTGAAGGATCTGGCCAATCGCCTATCCGACGTACTCGATACCCGAGTCAAGGTGGAGCTTGGCCAGCGCAAGGGCAAGATCGTTGTCGAGTTCGCGTCACTGGACGACCTGGAGCGCATCGTCAAAACGATCTCTCCTGACGCGGCGACGAGCAGGGCATCCTGAGATCGGCATGTTGCTGCCGGACGTGGTGCTGCTGCAAGAGGTCACCCAGATAGGCGTCGGCCGTTAGGCTCGATCTCCGCCACGTCGTCCCTGGCGGCCCGCGCTGATCGCGGCCCGCAGGATTGCCCGATCGGCCCCGCCTCCGACCATCGCCGCATCAGCGGACACCCGGTGCCTGCCGAAGGTGGCCACCCTGCCGCCTCCGCCAGGTTGGTCTTTCCTGCGCCGTTCGATTCGGCGAAGGTAGCCGCGCCCGGCTCGACGGCGACATCCGCGGCCCACCAGTCCACTAGATGTTTCACGTGAAACATGCCTCACCGCAGCGGCTAGCGGGGCGGTGGAGCTGTGGCCCGGATCTCGACGGCGGCGTCCTCAAGGGCGAGCACCAGCCATGGCGGAGCGCCGAAGCGGAGCCTGTGGCCCGGGTCTCTGGGGCGCGGGGGCCGCGGAGAGGGCTGTGGCCCGGGTCTCTGGGGCGCGGGGGCCGCGGAGAGGGCTGTGGCCCAGGATCTCGTTCGCCGGGAGAGTTGTGGGTCCGATCTACCGGCTGCCGTGACCGACTGCGTGCCACTGGCGCTCAGCGCACTACCGGGTTGCTCGGATCGCAGCGGCGAACGCGTCCACATCCTCAGCGGACGTGTTAAAGGCGGTCATCCAGCGGACGATCCTGTCCGTCGTATTAGCCGTAGAGAACTCCCATTCGCGCCCCAGGGCCGCGACGCGCTGCGGGCTAAGTGCGGCAAACACCGCGTTGGACTGCACGGGATAGCACACCTGAATGTCCGGATCGTCGGCCACGGCGGCCGCGAGCCGCTGCGCCATCGCGTTGGCATGCTGCGCGTTGCGGAGCCAGAGCTTGTCTTCCAGAAGCGCATTGAACTGCGCGGCAACGAAGCGCATCTTCGATGCGAGCTGCATCTGCTGCTTGCGGAGGTAGGGCGCGTCGGCGGACAGTTCCTCCCGCATCACGATCACCGCCTCCGCCGCCAGTGCGCCGTTCTTGGTACCGCCGAAGGTGAGTACATCGGCGACTGCGGCCAGGTCGGAGAGTTCGCAGCCGAGGTAGGCAGCGGCATTCGCCAGCCTGGCACCGTCTATGAACAGAGCCAGACTCTCCGAGTCGCAGAACTGCCGGAGCGCGGCGAGCTCGGCCAGCGAGTAACATGAGCCCACCTCGGTGACCTGGGTAATCGCGATCAGGCGCGGCTGTACCCGGTGCTCATCCCCACGCGCGGTGAGCCGCGGCTCGATCAGCTCAGGTGTCAGCTTGCCATCGGGCGTCGCAACTGCTAGCAGCTTGCAGCCGAGCAGGCGCTCTGGGGCACCACCCTCGTCGAGATTGAGGTGCGATGATTCCGCGCAGACCACCGCCTCGAAAGGCCGCAGCAGCAGGCTGAGGGCGAGCACGTTGGCCGCGGTGCCGGTGAACACAAGAAAAACAGCGCTCGCACCGAACGCCGCGGTCAGCTGCCGGATTGCTGTCTCCGTCCACTGATCGTCTCCGTACGCAACTGCATCCCCCACGTTCGCGTCTGCGACGGCGCGCACGACCTCGGCGAGCGCGCCAGCGTAGTTATCGCTGGCGAAGCTCTTGCGGCTCATCACCGGCCAAGGGTACCGAGCACCCGGCCACGCCGCCGACAGGAGCCGCAAAGCCTGGCGTCGGCCGCGAGCGGTGACTCAGCCAGAGGAGCCGACCCGTGCGGCCGTCACTGTGCGGGCCATGGGCGGCTGGGTGAGGACCTGCGCGGGCTCATGGTGGGCGGGGGCCGCCGGGCATCTGCGCGGGCTCGTGGTGGGCGGGGGCCGCCGGGCTGCGGCATCTGCGCGGGCTCGTGGTGGGCGGGAGCCGCAGGAGCACTGCAAATAGCGCGGGTCGGGCGACGGCTGGCCGTCCGCTCGAACCGGTCCTGTCAGCCAGGCGCGTCTTGTCAGCCAGGTACGGCGGTCAGCCAGACTATGACCCAGTTTCTCCCACATTGAGCGGAAAGTCAGTTACTCAGCCTCAGGCAGGAGTCCGCCCGGCCCTATTGCCGGCTCTGGCCCGAAGACGGCTCGGCTCACTGCCGCGAGGGACCCTATCTACCGTGCCGACATGGGTACGATGTCACTGCCGGATTGGACGTCGGGAACGTTCAAGGATGTCGCTAGGACATTCCTCTTGCCGGCGTCCGTGCCGTGAAGGTTGCTGTGACAGAGGTGCCCGGTGTCGCGCCGTCTTGCGAGTATCACGCTCGACAATCTCGATGACCTGCCGTCCAAATGCAGGCGCTGCATTTTCTGGGAACTCGATCCCGTGAGCCAGGCAAGAGCGCTTGAGGTGGGCGATCCGGCACTGGAGAAAGAGTCCTGGGTTTCGACGGTTCTGCTGCAATGGGGCAGTTGCGGCAAGATCGTTTATGTCGACGGGGTGGCAGCCGGGTACATGCTGTACGCACCGCCGCTCTACGTTCCGAGATCGGTGGCCTTTCCCACTAGCCCGGTGAGCGCCGATGCTGTGCTCTTGATGACAGCGCACATTCTCGCCGAGTTCACCGGCGGCGGCCTGGGCAGGATGCTTGTTCAGGGTCTCGTCAAAGACCTGAGCCGACGCGGCTTCAGGGCGGTCGAGGCCTTCGGGGACCTCAAGCCGGACGGGCTCAGCTGCATGATGCCGGCCGACTACCTGCTTGCCGTCGGGTTCAAAACCGTCCGCCCGCACCACCGGTTCCCGCGCTTGAGGCTGGAGGTCAAAACGGCCATGTCCTGGCGGGAGGACGTCGAGGTGGCCCTGGAGCGCCTGCTGGGCTCGATGACACCTGAGCGGTCGCTGCGGCTGGCTTAGCTGGCACCTGGTCTGGGCGCCAGATCAGTCGGCATCCAGACCAACCGCCGTCGTCTGCCCGGCGACCTCGCGGGAGCCCGTTACCGCACGAACCGCGTACCGACGGCAGGACCCTTCAATGCCAAGCCATTCATCAACGGCTCACCGGGACTAACGGCCTAGCTAATGAAGTCCTCAAGCTCGCGCAGCAATGCGGACTTGGGCTTCGCACCGACAATTTCCTTCACGACCTGACCGTCCTTGAAGACGCTCAGAGTCGGGATGTTCATGACGCGGTAAAGTTGGACCACCCGCGGATTCTCGTCCACGTTCAGCTTCACGATGTCAATCTTGCTGCCGTATTCCTGTGCGATCTCTTCGAGAACCGGCGCAACCTGGCGACACGGCCCGCACCATTCAGCCCAGTAATCCACGAGAACCGGCTTGGAGTTCTTCAGTACATCGACGTCGAAGGTGGCGTCGGTTACTGCCTTGGTGCTTGCGCCCACGTTCCTCTTCCTTCCATCACCTAATCAGATCCTGCGAGCTGTCGGGTTCGCATGAGGCAGGACCGGCTGGCTCAGGCGTCCTGATCGGCCAGCCATCTCTCGGCGTCAAGGGCCGCTGCACAGCCGGTGCCGGCCGCGGTTACCGCCTGACGATAGGTCCGGTCCACGACATCGCCCGCCGCGAACACGCCGGAGGCGGCGGTGCGGGTCGACGGCTGCTCTACCAGCAGGTAGCCGTCCGGGTCCACGGCCAGCTGTCCGGCGAAGAGCTGGCTGCGCGGATCATGACCGATGGCCACGAACACCCCGGTAACCGGGAGCACGCTCTCGGCACCGGTCTTGGCGTTCTTCAGCCGCAGCCCGGTGACCCGGTCCTCGCCGAGCACCTCAACCAGCTCGCTGTCCCAGCAGAACCGGATCTTCGGATCCGCCATCGCACGATCCTGCATGATCTTGGATGCCCGAAGAGCATCCCTGCGGTGAACCACGGTGACCGAGCGCGCGAACCTGGTCAGGAATGTGGCCTCTTCCATGGCCGAATCGCCGCCGCCAATGACCGCGATATCTTGCTCACGGAAGAAGAACCCGTCGCAGGTCGCACACCAGGACACGCCATGGCCGGACAGGCGCTTCTCGCCTGGCACTCCGACTTCGCGATAGCTCGAACCGGTGGCAATAATGACCGCGCGCGCCAAATAGACAGCGTCGGTTGTCTTGATTACCTTGGGTGTTGCCGCCAGGTCGACATCGGTCACATCGTCGGCGATCAATTCCGCGCCGAAGCGCTCGGCCTGTTTTCTGACCGAATCCATCAGGTCAGGGCCAAGAATCCCGTCGGGGAAACCTGGGAAGTTCTCTACCTCGGTGGTGTTCATCAACGCACCGCCGGCGGTCACCGATCCCTCGAACACAAGAGGATTCAGCCGCGCTCGGGCGGCGTACAGCGCCGCTGTGTAGCCGGCCGGCCCGGAACCGATGACGATCACATCGCGAACGTCGGTCACTTCTTGCTGCTCCTTACGTGAACTGCACCGGCATCAACGGCTTGAGGGCCCGCCAGATTCCCGAAGCCCAGCCTCAGCCCGCGGGGATGGTGAGCCTGGTGATGACGTCGGCGTGCGCAGCCGAGCACGTACGAGCAACCACCGTGACGTCGAGCGTATGGGAGTCGGCTGATCTGGCGGTGACAATGACCGTAGCTGGCGTGCCCCGATAGCGCGCGAGTTCCACCAGCAGCACATCGCGGCCCGCGGCGACCAGCGAGACGCAGTCTTGGAGGTTGAGCGTGTTAGTTCCGCCGGCGGCCCTCGCAGGACTGGAGGCTGGCAATGGCCTCGCCGTGGTAGCCGACCTCAGCGCGTGGCTTTTGAGCACTTCGCGCCTTATTTCATGAACCAAGCCCGCTCTACCAAAATTAAGGGGAGATGTCACGACTTGGGTACTTCGCATCGCCCCATCCTGGGCGTAGGGCAGGGTGAACGCGCCTCCCGGCTGAGCCGCTCCGCGCATAGCCGACGGCCGCGCACCGCCCGCGGCCGGCGCGGAGTTGGCCGTGCCAGGTGCGGATGAGCCGATGTACGAGGCAATCAGGTAGCCGCCCCCGGTTACGATCACCACCGCGGCCGCAGCGGCAGCCAGGCGCAAAGCAAACGGCGTGGCAAGACGCGGTGCCCGCAGCTTCAGCGAGCCAGCAGGGCGCTCGGAGCGGTGAGTTCGGGTCGGCGGCGTCGCCAGGCCGGAATCGCGGCCGTCAGATGCACCCGTGCCAGCCGCTGCTTGGTACGACGAGACGCCGGCGCGAGAAGCCGCTTCGGCCGCGATCGCCATCGCCACGCGCGCTGCCAGGTGGTCAGGAATACTCGGCCGCGGGAGTTCCGCCAGCGCACTGGACACTGCCGCCAGATCCGAATCAATCTTCGCGCAGCTGGCGCAACGGGATAGGTGCGCGGCAACCCTGGCCGACTTGCGGCGGCTGAGCAGACCTTCGCTGTGAAGAGCCAGCGTATCCGCGCTGACGTGACGTCTCACGGTGCCTTCTCACCCCCGTCCTGCGCAGGTAGGACGTTTCCGGCAGCCGATCGGTTCCGTCCCGCCGGCGGTGAGCTGGCCGCCCGCGCGGCAGTGGCCGCTGCCCGCGCCGCCGCGCCAGACCGGCCTGACTCCCCTGGGTCGCGCAGGTGGGCAAGCTTCGGCATCAGCCGGGCACGGCCACGCGCGCAACGACTCTTGACCGTGCCTTGCGAGATGCCGAGCACCTGAGCGGCGTCAGCGACCGAGTAGCCGAGCATGTCCACGAGCACGAGCGCGATCCGCTGATCGTGCGGCAGCCCACGGAGCGCGGCCGTCACGTCGATCACGAGCTCGCTGTTCGCGGATGGGTCGCTGACGGCCACTCCGACGGAAGCCGCGTCGAGCAGGCGGTCGTCGCCGCTGCTGACGACCGGCCGCGCGGCCCGGCGCCGCATCCGGTCCAGGCATGCGTTGACCACGATCCGGTGCAGCCAGGTCGTCACCGCCGCATCGCCACGGAAGCTGCCTGCCCGCCGGAATGCCGAGATCATCGCGTCCTGTAGCGCGTCAGCGGCCTCTTGCGGATCGGCGAGGGTTCGTACCGCGACCGCCCAGAGCCGGTCTCTATGCCGGACAAACAACGTGCCGAATGCATCGGGATCGCCGGCCACATGCTGGCGCAGCAGATCCGCGTCTGTTGGTTCGGCATCAGGCGGCTCGGACTGCCGTGACCCGGTTCCCGGCCGCTCGGGCTTGCGGTGCCGTGGCGACCAGGCTCCGGCGGCCTTGGGTCGCAGCGGGCCGGAGTCGGGCGAATCGGGTTCGGGCCGCATGGGCTGCGCCGGTTCCCGGTCAGGCGGGAAAGGCTCGGCTTGCTCGCGGCCAAGGAGTGGCAGGTCAGGAGGCTCCAGGCCGGGCAGCGGATCGGGGTGGTGGCCGGACGGCGGATCGGGGTGGTGGCCTGACGGTGGATCGGGATCTGGGCGCAGCCGGCCGGGCTGGGTCGGATCTCGGCCCGGAGGTGGTGGCTCGGTTGGCTCGGGGCGGGGGATCGGGTCCGGGTCGGGGCGCAGCGGGCCGGGGAAGGTCGGGTCCGGTGGTTCGCGGCCGGGTAGCGGCGGCTCGGTTGGCTCGGGGCGGGGGATCGGGTCCGGGTCGGGGCGCAGCGGGCCGGGGAAGGTCGGGTCCGGTGG
>WNFX01006334.1_pt1 | contig 32561 bp, 41 predicted proteins | sample 5400111 | NCBI WGS metagenome assembly WNFX01 (sample SAMN13153363, study PRJNA577476) | soil metagenome | isolation source: 40 cm soil or saprolite under grassland replicate 1 | place: USA:California | collected 2016-06-15 | reverse complement strand
AGGTCGAGCTCGGCCCCGACCACTCGGGGATCATGGTGCTCGCAGACGGGCCCGAGCCCGGAACGCCGCTCGCCGAGGTGCTGCCGCTCGTCGACGACGTCCTGCTGCTCGAGCCTACCGGGAACCGGCCCGACCTGCTCTCCGTCTACGGCGTCGCGCGCGAGGTGGCCGCGCTCTTCGAGGTGCCCGTAGCAGACATGCCCGGGGGTCAGACCCGAGGACGTGTCCCGGAACGGCAGGTCGAGGTGGAGGTCGAGGACTTCGAGGGCTGCCCCCGCTACATCGGAAGGCTCTTCCGGGATGTCGAGATCGGGCCTTCGCCGCTCTGGCTCAAGTCCCGGCTGCTCGCCGCCGGCATGCGGCCGATCTCAAACGTTGTCGACATCACCAACTACGTGATGCTCGCGCTCGGCAACCCATTGCACGCCTTCGACTTCGAGAAGTTGCGCGGCTGCAAGATCGTCGTTCGCGGGGCCTCACCCGGCGAAACCTTGCGGACGCTGGACGGCGTCGAGCGGCAGCTCGAGCCCGAAGACCTCCTGATCGCCGACGCCGAGCGCGCGATCGCGCTCGCGGGGATCATGGGCGGGGAGGAGACCGAGATCGGTGAGGGTACGACCTCCGTCCTGCTCGAGGCGGCGAACTTCGAGCCGTTCAGGATCTTCAAGACCTCCGAGCGCCTCCGCCTGCGCACGGAGGGCTCCAATCGCTGGGAGAAAGGAGTCGACCCCTACCTCGCCGAGCCGGCAGCCCAGCTCGCCACGGAGCTCCTGCTCGATTTCGCCGGCGCGGAGTGGGCGGCTCATACAGACGTGCACGCCGGGCTCCCCGAGCGTCCGGTCGTCCGCTACCGGCCGGAGCGCGCCGATGCGGTGATCGGGATCGAGACTCCGGCCGACGAGCAGTACCGGCTGCTCGGCCGCCTCGGCTTCGACCGGAACGACGGCGACGTCGTCGTGCCCACCTGGCGCGCCCGGGACGTGACGCGCGAGATCGACGTGGTCGAGGAGATTGCCCGTTTCAGGCTCGAAGACGTGCCGTTCACGCTGCCCGTACGCCGGGCGATGTTCGGCAGCCTCACGCGAGAGCAGCAGTTGCGCCGCAGGGTCGAGGACGCGCTCGTCGGGCTCGGCTTCTCGGAGACGTACACGCCGTCCCTGGTTCCGGACGACGACACGACGTGGAAGCTGCCCGAGCCGATCGCCGTCGAGCTGACGGCTCTCCGGACGTCTTTGCTCCCCAGCCTCGTCGAGGCGGCTCGGCGCAACGTCGACGCCGGAGTCGACGAGATCGCGCCCTTCGAGATCGCACGTGTCTACCTCTCGAACGGCGACTTCCCGAACGAGCGGCTCCATGTCACGGGCATCGCCGAAGGCGGCTTCGCACACGTCAAGGGCGTGGTCGAGGCGCTCTACGCCACCCTCAGGGCGGAGGCGCGCTTCGAGCGGGCAGAACATCCGCTTTTCCACCCCGGCAAGACGGCACGCATCGGGGCGGGCACTCTCGGCGAGCTTCATCCCCGTGTCCTGGCCGGCGAGTGGGGCGCGTTCGAGCTCGACCTCGATGCGCTGTTCGCCGAGTCTCCAGAGCTTTCGACCTACGAGGACGTGATCACCTACCCGGCCGTCCGGCAGGACCTCGCGTTCGCGGTTCCAGAGGAGGTCGAAGCGGGCGAGCTGACCGATGCCGCCCGCGAGGCGGCCGGCCCCGAGTTGCGGGAGCTCGATGTCTTCGACGTCTACCGGGGCGACCAGGTCGGCGAGGGGAAGAAGTCGATCGCGCTTCGCGTCGCGTTTCAGTCCCCTGAGCGGACGCTCTCCGACGAGGATGCCGCCGCGTTGCGCGAGCGAATCGTCGGCGAGCTACACCGTCGTTTCGGCGCCGAGCTGAGAAGCGGTTAGAGCGTCTCCGGAGCTAGGCGGGCCGCCATCGCCTGCATTACTCCGGTCTTGATGTCGGGCGATTCCTCCAGCAGGTGCCTAAACGAGCGATCGGTGACGACGAGCGCACGAACCGGCGAGGTGGCCGCGACGGTCGCCGTGCGCGGGACACTGGTCACCAGCGCGATCTCACCGAAGAAGTCGCCGGGCTGAAGCGAATTGATCTTTCGTCCGCCCTTCCTCACGTCGGCGCTGCCTTCAAGGATGACGAAGAACTCGCGCCCGGGCGCCCCCTCGCGCGTCATCTCCTTGCCCTCGCGAAGGTCGATCTCGTCGGCGACCCTTGCCACCTGGGCAAGTTGCTTGCGGGAGAGGTGTGAGAACAGCGGCACCTTCCTGATCAGCTCGACTTTCTTGTCGCTGCCGAGTCGCACGAGCCGAGTCTAGACGGCTCGCGCCGCTTGACAAACCAGTCGCACCCGGGTCTCGTATGCAGGGGGCGCGTCCGTTTTCAACCTCGAAAGGGGAGTTCCGTGAGCCGTGTTCGTTTCTTTCTCCTCGCCTGCCTGGCGTTGACGGGGCTTGCCCTTCCGGGCGCGGTCGGTGCCCACGTCGCCGCGACACCGCTGCTTGCCACCGTCGGCTCGCCAACTTCGGGCAACGACTTCCAGATCTCGCTCAAGGACTCGACCGGTGCGAAGGTCACACACCTCGGTCCCGGCGCCTACACGATCACGGTTCACGACTACGCGACGGTGCATAACTTCCACCTGACAGGCCCCGGCGTCGACAAGGCCACAGACGTCGAGACCACCAGCGACGCGACGTGGGACGTCACCTTCACTGACGGCACGTACAAGTACCAGTGTGACTTCCACCCGTTTTTGCGCGGCTCGTTCACGTCGGGCACGGTCGTGACTCCCCCTCCGGTCAAGAAGCTCGTCGCGCAGGTCGGCCCGAAGAGGACGATCTCGCTGAAAAACGCCGCTGGCGCGCGCGTGAAGACTCTGACCCCGGGCAAGTACAAGCTCACGGTCAAAGACCTGACGAAGGCGGACAACTTCCATCTGACCGCCGCCGGCGTCAACCGGAAAACCGGCGTCAACTTCCGCGGCACCGCGACGTGGACGGTCACGTTCCGGAGCGGCGCGGGTAAGTACCGCTCGGACGCGCACAAGGCTCTGCACGGCGGCTTCACTGTGGTCGGTTAGCCCGGCGTTCGAGCTCGGCGTTCAGCTCGGCGCCGAAGAGGATCGCCCAGGCCGAGTAGTTCAGCCAGAGCAGGAGGATGATCGCGCCGGCCAGCGAGCCGTAGGTTCTGTCATACGAGCTCGAGAAGCTCGTGTAGAGAGCGAAGAGGCCGGATAGAGCCAGCCACATCAGCGAGCCGACGAGTGAGCCCGGTGTCACCCATTTCCAGCTTCGCCGCTCCTTGTTCGGCGCGAGCTCGTAGACAAGCGCGAAGAACAGCAGCACCGCGGTGAACGCGATCGGCCAGCGGGCGATGTTCCAGAACAGCTTGAAACCGCCGTCGAGTGGCGTCCTGCGCGCGATCGCGTCGCCGAGGTTGCCCCCGAAGACGATCAACAGGAACGTGCCGGCGAGGACGATTCCCGTCGCGACGACCAGCACGAGCGAGATCATGCGCACCTTCCAGAACGGCCGCGTCTCGCGCCGGCCGTAGGCCCGGTTGACGGCCTTGACGACCGCGCCCATCGCGCCGCTCGCCGCCCAGAGGGCGACGACCGCGCCGACGGCGAGCGCGATGGCGGAGCCGGACGTATTGTGCGTCGCGTCCTTTTTCGCGACGTCGATGACGTTGACCACCGCGTCCGGCGCGACCGAGCCGACAAAGCCCTCGAGCGACTCGAAGACGCCGTTGCCGAGCAGGCCGAGCAGGCCGATCAGCAGGATCACCGTCGGCAGGAAGGCGAGCAGGGCCCCGAAAGCGACCTGATGGGAGAGCCCCGTACAGTCGTCGGCGACGAACTGTTTCCCTGCTCGCCTGAAGACCGCGAGCCACTCGGATGGGGTCAGCCGGGTGGGATCGCGCGGTTCGCGTCTGCGAGCGGCTTCAGTCGTCGCGGTCGACAAGGGAAAACGGGCCCACCTTCGCCTTCGTCGTCCCTTCCCGGCCACGGCGGGCAAGCAACCTCATCGTCGCGCCGATCCCGCCCGCGGCGAAGAAGCCCGCTCCGAGCGCTCCAGCCACGACGAGCGGCAGGTTCGAACGCAGCTTGGCGCCGATGTCCGTGATCTCGGCAAGCCCGCCGCGGAGGTCCTCGACCGCCTCCGCGAGTTGCTCCCGCTCCGCCTCGATGTCGCGGCGGATCTGCTCAGTAGTCCGCCCGTTACGAGTGGCCATCGCTCTTCAAGGCCTCCGTGGTCAGCCTTGCCTCTTCGATCGCCTGCTCAGGGACCGCCGGCGTCGCCTTGCGGATCAGTCCGTACCCGATCCCTGCGAGCAACGCGGTGAGCAGGAGCAGGATCCCGGTCGTGATCAGTAGCGCCAGCCAGGTCGGCATGGCCGTGGCGAGCCCCGCCGCGATTGTCGCGAAGGTGAAGCCAAGCGTGAACACGGCGAAGAGGACTCCACCGGCGCCGAGCCCGACGCCCGTACCGAAGGTGGAGGCCTTCTTCTTGAGCTCGAGCTGCGCGAGCTCGAGCTCGAGCCGGGCCAGGCTGCTCGCGTGTTCGGCGATCTGCGTCACCGCGGGGGCGACGCCGGCGTTCGTCTCAGTCTCGCGGGTGGGCATGTCCCCTCCAGTCGATCAGCTTGGCGAGCGCGATGCCTGCGGCAAGCGCGATTCCGGCGACAACGAACGGGCTCGGCCCCTGCGTCCGCGTAGGCCTCTTTGCCTCCCGCTTGCGTCGCGGCCGGACGGCTTGTGGCGCACTCGGCGCCGGCGCCTGCTTTTCGGGTACTTGGTTCACGGCTTCTTTCCCCTTGGCTCGGGCTTTGATCAGGCTCGGTTTCAACTTGCGCAGGAAGACCGCGTCGTCGGCAAGTTCGCCCGAGATTTTGGCGGCGTATCCGCCCTTTGCGGCGGCCTTGCGCGACAGCTCTTCGAGCCGCCGGGCGCCGCGCTCGACAAGGAGGTCGCCCTTGCTCATCGCTTCACCGGCGGCGCTTCGCCGGTCGCCAGGCGCCAGATCCTTGACGCGGCGCTTCGAGCCACGAATGCCGAGCCCGCGGCGAGTCCCGCGTACAGGCCGGAGTAGAGCAGCTTGCGCAGCATGTTCGGTGTGCTTGCCTCGCCTTCGGATTACTGAAACCTGAAAGGTTAGTCTCGCTGGATGCAGCAGCTTCGGCAACTCCCCAAGGCCGAGCGGCAGCGTCTGATCGCCAGCGTCGTCGGTCGGCGACGGGTCGGCAGCCAGCACGAGTTGCAGGGAGCCCTGAAGGGCGCCGGTTGCGACGTCACCCAGGCGACGGCCTCCGCGCGGAGCAGGCGCAGAACATCGTCGTCGTCCAGTCCGAACTGGGCTCTGCGCCCGCGATCGCGCGTGCCCTCGACCGCGTCGAGCACGCGAAGGTCGTCGGCACCCTGGCCGGGGACGACACGTGTCTGGTGATCACACGCGACGTCAAAGAAGCCAAGTCCGTCGCGACCGAGCTTGCGGCGGCGATGCAGGGTTGAAGCCGGGCAGAGGCCGCAGATTCCGCCCGGCACGAACGAAGATGCCGTTCCTGCACTTGTCTTTCGGCTGTTAGATCACTTTCCCGCCGGCGTACCAGACGGGACCCTGCGTCTTCGCGGGCACCGAGTCCGAGATCACGTGCAGGATCCTCAGCTCGCCGCGAATCCCAGCTTCGTCGAGCCGTTCGAGGCACCGCCGGACCATCTCCGGCGAGCCGCCGTAGCCGAACCTGCGCGCAGCGCGGAAACGGAAGACGGGGCGGGCGTCGGGCCGGGTCGGATTGAGCGGGCTGAGCCGCAGCGCTCCAGGCTCGATGTAGTCGCTCGAGGTCAGCTCGACCTCTGCATAGAGGTCGCTCCAGTCGGGCGGCAGGCTGGCGTCGGCGGCGTCCCACGCGTCGACGAGGCTGGGGCGCTCGTCGTCCTGCAACTCCGGCACTTCCTCGAGGCCGCCGAGCTCGAGCTCGCCCTGGATGCGCTCCGCGTCGAGTCGGCGCAGCAGCGCCTCGATCTGCTCGGGGGCGACACCCGCGCCCCGGCGTGCCGCGGCGAAATTGATCACCTTTCCCCGGCGGCCGGGATTGGTCGGCCCCAGCAGCGCGGCTGCTCGCCCGGCATCCTCCTCGTCGGCGACGATCAAGCGCAAGCGGGTCGACTGCCAGTCGTCCGGAAGACTCCTCATGAGCTGGCGAAATTGGTCGACCAGGCGCAAGCGCTCGGATTGCCGACGGCGGGGAAGCCCGCTCTCGAAGTGTTCGACGAGGCGCATTGCGCGGAGCGTACTATCACGCCCGTGGCGAAAGTCGAACAGCGCCGCGGGGTCTCCGACGAGGTCCTGCGCGAGTTCTTCCGGGAGATGCTCCTGATCCGACGCTTCGAGGAGAAGGTCGAGGAGCGCCTCCGGGCCGGCGAGCTGCCGGGGTTCCTGCATGTCGCGATCGGCCAGGAGGCGGTCGCCGTCGGTGTCTGCCGCGCGCTCGCGGACGGCGACGTGATCGCCTCGACACACCGCGCTCACGGGCACACGCTTGCCAAAGGCACGCACCCGAACGAGCTGATGGCCGAGCTCTACGGGAAGCTCGAGGGCTGCTCGCACGGGTATGGCGGCTCGATGCACCTCTACGACGTGGAGCGTGGAAATCTCGGCGCGAATGCCGTTGTCGGCGGCGGCCTGCCGGCGATCGTCGGGGCCGCGCTCGCGTTCCAGGTCCGCGGGGAGCCGCGTGTCGCGGTGGCGTTCTTCGGCGACGGGGCGACGAACATCGGCACGTTCCACGAGTCGCTCAACCTCGCTCAGCTGTGGGGTGTTCCGGCTGTCTTCGTCTGCGAGGACAATCACTGGGCCGAGTCGACTCCGGAGAGCCAGCACTCGCCGATCCAGGACCTCAGCAAGCGCGCCGAGGCGTTTGGGATGAAGTCGATGAAGGTCGACGGTCAGGACGTCGAGGAGGTGAACAAGGTCGCCGCCCGGGCACTCAAGCACGCGCGTGACGGCAAGGGGCCGGTGTTCCTCCTCTGCGAGACGCAGCGCCTCGTCGGCCATTACATCGGCGATCCGCAGGTCTACCGGGACAAGGACGAGCTCCACCGCCTGCAGGAAACGGCGGATCCGATCAAGTTGCTGCGCGAGAAGCTGGGGCTCTCCGACGAGGAGTTCGAGGCGCTCGATCGTGAGGTCCAGGAGCTCGTGGACGCCTCGGTCGAGTTCGCGAAGGCCGGCACCGACCCGAAGCCAGAGGACGCGCTCAAAAACGTCTATGCCTGAGGTTGCGCTTTTGAGAAACGGCGCAGGTGTACACCTCCGGCGGTGGAGGTGTACACCTACATCTACATCACTGGGACAGGTCCGAAATGCCTGAGCTTTCCTACCGCGAGGCCGTCCGAGACGCCCTGTCTCATGCGATGCGCCAGGACGAGAACGTCTTCATCATGGGCGAGGACATCGCCGAGATGGGCGGCTCGATGGGCGTCACTCAGGGAATGCTCGACGAGTTCGGCCCCCAGCGCGTGCGCAACACGCCGATCTCCGAGATGGCGCTGGTCGGCTCCGGGATCGGCGCGGCGATGCAGGGGATGCGGCCGGTCGTCGAGGTCATGTACGAGGACTTCCTGACGATCTCGATGGAGCAGATCGTCAACCAGGCGGCCAAGCATCGCTATATGTCGGGCGGGCAGGTGAAAGTACCGCTGACGATCCGGACGCAGGGCGGCGCCGGCTGGTCACCGGGCGCCCAGCATGCACAGCAGGTCGAGGCCTGGTTCGTCGGCGTGCCGGGGCTGAAGGTGGTCTTCGCCTCGACGCCCGCCGATGTTCGAGGACTGCTCTGGTCGGCGATCTACGACGACAACCCCGTCGTCTTCTTCGAGCACCGCACGCTTTACGGCCTCAAGGAGGAGGTGCCGGAGGAGCTGGAGCCGATCCCGATCGGCCAGGCGCGCGTGCACCGCGAGGGCGAGGACGTCACCGTCGTTGCGACGGGCAGGCTCGTGCACGAGGCCCTCGCTGCAGCCGAGGAGGCCGAGCAGCAGGGCGTCTCCGTAGAGGTCCTCGATCCGCGGACCCTGCAGCCGCTCGACGAAGACTCGATTGTCGCGTCGGTCAAGAGGACGAACCGTTGCGTCGTCGCTCACGAGGCGGTAACCCGGATGGGCTTCGGCGCAGAGGTCGCGGCGGTCGTCCAGCATCAGGCGTTCGACTGGCTGGACGCACCGGTCGAGCGCGTGGGCGCGAAGTTCGCGCCGCTGCCTTTCGCGCCCGTGATGGAGGAGTACGTCGTCCCGCATGCCAAGGACGTGCTCGAGGCGATCCAGAGGACGGTGCAGCGCGATGGTTCGTAACGCCTTGAGGGACAGTCCCCCTCGGGGGACTGTCCCTACGAGCGGTCCGGAGTGGCCATGGCCAACGAGGTAAAGCTCCCCCGCCTCGGGCAGGGGATGGAGTCGGGGACGATCGTCAAATGGCTGAAGGCCGAGGGCGATCAGGTCGAGAAGGGCGAGCCGCTTTACGAGCTCGACACCGACAAGGTCACCCAAGAGGTTGAGGCCGAGGCTTCCGGCGTCCTGCTCAAGATCGCGGTGGCCGAAGGCGAAGCCGATGTAGGCACGACGATCGCCGTGATCGGCGAGCGGGGAGAAGACGTGTCGGCGATCCCCGCTGGGACGGCCCAGCCGGTAGAGGAAACGGCGCAGGAAGAAGGTTCCCCGAGCCCCGCGCGTGAGCAGGAACGTGAGCGCGGCCGCGAGGCGACGGCCGCCGAGCAGATTACGAATGCACGCCCCACAGACGGCAACGGCGCCGGCGCCCGGATCAAGGCCTCGCCGCTTGCGCGCAGGATCGCTCGCGAGCGGGGCATCGAGCTCGGCGAGCTCAAAGGCACCGGCCCCGAAGGCCGCGTCGTAGCCGAGGACGTCGAGCGTGCGGCCACCGTTCCGGCACAGGCGGCGCCAACGACGACGCCCCTCCGGACCGGCGAGATCGAGCGGATCCCATTGACCTCGGTACGGCGCACGATCGCCCGCCGCCTGACCGAGGCCTGGCAGGCGCCGGCGTTCCAGATCGCGATGTCGGCCGACATGACTCGGGCGCAACATCTCCACGTGCTGCTAGCCGATGGCATCCGCCCTGGTAGCACGGAGCCGCGACCGACCGTTACCGACATCCTAACCAAGGCCTGCGCCGCCGCCCTGATGCGGCACCGCGCCGTCAACGCGCTTTGGGCGGATGACGCGATCGAGTTCCATCCGAGCGCGAACGTCGGGATCGCAGTCGCAATCGAAGCCGGTCTCGTCGTCCCGGTGATCCACCAGGCCGAGCAGAAGACGATCGCCGAGCTCGCAGCCGCTCGAGCGGACATCGTGATGCGCGCACGCGAGAGCAAGCTGCGCCAGGAGGACCTCGACGGCGGCACCTTCACGATCTCGAACCTCGGCATGTTCGGCGTCGAGCAGTTCGTCGCTGTCCTCAACCCGCCCCAGGCGGCGATCCTGGCGGTCGGTGCGATCGAGCCCAAGGCGGTCCCGACCGACGACGGCGGCTTCGCGCCAAGGCCGCTGATCACGCTGACGCTGACCTGCGACCACCGCTCACTCGACGGCGCGACCGCGGCTGACTTCCTCCGCACGGTCAAGGCGTTCCTGGAGGAGCCCGGCCTGATGCTGTGAGCACGGTCCAGGTCTGGTACCACGTACGAGATCTCGAGGCCGGCCGGGCGTTCTACACCGAGAAGCTCGGCTTCCGGGAGACCTACCTCGACGAGGCGGGCCGCTGGGCGACGCTGGAGCGCGGCGCGATGAAGATCGCGATCGCCGAGGGCGAGGCCGAAGGCGAGACTGGAGTGGCGACCGTGGACGTGGCGGACATCAAGGCCGAAGCAGACCGCCTTCGCGCCGAGGGCATCGAGGTCGGCACGGTGCTGGAGTTGCACGGCCAGATGCGCCTGCTCGACGTCTACGACCCAGACGGCAACCGCATCCAGCTTGCCGAAGAGCTTTCCCAAGGCTGAGCTCGAAGCCGCCGTAGGCGCCGCACCGGTCGAGCGCCGCCGGGTCCGCAGCGCCGGCTACGGGACGAACTCGGCGCACTGGCGCGTCGCGCTCGCCGATGGACGGCGGGCCTTCGTCAAGGTGGCGCTCGACGACAACGCCGCCGAGTGGTTGCGACAGGAGCATCACGTCTACTCCGCCGTCGAGGCGCCGTTCATCCCCGAGCTCGTCGGTTGGCACGATGGCGAGCAGACGCTGCTAGCGATCACCGACCTGAGCGAGGCGTACTGGCCGCCGCCGTGGACGCCCCGCAGATCGACGCCGTCCTCGCCGCGCTCGACGAACTCCATGCAACGCCGCCGCCCGATGATTTGCCTCCCATCGCGGCCGAGCGCGAATGGCTGAACGGCTGGGAGCTGGTCGCCGCCGACGCTTAGCCGCTGCATTCAACCGGTCTCTGCTCGCCATCCTGGCTCGAGGTGGCGCTCCCGACCTTGCTCGAGCCCGGCCGAACATGCGCTCTCGCAGGCGAAGCGTTCCTGCACCTCGACGTCCGCAGCGACAACCTCTGCCTGCGAGACGAGCGCGCCGTTCTCGTCGACTGGAACCTCGCTCACGTCGGGAATCCGCTCCTCGACATCGTCTGCTGGCTGCCGAGCCTGAAGCTCGAAGGTGGCCCCGACCCGTGGGAGCTCGTCGCAGACAGCCAAGGATTCGCGGCCCTGCTCGGAGGCTTCTTCGCTTCCCGCGCCGGCTTGCCGCCGCCGCCGACCGCCCCCACCGTGCGGGAGTTCCAGCGCCGCCAAGCCGAGGTCGCGCTGCCGTGGGCCGCGCGCGAGCTTGGGCTTCCGCCGCCGTAAACTCGCGGCGATGATCAGATCCGGCGGCGCGCGAGACGTCCCTTTCCTCCGCGACATGCTGCGGCACGCCTTTTACTGGCGGACCCCGGTGGGCGAGCAGGAGCCCCCGCTGACCCGGTACGTGAACGGCTGGGGCCGGCCGGGCGACCGCTCGCTGATCGTTTTCGACGAGTTCGTCCCCGTCGGCGCAGCGTGGTACCGCCTGTTCACCGCCGAGGACCCGGGATTCGGCTTCGTCGACGACCAGACGCCCGAGCTGGCGATCGCGGTCGTCCCGAGCCGACGCGGCCGCGGGTTCGGCCGCGAGCTACTGTCGGCGTTGCTCGACTGCGTGCGCAAGGACGGCTTCGACGCGATCAGCCTGAGCGTCGCGAAGGACAACCCGGCGATCCATCTCTACGAGGGCTATGGCTTTGAGAAAGTGCGGGAAGACGACGGCGCAGTCGTCATGCGGGCTGCTCTCCCAGCCGAGCAAGCGTGACCAAGGCGCTCGCTTGCGACGCCGACCTGGAGGACGGCCGGGCTTTGCCCGGGCGTCCGTCTAACCCAGGTTGAAGGAGCCGCAGCGGGCGCGGTCTGACAGCCAGTTCTCAGTAGGATTCCGCCCCATGGAATGTGACGTTGCAGTCCTCGGCGGCGGCCCCGGCGGCTATACCGCGGCCATCCGGGCGGCCCAGCTCGGCGCGAAGACGATCTGCATCGAGCAGGAGCCGGAGCTCGGCGGCACGTGCCTCCGCATCGGGTGCATTCCGACCAAGGCGTGGGTGCAGACCGCCTTTTCGATCAAGGAGGCCGAGCACACCTTCGCCAAGCTCGGCGTCCAGGTGGGCGAGCCCAGGCTCGATTTCGCCACCGCCAACGAGTGGAAGGCGCAGGTCGTCAACCAGATGACCCAGGGCGTCGCGAGCCTCTTCAAGGCCAACGGCGTCGAATGGGTCAAAGGAACGGGCCGCTTCAAAGATGCGAGGACGATCGCGGTCGAGGGCGGCCAGGACGTGAGCTTCAAGAGCGCGATCGTCGCGACGGGCTCGTTCCCGCTCTGGCCGCCGATCCAGGGGCTCGACTCGCAGCGCTGCGTCGACTCCGAGGGCCTGCTCGCCCAGACCGAGGTTCCCAAGCGCCTCGTCATCCTGGGTGGCGGGATCATCGGTTGCGAGTTCGCCTCGATCTTCCGGCGCTTCGGCTCCGAGGTGACGGTCATCGAGATGCTGCCGAGGCTGATCCCCGCCGAGGACGAGGATGCCTCGCAGGAGCTCGCCAAGCAGTTCGCCAAGCGCGGGATCACGCTTCACCTGGAGAAGCAGTGCACGAAGGTCGAGGACTCCGGCAACGGCCTGACCGTCTATTTCGGCGACGACGAGACGGTCGAGTGCGACCTGATGCTCGTCGCCGTCGGCCGTGGCCCGACTGTCGAGAACCTCGGCCTCGAGGAGATCGGCGTCGAGCTCGACAAGCGCACCGGAATCGCCGCCGACGAACACCGCCGAACGACCGTGAGCCACATCTACGCCGTGGGCGACTGCGCCGGCTACTGGCAGCTCGCGCACACGGCCTTCCGCGAAGGCGAGGTCGCCGCGGAGAACGCGGCCGGACACGACGCGATCGTCGACAACCGTGCGGTCCCCCGCCCGATCTACACCGATCCGGAGATCGCCGGCGTCGGCCTGACCGAGGCCGAGGCTCGCGAGCAGTACGGCGACGACGTCGCGACGTCATGGTCGGCCCGCACGTGACCGACCTCGTGGAGGCAGGTGTGGTCGCGATCGACGCCGAGGCGACCGTCGAGACCGTCGCCGACGGGATGGCGGCGCATCCGACGCTGTCCGAGGCGATCAAGGAAGCGGGCCTCGTAGCCCTCGGCCGGCCGATCCACGTGCCGAACCGCCAGCGCGCCAAAGCAACGGCTTAGCTCATTTGCAAAGAAGGCGCGTATCCCGTCCAAGGGGTACGGCGTTCTTAGTTCATGGAGGCCGCCACCGCGGCGCGGGCTGCGCGCCGTAAAAACCTGTTTCTGCGCCCGGCGTCGAGGGCAAGGCGCCGAAACGAGACGTTCGACGCTGCCTTCGAGGGCTTCTACCGCAAGCACGTCGCCGAGGTCTACCAGTACGCGCTTGCGGTCCTGGCCAATTCCGCCGACGCCGAGGACGTCACCCAGCAGACGTTTCTGAACGCCTACCGCGCCTTCCAGCGCGGTGAGAAACCCCGGAAGCCACACAACTGGCTGATCAAGATCGCGCACAACGTCTGCCGCATGCGCTGGCGCCAGGCGGGCCGGCGGCCGCAGGAGATCCCGCTGGAGCACGTCAGCGAGCCGGCAGCTCGCGACGACGAGAAACCTTCCCTCGACGCTCTTCTGGGGGAGCTCGCGCGGCTGCCTTTCAAACAGCGCGCGGCGATCGTCATGCGCGAGGTCGAGGACCGGAGCTACGCCGAGATCGCCGACGTACTCGAAACGACCGTTCCAGCGGTCGAGGCGCTGCTCTTCCGGGCCCGCACGAACCTGCGCGCCCGCCGCGAGTCGCTGGCAGGCGTGCTCGGCGTCGCACCGGTTCCCGCATCGTTGTCGTCCTTCTTCGGCGCAGGAAGTGGCGGGGCGGTTGCCACCGGTGGAGCTGTTCTGGGCTCAGAGCTAGTCCTTAAAGTCGCAGCCGTCGTCGTCGCCGGCGTCGCGGGCGGTCTCGGGGCCAAGGCGCTCGATGCGGTCGCCACCGCCAGCCCACCGACGTCTGCCTCTCTGGTGCGCCAAGAAGTGCGGCAGTTGGGCGCGAAGCAAGTCGGCCAGCGGACACCAGGCACGCGGCAGCGGGTCGATGTCCCGGCCTTCCGGCACCCAGGCCGACCGGTCGCCGCTCAGGGCGCGCTCAGCAGCGCGCCGGCCAACGATCAGCCTTCGGAGACACCTCTCGCTGCCACGGCGCCGACGACGCAGGAATCCCCCGTCGCCTCAGCAGCGTCGAGCTCGCCTGCCGACACCGTTGGCAAGGTCGTCGCGTCGGTACCGGCGCTGCCGGTGGCGACGCCGACCACGGTCCCGGTGGGGACGCCGGCCACAGTGCCGGTGGCGACCCCAGTGGTCACCGTCACGGTCACCGTGCCGACCGTCACGCTGCCCTCCCCGGTGGGCTGAACAGCAAGAAACGCCGCAAATCGACATCTGTCCAAACGATGGCGCACCCTGCGGACTGCGGCCCCGCAGTGCGGGCGATCTCGCGCGACCTCGACGGACGGCTCTCCTGGTGGCGGCGACGACGATTGCATGCGCACCTGCGTGACTGCGAGGAGTGCGCGAGCTTCGTCCGTTTCCAGCGAGAGCGGCGTGAGGCGCTCAGGCGCCTGCGCCTCGTGAAGGTTCCGTCTTCGCTGCAAGTTTGCCGTCTGACCGGCGTCTAGAGAGTCGGGATGTGCCCTCGTCCCATCCGGGGCCGCGCCCGCCCGCCGGCCCCGGAACCTCTTCTCACTGCTTGGCGTTTACACTCGCTGCAAAGCTGGGTACGGTGGCGCTGTGAGCGTGTTCAATCGACGTAATGCTGTGATGGGTTGGGCGATCTGGAAGGTCGCCAAGAGCGTGGGCAAGCAGAAGGCCCGCGACGCAACACCGGCGGTCGAAGGCGGCAAGCCGAACAAGTCGCTGATCGCAGTAGTGCTGGCAGCCGGTGCGGGAGCGTTTGCGCTTCTGCGCGGCCGCCGGTCCACGAGCGAGTGAGTCTCGAAGGTCCCGACTAGACCTCGGGCGCGACCCGGTTTAGCTTTGTGTTGTCAAACCCAGCAGGGAGAGAGGGGTTGCGCAATGAGAATCGAGAAGTCGGTCACGTCGATCACCTGGATTCCGTCCGAGGCGATCTCGGGCATGCCAAAGCTGCCGTTCGAAATGGGGATGGCCCACTACGACGATCCTCCGCCGGACAAAGTGGAGGACCTCGACGCGCTGCGGGAGTCGGACGCCTTCCGCGAGGCGAACGAGCTGCGCGCCTGGGCCGAGTTCGACGACGACGGCCAGCTAACCGACCACGGCTATTCGGGCGGCGGCCACATCGGTATCACCCGGATCAAGCTCGGCCGGCGCGAGTTGACATTTCCGGCCGTTCAGTACCCGCTGCTGCAGGCCGACCCGGAGGTTGGCGATGGCTGGGTCAAGTTCACGCAGTCGGCGGGAGGTCACATGGGCCTGCCGGCGCCGAGGCGGGTGAGCGGCAAGCCGTTCTTCCGGATCAAGTCCGCCTCCGCGTGGACGACGCTTGGCGAGTGGTACAAGCGGTCGCACGGCAAGAACACGCCGTGGGGCGAGGAGGACTCGCCGGCCGTGACAACCGCGGTCGAGTCCGCGCTCGAGCGCGAGCTCTCGGTCTCGATCATGCGCGAGGGCAAGAAGCTCGAGCGACGCAACCTCGAGCAGGGAGAGGCGCTTGTGACCGAGGGCACGGAGGGCGACGAGCTCTTCCTGCTCCTCGACGGTGTCGTCGATGTCGAGGTCAACGGCGACCAGGTGGCCGAGATCGGCCCCGGCGCGTTGCTGGGCGAGCGCGCGCTCCTCGAGGGCGGCAAGCGAACTGCGACGGTTTGGGCAACGACGCCGATCCGCGTCGCCGTGGTGCCGCGCGACGCGATCGACGAGTCCGCCTTGCCGGAGCTTGCGGCCTCGCACCGTCGAGAAGAGACCTAAGAAGTCACACATTCGTCACATTTGGGTCGCACGGTCTCTGCTTTGATCGAGGCCGTGCGACCTACAGTGCGGCAGATCTACGCGCTGGCGGCAGCGCTTTGCGAGCGTGGCGGCGAGGAGTTCCCCGAAACGCGAGACGCAGCGTCTGAGCTGATCGAACGCCTCCGGATCGAGAACGGGCATCCGGCGCCACGGCTCGAGGACTCGCCGAGGTCGCCGCTGCGCAGACGTCACCGCGGCCGTGGCGGCGCCGACAAGCTCGCGCGACGAATCGCTGCCGAGGTGGCACGGGAATTGCGATGACCTAGCCGTCCTGGTGGGAGCAATGGCCGATCGGCCTATAGCCAGACCGATATCGACGTGCGATTCTCCGAGTGGGATGAGGGGACCAATGCTGATCCTGTACGGGTTGCTGGCGTTGTACGCGCTCGAGATCGTGGTGCCGCTGGTCGTGCTGGCCGTCGCATTCGTCAAGCGCCGTGCGCGGGCGGCCGTCGAGCATTTGACCTAGTCCCGCGCCGCGAGCCAGTCGCCCACGACCTGCATGTACCGCGGTCGCTCCTCGTCGAACGGCGTGTGCGAAGACTCCTCGAAGACCGTCCACTCGCAATTCGGAATCCCTTCGCGAAGCGTCTCCTGCAGGGCCGGCGTCGCCTCGTCGTAGCGGCCCGAGGTCAGCAGCGTGGGCACGTCGATCTCACCGAGCCGGTCCTTCGACTGCCAATCCTTGATCGAGCCGATCACGTGGAACTCGCTCGGGCCGTTCATCGTGTGGTAGACGGTCGGATCCTTCTCGATCCACCCGAACGACTCGACCAGCCCCGGAGGCCAGGTGTCGAGGCGGCAGAGGTGGCGCTTGTAGAAGACCATGCAGGCCTCCTCGTACTCCGGATCGTCGGTCGTCCCCGCCTCCTCGTGTCGCTTCAGCGTTGCCTCGACCTCGGGCGGCAGCTCGCCACGGAGGCGGTTCGCCTCGGCCACGAAGTCCGGGAACGAGGCAGCCGTGTCGGTGAGCACGAGCGAACGCAGCCCGGCCGGGTGCGTGAGCGCGTACTCCTGGGCGAGGAAGCCGCCCCAGGAGGAGCCGAGCACATGGTGTCGGGCGGCGATCCCCAGTGAGTCGACCAGGTTGTGGAGCTCGCGGACGAAAAGCTCCACCGTCCAGAAGTCGCCGTTCCGGCCCGGATAGTGCGTGCTGCGCCCGTTGCCGATCTGGTCGTAGAAGACGACCGCGCGGTCATCAGCGAGATCGACGAGCGAGAGCAGGTAGTCGTGGGTCGCGCCCGGGCCGCCGTGGAGCGTGACCAGCGGCGCGGGAGCATCGGCGTCGACGGACAACTCGCCGTCGATTCGGTACCACGTCTCGGCGATCTCGCCGTCGAGTTGGAACTCGACTGTGCCTTCGGTCATGACGCGAACCTACGCACTCCCGCCGCGCCTCGTGAATTTAAGTTGTGTCTTACGTTAGCTTCTGCTTAACTAGCCCACGTGGAAGCAGCGCTGAAAGCGATCGCCGGTCCGCGGCGACGTCAGATCCTGGCCCTCGTCCGCGACGGCGAACTTGCCGCCGGCGAGATCGCGGCGCACTTCGACGTGACGAGGCCGGCGGTCTCGCAGCATCTGCACGTCCTCAAGGAGGCGGGGCTCGTGAGCGAGCGACGCAACGGGACGAAACGGCTCTATCGGGCCCGCCCGGAAGGGCTCGCCGAGCTGAAGGACTTTCTGGAGGAATTCTGGGACGAACGCCTCGTCGCGCTCAAGCGCGAGGCCGAAAGGGAGGAGAGGGAGAAGCATGGAAACGACGACTGAGACAGCGGTCGAGCGAGAGCTGGCGATCGACGCGAGCCCCGAGACGGTCTGGGAGTTTTTGGTCGATCCGGAGAAGCTGGCACGTTGGTTCGGGAGCCGAGCGTGGCTCGACCCGCGGCCCGGCGGCGAGTACCGGGTCGACGTGATTCAGGGGCACATCGCCAAGGGCGAGTTCGTCGAGCTCGACCCGCCGCACCGCCTCGTGCACACGTTCGGCTGGGAACCCGAGGGCGGCCAACAGAATCCGGTGCCCGAGGGATCGAGCACGATTGAGTTCGAGCTCGAGGCGAGCGGCGCAGGGACGATCCTCAAGTTCCGCCATTACGACCTGCCCGGCGCGGAGGCCGCGCAGAGCCACGCGCACGGCTGGGATCACTACCTGGCACGTCTCGTGATCGCCGGCCGTGGCGAGGACCCCGGCGAGGACCGCGGGCCGGAGGGCATGTGAACGTCGTCGCCCACGACGACTGGGTCGCCGCCCGCGCGGAACTGCTCGCGACGGAGAAGGAGTTCACGCGCGCGCGTGACGAGCTGACCAGCCAACGGCAGGCCTTGCCCTGGGAGGCGGTCGTGAAGGAGTATGTCTTCGACGGGCCGAACGGCAAGGAGACCTTGGCCGAGCTCTTCGACGGCCGAAGCCAGCTGCTCGTCTACCACTTCATGTTCGATCCGGAGGACGAGGCCGGCTGCCCGATCTGCTCGTTCTGGGCCGATAACTTCGAGCCTGTGGTGCAGCACTTGAAGCATCGGGACGTCACGATGATCGCGATCTCCCGAGCGCCGCTCTCGAAGATCGAGGCGTACAAGAAGCGGATGGGCTGGAGCTTCCCTTGGGTCTCATCGTTTGAGAACGACTTCAACCACGACTACGGCGTCTTCTTCACGCCGGAGGAGCTCGACGAAGCCGTCTACAACTACGGGACGCTCGCACCTCGGAACCCGGACCGTGAGGGCGCCAGCGTCTTCGTCAAGGACGAGAGCGGGAACGTGTTCCACACCTACTCGGCCTATGCGCGCGGCATCGACCTCGTCAACACCGCCTACAACTACCTCGACCTTGTCCCGAAGGGCCGCGACGAAGACGGTCGCGGCCCGTTCTGGGTGCGCCGCCATGACGAGTACTGACGTCGAGACGATCTTCGACAGTGCGGCCAACCGCCTGCGCGGCGTCGAGCGCGGCAAGATGCTCTCGGCGAGCGGGCTTAGGGATCCCAAGGCCGGGAAGTTCTTCGCCTTCGTCACGCGCGGTCAGCTCGTCGTCAAGCTCCCGGCAGAGCGCGTGACCGAGCTGATCGCGAGCGGCGAGGGACGCGTCTTTGACGCCGGGAAAGGGCGGCCGATGAAGGAGTGGGTCGGCCTCAGCCCGGTCGACGAGACGGCCTGCGCCGAGTACATGCGCGAGGCGCGGAAGTTCGTCAGCGGTTAGAAATACCGGCGTGGAGCAGCGACTGAGTCTCGTCACCCTCGGAGTGCGCGATCTGGAACGGGCTCGCCGGTTCTACGAAGGGCTGGGCTGGACGTCCGGCGCCGCCCCGGCCGATGACGTCGTCTTCTTCCAGGCCGGCTGCATGATCGTGGCGCTCTGGGGTCGCGACCAGCTCGCCGAAGACACGGTCGTCCTGGACAGTGGGGGGTGGGGAGGCGTCACGTTGGCATACAACGCCCGGTCGCCGGCTGAGGTCGACTCAGTGCTTACCGAAGCCGAGGCCGCAGGCGCGACGATCCCGCGGCGCGGGGCGGAAACGTTCTGGGGCGGATACTCAGGCGTCTTCGTCGATCCCGAGGGCCATCCCTGGGAGGTCGCGCACAACCCGCACTGGACCTTGCGCGAGGACGGAGCGGTCAGCCTCGGCCCCTGAGGCCAGGTCCGGCGACCGGGTCCCGAGACATGGCCCGGGACTAGGTCCCGCAGTCAACCCGGCGGTCAGCCACAGCCCCGAGGCCAGGTCCGGCGACCGGGTCCCGAGACATGGCCCGGGACCAGGTCCCGCAGTTCACCCGGGAACGAGCGCGTCTCGTAGTCTCGCGAGCCCGGCCTCGAGCGTGTCATCCTCGACGGCAAGCGAGATTCGAGTCCAGCCGGCGCCGCTCGGGCCGAAGCCTTCGCCCGGAGCGAGCGCGAGGCGGTGCTCCACCAGTAGCTGGTCGCTCGTAAGGCCCTCGGGCAGTTTGAACCAGACGTAGAACGTCCCTTCCGACACGGCGTCCACGACCTCGAGCACGCGATCGCGGCGGCGCTCGTACGTTGCCGCGCGTTCGGCGACGGAGTCCTGCGGGCCGGTCAGCGCCGCGATCCCGGCCTCCTGGATCGGACGGAAGATGCCAACGCGGCAGTGGTCGTTCAGCAGGTTGATTCGTTGGACGATCTCCGCATTGCCGAGCACGAAGCCGAGCCGCCAGCCCGCCATCCCGTACGACTTCGACATCGAGAACATCTCGACGCCGACCTCCTTCGCGCCGGGCGTCGCCAGAAAGCTCCGTGGCTCACGGCCGTCGAACAACAGGTCGGCGTAAGCGAAGTCATGCACGACCGCCGCATCGGTCTCGCGCGCGTACTCGATCGCGCGCTCGAAGGTGCCGTCGCGGACGACCGCTGCGCACGGGTTGGACGGGTAGTTCAGATAGAGCGCGGCTACGTCATCGCGGGGCGCGCGAGAGAAGTCGGGCTGCCAGTCGCCGAGCGGATCGAGCGGCACCGTCTCGAGCGCGGCGCCGGCCAAGGCCGGCCCCGACGGGTAGTCCGGATACCACGGGTCCGGCAAGACGATCGTGGAACCGCGTTCGGCAAGCACGAGCGAGAGCTCGACGATCGCCGTCTTCGTCCCCGGCACGACGGCTACTTCGCTGTCCGGGTCGAGGTCGACGCCGTAGACCGTCGCGTAGCGGTTCGCGATTGCCGCCCGGAGCTCGGGAAGCCCGCGAAACGGCGCGTAGCCGTGCGCGGTTGGCCGGTTCGCAGCCTCCGCGAGCACGTCGACTACGTGCTGTGGCGGTCCCGTCTCCGGATTCCCGCGCCCGAGGTCGACGATCGGCTCGCCTTCCCGCGCCACTGCGGCCGTGACCCTCGCGAGGAGCGCTCCGAAATACTGCTCAGGCAGTCGATCGAGTCGGTTCGGCCGCGGTCGCATCGGGCGATCGTAGTCAGGTCGGCGTTGGCGCCACGACCAGCCCGAACCTCTGGCGCGCAGCCTCGATCACGCTCGCCGGAACGGGCTCGGTTCGCCGAACGGGCAGAGACTGCTCTCCCGCGGCGCCGAACAAGACGACACCGAGCTCGCGCTGCGCAGGGTCGTGGCTCAGCCGGTAGCGAATGCCGCCGAAACCCCAGGCCGCGAACGCCTCCGCCCACGCCTGCGGCACGGTGTAGTCCGGTTGCGTGTGGATCGCACCGGTGATTCCGAACTTCCGCGCGCCGCTGACGGTGCAATCGGCGAGCCTCGTGCGCGTCGGCGGAACCAGGCTGCTCAGCGAGCGCGCCTCGACCTCCGCCTCCGGAATCACGGTCGCGACGCGGAAGACCTCGATGAAGGCGCCTACCGCAGTCACGGCGAGGTAACACGACCCGCGGCCGTCGCGGAGGTCGAATCGTCCTGTGCCGTCACCCGAGAACCACCAGGGTCCGACATCACTCCGATGGATGCGGTAGAGGGAACGGCGCCGGTCGACATCGAGGGCCGGAAAGCGGGTCAGATCCTCGGGCGGCAGCCCGAGCGGGCTCAAGTGCTACCGCCGCAGGCGCTGCGCGTACCGCGTCGCCGCCTCGAGCGCCGGCTCGGTCGGGCGGCCGGCACGCAGCCACGCGGCCGGAGTCTTTCCCTGCAACAGCGGATCGGGCGTCACGAACCAGGACGCGACGGTGTACGGCGTCTCGACTGCTCCGCCGAACAGCTCGAGAATCTGCTCCAGCGCCGGCAGCCGCTTGCCGGTTCGCCCGAACTGGAAGGCGGGGAACGCAAGGCGGCCGTCCTCCTCGGGGAGCGCGAGCAGGCGCCCCCTTTTGGCGAGCTCGCTCACCGACTGCCGCGTGCCGCGGCCCATCACCTCGCGGACCTGCTTCGAGGAATACAACGGGCCGAGGTGTTTGTGCCAGACGACGTCCGAAGCTGCCAGGAGAGCGGCGCGGCGGCCTAGAGCCGAGGGGTCGACCTCTCGCTCCTTCCCCGTGATCCCAAGCTCCTCGAGCGTCTGCTCGAACGTTTTTGCCGCTTCAGCCAGTGCTGCCGTCATGAACCGAGAGTAGCCGTCAGGACCGTTAAGCGTCAAGCGTGTCAAGAGAAGAGTAGTGAGCGGGCCCTACACGTCGCCGCGGAGCGGCGGGTCACGGCGGGTGATCGGCGACGCGTTGATCAACGAAGTGGTCGTCTCGCCGTAGGCGAGGAAGCGGTCGAGCATGGGGCCTAGCTCGTCGATCGAACGTAGGTGGACCTTGAGGAAAAAACAGTCCTCGCCGGTGATGCGATGGCATTCGGCGACCTCACGAACCTCGAGCGCGAGCTCGGGAATCCGCGGGAGCTGACCTGGAGCCGGCTTGATGCGGACGATCGCCGTCAGCTGGTAGCCCAGGGCACGGGGGTCGATCTCGGCGCGGTACCCGATGATGACTCCGGCCCGCTCAAGGCGCTGGACGCGTTCGGCCACCGCGGGCGAGGACAGATTGACGCGCCGGCCGAGCTCGGCGAGCGAGACGCGACCGTCGGTTGTGAGCTCGCCGATGATCTTACGGTCGGTGGAATCGATCTTCCGAAGTTTGTCGGCATTTTCGCGCACGAACCCGTCCTTTCTGGGGTTGGACCACCCTAATGCCTTCGATCCAGTATGGCCATTTTTGGCCTCGGCGGTGACAATTTTCTGATCGCCCAGGCCATCGCACCCCAGCTGGCCGCCCGAGTGCGAGCGTCGGCTCAAATGGACGCAGTCCCGCCACATGCTTACTTCGTGGGCAGCGCGATCTTCCACTACCTGGGCCCATCGTTCGCGGTCCTGTTATTCGCACGCGTTGACGTGCTCGGCGTGGCGTGGCTGCGGATCGCTTCGGCGGCGCTCGTCTTTGCCGTCTGGCGGCGACCTTTGCGCAAGTTCAGGGCGCTCGACCGTCGTGGGCAGCTGTTGATCGCCGGACTCGGCGCCGTCTTCGCGGTTATGAACGCCTGCTTCTACATCTCGATCGATCGCCTACCGCTCGCGACCGTGGCCGCGATCGAGTTCATCGGGCCGATCGCGCTCGCGGTCATAGGAGCTCGCACGTCCCGTAATCTCGCCGCGGTCCTGGCGGCGGTGCTCGGCGTCTACCTGCTGACCCGAGTTCGCTTCGGCGGGCAGCCCATCGGCATCGCCTTCGCATTCGCCAACGCGGCGCTTTTCACGGCCTACATCGTGCTCGCCCATCGGGTCGCGCGCCGCTCTGGGGGCGGCGTGGACGGGCTCGCTGCGGCAATGATGTTCGCCTTCTTCTTCGTCTCGCCGATCGGGTTCCCGAGTGCGGCCCACGCGCTCCACGACCCGGTCGCGATCGCCGCGGGGATCGGCGTCGGCCTGTCATCGTCCGTCATCCCGTACGTCGTCGATCAACTGGCAATGGCGCGGCTCGCTCGAGCAACGTACGCGCTCTTCGTCGCCCTGCTGCCGGCGACGGCGACCGTGATCGGCGTCATCGTCCTCCGCCAGTTGCCGACGGCGGTCGACCTCGTCGGCATCGCGCTCGTGATGGCCGGCGTGGCGCTGCATCGGGAGACGGCCTAATGGATCAGGTCCGGCTCGGGAACACCGGCCTGCAGGTCTCGCGACTCGGCCTCGGGATGATGAGCTACGGCAACGACGCCAACCGGCCCTGGATGCTCGACGAGGCTGCGGCCGAGCCGATCGTTCGCCGGGCCGTGGAAGGCGGTTTCACCTTCTTCGACACGGCCGACATGTACTCGCAGGGAGCGAGCGAGGTCGCGACCGGCCGACTGCTGCGGAAGCTGCTCACCCGAGACGAGCTCGTGATCGCGACCAAGGTCTACTTCCCGATGACGCCCGGGCCGAACGGTCGCGGCCTGTCGCGCAAGCACATCCTCTCGGCGATCGATGCGTCGCTGCAGCGCTTGGAGCTCGACTACGTCGACCTGTACCAGATCCACCGGTGGGACTCCGCCACCCCGATCGAGGAGACGATGGAGGCGCTACACGAAGTCGTGAAATCCGGCAAGGCGCGTTACATCGGCGCGAGCAGCATGTTCGCGTGGCAATTCGCCAAGGCTCAGCGGGTCGCGGAGCTTAACGGCTGGACGAGATTCGTCTCGATGCAGAACCACTACAACCTCATCTATCGCGAGGAGGAGCGGGAGATGATCCCGCAGTGCATCGACCAGGGCGTGGGGGTCATCCCGTGGAGCCCGCTCGCCCGCGGCTTCCTCGCGGGCACGCGGACGCGCGCCGGCGAGCGCAGGACGCGGCGCTCGGAGACAGACCCGCTTCAGGATGAGTGGTACGACCGCTCGGAGGACTTCGACATCCTCGACCGCCTGGCGGAGGTCGCGGGCAAGCGCGAGGTGCCGCCGGCCCAGGTCGCGCTTGCGTGGCTACTGCACAAGCCCGGCGTGACGGCCCCCATCGTCGGTGCGACGAAGCTCGATCACCTCGAGGACGCGCTCGCGGCGTCGGAGCTGTCCCTTTCGCCGGAGGAGATCGCGCGGCTGGAGGAGCTTTATGTGCCGCGCCCGGTTCTCGGCCACGGCGGTTAGCTCAGAGGAAAAACACGCCGTCGGCTTGAATGGGCTCAGCAAGCCGACGAGAGGAGCCCCGTGAAGGGTCAGCAGAAACCGAAGCAGCTGGCGAAGAAAGCTCCACAGAAGACGCTGAAGGAAAAGCGCCAGGAGAAGAAGGCCAAGAAGAAGGCCGGCGGCGGCTTCGATCACTGAGCGGGCCGCGAACGGGCGCGTTAGGCCGGCGTCGCGTCCCGCTCGCGCTTTCGCCTCGAGGCCTGGCTCTGCCGCTTCTGCGCCGAGAGCTCGACCTTCCGCAAGCGAATGCTCCTCGGCGTCACCTCGACGCACTCGTCGTCCCGAATGAACTCGAGCGCCTGCTCGAGTGAGAGCGGCCGCGGCGGGATCAGTCGCACCAGCTCGTCGGCTGTCGCCGATCGCATGTTCGTAAGCTTCTTCTCCTTGCTGGCGTTGACGTCGAGATCTTCGGCGCGCGCATTCTCGCCGACGACCATGCCCTCGTAGAGCTCCTCCCGCGGGGCGACGAACAGCGAGCCTCGCTCCTGCAGCGCGGCAATCGCGAACCCGGTCGCTTGACCGCGTTGGTCGGCGACGAGCGAGCCTGTCGGCCGGGTGCGAAGCTCCCCGTGCCACGGTTCCCAGCGCTCGAAGACGTGGTGCATGATCCCCGTACCGCGGGTCTCGGTCAGGAACTCCGTCCGGAAGCCGATCAGGCCGCGGGCAGGCACCAGGTACTCCATTCGCGCCCAGCCGGTTCCGTGGTTGACCATCTGCTGAAGCGCCCCTTTGCGCAGCGCCAGCAGCTGGGTGACAACGCCGATGTACTCCTCCGGGACATCGATCGCGACGCGCTCGACAGGCTCATGCTTCTTTCCGTCGATCTCCCGCGTCAAGACTTCCGGCTTGCCGACGGTCAGCTCGAACCCTTCGCGGCGCATGATCTCGACCAGCACCGCGAGCTGCAGCTCGCCGCGGCCCTGCACCTCCCAAACCTCCGGCCGCGCGGTCGGCTGGACGCGCAGCGAGACGTTGCCGACGAGCTCCTGCTCGAGCCGGCCGATCAGTGCGCTCGCGGTCACCTTGTCGCCCTCGGTGCCTGCCAGCGGCGAGGTGTTGATCCCGAGCGTCATCGCGAGGGCCGGCTCGTCGACCGTGGTCACGGGCAGTGGACGGGGATCGTCGAGGTCGGCGATCGTCTCGCCGATCGTCACCTCCGGCAGGCCGGCAAGCGCAACGATCTCGCCCGGGCCCGCTTCCTCGGCGGGGACGCGGTCGAGCGCCTCGGTCACGTAGAGCTCAGTCACGCGTGCGTTCTCGATCGTGCCGTCGGCGCGGCACCAGGCGACCTGCTGGCCCTTCCGGATCGTGCCGTGCTGGATGCGAAGGAGCGCCAGCCTGCCGACGTAGGGGGAGGCGTCGAGGTTCGTTACCAGAGCCTGGAGCGGGTACTCGGGGTCGAACGATGGCGCCGGCACCGTCGCCAGCAGCGTCTGCACGAGCGGGCCGAGATCGTCGGCGAGCTCGTCGGGGGCGAAGCCGGCCTGGCCAGCGCGCGCGTTCGCGTAGACGATCGGGAATTCGATCTGGGACTCGTCGGCGTCGAGATCGAGAAAGAGCTCGTAGACCTCGTTGACGACCGCTTCGGGCCGGGCGTCCGGGCGATCGACCTTGTTGACCACGAGCACCACCGGCAGCCGCGCCTCGAGCGCCTTGCGGAGGACGAAGCGCGTCTGGGGCAGCGGCCCCTCGCTCGCATCGACGAGCAGGAGGACGCCGTCGACCATCGTCAGCCCGCGCTCTACCTCGCCGCCGAAATCGGCGTGGCCGGGCGTGTCGACGATGTTCACCTTGGTCTCCCCGACCTGGACGGCCGTGTTCTTGGCCAGGATCGTGATCCCCTTCTCGCGCTCGAGGTCGAGCGAGTCCATGACGCGCTCGGCCACGTCCTCGTTGGCGCGGAAGGAGCCGGCCTGCCAAAGCAGGGCGTCCACGAGCGTCGTCTTCCCGTGGTCGACGTGGGCGACGATCGCGACGTTGCGGAGGTCGCTTCGTTTGGCTGTTGTGGCCATCGGCTAGGTGCGGGCTACCACTTCGACCGCCGGCCGCGACGGCTCGTGTACAGGAGCTTGGCGGGAGCGGAGCGCATTCCGGCCTGCTCGAACTGCTCGTGGTGGCCCAGCCGCCGGGCGACGCGGCTCGTCTCGGCCTGCTGGTCCGGCAGCACGAAAGTGATCGCCGTTCCGCTGCGACCGGCTCTACCCGTCCGGCCGGTGCGGTGGACATAGCCCTTGTCCTCGTCGTGCGTGACGTCGTCGAGGTCGAGGCCGCGCGCGGCGACATCGGTGGCGACGAGCGTCGCGACCTTGCCGGTCTCGAAGCGGGACAGGGCCCGCTCGCGCGCGCCCTGCGACATGTCGCCGTGCATCGCGGCGGCGCTGACGCCGTGACGGGCGAGTTTCTGGACGAGGCGGTCGGCGCCGCGCTTCGTCCTGACGAAGACGAGCGTCGACTCGGACGCCTTGATGTGCTCCACCAGCGTCTCGACCTTCGTGTCGTTGGTCACCGAGACGAACTGGTGCTCGATCTCGGCGGGCTGTGCGCTCGCGAGCTCACCTTCGATCCGGGAGGGGCTGTTGGTGTACGCGCTGGCGAGCTCGCCGACGCGGCCGTCGAGCGTGGCCGAGAAGAACATCGTCTGGCGATTGCGCGGAAGCCGCTTGACGAGCTTGTCGACCTGCGGCTGAAAGCCCATGTCGAGCATCCGGTCGGCCTCGTCGAGGACGAGGATTCGAACGCCCGAGAGATCGACCATGCGCCGGTCGGCGAGGTCTTGCAGGCGGCCGGGCGTGGCGACAAGGACCTGCGCCTTCTTGGCGCGCTTGGCCTGGGCTCCCATCGGCTTGCCGCCGTAAACGGAGGCAACCGAGAGGCCCTTCGCCTTCGCGAGCGGCTCGATGTCCGCGGTCACCTGCGAGGCGAGCTCACGGGTTGGCACGAGGACGAGCGCCGAAGGGCGCGGGTCGTCGGTCGTCGTGCGCTCGACGATCGGGACGGCGAAGGCAAGCGTCTTGCCCGAGCCGGTCGGCGACTTGGCGAGAACGTCGAGGCCGGCGAGCGCGTCCGGCAGGACGAGTTCCTGGACTCGGAACGGATTGTGGATCGAGCGAGCGGCGAGCGCATCGACGACAGGGCGTGACGCGCCGAGCTCGCGGAAAGGCTGGTGTGACATGTTGTTCGACTCCTTACGGGTTCGAGACTTGCCTACCTCGAAACACCCGAAGGAGGAACGAGAAGCTCATCTCACCGGGCGGCGTGATTGCCTACCCGTGCAACAAACGGTAGCAGCAGCCCTCACGGTAGCGGTCGATCTCGATCAGGCGCTCGTCGCTGATCCGGCGGACCAGGTCCGCGGACGTGTCCGCGGACCGTTTCCACGGCCATGTCCTGGGACCAGGTCCCCGGGCCCGGCTGATCTAGACCCTGCGCGTAACGCGCGGAGTCCGTCTTCGACAAACGCGCGATAGCGAAGCGCAGCCGATGTCGGCCCCCCACCAAAGGGCGCGAGCAGAGCGTCGACAGCCAGCCAGGGAGGAGGTTCGTCGAGCCCGATCGTCGCAGGATAGCTCGACCACGGCCACAACTCCGGGCGCGAGCACAGGCCCGCGCGGACTGGGTTGAGCGCGATGTAGCGGCCGACCTCGAGCAAGTGCTCATGCCGTCTGATTAGCTCGGCGCCGTAGGGGCCTTGAAACACATGGCCGACGCGACCGTAGCGCCGGTTGAAACGTTGCGCGTACGCACCGTTCAGGATCCGCATTCCCTTCGCCAAGTTCGGCTCTGGCGTAGCGACCGAGACATGGAAATGGTTTCCGAGCACGCAGTAGCTTTGGCAGACCCAGTTGTATCGCGTAACGGCCTCGCCGATCTGCGCGACGAGCCAGACGAAATCCCAATCGTCCAGGCACACTCTCTCCTTCGCGTTGCCCCGCGTCGTAACGTGGTAGAGCGCACCGGCGAATTGGATCCTCGGGTTTCGGCCCATCGCTCGAGCGTAGGCCTCGCAGACGTCAAACCGCGTTTCCCACGGCGACTTCGGCGCTAGCTGGCTGCCGAATTGGCGCATTTCGCCCGGGTCCCGCTGGGAAGCGCTCAGCGGGCGCCCTTCCGCGCTGACCGGGTACGGGGCCATGTCTGCCGACCGGGTCCCCGGACCTGTCTCGGGACCAGGTCCCGCTGGAAAAGTTCAGCGCGGCCTTCGCATCTCGCGAGCTCCGCGAACCCGCTCCCCAGGCCATGTCCGCCGACCGGGTCCCCGGACCTGGCTCGGGACCAGGTCCCGCTGGGAAGCGGTCGGCGGCGAGCATCCGCGACCTTGAACGCTAGTAGCGGTCGATCTCGATCAGTCGTTCGTCGCTGATCCCGAAATGGTGAGCGATCTCGTGCAGCACGACACGCCTCACCTGCCGACGAAGCGTCTCCTGGTCTCGACCGTAGAGGCGCTCCAGTGGTCCACGGTAGATCGTGATCTTGTCGGGGAGCACACCGCTGTAGAAGCTGCTGCGCTTGGTCAGTGGGATGCCCTGGTAGAGGCCCAGCAGCGGCTGGCCGCCGGGTGGCTCATCCTCGACGACGATCTCCACGTTCGACATCTGCGACCGCAGGTCCGGCGGCACCGCGTCGAGAGCGTCTCGGGCGTACTCCTCAAACCGCTCGTACGCCTCGAACAGGCTCTCTTCCGGCTCGTTCACCGGCCAAGCCTCGTCCGTCGGCGGATGCCTAGCCGGCGCTGCACTGCTCGGTCCGCCTCCCCGTCCTTCTTCGCTCCCCAGACAAAGACGACACCGACGACGGCGAGCGGTACGGCAAAAACGACGATGACGAAGATGATCTCGGCTGCAAGCTTCACGTCACCAAGAGTAGTGAGCGCGCCCTAACAACCGCGGCTCGGCCCGGTCCAAACGTCTATGGAGACGGTTTTCGCGACGGTCGCGGAAGAGGACGGCGTCTCCGTCACCTCGGCCGAGGTGAACGGCTTCACGGTTTCGGAACTGCGGTTCCCCCAGAGCTACGTCCAGGCGCCGTTCGAGCCGGAGCTCCCGTATCTCGCGGTCGTGCTCGAGGGTGCGCTCGTCAAGTCCTTCCCGCCGCGGGCGCTCGACCTTGGCCGCGCCTCGGGGGTGGCGATCCCGGTCGGCGCGACGCACGGGGCCCGCTTCGGCTGCGACGGCGCCAGGATTCTGATCGTCAGGCCGCGCAGCGCGTCCGACCCGCTCGCCGGCTGCTTCGACCGCATCGCCGAGCTGCGCGCGCAGCGCGTCCGACCCGCTCGCCGGCTGCTTCGACCGCATCGCCGAGCTCCACGGGCGCGAGCTCAGCTCGCTCGCGTGGCGGCTCGCGGGCGAGCTCCGCGCGGAGGACGCGGCGGCGCCGCTCGCGGCCGAGGGGTTCGCGCTCGAGTTGCTCGCCGCGACCACGCGGGAGGCTCGGGTCGAGCGCTCGCACGCCCGGCCGCCGGCCTGGCTTCGCGCCGCGGAGGAGCTGCTGCGGGCTCGGCTCGCGGATCGGATCGGTCTCGGCGAGCTGGCCGAGAGGGTCGGTGTCCATCCCGCGTACCTGGCGCGCGCGTTTCGCGCTCACTACGGGCTGTCGGTGGGGGAGTACGGACGCCGGTTGAGGCTGGCCTGGGCGGCGGCCGAGCTCGCCCGAGGCGAAGCGCCTCTGGCCGAGATCGCGGCCGGCGCGGGCTTCGCCGACCAGAGCCACTTCACGCGCGTTTTCAGGCGGCACGTCGGCACCACCCCGGCGCGATATCGCGAGCAGGCCCGGTTCCGGTCGTTCCAAGACCGGTAGCGCGCGTTCAAGACACAGGGCCGTCGGAGCGAAGACTGCGACCACGGGCGTAGCTCCTGCCCGCGTCCCAAAGCCACTCGCGTTCGATGCACTCAAGTACGCCGACGGCAGCGTCAGCGGCCACTTCGAGTACATCCAGGAAGCCGGCGGCGACACCGTGAGGTTCAGCGTCGACGTGACCTGCCTGAACGTGTACGGAGGAAACCGGGCCAAGATCGGCGGCATCGTCACGGAGAGCACCGATCCGACGATCGCGGTCGGGACCTACGGATGGTTCCAGACTCTCGACAACGGCGAGGGCGCCAATGCACCGCCTGATTGGTCGAGCCTGGTCGGCTTCGGCGACGAGGCGGCGAACGAAGCGTTCTGCAACAGCCCGAATCTGCCGCGTTTCGGGCCCTGGGACGTGCAAGGAAACGTGCAGGTCCGCACGAGGTGAGCTCCTGCCCGGTGGAGTGGGGCGTCCGCGCAGGCGGGCGCCCCGCTTGTTCAAGCGGTTTTCGAGTGAAGTACGGCAGTCAACCGCGTAAGGGTGATGGATCAAGCGAGGCGCTTTCTCCGATAGTGCGTTTGCAACCGAGAGACGCCCCGATGCGGCGGGGGCGACCTCGGAAGTCATACCGAGGGGCCTCCTTTGCGGCGGGGCCCTGAGGAATTCAACTGCGGCTCTCTTTCACGGGAGACATCAGGCGGGGCCGGCGGCGGCCCCGCTTTGTGTTGACCGGAGAAAACCCCCTTCCGGGGGGCGCTCGATTCCAAACCTCGATCCACTATCAGACAGCGCTTCACCGGCCGCCTGGGCCGCAGAGACGGACGGGACGCGCAAATGTGAAGGGCGGCCGCCACGGCCGCCCTTCTTTCTTTCCAGCTACGCGGAGCCAGGCAAGATGATCGTGTGCCGGATGCGCTCCCTCCCTCGGAGCACCGCTATGGTCGCCGCGGGTTCTTGGTGCTCGTGGCGGGCGGCGCCTCGTCGCTGCTTTGGGCCGGGCTCGTCTCCAGCTTCCTGTCGCCGCTGACCTCCGCGGGGAGCCAGCGGCGGCTGGCGGATCTACACGATCTCCGGCTCCATGCCGATCTTCGATCCCTCGAGCTGGCGCCTCGAGATCGGCGGGCTGGTCAAGCGACCACGCACGCTGACCTACGACCAGCTGACGGGCCTGCCGCAGGCCGAGCAGACCTCGACCTTCCACTGCGTCACCGGCTGGACGGTCAAGAACGTCCACTGGGCCGGGGTGCGCTTCCAGCAGCTCTTGGACCTCGTGCAGCCGTTGCCCTCGGCGACGGCAGTTCGCTTCGTCTCGCTGGAGCGCCCCTACGAGGACTCGCTGACGCTCGATCAGCTGCGACTGCCTGATGCGATGCTCGCCTTGGAGCTCGACCACCAGCCGCTCTCTCGTCCGCACGGCGCGCCGGCGCGCGTGATCCTCCCGGAGATGTACGGCTACAAGGGGGTCAAGTGGCTGACGAAGATGGAGTTCGTCGCCAAGCAGCCGCTGGGTTACTGGGAGCAGCACGGCTACGACCAGAACGCCTGGGTCGGGCGATCGAATGGCTACAGCTCCTAGGGCTCGCCGGCTGCCGCGGTTCAGCCGCACCGAGCGCGCCTTGCACTGGGTGCACGCGAGCGCGTTCTTCGTCCTCTTCGGTTCGGGGCTTTGTCTCTACCTGCCGAGCCTCGCGCAGCTGGTTGGCCGGCGACCGCTGCTGAAGGACATCCACGTCTACACGGCGCTCGCCTGGCTGGCCGCGCTGGCCCTCGTCATCCTGGCGGGCGACCGACGCCGCTTGCTCGTCGACGCGCGAGAGGTCGACGTCTTCGACGACGACGATCTCGGCTGGCTGCGGCGGCGCGGCAACGCACAGGGCCGGTTCAATGCCGGCCAGAAGATCAACACGATCGTCACCGCCGCGCTCGCCTTTCTGTTCGCGCTCACCGGCTTCTTCCTCTGGTACGGCGAGCGGAACCACGCCTTCCGGCTCCAGAACGCGCTCGTCGTCCACGACTGGCTGATGTACATCTCCTTCTTTCTGGTGCTCGGCCACCTGTACCTCTCGCTTGTGAACCCCTCGACGCGCCACTCGCTGAGCGGGATCACCCGCGGCTGGGTGCGGGAGGACTGGGCGCTGAAGCATCACGCGAAGTGGGCGCGGGCGCTCGCGCGCCAAGATTGAGTGCCGCGTTTCGTCGGCCGGGACAACGTACGCAAGCGCCTGGCGCCGCTGGAAGGCGAGCGAGGGCGCACGACCTATGCCGACGGGGAAGTACGGATCGAGGCGGCCGGCGAGCTGATCGTCGTCCGCCCGCCGTTCGGGCTCCCGCACGAGGGCGAGTACGAGACCGTGGAGCTCGGGCCGCTGTTCGAGGCGCTGGCGGCTGATCACGTCGTCGCGGCGCTGCTGGTGCGGCTCGGCGGCTACGCGGCCGGTGTCTTCGACGGCGAGCGACTGGTTGCCTCGAAGGTCGGCTCCCGCTTCGTCAAGGGCCGCCACAAGAAGGGCGGCTCGTCTGCGGGCCGCTTCAGCCGCCGGCGTGAGGAGCAAGCGCGCGCACTGATCGGGGAAGCCGCCGAGGTCGCCGTCGGCGTGCTCGAGCCCTGGCGGGACCGCGTGGAGTTCGTGGCTCTCGGCGGAGACCGCTCGGCGGTCGATCAGGTGCTCGAGGCGAACCCCGG
>WNFX01004923.1_pt1 | contig 32610 bp, 26 predicted proteins | sample 5400111 | NCBI WGS metagenome assembly WNFX01 (sample SAMN13153363, study PRJNA577476) | soil metagenome | isolation source: 40 cm soil or saprolite under grassland replicate 1 | place: USA:California | collected 2016-06-15 | reverse complement strand
AGAAAGAGTTCGGCCTGTACATCGAGGGTGACTTGTGCCCACATTGCCGCTACATGGTGGACACTCAATTCACCGGCCACATGGAAGACGTACCCATCAAACGCCTCGCCTTCAGCGAGAAATATCGTGTGGGAGTCGGGACCTTTACCCCGTCAGATCCTAAAAGCCAGGATATCAGCGAGCTTGTCGGCGGCATTGACCTCTCCACCATCGGTGAAGTCGGGGTCGAAAGCGACCCACGAGCCTATCGTTTCGATGGCGAACTAAACATCGCAAACCGTGGCATCATGGAATTTGTAGAAATGCTCAAAACCGATGAGAAGTTCCTCTACGTCTTGCTCACACTCAGCCAGGAACAGAACATCAAAACCGGCCGTTTCAGCATGATCTACGCCGATGAAGTCGTTGTGAGCCATACCAATGAACATGAGTACCTGTCATTCGTAGGCAATAAAAAATCGGAAGCCTTGCAAGATCGCATTATTCTTGTCAAAGTGCCCTATAACCTGCGTGCCTCCGACGAGATAAAAATCTACGAAAAATTGCTCAGGCAAAGTGCATTACAAAACGTGCACATCGCCCCGTACACCCTGCGCATTGCCAGCATCTTCGCTATCCTTACACGCCTTGAACCATCTAAGAAGGCGGGTATGAGCCTGATGAAGAAGCTGAAGCTCTACGATGGCGAAGATATCGAAGACTTCAAACAGAAAGATATCAAAGAGTTACAGGAGGAAGCAGTACGCGAAGGCATGGATGGCATCTCTCCGCGTTATGTCATTAACCGCTTATCAAATGCCCTCGTTAAGCAGAATACCACCTGCATTAACCCGATTGATGCTCTTCGTGCACTTCGCGATGGACTAGATCAGCACACTAGTATTACACGCGAAGAACGCGAACGCTATCTTAACTTCATCCAGGAAGCGCGTAAAGAATACGATGATATGGCAAGGAAAGAGGTACAGCGAGCCTTTGTCTACTCCTACGAAGAGTCTGCGAAGACTCTGCTGAACAACTACCTGGATAACGTCGAAGCCTACTGCAATAAAACCAGGTTGCGCGACCCCATTACCGATGAAGAGATGGAGCCTGATGAGCAATTGATGCGTTCGATCGAGGAGCAAATTGGCATCACCGAAAACGCCAAGAAATCCTTCCGCGAGGAAATTCTCATTCGTATCTCGTCGCTGGCACGTAGAGGGCAGACCTTCGAATACACCAGCCACGAGCGCCTCAAGGAAGCAATTGAAAAGAAGCTCTTCGCCGACCTGCGCGACGTAGTCAAAATCACGACTTCAACTCGCACCCCCGACAAAGAGCAACTCCGCAAGATCAATGAAGTTGTGAACCGTTTGATGGCCGAGCATGGATACTGCCATGTTTGCGCAAACGAAATCTTACGCTATACAGGCAGCTTGTTGAATCGATAATGGGTGCTGTACAAGACAATGTCTATCTCGTTAACCGCAGTGTATACCGGATATCACGGGCGCGATCAGTCGCACCCCAGCCGTTACGCGACTGGAAGGAGTGTGTTCCATGTCTGTCTCCCAACATGACTGGTCATTGCACCGCAAAGGGCAGGTCGACCAGGAACGCCATAAAGAGAAGATCCGCGAAGCAATCAAGAAAAATTTAGGCGATATTGTGAGCGAGGAGAGCATCATTCTCTCCGATGGCAAGAAGATGGTTCGCGTGCCGATTCGCTCCCTGGATGAATACCGTTTCCGCTATGACCCTGGTCGCCAGCAGCATGCGGGTCAAGGCAATGGTAAGAGTAAAGTCGGCGACGTCGTAGCTCAGGAACCTCGGCCTGGCAGAGGCAAAAAGGGTGATGCCGGTAAAGAGGCAGGCTACGACTACTACGAAGCTGAAATCACCATGGAAGAACTCGCAGCCTTGATCTTTGAGGATCTGGGACTGCCTAATCTCGAACAGAAACGCCAGCAAGAACTCCAGACCGATGCAGTGCGCTTTACTGACGTCCGCAAAAAAGGTCCCCTGACCAACCTTGACAAAAAGCGCACTATTATGGAGAACATGAAACGCAACGCCGCCAAGGGTGAGGCAAAGTTCAAAGACATCAAATCGGATGACTTGAGATTCAAGGTCTGGGAACCAACAATACGTTATCAGTCTAATGCGGTAGTGATAGCGATGATGGATGTGTCCGGAAGTATGGGTGAATTCGAGAAATACATCGCACGCAGTTTCTACTTCTGGATGGTACGTTTCCTGCGCACGAAGTACAATAACGTGCAGATCGTCTTCATCAGTCACCATACAGAGGCCAAAGAAGTCACCGAAGAAGAGTTCTTCCACAAAGGCGAGAGCGGAGGCACGCAGGTCTCATCTGCCTACGAACTTGCCCTTGAGATCATCAAAGAGCGCTACAACCCGGACGATTGGAACATTTATCCTTTCCATTTCTCCGATGGCGATAATCTCCCATGGGACAATGACCGCTGTGTACAGCTAGTTACCAGACTTATGGAACTCTGCAACATCTTTGGCTATGGCGAAATCCGCGAGGGGCATTATCGCTCACCCAGTACATTGATGTCAGCCTACAATAAAATCTCCGACGATAAATTTATAGCTGTGACTATCTCAGATAAAAAAGAGGTCTATCCTGCCCTGCGGAAATTCTTCGCGCTGCGTGATACCGTTTCCACAAGGTAATTGTCTAGATAAGGGAGCTTTCTGATGGCAGATAGCGATATTGAACGTTTGCGTGATTCGATCGATCATGCCTGGGACGAAGCGCTCAATTTTGGGCTAGATCCCTTTCCCACGCACTTCGAGCTAGTTCCCGCAACCATTATGTACGAATTTGCCTCTTATAGCTTACCCGGTCGATTTAGCCATTGGACGCATGGGAAAGCCTATTATAGGCAAAAGATGCAATACGACTTCGGGTTGAGCAAAATCTATGAGATGGTCGTCAACACCAATCCAAGTTATGCCTTCCTGATGGATATGAACAACCTGCTACAAAATACATTTGTAGCAGCGCACGTCTTCGGTCATACTGACTTTTTCAAGAATAATGCCTACTTCCAACATACCTCGCGTCGCATGATCGACAAGGTGAGTATTCATGCCGAGCGTATAGCCAGGTATGAGTTCGATCATGGCAAAGCAGAAGTTGAGCGTTTCCTCGACGCTGTCCTTTCAATTCAAGAGCATGTAGACTATAACCTGTTCATTCGCGATGATGAACCTGATAATAAAAATGAGAAACCTTCTACACCAATAACAAATGAGTATGACGACCTCTGGGGGTGGGAGAGGAAAGCAAAAAAGGCGGAAGAGGAACGCGAGAAGCGCTTGGGCAAACCACCCAAATTTCCAGAGAAACCAGAAAAGGATATCTTGCATTTTTTGATGCTCCATGCTCCCCACCTCGAACCCTGGCAGCGTGACATCATCGAGATTGTACGCACTGAGATGTTGTACTTTGTGCCTCAAATGCAAACTAAAGTGATGAATGAGGGCTGGGCCTGCTTGGTTTCTACAAGTCTTGTACTTACTGAATGTGGACTACTACGATATGATGCATTGCATGAACTGCTTGCACAGGGTGAAGCCGTTACAGTTGGCAGTGGCAATGGAGAGCAGGACAAAATCGCCGACCGTCATATTCGCCGTAACGCGCCTACTATACGCTTGCGTACTCGGCGTGGACTGGTGTTAGAGGGGGCTGAAGAACATAAACTCAACATTGGACCTGGTCAATGGATTACACTCGAAGATGTCAAGATTGGACAGCGCATTCCATTGAGCGTCGGCGATAACATCTGGCCTGAGCAACTCGTGCCGCTTAAACGTCCTGTACCGCTAGTTTCCGCCACCGTGGAAGATGTAGCAAAGGCTGCGGGTGTTGGTGTTCATACTGTGTACCGTTCGCTAGGTGGCAAGACGGAATATGCTAAAGACCGCATAACAGCAGCCATTCAGAAGACCGATTATACATTCGGCAATAGCGGCAAGCCCATATATGCTCATCGATTCCCGCTTGTTGCGCCAACGCATATCACCGATTCATTTGCCGAGTTTCTCGGTTATCTCATTGGAGATGGCAATATCCATGTTACCAAGAACGCTATCGGCTTTACGACAGGTGACCGTGAGTTAGCCGATCGTTACACCTTGCTCGTGCGGGAATTGTTTGCAATTGAAGCTACTCCATACTGGGATAATAGAACGCTAAATGGCAAAGGTGGCCGCTGGCGCGTCGTTTTCTACTCGGCCAATGCGCTTGACCTGCTGCAATCGCTCGGCATCGATTTACGCGCAAAGGCGCGCAAGAAACGCATCCCGGACTGCATCCTACATTCGCCCAAATCCGTCGTAAGTGCATTCTTACGTGCGTACTTTGATTGTGACGGCTGCGCATCCATCAAACAAGGGGTCATTCTATCTACCTTTAGCGATGATATTGCTCAGACGCTTCAAATTTTGCTGCTGAACTACGGCATTCTCTCGCGCCGTCGCGGAGTAAATGTATGGATTAGTGGCAAGTCAGCCGGTATTTTCGCAAAGGAAATTGGTTTTAGTCTTGCTCGAAAGCGAGCAAACCTAAGCCAATATCTTGCAAATCATAGGTGGTTTCTCAAGGAAGATCAGACTGATGAAGTAGTCAGCATTGAGCATAACGTAGCTGATGTGTATGATATCACCGTTGACCGGACGCATCGCTATGTTGCCAATGGCATGCTGCACCACAATAGCCTATGGCATTCGCGCATCATGCGAAGATTAGGCGATTCAGACGTCATCTCTGACTCCGAAACCGTTGAGTTCGCTCAATTGCACTCAAGCGTACTCTCTCCCTCGCCCACCTCACTTAACCCATATTACCTCGGCTTCAAGATGTTCGAAGACATTGAGAACCGCTGGGATAATCCAACAAAAGAAGAACAGGAGCGATTTGGTCGTCACCCGGGCATGGGACGCCAGAAGATATTCGAAGTACGCGAGTTAGATAACGATGTCTCCTTTTTGCGTAACTACTTGACCAAAGACCTTGTGAAGGAACTTGACCTCTACATCTACAGAAAAGAAGGGGATGAATGGGTCATCGTCGAGAAAGATTGGGAAAAGGTGCGTGATGGTATCGTCGCCAGCTTAACCAACTTCGGCTATCCTTACCTGGTCATAGACAATGGCGACTATCGCGGGAATAGCGAACTATACATCAAGCATCTCTTCGAGGGTCAAGAACTCGACCTGGTTTACGCCGAGAAGACACTTCAGCATGTCTACTTGTTATGGGGTCGCCCGGTACATCTGGAAACAGTCTACGAGGACAAGCGCATCCTCCTCACCTACGATGGTGAGAGAAACACAAAAAGTACCTTGGAAAAGTAACCATTTTACACCGCAGCAACACAGTTGGCAGTGTCCCTGCATTATGAAGTAAGTCTCCTCATGCATCAAGAGAGTAAGAAAAATATGGTGACCACAAGAAGCATTCTGACTTTTGTAACCACTTCTGATCAATTTAAATGCATTTCTGATTTAGAGAGAGTCTCAATGTAAGTAGTTCTAGAGACTCTCTCTATTGATCAAGCCAGCTACCCTTGGGAAGACTACTCAGCCTGTGTTTGCTCAGTAGCAGCAATCGTACCCGTGGACTCCTGTGCACTGATCTGCGGAGCCGGATTGCTCAACGCTTGTTCACTACGTTCAAGTAACCTCTTAGCAGTATCGCGCCCCCCAAGACCAAACGCAAGGCCGAACGCAAGCGCGGAACCGAAGACAATAGCCCCGAAAAGCTCGATAACTAGCGCCGTGGCAATCTGAAGTTGCGTAAGAGCCATCAAAGTCGCAAAGAGGATAATCGCCCAGCGAGAAATCTCTGCAAACACATTTGGGTTCCCAATCCTGGCAGTAGCTGTTGCGCCACGCACAATATCAGCGACTACTGTGGCAAGCAACACACCCAGGAAAAGGATCAGGATCGCAACGAACACGTTGGGAATATACGCAATAAGTGCATTTAAGATGTTGTTCACTGAGGTGAGACCGAGTGTATCAAATGCTGGCACCAGGAAAACAAGAATGATTAACCAGAAGACGATGCGACCCAGGAAATCGGCCGGATCCAATCTGATACCCATACGCTGCTCAAAACGTGTAAGCCCAATTCGATTTGAAAAGTTATCAAATCCAACCTTGCGCAAAAGGAGAGTAACGGCTTTGCCAAGAGCCATCGCAATGAGCCAACCTACGAGTATAATGACGAGGAAACCGATCAGCTTTGGAATGAACGCGAAGATGAGTGCGAGCGCCGTAGTAAACGAGGTAAGGATCGCTTGACCCCAGTCAGTAATAGTTGTAATAGGTTGCATAACAGGTTCCTTTCTACAATTCTATTGGCTTCGTCGTACTCGACTGAAGCCACTTTACGCTCCTAAATAGCACGAATTGCCAGGAGCTATTTCACAAATAAGTATATAGTTCTTGTGCTTAAAAAGCAAGGGTAATGCGGGTATATCTGGAATCATTCTATTTACAATGATTTGATAGGAAGAGTTATTTCCGAAGCCCTTTGCAAGGTATTGACGAGCGCGTTACCATTAGAGCAGTAGCGTTGCTTATTACGTTCTTATCGGCTTTGATATATCAGGAGAGACTACCATGATTATCTTACTACTGGCTCTCATCGGTGCACTTCTCGTAATGGCCATACTCACCATTGGACGACTCGCGTTTGGGCGCCGCGAACCGTTCATCGCTCGAAAATTTGTCAGGTGGTTCACTGCTTACTTTATCTTCAACTACCTGTTCTGCCTATTAATCCTCTATGTCTCTGAGCCTGCATTAACCGGCCCTTTTGGAGGGTGGCAATGGATATTGTTTCCGCTCGTCGTTAGTAGTATTGGAAACCTCTTTGCTTTAGCTCGCCCAATGCTTGGCACCTTAGAAGACGTCGCAGCCGCCAGTCAGGGACGGCGCTCAACACGTAGCGGCCCCCTCTCACTACCAACGGAGGCTTCGCGGGGAGCAATTGCGGCGGGCATTTTCGGTCTGGCGGTGGCCGCAACAATCGGCATTGTTGTCGCGGGTTTGATCGTTGTATTTACAACCTGGTTCGATAGTAATGCCAAGGCGCTAGCAGAATCAATCAATCGTCACCTCTATTATGTCGCCCCATTGACCTACAACAATATCTTTATCAACCTATCCAATTCTTCCACACCTGGTTTTGTAGTGGTGGATGCCGAAGATCCCAATGCCCAACCCACGTTACATACCGGCTCGAGTGACTCTATTGCCTACCTGCCTGGTGCGATCCTCAATCAAGACCTGATACGACATGTCTACTTGAGCGGCTATACCTACGGCAGGCTTGTTGACCCAACATTGGAACTTGATGACACCTTTCATCCCTACTGGACCATTTCTCTCATGCAGCCGACGCGCGGTTATACTGGCGATGTACTGAGCCAGGTGTTGATCGTGGATGCTCATACGGGAATTATCAAAGTGTACCAGCCAAAAAATGTGCCTTTGTGGGTAGACCGCGTCATGCCATCCGACACTGTGACACAATACCTGACATGGTGGGGACTATATCATGCAGCCCCCTGGTTCAATCCCTCTGGAGCTGGTCAGCAAGCTCCTGTAGTACCACCACAGTTACTCTATAATGATGTTGATCAACCTGTCTGGTTAATTCCAATGACTTCATCTTCTGCGAATGATAAATCCAGTACCGGTGTCTTCCTCTTCGATACACACAAGAATGATGCACACTTCTACCCGAAGGCAGCAGGAATAGGTATCGGTAGCAATGTACAGAACACTTTCCAATCTACCCGTGCCAATATACTGCGTTACAGTGTGGATACTTATCAGTTGTACCAGATATGTGGACAACCGACCTGGGTCGCCATTTACAGCAGTGCAAGCATTTTCCAGGATGTAGGTATCCTTGATGCGAACTACTTGAACGGAAGTAATGTGCAATTTGAAACAACGCTCAGTAGGGCGCTCGATGATTATAAACTCTGGCTTTCACAACAGAGCATCCCTAATGATTGTGCAAGTACAGCCGGTGGAGGGACACAGCAGACTGTCACTGGCAAGGTTTCGCGTATATCATTGGTCCAGCAAAATGGCAATACCATTTACTACCTCCTGATCAGCGGACAGAATTTCATCTTTACTGCGAATCTGAGTCTTTCGCCTAAATTACCACTTGTGCAACGTGGTGATACTGTTACTGGCACGTACCTGAAAACTACAGGTCAGACAGGTCAAACGATCGATCTCAAAACCTTTGACGACCTGAGTATTACACTTGGCGTAACTCCTACTCCAACGCCTGGAGCAGGAACACCGGTTGCGACACCAACAGTATCGCCGACACCCTGATGGAGCTTAAAAGTGCGCTGAAAGGAAGGAAACGCATGGCCCATTACTTTACCCGCGAGGAAGCTGAAGCATTGTTGCCCCAGATATCGGTTGTGCTCCTTAAGATTCAAGAGCGCCACAAGGTCATGCAGCAGAGCGAAGAGGAACTTGGCACTCTCCATGCCCTGGCAATGGGCAACGGTCATCACCTGCATGAACGTATTACCAGGCTGCAAAAAGAACTGGCGGAACATATCCAGGCTATGCAAGAACTGATCAACGAAGTAAGCAGTTTTGGATGTGAATTGAAAGACCCTACCGTCGGGTTAATCGATTTCCTAAGTCTGCGCAATGGACGCGAAGTCTATCTGTGCTGGCACTTAGGCGAAGAGCGTATCAACTACTGGCATTACCCTGATGCAGGCTATGCTGGACGCCAGCCACTTTAAACTATGACCACGATCCAGCAAGCATTAAAGCAAGGGACACACATCCTCACTCAGGCAGGCCAGATGTACACCAGCCTGGACGCCCAGGTCTTATTGTGCCATACCTTACAAGTCGAGCGCAGCATCCTCTATGCCTATCCCGAACGCGAGCTTACTCCAGAACAGGAGCAACAATTTCTTACACTCATCGAGCGACGTTCACGAGGTGAACCAGTCGCATATCTCATTGGACATATAGAGTTCTACGGACTTGATTTTCTGGTTGATCAACGAGTATTAATTCCTCGTCCGGAGACTGAATTACTGGTAGAAGCGGCGCTCAACGTCTGCCGGCAAATGCTTGAAGCTGGACACATACCGATTGTGGCTGATATCGGCACAGGCAGCGGCATTATACCTGTGACCCTGGCCGTTATGGAGCCACATCTCCCCTACCTGTATGCTAGCGATTTCTCAACCGGTGCGCTCGAAGTTGCTTATCTCAATTGCCAGCGACACCATGTTGAACATCGTGTACACCTGCTGCATGGTGATCTCCTGGCGCCTTTCCCAGAACCTATCGACATACTCACGGCCAACCTGCCTTACATTGGAATAGAGGAGATGGATGAACTTACTCCGGACGTTCGCGCTTACGAACCACACCTCGCGCTCTTCAGCGGTCCTCTTGGACTAGACCTTTTAGCTCGTTTTTTTACGGAACTGCGACACTCAAAAAAGCTGGCAAAAGGAGCTGTGTTGTTTTTAGAGATAGGCTATCGCCAGCGAGAACCGCTAACTTCCATGGTGCAAGAAATCTGGCCGCAAGCAACGATAGCAATCACAAAGGACTATGCCGGTTGGGACCGTGTGTTACAGGTAGCGCTCTAATTCGTATAGAGAAGAAAGCAGAACAGACAGCATCAAAGAAGCTGGAAATTACGTTTTCTTTACTAGACATTCTATAATGGTTCCACCACCAACCAGGGGCTAGCATGCATGGGCGCGTAGGGGCGGGGGTTGCAGGGAGAAGGGTGGGGACGCTTGCGTCGCCCTGTGCGATCCGTCGTTGCAGGGAGAAGGGTGGGGACGCTTGCGTCGCCCGTGCCGACTTAGGGAGCCACAAGAGCGATCCGTCGTTGCAGGGAGAAGGGTGGGGACGCTTGCGTCGCCCGTGCTGCTCAAGGTTGATCCTCTTTACAAGAAGAGAAGAATGCGTTAATCTACAAGAGTAAGGGGAATTGTTTGTAATGCTTGAGGGAAGTATCATTCATATTCAGCTTCTATTGCTTATTCCCATCAATCTTCCCGACGTCATCACTTTGTTGATCGGCGGAGTCTGCGCATTTGTTCTCGCCTTTGTACTTACATATCTAGTAAAAGCATTCTGTTACAAAGTAGGATGGCTCGACAAACCGGCTGCGCGCAGAGTACATACAAAAGCCGTTCCTCGTTTGGGAGGCGTTGCTATGTTTCTCGCCTTTGCCATTGTCTCTTTGCTCTTTTATACCCCTGGCCCCAATCTCAATGCTCACGCTAATGAACTTACCATCTACTGGTTGCTGATTGCTGGGGGAGCGCTGATGGTGCTTGTACATGCATATGATGATATATTGGGGCTTAGTCCCTGGCCCAAACTTCTTGCTCAGACGATAGCTGTAATTATCATTCTTGGTCCATGGATAGATGGGACTTTTCACGGTATCCTGCTTTTCACTTTCAACAATCCCTTTGGTGTTGAACATTTCAATCCCAATATGCCATGGTTTCGTGAACCCACTCTATTTCTGGTCGTACAGAATAGCGACATCGCCATCGCTGCTATTCCTGCCATCTTGCTTACCTGGTTTTGGACAGTTGGTATGATGAATACCGTTAACTGGATTGATGGGATGGATGGGTTAGCAACAGGCGTTGTTGGTATTACTGCACTCTTCATTACATTGATTAGCTTCATGCTACAGCAGTATAGCATTGCAGTCCTCTCAGCAATTTTCACTGGCGCCGTCTTTGGTTTTCTGCCTCATAACTGGAATCCCGCGAAAATTTTCATGGGGGATACCGGCTCAATGTTTCTAGGACTCGCCCTGGCAGTGCTTTCAATTATGGGAGGAGCAAAGCTTGCGCTTGCCTTGATGGTGCTCGGCCTGCCTATTCTGGACGTAGCCGTAGTAATCATGAACCGTATCCGGCGTCGTCAATCACCTTTGCATTATGATAAAACCCACCTGCATTATCGACTGATGGCAACAGGACTGAGCGTCAAACAAATCTGTTACCTGTTCTATGGGGTGGCTATAATATTTGGCTTGCTGGCGCTCAGTTTCTCAGGCATACATGCTGCGCACTTCTACAAATTCGTAGGTATTATTTTGGTGATACTTACGATGTTTGGATTAATTATTTGGGTCGATTATCGCCAGCGCCTGCGCGGTATGCCAATCAAATTAGGGGGTCCCGATACATCACCAAATGGCGATAATGAGCAAGCTCCGAAGCATTCAGTCCCACAGAGTATGCAAGATGAACCAACTGAATCCAAATCACAGGCTAGCCCGCCACAATCCCACTCGACTGACGTGCATTGGCGAACGCCGCTTCCTCAGTAAACATCCGCTTCAAGAAGTAGCCGGTAAACGACTGCTCGCTCTCGGCCACATCTTCTGGTGTTCCCTGCGCAATCACCTCCCCACCGGCATCTCCCCCTTCTGGCCCTAAATCGATAATCCAATCGGCGCACTTAATCACTTCCATGTTATGCTCGATCACTACTATCGAATTACCTGCATCAACAAGCCGCTGCAACACCTGCAGGAGACGATCCACGTCAGCAAAGTGCAGTCCGGTCGTTGGCTCATCAAGGATATACATCGTGCGACCGGTAGCGCGACGAGCAAGTTCCGTCGCAAGCTTGACACGCTGCGCTTCACCCCCGGAAAGTGTCGTGGCGGGTTGCCCCAGGCGCATATAACCCAGACCAACATCGTTGAGCGTTTTCATCTTATTGTAGATTGAGGGCACATTTGCGAAAAAGCCCATTGCTTCTTCCACCGTCATATCCAGCACTTCAGCAATGTTCTTGCCTTTATAATGAATCTCCAGTGCCTCGCGATTGTAGCGTTTGCCCTTACATACTTCGCACGGCACATATACATCGGGCAGGAAGTTCATCTCGATTTTGACTATACCCTCACCTTTACAGGCTTCGCAGCGACCACCTTTGACATTAAACGAGAAGCGACCGGGTAGATAACCACGCATGCGTGACTCCGGCACCTGCGCAAAAAGATCGCGGATGCCGGTGAAGGCATTGGTATAGGTGGCCGGATTGGAACGCGGCGTGCGTCCAATTGGCGATTGATCGATATCTATGACCTTGTCCAGGAACTCTATACCCTCGATAGTATCGTGCGCACCCGGCTTATCATGGGCACGATACAGCGAATGAGCCAGTTTCCGGTAGAGGATGTCGGTGATGAGAGTGCTTTTGCCAGAACCAGAGACACCAGTAATCACGACGAATTTCCCTAGCGGGATATCTACCGAAACATTTTTGAGATTATTTTCCCGCGCTCCTGTAATAAGCAAAGAGCGCCCATTGCCTTCACGTCGCACCGTAGGCAGAGGAATACGCTTGCGCCTGGATAGATAATCTCCTGTGAGTGAATTCGTATTGGCAATAATATCTTTGTAGGTGCCTTCAGCTACAACTCTCCCACCATGTTCGCCAGCGCCCAGGCCAATATCAATGATGTGATCGGCAGCACGCATGGTATCTTCATCATGCTCGACCACCAGCAACGTGTTACCAAGGTCACGCAAACGCATCAACGTTTTGATCAGGCGTGCGTTGTCGCGTTGGTGTAAGCCGATACTCGGTTCATCGAGAATGTAAAGCACACCCATAAGACCAGATCCGATCTGCGTTGCCAGCCGAATACGCTGCGCTTCACCACCAGAAAGACTGGCCGCCGCACGGTCCAGGCTCAGATAATCAAGCCCCACATCTACCAGGAATTGCAGGCGCGATCGGATCTCCTTGAGCACCTGGCGAACGATAAAGCGCTCGCGCTCTGTCAGTGTGACCTCAACCAACGGCCCATGAGGATCAATCGGTGTCAGGGGATCAGGCACGCCGGGGCCACCATTAACATTCTTTTTCTTGCCATTCCCATTGCCGTTGAGAGATCGAATACTCTCCTGCATGGGCAGCACATGGGACTCAGCCTCTAACTCTTGGAAGAAACGTTGCGCCATCACTATTGAGAGTCGTGTAACCTGTACAATGTTACGCCCACCGACTGTAACACCCAGCGCCTCGGGTTTGAGTCGCGCTCCATGGCAATCGGGGCACACCCGCGCAGACATGTAGCCCTCAATTTCTTCACGAATACTTTCGCTATCTGTCTGCTTGTAACGTCGATCAAGACCCGGTATGACACCCTCGAAGTTGATAGTGTAGGTACGTGTGCGTCCGTGCTGCGGTGTGTAGCGAATCGCCAGTGCTTCTGGTGAACCATAAAGCACTTTCTGACGTTGATCTTCCGTGAGGTTACGCCAGGGCGTGCTAAGGCTGAAGTCATATTTCTCCGCTAGAGCCTCTAGAATCGAAGCATGCCACTGGCTGCCATTGATTACCTTGCTCCACGGCGCAATCGCTCCCTCGAGCAAACTCAGTTCGGGATGCGTCACAATCAGGTCTGCATCGATCTCTTGCTGGGTACCAAGGCCTGTGCAGGCAGGGCACGCGCCATGTGGGCTGTTAAAGCTAAAGGTGCGTGGCGCAATCTCCGGTAAACTGATGCCACAGTAGACGCAGGCGAAATTCTCAGAGAAGAGGATCTCTTCGCCATCGATAATCGAAACGAGCACAACACCACCACCAAGTTTCAGCGTCGTCTCCAGCGAATCCGCCACGCGCTGTCGGAATGAAGCATCAATCTGCTCATGTTGCATTGCACCCTGCTCTGCTTGAGCACCGTCCTCGCCAGGTTGCTGCTCTCGCTCGGCATTGACATCATACAGCGCAGGACGCTCGGCAACCTGCTTGTAGGGGCGCAATTCATTGTGCCCTTCCTGCTGAGGCTTTTCGGAGATAGGCGACTTCTGCCCTTTACGTATCACAAGCCGGTCAACAACCACTTCTATCGTATGTTTTTTTTGCTTATCCAGGTCGATCTCATCACTTAGATCATGTATCTTTCCATCCACACGCACGCGCACATAACCGGAACGCCGCATCTCCTCAAAGATGCTTTTGTACTCGCCCTTTCGCCCTGTAACGATTGGCGCAAGCAGCATAATACGCGAACCTTCGGGCAAATTGAGAACTGCATCGACGATTTGTTGGACGGTCTGCTGGCTAACCTCGCGTCCACACTTTGGACAGTGAGGATGGCCGACGCGCGCATACAGCAAGCGCATATAGTCGTAAATCTCCGTAACGGTTCCCACCGTCGAACGCGGATTATGCGAGGTGCCTTTCTGGTCGATAGAGATAGCGGGGGAGAGACCATCGATATGATCAACATCAGGTTTCTCCATTTTATCGAGAAACTGCCGCGCATAGGCCGAGAGCGACTCAACATAGCGGCGTTGCCCTTCGGCAAAAATAGTATCAAAAGCCAGGCTACTTTTACCTGAACCGGAAAGGCCTGTAATCACCACTAATTTATCACGGGGAATAACAACATCGATATTTTTCAGGTTATGTTCGCGGGCACCACGAATAACAATTTTGTCCTGGGGCATAGAACTGAACCACCCATCACCACAAGTTTATTGCAATCTTATTCCGGCCGCTACTTGTGGGTTTTTTATAAAGATTGATACAAACGTTCGATATTCGCTCTAATACTATACTATAATCGTCAAGAGTTTGCGAGGCTGCGCAACAGGTAATATCAACCGCTTATATGAGATGCAAACTACTCATCTCACTAGTAAAACAACGAGATGGATAGCCTTTATTTCCCAGGTTTGAATCTTGCCCTGGCTGTGACCACTATGACCTGACAATATCATCGCGTATACCGGCATGAAATACTGTCACTGAAGAAATGGAGTGACTCAATTCATTGAGCCACTCCATGTTGTTTCGTCGTCATCTTTGTTTTATGTATTAGGGTTTCCGACACTAACGACCGTGTTAGCAGGATACTGTACTTTGACCTTGACTGCGACATTGTTGCCGATAGCCTGTGCGTTCCCACCGAAATCAGTCAGGACTGCCGTCGCAGGAATAGTGAAGGTGTAGCTCTTGACACCGGCCGTGAAGTGAAGAACACGATTAGCCCCAACGGCGCTCGTCGTCATGCCAGTATACGCGATGACGTTCAGGTCCGGGTCACCTTGTCTAGCTGGCTTCAAGATCGTTGCCCTCAGGCTCCCATCAGGGTTAATTGTTGAGTCCATATCGACTAAAGCCCCAACAGTCGGAAGACTTCCACCAAAGGCCGAGCGATTCGTTAAGGCAGTAATCGCCATCGTGTAGGTCTGCCCATTAGGAGCGCTCATAACAAGACTGGTGCTCGTGATACTCTTCACCTGGCCAATGAAGGAGATACCACCTGCTTTAAACGCAACCTGTTGGGCAGTAGGGGACGATTGGAGAGTAGCGGTTGGTGACGCCTGCGTCGCAGATGTGGTCGTGGGGGTTGTGCCTGACGTAGGCTGTCCAGTACTAACGCCGGTGCCAGCACATGCTGTCAGCAAAATCATCAGAACAAGAACCGCTGTACATACGAACATACCTTGAAAACGACGAAATGGATTTTTTTGCATAGTTTTCTCCGTGCATCTCAATACTAAACGAGTTATAAGTATCTACAAAATTGATCTCATCTAATGTACGATGATACACCAGTTTTTAGAGATACACTATGCTCTTCAGCACTGAATAAATGTGATAGTGCTCACTTTCTAATCAACATCAAGCATCAAGAGCTTTTCCTGGTGTGAACAGTGAGGTTACGTGGCGAGGTGGGCCGCAGCAGTATAGGCGGCATCGATAGTGCCCCTTTCATCAGCCAGGATCTGATGAAACAACTGGACGATATCAGCCCTGGTTTCTTCTCCCAAATCGTCCCTGAAACACACGTCTTGTGTACACTCGATTAGATCTTGCACGACCCGTTCCCAGAGGTAGTACGTTAGTGCCACCCAATCAATCTCTGTCTGTCCGTACCCTTCCCAAAACGCAACTGCTTGTGGTTCCCGGACAAAGATGAAATCGCGCTCTTTGGATGCCAGCATCACCTCATCCCAATCGATCACAAACACGTGACCGGCAGGATCACGGAGCAGATTGGCAGCATGCAAATCCGCGTGAGAAATGACGTATGGCCCTGATCGTCTTTGAAGCACTCCTGCCAGCTTTTCTAGGGAGGTCACTACCGTGTGAATCGTGGACTGATGCGCCACCCAGTCGGTGCGAAGAGCGCGCGAAGATTCACTTCCATCATGTCGCGAATGGAGGTGTTGAGCCTCAAAGGTACGTACCCATCGGGTATACTCCGTCGGATCAAAGGTCTCCTTTCGCAGTGAATCGAAGCCCTCTGGTGGCAGCATAACCTGGTGAATCCGCTTGAAGATGGTTCCCACCTCCTTCCACTGCTCATCCGTCATCCCCGTCAAGCTGCTATCCCCGGAGATCCAGGGGTAGACGATCACGGTCCAATCCACGAGCTTCGTCCACAAGGCACCGCTCTTGGTGGGAACGGGAGCCACGACTGATGTGATCCCCTGCTCGTTGAGATAGCGAGGAACCAGACACCGTGGTTCGTAGAGCGGTCTAGACGTGACTTTGAGCAAATAGGGAGTTCCAGGATCGCTCACCACCCGATACACCCCGGCCTTGTAATCAAGTCCCCGGGGAAGAAACTCAAGCGTGACAGGGATCAGGTCATATTGGTCTTGCAAACAAGCTCGAAGCTGTTCCTCTGGAATACTCGGTGGTTCACGCATAGCTCTACTCGTCCCATCCTGTCTGTTCTTTCAATGCCGTTCGCATGCCAGCTCGTGTCCCTTTCTTTTCCCACCCCGGCGTTTGAAGGCATACTCTCTTCAATCACTCTTTGAAATCGACATCTAGCAAACGCTTTCCGTCTTGTTGAAACAAGTATACCGTATCAAGGTTCAATGAGCGAGTCTTTGACGCTCTTGCAGGTTCTCGGACGAATTACGTGCAGAAGAACTGGTTTCGTCTGCCGATGCTCATAGCGTGCCCTTGCGACCGTCCGTAATTGACGTCACATATAATCTATCGTATAGTTAGAAATGGTTCTTTCTGGACAAAGGCCAGCGGCTTTGAGAGGAGAAATGGTGAATGGCACAATCAGAGCCACAGGCTAGTGGATCAGCATCTTCGTACGCAACCAGGCCTGTGCGCCTTGACAATAGCGAGCGGCTATTACGCCGCACTGCTGCCTGGACCATGCTTTTATTGCTCCTCTCGGGAGAACTTGGCTCCATATGGGATAGAGAATGGCATTTCTACGTTGGACGTGATCAATTCTGGACGCCGCCGCATACCCTCATCTATTTGTCCGTGGCTGGGGCAGGGTTCTTAGCGCTGACTGTTGTACTGGCGGATACAGTACGTTACTTTAAACATACACCCGGTGTTGACGACACTTCAACTATACGCATTTTCAAAGTGTTCCATGCCCCCCTGGGTTTCATTATTGCGGGCTTTGGCGCCCTTCAGGCCCTGACCGCAGCCCCACTCGACAACTACTGGCATACTTTGTATGGCATTGATATTGCCCTCTGGGCTCCATTCCACATGATGGGTGTAACGGGTGGAGTAATAGGTAACCTGGGGATGGTCTACATATTCGCTTCAGAAGCCGCTATTGAACGTGAAGCAGGGTACCCATACTATCGCTTCCTGGGATTAAGTTGGCTTGAATGGGGAGCACTCCTCGTTCTCGCAGGGCTGATAAATTTCACCCTCATAGGGTTTTTGCAGTTTCCTATTGCGACCTTTGGCTTACTTCTAATTCCTACCTATCCTTTGCCAATAGCAGCTTGTGGTGCCCTGGCCTTGATAGGTGCAATACGTCTCACGCACAAACCAGGTTCAGCAACGTTGGTCGTCTTCCTTCTTGCGTTCCACACCATCCTCGAAGAACTTTTTGTACCCTGGGCCATCCGCACTGCCGTTATTCAGCAAGGCATGTCGTACCGTATCCCTGGCGAAATACCATATTTTAACGCAATCGATGCATGGTTGCCACTTCTCTTCATTACCTCTGCGCTGATCGTTGATGGCGTGGCTCTCCTGCGGCAGCGACGAGGATATAAGCTGGGTGGTTATACAAAGAGAGTCTGGTTACTGGGGGTAGTAATCACCTTACCTCAATTGATCGTTGCGCCATGCCTGCTAGCAACTTCATTGGATTTACCACGAGTTTTCCTCGCATATAATGGCGTCAATATACCGCCGGATCTGAAGGTACAGGCAGCTTTGATTGCCGTACCGGTCATCCTCGCGTTTGGATCGGCAGGAGCAATTGCCGGGGCAACCTTCGGCGATATCTGGCATTGGAATACACGATGAGAAACGCTCAATTTCACAAAAGGAAAGGTTCCAGGTGCAAGTCCTAACTATCATGCTGAGCGCCCTACCTGTCATTCTGAGCGCCCTACCTGTCATTCTGAGCGCAGCGAAGAATCTCATCCTCGTTTTCATACTCGCTTCTGTAGCCGCCTTTGCTATGTTCCCAACCTTTGTCCTGGCGAGCAGTAATCCCGCCAGCACTGAAACCTTGATCGCAGGCCCATATATCATAGATGTCAACCTTTATCAGGATCCACCAGTAACAGACCAATCGTCTGAGATCACGGTTGTGCCCCATGAAGAAAATTTGCGACTTACCGGTCGCATTTTAATGGTGCCAGGGCTTGGCACCGATGCAGTTGAACTACACTCGAATTTAGTGTCCCAGGGTCAAACCAATACACTGGTCGGCACGCTCAGAATGCCTGTGCGCGGAGCATGGCAAATCGTAATCCAGCTTAACGGACCGCTAGGAGCAGGTGAAGCAAGTTTTCCCATCAGGGTGGGCGGACCAGGAGCTATGCCTTTCTGGTTAGCCTGGTTGATCGCACTCACACCTCTACTAGGTATAGCCTGGTTGATATGGCATCAACATCGTTATCGTAAGAAACTACTCCTCCAATCGCATCATCCTTAGGTGCCGATTTATCGCGCACACCGCCGATTCATCGGCCTTAGTGACCGTTCCGATATCCAGCTGAAAAGTTAAAATGCTTCTTTCAGAAATGGCAACACAACTTCGGCTACATCCTCTGGATTAAGCACAGGAGCCCCATGGCAAGCCAGAATAATGGCGTCATTCGGTCGTAGCTGGGACGGAGGAGCAGTCAAGACATCATGCACACCCCAAACGAACAGTGCCGGCACTGGCGGTGAGGTTGGCAACAGAAACGGAGCGCGACCATTGCCGGGTAATTCAGCAAGAACACGCTTGAGATTCTCCGTAGGGAGTAGTTTAATTTCACTCATCCAGTCATCAATCGGATCATGCCGGCGCAGGTTGAAACCGAGAAGCAATAGCAGTCCATAGAGTCGCCAATCAGAGAGAAGCCAGCTTATCACACTTGAACGTTTTGCATCGATCCGTTGCAAAATCCGGTGTAATATGTTTATCGATCTGCGCAAGTAAATAGGGCAGAGGAAAACAGCATGTGACACGCGTTGTGGATACTGCTGCACATAAACCTCACCCACCCGCGTGCCTGTAGAATAAGCCAGGATTGACCACTGCTCAATCCCCAGCGCCACACGAAGCTCTTCCAGCGCCTCTGCACAAGTCGGGTAGTACGGCTTGTCGAACACAACATCACTCATCGCGCCTGTGCCAGGAAGCTCGACCAGAATCAGTTGGAAATGTGGTGCGAGCAGGGGAACCAGTTTACGCCACACAGCATAAGTCACCCCCCATCCATGAATGAGAAGCAAAGGATGACCGCACCCTTCTAATTGATAAGGTAGCATAGTGCTTGAATTGGCAATATTCATCAACGAAAGCAAATGAAGGTTGAAGGAATAGTAGGTGCCGATTTATCGCGCACATCGCCAATTTATCGGCCCTTGATGGCCTTCACGATATCCCCATTTATTATTTAAACTTTATAATTGCCCTGCAAAAGCATCTTTTTTATTGTAGCATATAGTCTCTCATAGCAACTATATCAAGGACTTTCAATGTCAAATCAGAAAAACATCCTGATTCTCACCTCACAAACAGGCGGAGGTCATATCAGCCTGGCCGAAGCTCTACGCGACCTGCTCGAAAGCGGTATGCAAGCTGAAGACAGCAAGAACATCAAAAACCCCACAATAACCATCGTTGACCCGCAGCCTGCATTTTTCCACCTGCACTACCGGATGGTGAGCCGCTATGCCCTCTCTCTTTGGGCAGCAGAGTTTCGATTCTTAGATACACCAGGGCGAGCGCTACTGGCACACCTTCTTTTCACACAACTCGTTTGCCAGAGACTCAATACCCTGCTGGATCAGGTGCAGCCCGACCTCATCATCACAACCTATCCATTTCTTTCCTTTGAAATCAGGCATGTGATGGAGCAACGCTCGTCAACAGTACCCCTGATCATGCTCTTTTCCGATGCGAACAGCGTGCATGCGGCATGGCTCACAGAACGCCGGGCCAATGCCACCTTCGCCACTACCCGCGAGACATACGAGCAAGCCCTTGCTACCGGCTTCGCCCCTGAACGCCTGCATCTTGTCGGTTGGCCCGTGCGCGCTCAATTCTTCCACACTGACCTTTCGAACCAGGAGAGGCGAAGAAAAACACTGACCCATCTGAACCTCGTCCCCAATCGCTTTACTATCTTCCTCCAGGGCGGGAGTGAAGGAGCAGCGCATGTTGATCGCACCATCACAAACGTTCTGGCTTTAAGTACCATCTCAAACGAATTTCAGGTAATCCTGGCTACGGGTACCAATCACAACTTGCTCAATCGTTACAAAAACGTACCAAATTTTGCTACCCTGCCCCATACGAAAGAAATTGCGCCATACATGTCCGCTGCCGACATTATCATGGGCAAAGCAGGGCCAAACATACTGTTTGAGTCGGTTATGCTAGGTAAACCCTTTATCGCTACCACATACATCCCAGGCCAGGAACAACAAAACCTGTCATTTATTCAACGCCATGGCCTTGGTTGGGTCGCCACCCGGCGGGAAGAGCAACACTCATTATTGACTACCCTCATCCACAACTCCGACCAGCTCAACGCAATATCTGCCACAATCAATACATATCGCCAGTGGAACATCACAGCCAATCACCAAATAGTCCCACTCATCCGCCTCCTCATCCCGTAGGGGCGAGGGCGGATGATGTAGGGTTGGGTGGGCCTTTATGGTCGCCCGCCTCTCATCCGCCTCCTTATTCCGTAGGGGCGAGGGCGGTGTAGAGCGGCCGGGTGGGCCTTTATGGTCGCCCGCCGTCCCCCTAAATTGTCTCAACTTAACAACCAGACTATAATAGGAAAAGGCATCTTACTTCACCTGCCTGAAATGCTAAAATCGAGGAGCGACACGTATGCGCATAATGATCGTTACTGATCAATATATTCCCATGGTGGGCGGTGTTACAGCAGTTACCCAGGGACTGGCTACTGAACTTGCCAATCGCGGTCACCAGGTATCGCTTGCCGCACCAGGCGTCGTGGCGCGAAATTCTCATGCTATCGACCGTAAGGTAGACATCTATTACTTCTCTTCATTTCGCTGGCCCATCTACGAAGGCATGCGTATCCCATATGTACCGTTTCTCTCTTTTCGCAGACTCTTGAAAAAATTTGAACCTGACGTTATCCACATTCACTCACCTGTTGTCCTGGCCAACATCGCTCAAATTGAGGCGAGTCGCTTACAAATACCAGTAGTTATGACCAATCATTACCTGCCTGTAAATTTGAGCCGCTCGCTTAAAGTAGATACCCACATTGGCAAGCCATTCAAAGCGCTTTTCTATACCTACCTCGTACAATTGTGTAACAGGTGCGAATATGTAACGGCCCCCACAAAAACCGCACTGAATCTACTCTATGAACATGGTCTCAAGGCTCCCGCCCAGGCTATCTCAAATGGCATCGATCTAAAGAGATTTTCGCCAGGTCAACCCGATGACCAGTTGCGGCGGCGCTTTAAGCTACCGCTTGACCGGCCGCTCATCCTGTCGGTCAATCGCTTGAGCAGGGAAAAACGTATTGATGTACTCATTGACGCAGCCGCGAAATTGGAGCAGGACGCCCACGTCGTCATTGCAAGTATTGGACCAGATGAGGAGGATCTACACAATCAAGTTGAACGACTGAACCTGAACGATAAAGTCACTTTCCTGGGATTCGTCGATGATGCCGAGCTCGCACCCCTCTATCGCCTGGCAGACATCTTCGCAATTCCCTCACAAGCGGAATTACAAAGCCTGGCAACCATGGAAGCTATGTCATGCGGACTACCTATAGTTGCCGCCAATGCCTATGCACTATCGGAACTGGTACATCATCATCATAGTGGCTTCTTGTTCACACGAGGTAATAGCGATGAAATGGCAGTCTATCTCGATACACTCGTGGCAGATCGAGAACTGCGCAAGCAAATGGGAGCAAACAGCCTGCAGCTTATCGCTAAACATGACCGTACGCAGATCATCCATCAATGGGAGGCCCTCTATTACCGCCTTTCAACTGAATTCATCGAAGCTAAAGAGCGCCTGATACGACAACATAGCAGATTTAAAGAGATACTCTCATAACTATACAGTTGGACTGGAAAGCAGGCAAAACAGGGCGATTAACCCTAAGACACGATGGTGGAGACCCGTGATATAATGCTCCCATGGAGAATCCCGAACATAGTGAACAGAAGGAAATAGAAGAGGAATCCCAGGTCAACATCACCAACCTGTCCGAGATAAACGTTTCCAGAGATACCTGGTATGCGCGAGTATCGCATACATTCCTGGGTTGGCAGCGTTCACTCAATCGACGATCCGGAAGGTTCGCTGGTGCTGCAAGCATTCTGCTGCTTGCCTTGATAGCAGTGCTCATAATTTTTAGCAGTTTGCACAATGCCATAACCCACTCTCCTGTGAAGATAGTTCAATATTCCACACCCCCTATCCAATATCATTTCATCTACCGTGATCATCCTATCGCAATGTATAAAGGCCTTGATTATGTGCTCAATGTGGCCTGGTCTCCCGATGGCGCTCGCATTGCCTCCGGAGGCCGTGACTCAACTGTACAAATCTGGAATACGAGCACTGGAAAGCGACTCCTCACTTATCGTGGGCATTTACATGGTGTGCTTGCCTTAGCCTGGTCCCCCGATGGCACCCGCATCGCTTCTGGCTCCGATGATAACACCGTTCAGGTATGGGACGCTAAAACTGGAAAGCATCTCCTCACCTACCGTGGTCATACCAATTCAGTAAATAGTGTAGCCTGGTCCCCCGATGGTACCCGCATCGCCTCTGCATCCGATGATAACACCGTTCAGGTATGGGATGTCAGCACTGGAAAGCGACTCCTCACCTATCTCGGCAATAAAACCGTAGTACTTGCCGTGGCATGGTCTCCTGATGGCACTCGTATTGCCTCTGGCGGAATAGACTGGATGGTACACGTTTGGGATGCCAGCAACGGAAAACTTCTCGTTCTCTACCGTGAACATAATGATCTAGTATCTTGCCTGGCCTGGTCTCCTGATGGCACGCGCATCGCCTCCGGCAGCTTTGATGCGACTGTACAGGTATGGAATGCCAGCAACGGAAAGCATCTCCTCACCTATCGCGGCCAACCAGATAGTTGTAGCCTGGTCTCCCCATAGCCCCCTGATTGCCTCGGGTGGCGAAGATGGTACTGTGAAAATATGGTCAGCGACCTGACATGACTCGACACACCACTTCCATTCTTCCAGGTTAACTGTAAATCTCAGCCGCTGCGAGCTTGTTATTAATCGTGACACAGTCATATCCACCAACGGCCAGTACTCGTCCTCCACCAAGATACGCAGTGGCTCCATCACAGTGGGATTGAGCCATCCTGATGAGAGCATTGTACCTGTGACAGCATTGTGAAGCTTAGATGTGTTAGTGTGATACTTTTGTGATACCCGCCCTGTATATTTTACAGTGGGAGCACATGTTCAGTATCAGTCTGCTATGAAAGGGACGGAGAAACGGAACGGATGAGAACCAAAGCCACGAGAGAAGGAAGGAGCAAAACTGATGGCTACCGAAAATAATCTCTGGATACCTCCATCGTCCTCCAAAGACCCGGAGAGGCTCAATCGCCATCAGCAGAACGGGAGAAAACGGTTCATCAAGGGAACAGGGTTCACTGAAAGGGCCCTCTGGGACTGGTTGATGCTACTTGGCGTCCTTGCTATTCCGGTTGCTGTGGCTTTTGGAACATTACTCTTCTCGCAGCAGCTAACCCAGAGTAGCCAGGCAGCTAGTGAGAGACAACATCAGACAGACATTCAGATCGCAAACGAACAGCAGCAGGAGGCAACATTACAAATCTACCTCGATCACATCTCAGACCTCCTCCTCAATCATAAGTTGCTTGCATCCAAACACTCAGGGAATGAGGTACGAGATGTTGCACGAATATGGACATTAACCGCCCTGCGGAGGTTAGATCCAACTCGTAAGAGAGTTGTTCTGAAATTCCTCTATGAAGCAGGCTTAATCGGAGGATACGATTCCATAAATGGATCAGGGAAGAGACTTGACGCGATAGTTGCCCTCAACGATGCCGATCTGAGCGGTATCAAGCTGGGTGGAGTCAACCTGAGCTATGTCAACCTGAGTGGAGCTAACCTGAGGAATGCCGACCTGAGCCAGGCTAATCTGAACTATGCCGACCTGAGTGGAGCTAATCTGAGCAGTGGTACCAACCTGGGTGGAGCTATCCTGAGCTTTGCTGACCTGAGTGGTGCCAACCTGGGTGGTACCAACCTGGATGGAGCTATCCTGAGCTCTGCTGACCTGAGTGGTGCCGACCTGAGCCATGCCGACCTGAGGGATTCCACTTTGATCGAAACCAACCTGAGCGAAGCCACCCTGGGTGGAGCTAACTTGAGTTCTGCCGACCTGAGCGAAGCCCACTTGAAAAGTGTTCTCCTGTATAAAGCTAACCTCAACGGAGCCGACCTGGGCTATACCGACTTGAGTGAAGCTAACCTCAACGGAGCCAACCTGAGCTCTGCTAATCTGGGTGGAGCCGACCTGAATGGAGCCGATCTGAGCCAGGCCGACCTGAGCGGAGCCCAAGACCTTACTCAAGAACAACTGGATAAAGCCAAAACACTCAAAGGAGCAACCATGCCCGATGGATCAAAACACCCGTAGAACTGTCTCTATATGCTTCCAAGTTGATTATGCGCCCGTAGGGGCGGGAGCGGTGCGGAGTGGAGTGGGGACGCTTGCGTCGCCCTGGTGTCTCACCTCTCCACAGATCTTAACTGGAGTAGTGCGGAGTGGAGTGGGGACGCTTGCGTCGCCCTGGTGTCTCACCTCTCCACAGATCTTATTTGATTATGCCCCCGTAGGGGCGGGAGCGGTGTGGAGTGGAGTGGGGACGCTTGCGTCGCCCTGGTGTCTCATATCAAATCCGGTTGATGCCTTCTGGAAATGTAGTGGCGAGGCTTGCCCTCGCCAGGTCCTAAACGTACACGATTTAAACGGATTTGATATCACCTCTCCGCAGATCTTAACTGGAATCATTTAGATGTAGAAAGTGAGGCGATTTGTGCCTGATTACTTGTCTTCTCGACATAGGAAGCGTTTACCGGTCACGCTGCTTCTCCTCTGTGCGTTGCTCATGATGTCTGCAGCGTGCGGTGGAAATACTTCAAACCCCAGTACACAATCCGCACCTGTGCTGGCATCCAGGCAAGTATTGACCTTCCCCAATGTTGGCACGCAAGATATCGGCGATCTCGACCCGGTGCTGGGACCAGATTCGAACTCCCTTATTGCTGTGAACATGATCTATAGCGGGCTGGTGAGACCTGATAGGAATTTAAATGTCATCCCAGACCAGGCAAAAACATGGGATATTTCTCCAGATAACAAGGTCTACACCTTTCATCTCCAATCGGGCATCACCTTCTCAAATGGAACACCTGTTACCGCTCAGACCTACGTCTACACTCTAACACGAGCGCTGTTCCCAGAGGTGAAATCACCAATTGCTCGTTTTTTTGAGCAAGCAATCGTCGGGTCGAGTGATGTCAGTAACGGCAAAACCAGAGTCCTGAGCGGGGTAAAAGCGCTAGACAACCAGACCCTGCAAATCACGTTGAAGCAGCCAACGCCTTATTTCTTGCAAGTACTCACTAACGCAGTCTTTTTCCCATTGAATAAAAGCATCATCGATCAATACGGGCAGGCTGATTGGATCAATCATGCAGCAGGTAACGCAATTGGAACAGGCCCTTTCATGGTAAAAGAGTGGGATCGCAATGTAAAAATGGTCCTGGTTCCAAATCCCCACTACTACGGCAATCAGATAAAGTTGACAGAAGTGGATATGCTCTTCGTCAATGATCTCAATACTGCTCTTCAGTCATATCGTATGGGGCAGTACAATTTCGATTGGAATATCATGCCAAAGCAACTGGACATTGCGAAAGGTCTCCAGGGCTTTACTATGAAGCCATTATTACAAACAGACCTGCTCTTCTTTAACAATAAAATGCCCCCGTTTAACCATGTGGCTGTCCGTCAAGCCTTTGCTTACGCAACTGATAAAGCGATGTTAGCTCACACAGTCTTTCAAGATGCTGTCACTCCTGCGACCACCATTATTCCACCAGGAATGCCCGGCTATCAACCAAACTATCCAGGGTTGCCCTTCGACAAGAACAAGGCGAAATCCCTTTTGCAATCGGCCTATCCAGATGTCACCAGGGTACCACCGATAACCTTCTCCTATCCCAACTCGCAGGTGACTCCAGGTGAGGCAGCAGTACTGCAACAAATGTGGCAGACGGCGCTGGGTATCCAGGTGAAGTTATTGCCGGAAGAACTCAACGCATATAACCAGGAGACAAACAGACACCAGGTGCAATTTGGTTTTACACAGTGGAGCGCGGACTTCCCCGACCCGTATGACTGGCTGGCTTTGAATCTGCTCTCAAACGCCTCTTATAACAGCGGTGAATGGAGCAACCCTCAATTTGATCAGACAGTGATGCAGGCGGAACAGACATCGAATGACGCTCGTATCACCCTTTATAACAAAGCTGAGCAAATAGCCATCACCGGCGTGGGCTGGCTGCCCCTCGATCACCAATCCCTTGCTGCCATCATTCCCCCCTGGGTACACGGAGTCAGCCTGAATGGTGCAGGGCTCTTCTTCGGTGATTGGTCAAATGTCTACCTGATACAACATTAACCCGGTGGCTGATTTTGTTCTTGTGAGTCGATGCTGCTTGCCAAAAAATGTGCTCTGAGGTAGGATAGAGAAACTATTTTTAGGAAAAATGATCACAAATGCTCTCACGAAAAACTGCATGGCTAGATGCCGCATGGATATTTGTACTTAGCCGCCTGGTTATTCTCTTCGTCACGTTTATAGCCGATCTGCGCATTCCTCCACTAAGCCTGGACAATTTCTGGTTCTCCTGGATGCATTGGGACGTATTTTCCTATATTGGCATTGCTCAGAACGGCTATAGCTTCGTGGACAATACAGTTTTTTTCCCACTCTGGCCCTTGCTTATCCATGGCACCGGCTCTTTATTTGGCGCATCTCATACCGCTTACTATATCGCCGGGTTCCTGTTGGCAAACCTCTTCTTCTATCTCGCTCTGGTGATTTTTTATCACTTGCTCAATAAAGATTTCGATTCAACTGTGGCGCGGAATTCTTTGTTCTATCTGACCTTCTCACCCTATGCGATCTTTTTCTTCCTTGGCTACACAGAGTCGCTTTCGTTATTCCTCTACCTGGCAGCTTTTCTGTGTTTGCAACACTTGCGTTACTGGCTGGCGGGCCTGTGTGGTTTCCTGGCAGCGCTGACCCATTCGCAGGGAGTTTTACTGGTCATTCCCTTTGCCATTGTCATTCTGCAGCGTTTCTGGCTGCGGGATCGTGAGCAAACAAACTGGTGGCAGAAGCTGCGTGCCAGTTTCCCTCTGCTCCTGATTCCTCTGGGGGTCATGGTTTTTATGCTCTATCTGTGGATTACAAAAGGTTCACTTTTTCTCTTCAGTATCCAGGAAGCTCAATTCTGGCATCGCCATTTGACTTTTCCACTCTGGAGCATGGTACTGACTATTCAAACAATTTTTCATGCCCCAAATACATATGTCCAGTTTCTGAATTTGCTGGACCTTCTCTGCGTATTGGTGCCCCTGGTCATTCTCGTGGCGGGTTGGAAACACCTGCCGCTACATTATGCTCTCTTTGCCCTGGCGACGATTCTGCTCAATATCAGCTATCCGCAGGGCATGCTTGAGCCTTTGAATGCGGTCCCCCGCTATATGTTGCTTGTTTTCCCTGTGTTTGTCATTCTGGGCGAATGGGGCAAAAATCAACGCCTGGACCGTGTTATCATAGTCAGCGAGTTCCCCCTTTTCGTTTTGAATATTGTGCTTTTCGTCAAGCATTCGTGGATCGCATGAGCATGGGTGACTGCCTCAGCACGTTTCATTCCATTGGCCAGGTTCCAAGGACCGAGTTGCTTGATTTCTGTCGTATCCTTTGGACTACATCCTTGCCTGGAAAAGAAAAGCAGAGTAAGATACCTACGGGGATCTTCCCTGAGGTGAAAAGGCAGCCGCCGGTGCGGTGAGGCCCATGTGAAGCCAACATACTTCTAAGGCCGCTTTTTCTCATAGTGTACAAGCGAAAGAAAGAAGGAGATACAGCCATGCCTCTTCCTTTTCTGCTCCTCTTCCAACATGCGGGCAGAATTTCCCTGGGGACGTGGCTTCCCCTCTTGCTCCCTCTCGTCATTCTGGAGCTCATTCTGATCCTGGTTGCCCTCATCGATCTCATTCGGCGCGATCCTCGCCAGGTGCGCGGGAGCAAGCTCGCATGGGGGTTGATCATCCTCTTCATCGCTACGCTTGGCCCGATCTGTTATCTGCTGCTCGGGCGGAAGGAGCAGGCCGATGTCCATACCTGAGGAAGTGGCCATTCGCTGTGACAGCCTGCGCAAGACCTATGACAGGCTGGAAGCCCTCAAAGGACTTGATCTGACCGTGGCCACACACAGTATTTTCGGCCTCCTTGGTCCCAACGGTGCCGGCAAAAGCACGACGATCAAATTGCTCACACGCCAGATCGCCGCGACATCCGGCCAGGCCTGGGTCGTCGGTGTCCCCATTACTGCTCAAGCAGCCGATGTCCGGAGTCGCATCGGCTATCTTAGCGAACAGCCAGCATTCTACCCCTGGATGACCGGCCGCGAGTTTCTTGACTTTATCGGCGAGCTGTTCGGACTCAGCTCAGGCGTGCGTCGCCAACGAAGCGATGAGTTGCTTGAGTTGGTCGGCTTAACCGGTGCAGCTAGGAGAAAGATCGGCGGCTACTCTCACGGCATGCGCCAGCGTCTGGGCATTGCGCAGGCGCTGATCAACCGGCCAGAGGTGCTGATCTTAGATGAGCCCATCTCGGCCCTCGACCCGATTGGCCGCAAAGAAATCCTGGAGTTGCTCGCCGGCCTCAAAGGGCAGAGCACTGTTTTCTTCTCCTCCCATATTCTGGCCGATGTGGACCGCATCTGTGATGAGATCGCTGTCTTACATCGCGGCGTGCTGCTGGCCCAGGCGCCCACGCAAGCCTTGAAAGAGCAGTATGCTCAACCGATCATCACGATCGAGTTGGAGACAGATGCGAACGTCTTGGTGGACTTGCTGGGGCAGGAAAGCTATGTTCAGGCTGTCGAGGTCAAGGGGGCAGAGGCCCAAGTACTGGTCACCGATCTTGCCCTCGCGAAGCGCTGTCTGCCCGAGTGCCTGGTCAATGCTCATCTCCCCCTGCTGCGTTACGAAGTAGCCCTGCCTACCCTGGAAGATGTGTTTGTCTGCTTGATCGAGAAGCAAACCGCGCCGTCAGGAGAAACAATATGAACCTATCGACCTTGAGGCCCCTCTTCAAAAAAGAGCTTTACGAACAGTACCGCACATATCGCTTCTTTATTGCGCTCGTCATCTTTCTCCTCCTGGGCATCTCTGCACCTGTGAGTACCAAACTCTTGCCAGACCTGCTCAAAAGCCTGGGGGGAGGCATCCAGATCATCTTGCCTCCACAGACCGCCACCGATGCTTTGAACTCCTACCTCAAGAACATGACGCAGCTCCCGCCCCTGGTGCTCATCCTGATGGCCATGGGCTGTATCGCTGACGAACGCAGCCGTGGAACAGCCGTGACTGTGCTGACCAAACCGGTCCCGCGGAGTGTCTTTGTGCTGGCGAAGGTTCTCGCCTACGAGCTGGCCCTGCTAGCCAGCCTCCTCCTGGCGGCTGCGGGAGCCTACTACTATACCTCCCAACTCTTCGAGGCCCTGCCGTTGGGAGCCTTTCTGCTGCTGAACCTGGGCCTGTTCATCTTCTTAACCCTGGCACTGGCCTTCACTATCTTTGCCAGCGCCCTTTTCCGTAGCTCCATCGCCGCTGGTGGGCTGGCCTTCGGCGGATTTTTAGTGCTGGTTCTCCTGCCGACGCTGAATAGCGCCGTCGCTCAGGCCCTGCCATCGGTGCTTTTCCGAGCTGAACGGGTGGCGCAACTGCTCACTGGCACAGCCCCTCTGGGAGATATTCTGAAACCGATGGTCATCGGCCTCGGGTTGGCTCTGGGACTGATCATGCTCGCCTGTCTCGTCTTTGGGCACCAGGAAATCTAAGCCACAGACCCAGACTTATCAGGGTTCCAGGCACTTCTCGATGGTGCCTCTCACACGTGGGACAAGAGGTGCTGCTCACGCTCAAAGGGGTGCTGTGAGTATCAGACTCAGTCCGATTCTTGCTCCACACATGTGGCCGTGGCCCCAAACCCTGATCAACCTTGCAAGAGAGAAGGGACGGAGACTCTCGATGACGCGAGGCGACTTCAAGAGATGGTTGTACCGTTGGCAGCATGGCGCTCCCGCTCTCGCCACCGAAACGACAGGCCCAAAGCCCAATACATTTCAAATACGAAACCATCTCGTTTTGTCATCCTGAGCGCAGCGAAGGATCTCTCGCCGGACAAAGATCCTTCGCGGAGTTTACACTGAGCACAGCGAATGTGCTCAGGATGACACTCCTGCATCGGCTTCGGTTGACTCGCACAACGTCTTATTTGAAATGTATTGGGCCCAAAGCCCAAACGCGAGAGAAAAAGGGAAAACCAGAAAAAACAAAAGGAGATTAGACTTCCCGATTACGCATCTGCGCAATCGCCTGCCTGGCCTCCAGCACGCTCGTCTCGGTACAATCACGATAGTAGCGGATCGCGATCGTCTCATGACCAGCCTGGAGGAGAAAGCGTATCGTGTCCAGTTCAGGTGCTCGCTTGCCCAGCTCCGGGAGCATCTGCTGTCCACTCTCGATGGGTGACCGGCTTTCAACAGAAAAAAGAGCACAGCGAGATCAGCTCCTCCTTGAAGCGCTTCAGCAGCGATGACAGCCTCAGCCTCCAGTTTTTTCTCCAGGCTCTTGATAAAATCAAGCGAAGCTTGCCAATCTTCTCCGGTACGCTCGTGATACAGTTCAATTGCTTCACTTCGATTTCCGGAACGGATCAGAATCCTGAGCACATCTGGATTCTCCTTCAACGTTTCCCAAAAAGAGTCGCGTGACTCGGTAACTTGCGCTGTAAGTTGCTGAAGAACGAGATCGACATAGCCCTCCAGTCCGCTCATACCGCGCAAGATCTGCTTAGCACGATCAAATTCTCCGGACTCTACTTCGCTCAACACCTGCTCATACACACGGGGATAGTATCGTTGGAGGGAATAAATGATCTCTTTCACATGCTTCTGCGTCATATGACTCAGCTCTGCTGCTCAGCAAAATGAATCTCGCTGGCTGGCTGCACCCGCACTTCGCGCTCACCTGCCCAGAAGCCATTCAGCGTCTCGTTATAAAACGCGATAATTTTTTCCGCCGGCAAGGTAGCGCTATCCTCGGTGGTGTGAGCATCGCTGGCCAGCAGCACGTCGTAGCCCTGAGCCACAGCCCTGCGGACGGTGGTATCAACACAATACTGCGTCTGGCCCCCGGTGATGACCAGGCGTTTGATGCCGCGCGCCTCCAACTCCGCCTGCAAACGCGTCTCATGAAAGGAATCGGGTGATTCTTTCTGGACGACAGGCTCACCATCGCGCGGCGCAATGGCCGGGTGAATAGGCCACTTCGGCGTCCCTGGCTCCAGCTCGCCTCCTTTGGGTTCATTATGCTGCACATAAATCACTGGCGTACCGCTGGTGCGGGCACGATCCAACAACAGATTGATGTTCTCCAGCACCTCGTCGTGGTGATAAGCTTCGCCCACTACACCGATCTGGGCATCGATTACCACCAGAGCTGTATCCGCGCTCATCAGTCAGGCTCCTTTTCGCATCTCAATACTTCGTTCACGTGCCCTCAGTTTAACACAAAAAGCGGTCAGGCTCAATTAACCTTCGAGTGAAGCTGGTCGTCGTTCACAATGAGCATATGGTCTGCCTCCTACACCAGAAACGTTGTCAGAGCACGCGATCCTCGCCGGATCGCGCGCTTGTCACAGATCAGTGTAGGAAGCGGCT
>WNFX01002629.1_pt1 | contig 32648 bp, 28 predicted proteins | sample 5400111 | NCBI WGS metagenome assembly WNFX01 (sample SAMN13153363, study PRJNA577476) | soil metagenome | isolation source: 40 cm soil or saprolite under grassland replicate 1 | place: USA:California | collected 2016-06-15 | reverse complement strand
CGTTTGAGCAAGGAGTGCGTCGGTATCGACAGCAGTCTCCGGCCATGGCTCTGGGGCTGACGGACCATCTCTGGTCGTTCCTGGAAGTGTTGACCTCCCGTGTTCCTACCACCTCTTAACAGGGTCACTACCGAAAATTCCTTCACAGGCCCAATTTGATTGACACATTTCCTGCTATACAGTACTATTCTTAAATAGTGAAAGGCAGCAAAGGTACCAGGTAGAGATGACAACTAAATCTTATACAGCAAAAATACGTCTTTTTTTAGCTTTCGCATACGAAGATCAAAAATTCCGCGACGAACTGGTGAAGCACTTGAGAACGCTTGAGCGTATAGGCATGATCGACGATTGGTACAGGTACGAAATTCGGTCTGCAAGCGACTGGCAACAGGTTGACAACAACCGGCTTAACCAGGCCGATATCATCTTGCTCGGCATCAGTCCAAATTTTATTGAATCCGACTATTATTATCATGTCCAGATGCCACAGGCTCTTGAGAGACAGAAGACTGGTCAGGCTCACGTGATTCCCATTCTGCTTCGCCCAACACCATGGCAAGGTCTCCCCATCGCGCGTTTTCAATGGTTGCCACGGAGTAATCCGCAAGAGATGAAAGCTGTCAGTGAATGGCAAAACAGAGACACGGTATATAGAAAAATCGTTGAAGAGATTCAACACATCATTAATGAACTTCTAGGGCGAAAAAAGACCACGACACCTCTTGAGACGATAGAAACACCACCACCCGAGGGGGAAAAAATCTCTCCACCACAGGGAACTACCCACCGCATCTATAAAGAACATAGCAACTACTTGATTAGCGTTGCCTGGTCGCCCGATGGGAAGTACATTGCTTCTGGCGGAGGCGATAGCACCGTTAGAGTATGGGATGCGGATACAGGGCATACTCTTTCTCTTTACCGGGGACACAATAAGGGTACCATTCTTGGAGGGATACTTCTTTCTGAAGTTTGGACCATTATCTGGTCCCCCGAGAGTTCCACGCTCGTATTTGCTGGCAAGCGAGCCCCCACCGTCTGGCGACCTTCCAACGATCAGAAAATCGCCACCTATCAAGGCCACTCTCCTATCATGCCTGTTATAGCAAGCATGTCATGGTCGCCCGATGGACAGTTTATTGCTTCGACCAACCTCGGGAGTCCGAAAGATCAGGCAGTCCATATATGGCGTCATGGCGACGGTCGGCAGATTGCAAAAATGAATGTCAGCTCTGGCTGGACGGACACAAATCCTATTGGAGGAGTTGCATGGTCGCCCGATAGCAAGCGCATTGCCTGTGGATTGCATGGAGAGGTTCGCATCTACGACATCCTCACAAAACAGCATCTGCACACATACAGCCATAAATCAGCCTGGGCCTATTATTGCGTCTGCTGGTCGCCTGACAACAGCAAGCTGATATGCGCTTTCCCAAAGCAAGCAGTGGCATGGGATATTCCGACAGGAAAGCTCCTCTATTCATATGTCAATCATAGCGCAGATATACGCGATCTCGCTCTATCACCTGATGGCAGATATGTTGCAAGCGCCAGCAATGATACCACCGTCCATATCTGGAAGACGGATACAGGAAAGCATGTCTACACATATTCCGCCCACAAAGATCAGGTTGCATCGGTAACATGGTCGCCCGATGGCACGCGTATTGCCTCGGGATGCAAGGATGGCACGGTCCGCGTCTGGCAGGCTATCTAATCTCCTGGCGTTCCATCTGATACAATAGAAGGAAAACGAGGATAAGACTATGCCCTTCGATCTTCAGCGCGCTCGCCAGGATACACCAGGTTGTCATAATGTATTGCATTTCAATAACGCAGGGGCGGCACTGATGCCGCAGCCTGTGCTGGACGCAACAATCGGCCATCTGCAACTGGAGGCGCAGATTGGCGGCTACGAGGCTGCTGCGCAGGCCGAAGACGCGATTGAGCATGTGTACGATGCTGCGGCGGCGCTGATCAACTGCACGCGTGAAGAGATTGCGATCGTGGAGAATGCGACGCGGGCGTGGGACATGGCCTTCTATTCGCTGCCGTTTCGGGCGGGCGATCGTATTCTGACCGGCATGAATGAATATGCCAGCAACTATATCGCCTTCTTGCAGATGGCGCGCAAGACCGGCGCGGTGATCGAGGCGGTTCCCAACGACGAGCACGGGCAGATCTCGATCCAGGCGCTGCGTACTATGCTCGATGAGCGCGTCAGGCTGATCGCCGTTACCCACGTGCCGACGAGTGGGGGACTGGTGAATCCGGTCGCGGAGGTGGGCAAGGTAGCGCGCGAGGCCGGCATCCTCTACCTGGTCGACGCCTGCCAGTCGGTGGGACAGATGCCCATCGATGTCGAGAAGATCGGCTGCGATATGCTCTCGGCGACGGGGCGCAAATACCTGCGGGGTCCGCGCGGAACCGGCTTTTTGTATGTTCGGCGCTCGCTTGTCGATCGGCTTGAGCCGCCGTTTCTGGATTTGCACGCGGCGGAGTGGGTGGCGCGCGACCGCTACGAGATACGCTCCGACGCACGCCGCTTCGAGAACTGGGAGGCGAACTACGCGGGGAAGGTCGGGTTGGGAGTCGCCATCGATTACGCCATGCAGTGGGGCATCGATAATATCTGGCGGCGCGTCAGGACGATTGCCTATCAACTGCGCACACAACTCAGTCCGCTGCCGGGCGTCATTGTGCATGATCGCGGCATTACGCAATGCGGCATCGTCACCTTCACCGTCGAGGACGTAGCACCTGAAGAGATCCAGCGCCGCCTGGCCGAGCAAAACATCAACGTCTCGGTCGCGGTGATCGGCTCGACGCGGCTCGATCTGGAGGCACGAGGACTGAGGAGCATGGTGCGCGCGTCGGTCCACTATTATAATAGCGAAGAGGAGATCGAGCGCTTCTGCTTCCTCATCGCGGAGATGGTGCAATGAGGATAGAGCGCCTCAATGCCCAAAGAGCCAGCCACCATTGACGTTGAGCACTTCGCCCGTCACAAATGATGCCTCTGGCCAGGCGAGGTAGAGGACGGCGGCGATGGCTTCAGGACTACCGACACGCCCGGAGCTTCTAGCATAGAAAGGACGGAATCAATGGGACAAGGTATCGTCTCACTTTTAGATGTTCATCATTGTCAAATTGTAAAAGATCTTTGGGCAGAATTGAAACGTGAGTTTGGAGTACAGGGCGTCTATGTCACACCATATCCTCACTTTTCTTATCAGGTTGCCAGCCATTACAATGTTGAGTTGCTTGAACCTATCTTGCGCGATTTTGTTGCCAGCCATAAGTCATTTTACGTCAACACAACCGGATTAAGCATCTTCACTGGAAAGATGCCGGTGCTCTACATTCCGATAATACGCAGCGCTGAATTGACACTGGTTCATCAAGAGCTATATCATCTTTCTACCGCTAAAGCAGGGAGTGGAATTCAAGAATATTACCATCCTGACGCCTGGATGCCACACATCACGATCGGCTTTGGAGATCTGGATAGCGATATCCTTGCTCGCATGATCCACTATCTGGGTGAACGCGACTTCAACTGGCGCATCTTGATTGATAATATCATATTCATTTATGACCCTGGAACAGGGCAAGAGGTGAAATATCGCTTTCAATTAACTGCATAAGCAAAGAGGCCAGGCTCTTTTAAATGTGCTCGGCCTCTCATCTCATATTAGCGATGTTAGCTTTTCGTTCCAGCTTTGCTCGCCAGCTTGCGCGACCTGAAACGCAGAGGCTTCCCGGTTGGAGAGGAGGCGCCCGACTCCACACCCTCCATCGTACGTTCGATCAGGAACTGTTGCACCTTTTGTCGATCGTTGCTTTCCTGATAGATAGCGATCTGGTGATCGGCGCCCGTACCATGAGGATCGTCCAGCAATTCGCGCAGATAGTTCATCTCGCGGCGGCTGCCCAGGTCGTCCACCATATCATCGACGAAATCCAGCATCTCCCTGAGAGAGTCACGTATACTCAGGCGGCGCATGCGGCCGAAATCGAGCATCTGGGCGTCCAGACCGTAGCGCATGGCGCGCCACTTGTTCTCCTCGATATAATCGCGGCGCAGCGTGGGAACGCTCTTATCGCGCTCATTGAGATACGCCAGCTTCGCCACCAGCGCCTGACAGAGCGCTACGATGCCCAGCGTATCCTCCAGCGTCGAGGGCATATCGCAGATGCGGAACTCCAGCGTATCGAAGAAGGCGTGCGGGCGGATATCCCACCAGATCTTCTTGCCGTTATCAATAGCCTCCATCTCCACTAGATCCTGCACGTAGCGATCGAAATGGCTCCATGAATCGAAGACATCTGGCATTCCGCTGCGCGGAAAGCGCTTCCAGACGACTGCACGATAGGATTTGATGCCGGTCATGCGCTCGTGCCAGAACGGTGAATTGGAGGAAAGGGCCAGCAGGTGAGGCAGCCATGTGCGCACCTGGTTCATAATCTTGATCTGCAGTTCTTTATCCTGCACGGCCACATGTACATGCAAGCCGAAGATCAGGATAGAACGTCCAATATCCTGATACTCTTCTTCCAACTCTTCGTAACGCTCGTGTTCGGTACGCTCCTGTTCACGCCAGCTCGCGCTCGGATGCGTCCCCGCGCTGACCAGAGCCAGCCCTTCCTCTTTGACCAGGCGCGAGAGCAACATACGGGCTGAATACAACTCTCTGCGGGCAGCGGTCAGATCAGGCAAAACGTCTGAGATATACTCCACCGTCGATTGCAGCATCTCCGGCTTGATCTTCTTCTCAAAATACGGGGCGCCCTTGTGCAGTATGCTTTGCGCACAAGAGCACAGCTCGCCCGATCCCAGCTTCACTAACTGGAACTCTTCTTCAACTCCAAGTGTGAAATGATCCGACATTCTATACACCTCCAGCAAACTAGCAATAGAGTTCTATCACGTATCCACTTATGCAGATAATACGGATGAAATTGCGAATCAGGTTCTAGTAGTTACTGAGAAGAGCCATTCGGGGCTGGAATCCAGCGCGATAAAATACCCGTTTTATTGGCGTTTTCAAGGATAACGGAAGACCTACGCCAGCGTTATCTGCGCATATGGACCATCTTCTGCAGGCTTCCCCCTTGTCACCGAGCTACCCTGCGTCGACACCTCTGTCGCAGTAACGAGGCGGGTATCATCGGGCGACCAGGCCAGGGCGAAGACCGGCGTGTCTATGTAGAAGGCGAAATTGCGTTCGGTCTCCGCGTCCCAGGAGACCACGACGGCACAAATATCGCCGCAGTAGACCTGCGTTACCGCCGCGATACGTTTCCCATTGTGCGACCAGGCGACAACAAAGATGAGATCTGGCAGGACGCCTTTCGCGGTACTGATCTGCGCCTCCTTCACATTGTACCCTTCGTAGGTATAAGCCACCTTGCCGGTCACAGCATCCCAGACCTGCACCGTTTTGTCCCACGAACCGGAGGCGATCCTTTTCCCATCAGGTGCCCAGGAGACCGAGCTGACGGTAGCTGTATGACCACGATAGGTAAAGACGCGCTTTCCGCTCGCGACATCCTGGATATGGACGGTCGTATCCGAGGAGGCGGAGGCGAGATGCAGGCTATCGGGCGACCAGGATACGCTATTTACGCTGTTAGTATGGCCGCGATAGACGTACTTCTGGGTGCCGGTCGCCGCGTCCCACAGCCGTACGGTGCCATCCACCGAACCCGAGGCAATGTATCTTCCATCGGGCGACCACGCCACCGTCGTCACAGAGTCGGTATGGCCGCGACAGATGGCGACGTGCTCCCCGGAAAGAGCATCCCAGATCTGCACCGTCTTATCGGAAGCGCCCGAGACAACGCGCTGGCTATCTGGCGACCAGTCCGCGGCATTTACGCCGGCACTGTGACCGCGATAGATAAAGGGGTGAAAATGATCGCTGGCATTGGCGGCCCAGATCTGCACTGTTTTGTCTAAAGACCCGGAGGCGATGTAGCGGCTATCGGGCGACCATGCGACAGTTGTTACACGCATTTTATGTCCGCGATAGGTTGCAATAATGCTGCCATGAGAACGAGGAGTAGGGGTAGGAGCAGGCGACGAAGCAGTGGACTGCGCACAGCCCTCTATGCTCATCGTCACGATAAAGCCCGCGAGACTCTGTAGAACGACAGGACCTGCTCCGCAACTGATAATGCCGTATAGATAGGTTCTATGCCAGAGCATAGCATCTCCTCGTGTAACTGTCAATATTATTTAGAGGGTTATCATCTGTTCCCCTATCGATCGACTTGTGATAAGATAGGCGTCATGGATGCTCTATGTCTGCAGTTTGTCAATAGCGAATTTCGCGATTTCCGTGGCCGGTGGGCGAGGGATGATCTATGGCAGCCGGGCTGGCTGGAACACTTTCTCGCGCAATGGGGACTGCAGATAGAAGAGCCACCCGACGAGGCGGTACTGGCCGAACTGGTAGCGCTACGCGCCTTTCTGCGGCGCTTGCTGGAATCCCTGACCGCCGCCGGGCAGATCTCTGACGAGCAGCAGGCAGAGCTCAATGCCATTCTGCTCAAAACACCTCTGAAGCGGCACATAGAGAAGGACGGAGAAGGATATCGCCTGGAAATGCTTCCCTTGCGCAAAGACTGGGACTGGGTGCAGGCAGAAATCGCCGCCTCGTTCGTCCATCTACTGACCGCTCATGACGCAAGACGCCTCAAATTGTGCGCGAACCCCAACTGCCGCGGGGCTTTCTACGATAACAGCAAGAGCCGCACCCAGCGCTATTGCACAGCAGACAAATGCGCCAGTCTTATGAAGGCGCGTCGCTACCGGGCGCGCCGTAGGGATAGAGGACCTTGATTGCGGCTTGCCGATGCAGTCGTCTATGCTCACCAAGATAGACCTCAGCAAAGCCTCCTCGTCCAAGAAGCGAGACCAATCGATAACTCCCCAGTTGTTGCCCTACAAGGCTTCGCCTCACGATGCATCTGACTCCTACTATGATGAAGAAATCCATTTTTAGATGATATAAAAGAAATGTAACAGATCAATATTCATTGGTCAAGTAGAAAGAGCAATTGAACTAAAACGGATTCCCGTACTACTTACTTACTTACCTGCCTTCCTATGTTGTCAGGTACAACTTTTGTTAGTATTAAGAGCTCAGTTCCTAATAAATCAGCAGAATTCCATACTTGTTAGCGTATCATGGAATCAAGCATCGGAAGTTGTAACTGATATCCATAGACATGCTCTGAAAGGTACTTAGCTTAGTAATGAGAATTGATTTGTCGTTAAAGCTGTGTTGTAATAGGCATGTGACAAAGAGGATCAGAGCAATGATACTATAGAAAGGGAGGATATCGTGGCACAAATAGCTTGAGTGAGTATAAGACGAGCCAGCACCTCTCAATCGTCCTCGCGCTCAGCACGCCACATGGTATAATACCCCGTATAAGAGAGAGATAGCACCAACAGGGAGGCTCGATATGCGACTACAGGGCAAAACCATTGGATATTTTGTAGCTGAAGAGGTTGAGGATCTGGAGTTCTGGGTTCCGCTGATGCGGCTGCGCGAGGAAGGGGCCAGGGTAATTGTGATTGGCCTGTCGGCGAGGACGGTGCACGGGAAACACGGTCTGGAGATGACGCCAGATGTGAGCATCGAGGAGGCTCCCGTCGCCAATGATCTCGATGGGCTGGTAATTCCTGGCGGCTGGGCGCCGGATAAGCTGCGACGCAATCAGAGATTGCTGCAACTCGTGCGCGATGTGCATGCGCGGGGCAAGGTTATCGCCACTATCTGCCACGGCGGACTGGTCCCGATCTCTGCCGGTATTATGGGCGGACGTAAGGCAACGGGTTCCCTTGGCATCAAAGATGATATCGTCAACGCGGGTGGCATCTGGGTAGACGACCCGGCGTTCCGCGAGGGCAATCTGGTGTGGGGACGCGTCGTTGAAGACATTCCCGACTTCTGCCGCGAATTGGTCGCTGCTCTTGCAGAGTAGAGGTCATATAAAAAACTAAAGAGTAAACGGGTAGGTTGGAAGTGTAGATGAAAGTTAGAGATATTATTAAGCTTATTGAGGCAGATGGATGGTACCAGGTTACGATGAAAGGAAGCCATCGACAATATAAGCATTCGACGAAACCCGGACGTGTTACTGTTGCAGGACACCTCAGCAAAGAAGTTCCTCCTCGTACACTGTCAAGTGTTCTTAAACAGGCAAAACTTTCAGGGAGGGATTGATATGTACCGTTTTCTTGTTATTATCGAAAAGGGCGACGAAAACTTTGGTGCCTATTCACCAGATTTACCAGGGTGTATCGCGGTTGGAGATACAGTGGAGGAGGTCAAGGATAACATGCAGGAGGCAATCAGGATGCACCTGCAAGGGATGATTGAGGATAACGAGCCAATCCCGACTCCCACAACTACCGCCCAGTATGTAGAGGTTGCTTTGTCTGATTCGGCAGCATAATCGCATAGCGCAGGTCCATCCATATATCGATGCCCGCGATCTCTACATACATTCGCTTTACTCTGAACGCGAGAGAACTGGAGGATTCATGAGTCAATTTCTTGATGCGCTGGCGCAGCATGTTATTATCTACGATGGCGCCATGGGCACCAATGTACAACGCTATCAATTGACGGCGGAGGATTACGGCGGCCAGGCAACTGAGGGCTGTAACGAGTACCTGGTCCTGACACGACCTTCAGTGATCGAGGAGATTCACGCGGGCTTTCTTGAGGTAGGCTGCGATGTGATCGAGAGCGATTCGTTTACGGCGAGTCGCCTGAAGCTCGATGAGTACGGTATTGGCCACCTGACGCACGAGATCAACCTGACGGCGACGCGGCTGGCACGGCGCGTGGCTGATCGCTACAGTACACCAGAGCACCCGCGCTTCGTGGCGGGCTCGGTGGGACCGACCGGCATGCTGCCCTCGTCCGACGATCCTCTGCTGAGCAATATTACATATCAGCAACTCGTGGAGATCTTTCGCGAACAGGCGGCGGCCCTGCTGGAGGGTGGCGTCGATCTGCTGCTGATCGAGACCAGCCAGGATATTCTGGAGGTGCGGGCGACGATCACTGGCATGAGACGGGCCATGCAGCAGGTTGGGCGTGTAGTGCCGATCCAGGCTCAGGTCTCGCTCGATACCAGTGGACGCATGTTGCTCGGTACCGATATCGCAGCGGTGATGGCGACGCTGGTGGCGTTGCGCGTCGATATCGTGGGCCTGAACTGTTCGACGGGTCCTGACTATATGCGCGAGCCGGTGCGCTTCCTCGCCGAGAACTGTCCGCTGCCGATCTCGACGATCCCCAACGCGGGCATTCCCTTGAACGTCAATGGGCAGGCCGTCTATCCCACGAAGCCGGAGCAGATGGCAATGGCCCTGCGCGAGTTCATCACCGAGTTCGGCGTCAATATCGTCGGCGGCTGCTGTGGCAACAGTCACGAGCACCTGCGCGCGATCGTCAATGCGTGTCGCACCGCATCGCGCCAGGCACGCCCGATCGCCGACGGGAACATAAGTGAGAAGGACTTTACGCGCATCACGCCGCCCTTCGTCTCCAGCGGCATCCGCGCCACCGCGATGCTGCAGGACCCGGCACCGCTGCTCGTGGGCGAACGCGTCAACGCACAGGGGAGCCGCAAGGCAAAACAGGCGCTACTCGCCGACGACTACGATACGCTGCTCTCGATCGGACGCGAACAGGTCGAAGGCGGCGCGCACGTCCTGGATGTCCAGGTCGCCCTGACCGAGCGCACCGATGAAGGGGGGCAGATGGCGCGGATCGTCAAGAAGCTCTCGATGGGCGTCGAGGCACCGCTCGTCATCGACACCACCGAAGCCAATGTGATCAAGGCGGGCCTGGAGACCTATCCCGGACGCGCGATCATCAATTCGATCAATATGGAGACCGGGCGCGAGCGCATTGAGAACGTTTTGCCCATGGCGCTTGAGCATGGCTCAGCGGTCGTCGCCCTGACGATCGACGAGATCGGCATGGGCAAGACGACAGCGCGTAAGGTCGAAATCGCCCACACGATCTACAATATTTGCGTGCATGAATACGGCCTGCCATCCAACGCGCTGATCTTCGATCCGCTGACCTTCCCGGTCACAACGGGACAGGAAGAACTGCAGACGGCGGCGATCGAGACACTCGACGCGCTCACCCGCATCAAGCAGGAACTACCGGGCGTGATGACGATTCTGGGCGTCAGCAACGTCTCCTTCGGCCTCAAGCAGCATGCGCGCGCCGTGCTCAATAGCGTCTTCCTGTACCACGCGGTGAAGGCCGGCCTCGATATGGCGATCGTCAACCCGACGCATATCAAGCCCTACGCGGAGATCGACGCCGAACAGCGCCAGCTCGCCGATGACCTGATCTTCAACCGGCCCAACGCCCTGCCGCGCTACATCGCCTACTTCGAGGCGCACGGGCCGCAGCAGGATACGGGCAGTGCGAAGGTAGATCCGACCGAGGGCATGGAATCCGCCGAGCGCATTCACTGGCAGATCCTGCACAGGCGCAAAGAGGGCATCGAGCCGCTCATCGACGAGGTCGTCGCCGAACGCGCGCAGGGGAGCACCCTGGGCGATGCCGCAGTGAACGTGCTCAATACTGTCCTGCTGCCGGCGATGAAAGACGTTGGCGACCGCTTCGGAGCGGGCGAACTGATCCTGCCCTTTGTGCTGCAATCCGCCGAGGTCATGAAGCGGGCCGTCTCGCATCTCGAAGGCTACCTGGAGAAGAAGGAAGGCTACACGAAAGGCAAGGTCGTGCTGGCAACCGTCTTCGGCGATGTGCACGATATCGGCAAAAACCTCGTCAACACGATCCTGAGCAACAACGGCTACACCGTCTACGATCTGGGCAAGCAGGTGCCGCTGAACACGATTCTCGATAAGGCGGTCGAGGTTAATGCAGACGCCATCGGACTCTCCGCCCTGCTCGTCAGTACGTCGAAGCAGATGCCGATGTGCGTGAAAGAGCTGCACAGGCGCGGCCTGACCATCCCGGTCATCGTCGGCGGGGCCGCGATCAACCGCTCGTTCGGGCGGCGCATCCTCTTCGTCGACGAGCAGACATCTGAAGCGACGCCGCTCGCCTACGATCCCGGCGTCTTCTACGCGCGCGACGCCTTCGAGGGGTTGGACATTATCGACAAGCTGACCAATACGCCTGAAGGACGTACGACATTTACGCGCCATATTAAGCAAGAGGCGCTGAGCGAGCGCCTGCGCAAGGCGGCACATCCCACCGGTAAGACGGCACAAAGCGTTGAGAATGTGGAAGAGGCTTCGGCCAGCATTCAGCCGGCGCTCTCACTTCCGACGCCGCCGTTCTGGGGACCGCGCGTGCTGGAGCGCATCGGAATTGAAGATGTCGCGGTCTGCATGGACCTCAATACGCTCTACCGCCTGCACTGGGGCGGCAAGGCACACGGGGCCGAATTTACGCAACTGGTTGAGCAGGACTTCCAGCCAAGGCTGGAACGCATGCTGCACGAGGCACGCCAGCAGCGCTATCTGCAACCGCGCGTCCTCTACGGCTACTTCCCCTGCCAGGCCAGCGGGAATGAATTGATTGTCTATGATCCGGTGGAGATGCAGCAAACGGGGAGGGCGACGCGCGAACTGACGCGCTTCCGCTTCCCACGCCAGCAGGAACGCGAACGGCTCTGCCTCGCCGACTACTTCTCATCCGTGAAAAGCGGCAAGACCGACGTCGTGGCCTTGCAGATCGTCACGATGGGCGCGGCAGCGAGCGACCGGATAGCGCAGTTACAGCAGGCGGGCAACTACTCCGAGGCGTACTTCGTTCACGGCCTTGCCGTCGAGATGGCCGAGGGGCTGGCGGAATACACCAATCGTCTGGTCCAGAGCGAGCTCGGCCTGGACAGGTCAAGGGGACGACGCTATAGCTGGGGCTACCCGGCCATCCCCGACCTGGAGGATCACAAGAAGCTTTTCTCCTTGCTGCCCGCGTCCTCCACGATCGGCATCGAGCTGACCGAAGCATACCAACTCGTACCGGAGCAATCGACCGCCGCGATCGTCGTGCACCATCAGCAGGCGACCTACTTCTCGGTCGGGGCCACGCCTGAAGTCGCGCAGGTGTAGTCTCGAACTTTAGCGTTTCGTCGCAGGCAAGAAAGGAATATCCGTTTCAAGGCGTCCACCGCTCAGGCGATCCTGGCACAGGGCGTTTAAAGCGAACCCTGTGCCAGGAGGCTGTGCTTACTTACGCGTCTGCTCCTCTGACGCAGGCTTTTCGGCATCTTTTTGGGATGGGGAAAAGATGCGCAGTGGATTGAGCCAGCGTCCTATACCGATCCGCTCGGCACCGAGCAGTTCCCAGGCACGCAACAGGCCGATGGCGTAGACATACTGCAAGATGCCAGCGACCGCATACACAGCACCCGCATCGCCGGGAGCGCGTAAAAGGCTCACCGCTTGATACAGCTCATCTCCGTAAATAACAAGACTCACCAGAACCATAAGCACACTGCCGATCAAGTTCCCACGCGACCTTTTCCTGGTGAATAACGGTATGCCCAGCCAAAGGGTATTCACTAGCCCGATGATGCTCATTGTGAGGACGCTCCAGCCCAGATTCCCCGAGGTATCCAGCGCCGCCAGCGAGATAAAAAAGGCATTGAGCAGGGCTAGAAATGAGCCGCCCGCGACGGCACGCCGCTCCGGCGCGGCACCGGACATCACGGTCTCTTGTGGAGAAAGCGAGATCGCCACGAAGATGAGTCCCACCAGGGCGGCTCCCGCGCCGGTGCTGGCGAGAAAATAATTGAACATTCCTTCGGGGACCATAGATATGTCTCCTTTTGCGTTTTATGATGTACTTTGTTACTCAATTGTATCCTATTTACATTCATCTCAAGACGAGTTCCGTCCGGAACGCTGGGACCCGGTCAATGGGCAGAAGGTTCCCCAGGGCGCCTCCTTCCCATTCGGAGCCGGTCCGCGCATCTGCATCGGCATGCCCTTCGCGCAGATGGAGACGCGCCTGCTGCTGGCGACGATTCTACAACGCTACTCGCCGCGCCTCGTGCCCGGCTTCCCGGTCGTCCTTCAACCACGCGTCACGCTACGTCCAAAATACGGCATGCGCATGATCCTGGAGCCAACAACTATCACGCAGACAGTTCCCGGTTGATTTCATTATAGTGGGGATGGGGCTTGCCCCCATCCAGTTTCCCAGAACGCTGCTCCTTTGCCTGATCGCGCTCCCCGAGCCGGATAGGGGCTTGCCCCATCCCTACTATACGGTTTCTGCGAGGTATGCTATACTGGTAACATACAATACCAACATATCTCGCGGAGAAGATCGTGAACGTTAAACGGCTGATACTCAGGCACTATTGCACCTGTCTTTACGTTCGCAGCGGAAAGTAGCGGTAGCTCACTCCTGCGAACGTAGCGACGTGCCCTCCGATCCTATATGCGATTCTTCCACACGTCTCCGGGCTACCACCTCTTTACACAGCTGATAAACTCAAGCTATATTCGATTGTAGAGGAGCTTTAAACAGTGTTGGCAAACATATTGAAACGTAGTAGAGTGGATGCATGGACAATACATACTCACTTTGAAGCCTTTTGTGAGCGACACCACACCGAGCTTGTCGTCATGAACTCGATCAGCCTCTCACCTGAGCAAGAACTGGTACGCGACTTGATTGCTATTGTTACCGTGTTTGGGGCGCGGCTCCACGGTTTACGTTCCTACAAGAAAGTATTACACGATGCTGCTCTGCACAAAGATCAGGCTTGAGGTAAGCGACCAGGACGCCGCCACCCTTGAGTTCATGCAAGGAAAATGTAGGGGCTTGTACAACTGGTGGATTGGGCGCTTACGTGATGGGGAGAAATGGCCGGGATGGGCGACCGCGAAGAAGACGTTACAAGCCAGCAAACAGCACGATCCTGAACTGAAGTACGTCTACGGGAAACTCTTGCACGAGGTCTACTTCCGAGCGGAGAAGGCGATGCAAGACTTCTTTCGTCGGTGTCAGGCAGGTGAGAAACGTGGGTTTCCCCGCTTCAAGCCACGCCATGAGTTCTTTACGCTCTGCTATCCCGCCATGTATATCAAGGTTGAACAGAACATCCTTCGCCTGCCAACGGGCGGCAGAGGGAAGCACAAAGCCTTCCCTGATATCCTTGCCAAACTCACCGAGCCAGCACCAGTCACCTTTCGAGAAGTAGCGATCTCACGAGATGCACACGGGCACTATCATGCCTCCTTTACCTATGAGCAACAGGAGGAACCGCCTGGACAAGGTGGAATTGTTGCCTTTGACTTAGGGATCAAGACCCTGGCAACCGGCGTCAATGAGGATGGACGCGTCTATACCATTGGCGGGTTCAAAGGGCATCGCTGGTATAACCGCCAACTCGACATGATCCGCTCCAAGCGGGACAGGTGCAAGAAAGGATCGAGAAGGTATAAGCACCTCTCTCAGGTCTACAAGCGCGTTTCTGAGAAGAAGCGCGCAAAACGCACTGATTGTCTTCATAAGGCAAGCCACCTGATCAGCCACAAACTGGTTGAAAGCACTGTTGTGGTGGGCGACTTGTCTCAGCAGCAAATGGTGACGAACCCCAGGAACGCCCCCAACGCGCATCGCAACCGTGAAGTGGGCAACGAATGGTGTGTCTATACCTTTGTGCACATGCTGATCTATAAATGCAAGGTGTACGGAAAAGACTTGCACATCATCAGTGAGAAGTATACGTCCCAGGACTGTAGTGGATGCCGGAACCGGCAACCAATGCCTCTGTGGAAGCGAACGTATCACTGCCCTCGCTGTGGGTTAGTTCTGGACAGAGATGAGAACTCTGCTCACAACATCCTCAAGCGGTACCTTGCCCGGCTCGGGCCACACACGGGCGATCCCGTGCGGTGTGCGGACGTTTTCACCGCAATCAATACGTTTCCACACGTTTAGAAAGGCAGGCGAGCGTATGCCTACAATTTCAACAAAACCAGTTTACCTGTATAATACACTGACACGCAGCAAAGAACTGTTCCAGCCGCTCCACGCGCCACGCGTGGGCATCTATAACTGCGGACCGACCGTCTATAAAGATATCCATATCGGCAACCTGCGCACGTTTACGATGACCGATTGGTTGCACCGTATGCTCGAATATAACGGCTACGAGGTCTTTCTCGTGCGCAACATTACCGACGTCGGGCACCTGCACCAGGACGACGATGCTGAGCGCGCAGGCGAGGATAAACTGGAGCACGAGGCGCGCACGACTGGCCGGTCTGCGCAAGAGATAGCAGCCTTTTATACGGCACAATACGCGCACGATAGCGCGGAGATGAACATTCTGCCGCCAAATTTGAATCCGAAGGCAACCGACCATATTCCTGAGATGCAGGCGATGATCGCGCAGTTGATCGAGCGCGGCCTGGCCTATGTCAGGAACGGCAACGTCTATTACGATGTGAGTCGCTTCCCCGACTACGGCGAGCTATCGGGCAACACGGTCGAACGCCTGCGCACGGGCGCGGGTGGGCGCGTCTCGCTGGAGGTGGCCGAGGATAAGGACGCGCCGGAGGATTTCGCGCTCTGGAAGGTGGGCGACGAGGCGCGGCAGATGAACTGGAGCAGCCCCTGGGGGACCGGCTTCCCCGGCTGGCATATCGAGTGCTCCGCTATGGCGACGAAGTACCTGGGCGAGCAGTTCGACATACACACGGGCGCCGTCGATCTCATCTTTCCGCATCACGAAGACGAGATCGCGCAGAGCGAGGGCGTCAGCGGCAAACGACCAGTGCAGATATGGATGCACGGCGAGTTTCTAGACTTCGGCAACAGCAAGATGTCGCGCTCCGTCGGCAACGTGCTCCTGCTGCGCGATCTGGAGCAGCAGGGCATCGATCCTATGGCCTTCCGCTACCTGCTGCTGACCGCGCACTATCGCTCGAAGCTCAACTTCACCGACGAGTCGATCGCCGCCGCACAGAACGCACTGAACAACTTCCGCTCCGATATTGCCAAAATCGCCGCCCAGGCGGGCGACGCTCAGGCTCCGCTCTCCACAGAGGCGCAACACGTACAAGAGGCGTTCCACGACGCGATCAACGACGACCTGGACCTGCCCACAGCGATCAGCCTGGCACGGGAAGTGGCGCGCGACAATAAGATAACTGCCGGAGAGCGCTATCGCCTCCTGCTGGATTTCGATCGCGTGCTTGGTCTGCGCCTCGATACGGTCGCACCCGAGGCGCCGCGCGAGGTCAGCGCCGAGGCGCTCGCCCTGGTACGCCAGCGCGATGAGGCGCGCGCTGCGCGTCGGTGGAAAGAGTCCGATCAGCTCCGCGACCAGCTCAAGGCCCTGGGCTTCGAGGTGCGCGATACACCGAAGGGGACTGAATTGGTGTAGAATAAAGAATGAGCTGTGTTTTTTCACATACTGAGGAGGATTTTTCATGGCTGCCTGGTGGAAGAAAACCCTGGTCACTGCCGCTAGCCTCGCCGGATTGACCGCGGGCACCTACTACCTGCTGACGCGCCGACCCCTGCCCCAGAAGAGTGGCACGCTCCATCTACAGGGTCTGCACGAGGCCGTAGAGGTTATCAGCGATACCTACGGCGTCGCGCATATCTATGCCCAGAACGAGGACGATCTCTACTTTGCCCAGGGCTTTGTACACGCACAGGAGCGCCTGTGGCAGATGGAGCTGAACCGCCGCCTGGGCTCGGGTCGGCTCGCAGAGATCTTCGGCGATGTCGCGCTGGAGACTGACCGCTTCTGCCGCCGCCTGGGCCTGCACCGCTCCGCAGCAAGCGAAGTGCCACGCCTCTCAGAACACAACAAACGCGTGCTCGACGCGTATACGCGCGGCGTCAATGCGTTTATCACGAATAATGGGAACAAGCTTCCGATCGAGTTTACGCTGCTGCGCTTCCAGCCGGAACCCTGGCGGCCTCAGGACACGATTCAATGGGCCAAGATGATGGGCTGGAACCTCGGCGGCAACTGGGAGACCGAGATCACGCGCGCACAGCTGGTGGCGAAGCTGGGCACTGAACGGGCTTCGCAATTGGAGGCAGGCTACGATCCCAGACATCCCCTGATCACTCCGCCCGGCGTCGAGTACAACGGCATCAACCTGGGCCTGCGCGAACAGTATGAGCAGATTAAGGAAATGAGCGGCTTCGGCATGCTGGGCGCGAGCAATAACTGGGTGGTCGACGGCACAATGAGCGAGACGGGCGCACCGATCCTCTGCAACGATCCGCACCTGGGACAGGCGGCCCCATCAATCTGGTACGAGTGTCACCTGGTCGCGGGCGATATTGATGTGATAGGTGTGAGCTTTCCTGGAACGCCCGGCGTGGTCATTGGCCACAATCAATCCATCGCCTGGGGCGTCACGAACGCCATCTCCGATGTACAGGATCTCTATATCGAAAAGTTCAATCCCGAAAATCCTAATCAGTACGAACACAATGGCGCGTGGGAAGAGGCTGAGGTTATCCGCGAAGAGATTAAGGTGAAGGACCAGCCACTGCCCTTCATAGAGAAGGTGCGCGTCACGAGGCACGGCCCCATCCTCACGGGGCTGCCCAAGAGCTCCAATGGGAATGGGACAGATAACGCGAAGGAGTTGCCCCTGGCGCTACGCTGGACCGGACTGGAGCAGTGCAACATCGTTTCCTCGATCCAGAAGCTCAACCGGGCGACGAACTGGGACGAGTTTCGCGACGCCCTCCGCGATTGGGATGTGCCGCCGCAGAACTTTGTGTACGCCGACCGCGAGGGCAATATCGGCTATGTTATGGCGGGCGCTATTCCGGTGCGCAACAAGGGCCAGGCGCTGCTGCCCTCGCCCGGCTGGACGGATGAGTACGAATGGAGCGGCCTTATCCCATTCGACGAACTGCCCCAGACCTTCAATCCAGAGCAGCACTTCATCGCGACCGCCAATAATCGCGTGGTCGACGATAGCTACCCCTACTACATTACGCACGAATGGCTCAACGGCTACCGCGCGCAGCGCATACGCGATCTGCTGACCAGCAAGGGCAAGCTCACGCTGGCAGATATGGCGGAGATCCAGGGCGATCAGTACTCGCTGCCCGCCGTTGAACTCGTACCCTATATCCTCAAGCTGGAGATTCAGACGCCACTCGAAAAGGCCGCGCTGGAGATCCTACAGGCATGGGATTTCGTGCTCGCGCCTAAAAGTATCGCTGCGGCCATTTATACGTGCTTCTTCAATAAGCTAGAGCACATCGTTCTTAATGCGGTCCTCGGCGATGACGAAGCGCTCAAGCAGAGCTACCTGGGCGTCGGCGCGACCATCCTCGCCGCCTCCAACGGCTACGCCAGTCGTAACAAGCCGCTGATCATTCGCCTGCTCAAAGAGCACAACGATAGCTGGTTCTCCGGCTCGGTCGTTCCCAACGGTCCAAAATCATGGGACGACGCGGTGAAGAGGGCGTTTCAGGCGGCCATCGGCGAACTGCGCGACCGGCTGGGGAGAAATATTCTAGCCTGGGAATACGGCGCGCTGCATAAGATGACCTACAACCACCCGCTGGGCATGGTCAAGCCACTTGAGCGCTTCTTCAATCGAGGCCCTTTCCCGTGCGGTGGCGATGTCGATACGGTCAACATGGGCGCGTCGCTCCCCACCAACCCGGAGTTGGTGATCACGGTCCCGTCGTTCCGCCAGATCGTCGATCTCGCCGATCTGACCCGCTCGCGCTCGATCCACGCACCGGGCCAGTCGGGGCATCCAGCCAGCCAGCACTACGATGACTTTATCAAAATGTGGATGAAGATTGAATATCACCCGATGCTCTTCGCGCGTGAAGAGATCGAGGAGAACGCCGAGGGGACGCTTTCTATGCACCCAGAGCAGCGAGTTAAGGTCACTACCGGTTAACCATACGAAAATTTTACAGATTTCTGAATATTTCTTGATTTCCTACCAGTACACTATCCTTGTGCGATACGCAGAGTGTGTCACAGGCTCTGCGTATCTGAGCAGGGGGGCTTGTGCATGCGAGCAAGCCTCATTTTTTTGTCTGCGAAATGGTACTCTCGAAAAAGCGCTGAAACAATGTACAGAAGTAAGAAGTCGGCAATAGATTCATGCGTGTTTAACCTCGTTATAGTAGTGTTGTGCAGCAGATTAGCAACAATGTAACACGCAAGGGGTAATAATGAAGGTACAGAAAAGTTTATATAATTCGCATATCGCACCATGGGTCCTGTTGCCATTACGTCTCTTTCTTGGAGTGACATTTCTCTATGCAGGCATACAAAAATTTACTGATCCACAATTCTTTCATCCCGGCACGATCGGGTTCATAGGCAGGCAGATGCTCGGGTTCGCCAGGGGCTCTCCCATCGGCGGCTTTCTAGTCCACGTTGTCGTGCCGCACGCGCTGGCCTTCGGCTACCTGGTCGCCTTTGGGGAGATCGCGATCGGGCTGGGCGTACTCTTCGGATTTCTTTTCCGCCCGGCGGCCTTCTTCGGTATGCTACTGAGCCTCATCTTCTTCCTTTCGGTAACGTGGCACGTCTATCCGTATTTCTATGGCGCCGACATCGTTTTCGTCTTCGGCTGGCTGACGCTGTTGCTTAACGGTCCTCTCAATATGGGCCTGCCCACGCTGGACGAATATTTCACGTTGCGTTTCTTGCACATCTTCCCACCCGAAAGGCAGACAGGACTGGCAAGCGCACTGCATTTCATTCTGGGCACAACCTCGGAGCGCCCACAGGACCTCGCCGACATTGCCGAGACATTGCCTGTCGTCAAGGGGCAGCAGACACGAGGGCAGCAACAACAACAACTGAGACAACAGCAGCGGCGGCAGATAGCGGCACGGGTAGAACGCGAGAAGAGGCGCAGTTTCTTGAGCGGTACTCTAACAGGCGGAGCTGGCATTCTCGGTCTGGGAGCCTTGATTTTTGTATTCCGCGCCCTCGTTGTCGGCTATGAGAATACCGGAACGGACCTGACGACCGTCACTGATGCGCCAACGCCTGGCACGACGAACACGAACCAGGCCGCGCCGACGGCAAATACGACTTCAGCCGGACCGGGAAAGGGAGCGATCGCGCAGGTAAAAGCCGTCCCCAGCAATAGTTCGACAACCTTTACCATCCCTTCGTCGGGCGATCCCGGTATCCTGGTCCACCTCAATAATGGGCAATTCGTCGCGTACGACGCGCTCTGCACGCACGCGGGCTGCCAGGTGGACTACGATCCGAGCCAGCAACTGCTCGTCTGCCCCTGTCATGGGGCGGCCTTCGATCCGGCAAAGGCCGCCACTGTCGTGCAGGGGCCTGCTCCTACGCCACTTGACCCCGTCTCCATTCGCGTAGATAGCGCGACGGGCGCGATTGTACTCGTCTAGAAGCTGTGTGTGTGGTTCTATCTGGTCTCGGGGCATTTATGCAGTTCACAAATTTAAGCGGATAAGAACGAGTATGCATATATCTCCGCTAATTTTTTAAACTGCATAAATGCTTCTTCTGGACCAACTAGTATCTACATTTACAGGACGATCTGCACAGATGACCGACCGCTAGCCAGTACCCGGTTTTGAATGGTTTCACATAACCATAACAGAAATATTGACGGTTACATTTTTCTATGCTATTATCCGATATATAAAAATACTATTGCTAATCGAAATCAAATAAAAAATAGTACTCAAGAGAGATCTTGAGGTGATGTAGCGATTTGTTTGCCTTAAGCTAAGAGGATATTACGATGAGTTCTATCGCCCAAAGGCTTGCTCAAATGGATGAGGAGAAGCGCTTATACCGCCTTCGTCATATGGTTGAGGAATTTATCCAGGCTCAGAAATCCGAGGGAGCGCAACGACTATTGACTTCCTTTGATTTTATCGAAATGAAGATAGATGCTTTGCGGCTGGAAGATGGCGTCAATCAATTGTTAGCAGACTATGACAGAGCTATCATTGTGAATAAAGATATCATTCTCCTATCATTAGCCTCGGCAGTACCCTTAAGCTCAACCGTATTAGCGCAAGATGCTAAACAAACGTTCCCTCAACTCTACAGTCGCTTGCTAAATGATCCAACGCCTGCTCTACGTGTCCTTCTAGATGCATACAAACCTTCATCTGGCTGGTTACGTATGTATTCAAAAAATATGATCTCTACGGAGAGTCCATTGATTCGCTCCCTCATTGGCCATGAGGGAGCGGTGTCGGATTGCAAACTGAGTAATGATGGAAAAATGGCCCTCTCTGCATCAAGTGATCGTACACTAAGGATATGGGATTTAGAAACCGGGTTATGCAAACACATACTCCGTGGGCATACCGATGAGATTAATGCTTGCGCATTAAGTGCGGATGGCCGCTTAGCTTTATCGGCTTCGACGGACAAAACACTTCGCCTCTGGGATGTAGAAAGGGGAGAGTGCCTCCGCGTTTTGCAAGAACATACTGGCAAAGTGACAGGGTGCACTTTGAATGAAGATGGTAGCCTAGCTGTGTCATCCTCATATGATCAGACAATACGCGTGTGGGATATCCGGGCAAATACTTCATTCGCTCTGTCGGGTCATGAAGAGCGCGTGACCTGCCGCGCTCTGGACTCGACTGGTCGGCTGGTACTGTCCGGTTCGTATGATAAAACGTTGCGCTTATGGAATATTGTGACGCGAGAATGTTTGACGGTGATCGAGAATGAATTTGGTGGCATTACTCACTGTGCCTTGAGTGGCGATGGGCAGTTCGCCCTCTCTAAATGTATCCTTTATCTTATTGAGTTCGAGAACTGGGACCCAGAGACAGGAGACACGCCTGTAAGTGTTTTCTATAATCCTGATGATAAGGATCTTGAAGATCTAAAAGGCGATTCTGAAGATGATTTTTTCCCCGCGTTAGTGCGTGTAATACTGGGCACTGGTATTACTAGCGATATTTTCAGGGAGGATAGTATTATATCAGTCTGGAATCTTTCTTCTGGAGAATGTATGCACAGACTTGGAGAAGAGCTGCGCTCATCTATCAGTGATTTTGAACTGGATAAAGACGGAAAGCACGTAATCTCGTCTTCGAGCGGTGATGGCTCCATTAGAATCTGGAGTCTTGAAACAGGACAGTGTATAACGGGCTTGTTTGAAACAACTGCTGGTGTTTCTAGCTGTGCAATGAATAGTGCCAATAATGTGGCGATTTCATCATCAAACGATGGCGATTTACATGTCTGGCGTATTACAGGCTCGCCAACAGATGCTGGTCCAACTGCCCAGGAAAGTGCTGTTAGCACAATTTTTGCATGCTCCTACGATCAGACAGGTGATATAGCCATCTCAGCATCGTCTGACAAAAATTTTTATCTCTGGAACGCTCGCACTGGAGAGCAAATCTCGCATACATTTACTACTGATTTTCGTTCTACTGGTGGGGTGACTATCAGCGTTGAGCGCCGGATCGCTTTAATTGAGCCTACTTTTCTCACACCCAAGGAGGACCGAGAAAAGAACGGGCCGATAGTTTTTGATATACAAAGCGGACAGGTTATCCGTGTGCTTGCCGGACATAGCGAGCTCTTATCTGTATGCACAATCGATCAGACCGGCAGATATATCGTTTCTGCTTATCATGATGGAGCCTGCTGGCTCTGGAATCTGGAGGATGGAACCCGCCTTTATATTTTAGAGGGACACCAGGAGAGGATCAGTTGTTGCGCTTTACACGCTAACCGGCAGCGTGTACTTTCTGGTTCAGAGGACACGACTCTGCGTATCTGGGATATGCAAACTGGCCTTTGTGTGTATGTTTTGCAAAAGCACACTAAAAGTGTGAAGAATTGCTGTTTGAGCCTGGATGGACACTATGGATTATCGGTGGGAGATGATAATCTCCTCTGCCTATGGGATATACCAACAGGTACATTAGTATATCATCTCAAGCCTGCCGAGGAATTGTCATCTCCTTGCGCGCTCAACATGGACGGACGGTTCATGTTATATGTGACATCTGATCGAACTGTACGGTTGCTTGAAGTAGGAACAGGGCAGGAAGTTGCCGCTTTCACCTTTGATGCCAGAGTCAGCTCCGTTGCATTCTCTCCAGATGCAATGAGTATTATGGTTGGTGATTCCTCTGGTCGTGTCCATTTTTTGCGTATAATAGAAGAAGCAAAGTAAGTCTTAGCCCAGCCGGTTTACGTGAGTGAAATGAACAGGCTGCTTCATAAATAATGCTACTGCCTGAAGGGAGAGCTTATGGAGATATTTGTTGTTGCTGTCCTTGAGAAGATTGGCGAAGCGCTTCTGGATGCATTTGTGGGAAACGTCACCGATGATATCTGGACTAAACTCAAAGGAGATCCCACGAAAAAAGCTTTTCAGTACGCTGTAGCGGCTGCTACACAACGGTATGCAGTTTTACCTCTACGTCTTGATCTGGCTCGCCCCCTACTTGAAAAGGATAGCTTCCTGACTCTACCTGCTGTAGCTCAAGAAGTGATACAGGTAGTGCGCTTCGAACGCGAGCCGAATGCCGCGTTGATTGGACAGCAATGGAAAACCGCTCTGGATAGCCCACCTTCCTGGTGTGATTTTACCTATGAGACCAGGCGCTTGCTTGAATATCTGCAAATTGAATTACGCAATACAGAGGTTTTCCGTCCCGTTTTTGATGCGAAACGGCTTGATGCCATAGCAACCAATACTACAACCTCGAATGAGCTACTGGCCCGTATGGAAGCGCAGCTTGCAGATCTGGCGCGCCTGATGGATACACGTTTGAGCGAACTCATCCATAATTTTTCGCTTGCTCCGGCTGGTATTCAGGAACAGATTCGTGACTATACACGCTTTATTGGTGATAAGACGCACGATTTTGTGGGAAGAAAGTTTATCTTTGAAGCCGTAACGCGCTTTATCGAGACTCAGCCCCGTGGGTATTTTTTCATTCGTGGTGATCCCGGTATCGGCAAATCTGCTCTAGCCGCACAGATGGTCAGGGTTCATGGCTACGTACATCATTTTAATAACCGCAGTGAAGGTATTAACAAAACCGAAAGCTTTTTGCGCAATATCTGTGCTCAACTCATCGTGGCTTATCAGCTTGATTATGCTTTCCTGCCACCTGATGCAACGCAAGATGCAGGTTTCTTGATGCGTCTGTTAGGAGAAATTTCGGATAAGTTGAAGGCAAACGAAAGGGCTGTTATTGTCGCATGACTCGGCAGGCAATATTGCCGATGTCCATGAGTATGTTGTACGCAACGTTACACTACCGGGCATTCAGGCATATATCACTAAGCAAGAAATCGATAATGATCTGTTTATCGACTACCTGGTACAGAAAAGCGAAGGCAATTTTCTGTACCTGCATTATGTCCTGCCAGAGATTGAGCATGGAGCGTATACAGATCTCGGGCTGGAGGCGTTGCCTGCTGGCCTGCTGAATTATTATGATGATCACTGGCGGCGTATGCGTGGAGAAAATGAAGAAGCCTGGTTTCGATATAAATTGCCGGTTATTATGGCGCTGACAGGAGTAAAAGAACCTGTATCTATTGATCTTATCGCTGATTTTTCTGGTGTGCAAGAGCGTGCACGCATTCGCGAAGTTCTTCATGATTGGGGACAGTTTTTACATGAAGAGCAGATCCTATACAAGGATGGTCTACAAAAACGTTATTATGTGTATCATGCTAGCTTTCACGATTTCATCGCAAAAAAAGAAGAAGTCGATGATGAACGGGTGAGTAGAAAGGCCGCACAAGAAAAATTTGCGGATTTATACTGGTCGGAGCTTTTTGATGATAAGCAATGAATTGATTTAAATGACAGTGTTTCGCGCCAATCGAAAGACTGCAGACCTGGAATGGTCTCCTTTTACGCTTCCCCCAAATCCCTACCAAAACACTTGACAAGTGCATAGCTATTCGCTATACTCTATATAGCAAATAGCTATGTGAGGATAGTGAGATGAATCTGGCAGAGAAGATCAAACATTTGCGTGCAATCGAAGGCGAGCTACGCGGACTTAACCGGCCCATGACCCAGATGGAAGTTGTCAAAGCCATGCAGGAAGAGCTGAACGAGAGTATCAGCCAGGCATATCTGTCGCAGCTAGAGGGCAACAAGCGCCTGCATCTTACAGCTTCCAGCCGCGAGCTCCTGTCGCGCTTCTTCAAGGTCTATCCGGGCTACCTGGTGAGTGACCCGCCCGACTACAGCACCGATCTGTTGTCCGAGATCGGGCACGACGGAGCGGAGCGCCTCAACACGTGGTTGACGGCCAGTGCCGCCGAGTGGCGCTCCGAGCCAGCATTGCAAGATCTTTTGCAACATCTCTCTGAGATCGATGAGCCGTTGCGCTACATCGAAGCGTTTCACAGGCTCGTGGACCTACCTATAGAAGAACTCGAAGCCATCGTTGAGGCTATTATGGCACCCGCGAATGATAGTGCGTTAGAGCTTGATTAGATTATATTTTTCCATATGTTTTACGTCTACTTACCAGGGTTATGCTTTCGATCGGATGTTCGGGCTATGTATAGTGAAACGCAAGTACCGGTGTGCCTGGTACTTTTGAGCCGTCAGAGAAGAGAGGGAAGATTATGATACGGGGCCACGACGACCTGCCTGGCCTGAAGCAACCTGTCACGAAGAGGGAGCAAGCTTCTTTTCTGAGATTGAAATATCCTGTGCTAATTCCGCTTCTCTTGCTGGGCTGTGCGCTCATTACAGGGCGTGCGGCCTTCTCAGGCGAGGACCTATTTCCTGGATTGACGCTGATTGGAGTGTCTACCATCCCTCTTTGCTCATCAATTGCTCTAGTAGCAGGAATATCTGGTATACTGACCAGTATCGTTGGTATTATTGAGTACATCGATCGGCAGAGTATAAGGGCTGCAATGTTTCCTGAGTCAAAGGAGCAAAAGCCATGCTAGCAACTGATCCGCTTTCTCTTCTGTTTATGGCCTGCTTTCTCTTCGGGCTGCTCTTCCTGGTAGTAGCAGCTCTGCTGGGAAGTATAGGAGGTCATGGGGCAGGACATACTACTACTGTGCACCATATAGATGTCGGTGGACACGCGCATGGCACTGCCGGTTCCCATGTCCACGCTAGCCACCACGCTATCCATCCTACAACGACGGCCCAGCATGGAGGGGCAAACGCGCTCTTTACCTTTATCAACCCGACCTCCATCGTCCTCTTCTTGCTGGGATTTGGCTTCTTCGGCTACGTCTTCCACAATACCACCTCGCTTGCGCTACCCATTTCGCTAAGCCTGGCGGTTATCGGTGGCCTGGTGATCGCCACGCTACTCCTCATGCTCATCAGCCGTGTCTTCGGAGATAGCGAGGGAGCAACCGTACAGGATGTCTCGGATCGCACGGGGCTATTGGGGAAGGTGAGCCTGACGATACAGGAGAACGGCATAGGCGAGGTGCTCTACGTCTCTCCCGGTGGAATGCGCAAGAGCATTCCGGCGCGCAGCGTAGACGGACGCCGCCTTGAGCGCGACCAGGAAGTCGTCGTCGTAAATTATCAACATGGAGTCGCTGAGGTAGATACCTGGGACCATTTCGTCAACCAGGAAGAGCCAGGATCGCTCACAGCGCCAACCAGTGCCGATGGATTGCAAGAGCTGCGCGCTTTACTCGCAGAACCAGATAGTACTGATACCGAATACGTAATGAGAAAAGATTCATCAAAGGAGTAACACACTATGGACATACCTGTGATATGGGGTATCGGTGTTGTTGTCTTAGTCGCCGTCGTTTTTATCCTTCTCCGCATCGTTGGCAGCCTGCTGCGCAAGGTCGGCCCCAACCAGGCACTGATCGTGTACGGCGCGGGCGGGACCAAGGTGATCACCGGCGGGTCGCATTTTGTGGTCCCCCTATACCAGCGGGCGCAGGACTTCTCGCTGGAACTGATGTCCTTCGATGTCGCGCCGCCCCAGGCGCTCTACACGACCCAGGGCGTTGCGGTGAACGTCGAAGCGGTCACGCAGATCAAAGTGCGCTCCGATGAGGAGAGCATCAAGACCGCCGCCGAGCAGTTCCTCAGCAAAAGTCAGGAGGAGCGCGAGAATCTGATTCGCCTGGTCATGGAGGGCCACCTGCGTGGCATCGTCGGTCAGTTGACCGTCGAGGACCTGGTGAAAGACCCGGAGAGCGTCGGCGGAAAGATGCTGGGCACCGTTACGCCCGACATGGAGAAGATGGGCCTCGAAGTCATCTCCTTTACGATTAAGGACGTACGCGACGAGAACGACTACATCACCAATATGGGCCGCCCGCAGATCGCCGAGATTCGCAAGCAGGCCGATATCGCCACCGCCCTGGCTCAGCGCGATACGCAGATCCAACAGGCGAACGCCTCCCGCCAGGCCGCCGTCGCCCGCGCATCCGCCGATCAAGAGCGCGTGAAGGCCGAAGCCGAGTCGCTGGCCCTGCAAGCAGAGTCCCAGCGTAACCTGTCCCTGAAGAAAGCGGCCTTCGATGCCGAGGTCAAGAAGCAGCAGGCATACGCCGATAAGGCGTATGATATTCAGTCCAACGTCTCGCAGCAGGAGGTCGTGACCGAGGCAATCAGAGTGACCGAGGTCGAGAAGAACGCGCAGATCAAGGTGCAGCAGGCCGAAATTCAGCGCCGCGAACTGGAACTGCAAGCGACTATTCAGAAGGCGGCTGAAGCTGAACGCCGCCGCGTCGAGACGGTCGCCGAGGCCGAACGCCAGCGCCTGATCCTTGAGGCGCAGGGCCAGGCGGACGCCGCTAAGGCGCGTGGTATCGGTGATGCTGATGCCAACCGCGCTCGCGGTCTCTCCGAAGCTGAGGTTGTGCGCGCCAAAGGTCTCGCCGAAGCCGAAGTCATTCGTGCTAAAGGCGAGGCCGAAGCTGACGCCATGAAGGTCAAGGCCGCCGCCTTCCACGAGTACAACCAGGCCGCGGTGCTCGACAAGCTGCTCACCGGGATGCCAGAAATCGTACGGGCGATCGCCGAGCCTCTGAGCAAGGTCGACAAGGTCACGATCGTCTCCACCGGCGCGGGAAGCGATGGCAACGGGGGCATAGGCGCGAGCCGCCTTACGGGCGATATCGTCAACATGGTTGCCCAGGTGCCTGCGCTCTTCGAGTTGCTCAGCGGCACGCGCATCGGCGATCTGATGAGCCGGGTCCCCGCACTCTCCAACCAGAGCGGCGATGGCAAGGTACCAACCGGCGTCAATGGTTCCTCCAGCGCCATCGACGCGACGACGCCACCGGCAAACTAGTCCTCAACGCAAGCAGGATGAGATCGCTCATCCTGCTTGCGACGGATGGTCGGTAACATCTTAGTCATCCAGGTTACCTGGCACCTCGATACAGTGACGGAGATTTTTATGAACCTGTTGGAACGTGTGCTCACCCTACTACGCGCCAATCTCAACACGGTCGTTGAGAAGGCCGACGACCCCGAGAAGGTCCTACGACAACTACAGCTTGACATGCACAATCAGCTCGTCCAGGTCAAGACGCAGGTTGCAACGGCCATTGCTGAAGGTCACAAGCTGCGTAAGAGGAGTGAGGCGCGTCGGGCCGAGGCGGACCTGTGGATGAAGAAGGCAGAGCTGGCCATTCAACAGGACAATGACGATATAGCGCGCACCGCGCTTACGCGTTACAACGATTTCACCAGGCAGGCGCAGCGCTACCAGCAGCAGCAAAAAGAGCAGGAGCAACTGGTACAGACGATGCGCAGCGCCCTACGCCAGCTTGAGACAAAGATCTCCGAGGTCGAGACGACGCTCGATCTGCTGGCCGCCCGCAAACGGAACGCGCTCATTCAGCAGCGCGTCTACGATGCACTGAATAAGTCCGGTAAGACGCAGGAAAAAGAACGCACCTCAAAAGCGCAGGACGCTGTGCTTGAAGCGGAGGCGCGCGCCCGCGCCCTGGCCGACCTCCACAACCGCGATCTGGATCTACAACTGGAACAGCTCTCAGCGGATCAGGCCCTTGAGCAACAACTCGATGAGCTGAAGGCGAGGAAGCGCCCACTGTTGTCAGAAAGAAGCGGACAGAACTCCCAACTGCTGCACCCGCGCCCGCGCAGCGGCGAACCCGCACGTCAACGCGAACCGGAGACGGAAAAGAAGCTCAAGCCCATCACAGAACCAACCACCCTCAACGAAGGCGACCTCGAACAGCTCAAGCGCTTACTGGATATACCGGAAGCGGCGGAATAGGCTCTTCAGTGATTGAAGAGAAGGACAAAGACGACGATAATCGCCATGGCGATGAAGATGCCAACAATGAACGAAAAGCGATTACTACTTCTCTCATCTTCACTTATCTCTCGCTTCTCTGATTGCTTGTTCATTCTCTGTTCTCTCCAGGTTTCTAGGAATGCAAGGCGGCACTAATCGCCCCCTCGACATTGGCCATGATGTGCAGACTCTCCGTAGTCCCCGCCTCGCGCGTGGTGATCAGGACCTGGAAGGCGCTGTCGCCGATGATGCGCATCAGGACATAGCGATCCGAGCTGGTGAGCACGATGTCTTCGTAGTCGCCCCACATCCCCTGATTGAGCGCCTGCAGCATATTTTTCAGCGTCTCACTGAAGTATTTACAGAGCCGCGAGATGTCCAGATCATCCACAGTTACCTGCGCGACAGTCTGCCCATCCATGCTTACAACGGCAGCAGCGACGAAGCCCGGAATGGAGTAGCCCAGCGTCTGCAGCGCCGAGACCAGGGCAGAGTAGTTGTAGCCACTCTTCAACGCGGTCCCGGTCGACGGAGAATCCTGCATTTCGACACGATTGAGGGCGCCGCTCGCGGCAAGGGATGCGAACCTCTGTGAGTCGCCATTGGAGCGCGAAGGACTCAGCGACTCCGGCGGCTGCCACTCGGGCGAGGCGGGCCGACGCGCTCCCGTGTCGGAAGAGATTGCCTTCCGCACGCCCGACACCGGCTTGTGCGCGCCCGACGGCAGCTTCCTATGGGTGCCGACACGGGAGCGCGATCCCGTAGATTCCTGGTCGGAGCTATCTATAGCAGGCGGTGGGAGCCATTCGGGAGACGAAGGCCTGACGTGCGGGGTCGCGGGTATACGCTCGCCCGAGGGACGGAGCTTTGGGAGATCGGCAGCCGTTGGCTGGTCCGTCAACCAGGAGGGCAGATCAGCGCGCTGGCTGGCCGCCGTCTTATATACAGTCGCCGGCGTAATCGTACCGGAGGTCGCTTCACCGATAGCCAGCGTGGGAGAGGGCTCGACACTGGCGGGCAAGGGAGCACTCGGACTACTGGCGCGCCCAGGGTTCCCAATAGCGCCAATATTACCGATGTCGTCCATATTCTCCAGGCGCGGGATACTCCCGGTTCGCTCCCCCCACCCCTTCCCGCTTTCAGTCATGGCAGCACCCGGCAGGGCCGCGAAGGAGATATCGGCTTCAGCCACCATGCCAAAGGGAGTGTCATCCTCGTCCCCTATGGTCAGCGCTCCATTCCCACTGTTTGCTACAGGTGCGAACGCCCCACTGAGTTGGGCGCCAACGACGATAGACCCATCACTAAAAGGCTGTGCGTATTTGTTGCGATATTGAAGGGCTTGAAAGATCAGGCGAGAGAGAGGCTGCGTCACATTCGAGACTACCTGCTCATTCCAGGGCTGGTGCGTCACCGTCCCATTCTTGTGGGCCGCCAGGGCGAAAAACGCCTCCTCGCCGCGTAGCAGGCCATACTCCGCCCAGACCAGATCGCCACCCTTAAAGCACAACAGGCCGCGCTCCTCCAGGCCCGTGTTCACCAGCAGGGCAATACTCTTGCGGCTCATCGTAATGATCTGGATCACATCGAGCAGGTCGAACGATTCCAGGTTGGCCGAGAAGCCCGTCTGTTGCAGCAGGCGGCGCAGCTCCTCCTTGAGCAGGTGCAGATCCAGAGGCTTCTCCAGATAGCCCGAGGCGCCGGACTCAAGCGCCTGCATACGCATGGAGGAAGAGTCGGGACCGCCGATCAGAATCATGCGCGTATTCGGGTGCGACGCGCGCAGCCATTGCAGCAATTCGAAGCCATCAGTTCCAGGCGTTTTGAGATCGCACAGGACAACGTCGTATTCTTCCGCCCAGAGAATACGAACGGCATCTGCACCATTTGTTACTCCCTGCACAATATAACCATCTTTGCGAAGAGAGTTTATCACATTATGGTTGAGCGCTTCGTCACCCTCAACCACGAAAATACGCCGGACATCAGACATAGTTACCACCTGTTTGTTTCAATCCCAGTTTCCAATCCCAGGCAGGACGGACGGATTCTTCGTCGATCAACTCGGTAATTACTCGAAGAGTGTATCACGACGCCGTATGGATGGCAAGATACAACAAAAGGTACCCCTAAAGAGGTTAAACTCCCTTTGGCGTTCTTTTCGCACACATGTTATGCTATAAGCGGTGCAATGCCTTCGCACCATCTTCTAGAAATGCATATATTTTTCGTCCGTACCAGCAGATAAGGAGCAGCTTTATGACGGGACCCGATATCGAGCGCGATACATGGAAGCAGATGGTCGGGAGCGCCGCCGCCAGGCGCGTTGAAGATGGGATGATCATTGGCCTGGGAACTGGCTCGACGACGAATCACTTCATCCACGCGCTTGCACGACGTGTTCAGGAGGGTCTGCGTATCAGAGGTGCCGTCGCCTCCTCGGAGGCTTCAAAGGCGCTCGCCAGCAGCCTGGGTATTCTTGTAAGTGACCTTGATACATTTCCAGAGATCGACCTCTATATAGATGGCGCCGATGAGATCGGCCCACAACTGAGCCTGATCAAGGGCGGCGGCGGCGCGCTGCTCCACGAGAAGATCGTTGCCTCCTCCGCGCATCATTTCATCGTGATCGCCGATAAAACCAAGCTCGTGCCACGGCTGGGGATCAGTTTTCCCGTGCCCATCGAAACGGTTCCCTTCGGGGCCGCACCGGTACACAGGCGCTTGCAGGCCCTGGGCGCGACCGTGCAGGTACGCCAGATTGCAGGCAAGGTCTTCCTGACCGAAGAGCGGAACTTTATTCTGGACTGCACCTTTCCCGCTGGCATCGCTGATCCGGCTGACCTGGACGCACACTTCCATGCTATCGCGGGCGTTGTGGAGTCAGGCATCTTCCTCAACCTGGCTCACGAGGCGATCATCGCCGGCCCCGATGGCTTCAAAACCTTGCCTTAAGAGAAATATCGGGACGCGACATCACAATTTTGTGAGTCGGCCGTGCGCTACTTATTTTTTACAAGTAGCGTACCTGCCCATCGCAGGCTGATGCAGAGCCGTTTCTCGTCTTTTTCATTAGAAACCGACCGGTCTGGCTTTTTTCTTGACAGAGAAGAGACAAGCAGGTATACTAACTAGCAACAGACGAAATCCCGTCTGTTCTGCAAAGGAGGTCTCTTTCACCTTCTTACCCGTTATCTCTTGTCGTGCCTTCCTTGTAAACACATGCTGGAAAGAGATCGCATGTGTCTACCGCAAAGGAGTGTCTCTCTTGAACAAGGTCTCTCTTGATTCCCCACAAACCGGTACCTGGTCCATCACCACTCAACGGATCGTCATTGCCGGCGTACTTGCCGCGATCACCATTGTCCTTGG